>Ga0114984_1000006_pt1 | contig 124214 bp, 131 predicted proteins | sample Shrwel1BS1Day1_FD_96987 | JGI IMG/M metagenome (GOLD analysis project Ga0114984, IMG submission 96987) | Subsurface microbial communities from deep shales in Ohio, USA - Utica-3 well 1 S-1-Day1 | ecosystem: Environmental > Aquatic > Deep subsurface > Shale gas/oil reservoir > Produced...
CGTCCCACCACGCCTTTTTCGTGCAAATTTGATGCCAATCTCCGCAACCGTTGTTCTCAGAAAGGTGAACTTCCACGCATTGACTGCTCTTCAACATGGCTGAGATTAAATCCAAGGGTGCTTGGCCGCCATTGTGATGCCTCACGATATTTAGGTGAGACAAATCAATCGCCATCGAGAGCCCACTGAGAAACACCTTTTCATACTCTTGCCACGACGACATCAAAAATCTGTCGTGTTTGTCCGGGTACTGGCCTTCAATGCCCACGGTGCAGCCCAAAAGTTCTTCCAACCACCTTGCGTTGTCTATCATCCCTTGGAGGTCTGTGGCGCTTTTCAACCCGCTGTGCAGCGTGTAAACCGGTGATCCAAGCGCATCATTGATCCCTTTCAGGCTCTTAAACCAGCCTTCGTACTGTCTCGCATTGGACAAGTCTGGTTCAAACCCACGACCGGCGATTGGGACGTTGGCATGGAGTCTGAATCTGGCGCTTGGAAGCGCCGATTTGATCGCTTCAATGGTTTGCAAGCCCAGAGTGCCAAAACTCTGGGGAACCAGTTGCACCGTCTCAAGCGAGATGGAACCGTGCAGTGGATCAACAAGTTTTCCCTCGGCCTGCATTGATTTGGCGATACAGACCGCTTCAAGTACATGCTTTCCGGGCAGACAGGCCAGCGACAGATTCAGATTCCTCATCGCCTTAGCCCTCGATCTCGTTGTGCTCGGACTCGGTGTAGTAAACCACCGTATCACCACTGTAGGTGTTATTGAGCACGTTGAACCGAATGTCACCACTGCCCCCGTCATTGTTTTCCCAGCCTCCCCCCATGTGTAGCCGCGAGATGTCCCACACCAAATCCTCGATAGCTTTTTTCAACTCAACGCAGGTAACGTAAAACAATTCGTAACCTTCAGGAACCTGGTCTCGAATCTCCTTCGGCGCCCATCCAGACCATAAACCGACATGGTTAAGCTGAAATACCTTGATGGCTGGAATCTCCACCTCCTCCAGCTCGCGGTTGTACGCAACCACAGACTCCACATAACCACTGTCCCCGCCTCCGGTAAATTCAGCATCAAAACGCACAATGCCGTGGCGCTTTAATACTTTGCAGATTGCATGGCGACATCCTGCGATTGCCAAATTCATCCCACCTTGCATGGAGGTGGGAAAACACACATATTGATGCTCCTCAGAAGACTCATCGCCCACTGTTTCAAATCGAGTCACTTGCTTTCGGATTGCCAAACCATTCGATACGACTGTGTTCATTTCGCTCATTTTAATTCTCCCTATGTTCACTCGAAAACGCCCCGACATTGGTCTGGACATGAACCATTGAAGCATCTTTTTTGATTTGCGCAACCCCTTTGAAAGCCATATTTCATGCGGGTTCGGAAGGTTTTTTTGATTGGAAAATCGGGCCAATAATCACCACTCTCAAGCCTCGATTTCAGCGAATCAGATGTCACTTAAAATCTTCGTATTGAACGTATGAGTTCAATAATGAAATTCAGTAAAGCCGTGCTCGCCCACCAAACGCCAATCCAATACTTGCGCATCCAACCAGTCTGTTCATTTCTTCAAAATTCGTTTTCATCGCCCTGGCTGGCGATACACCCAGTTTGTGCGCATCTCCAAACCATCCAAACTTCAATTTTCAGCATCGAACACACTGAATTGTTGATACTCACCGGGCTGGCAGCCTTGGCCTTGTGTTCACGGCATGGCCAAAACTTGCGCAAAACCGCTTCTGAGGCACGATAAATCCAACACCGACTCAAAGGATTTCTCGACATGTTTGGCGAACAGTTTTACCCGACTCCTCCCCGCTTGGCCATGCGCCAGATTCTCAGCATCGACTGGAAAGACGTTAACTTTGTCATCGACGGCCAGGCCGGAAAAGGTGACCTGCTCGACGCTGTGCGGTTTTACCGTTCTTACAGCTTTTCTGATTGTCTCGAATCTCCACGTTCTTTGGAATTTGACTGGGACAAATTCGACGAGATGGTTCAAAGCGGCGAGTATGCAAAGGCTGTTGATCATGAAAGCAATCGCCGTGGCCGGGACATTACTTTGGCCGCCATGGAGATCGACACCAACCTACAGGCTGTGTTGCGCGCCAAGCAATACAAAGTACTGGGTGCGGATTTCCTGACCTATGACGCGCCCGATCAACCCGATGTCTTTTTGATGAATCCACCGTTTGCCAATGGTGAGCTTTTCTTGCTCAATGCGATCGACCGGCTGTTTTCTGGCCAGATCTCTTGCCAGCTCAATGCCCAAACAATCAAAAACCCCAGCACCAACGCGCGCCGCGAATTGTTGAAGAAGCTTGAGCAGCTGGATGCAAAAATCGAGTTTATTGAGGACGCGTACCTTGATGCTGAACGAAAAACCGGTGTTGAAATCGCCCTGATCTACATCAACAAGCAGCAAAGCGTGGAGGAATCGATCTTTGAGCAGACCACCGACAAGGCCAATGATGGGCAGTACTCCGGTGGTTTCGAAGAAAAAGCCTCTCAAGACTTGGTCCATGGCGATCGGATCCGCGCAATTGTCCAACGCTACAACCACCAAAGAGAGCAGGGCGTTAACACCATCATGTCCTTTTACAAGCAATCAGCCGAGGTCAGAGGTTTTCTAAGCCTCCGGGTCAGTGAGGCCGAGTTCAACCAAGGCACCCTGACTCAAATCGTGAAGGCCTCGACCAATGCATTTTTGCGCCAGCTGCGCCACAAGACTTGGATGGACATGATGGATGACCCGGCGCTGACCAAGTTCCTCACGAGTGCCGCCAAGAAGCGGTACCGCAAGGAATTGCTCTCCTACTCGGACATGGATGTCACAGAGCGCAATATCAGGGCCTTTGTGGTATCGATTTCTCAGGCGTACCCTGAAGAGTTGAAAAAAACCATTCTTGATCTTTTCGATTCATTGACCTCGCGCCACGCCTGGTACCCGGAAACTGCCAACAACGTGCACTACTTCAATGGCTGGGCTTCGAACAAGGCTCACAAGATTAATCACCGCGTTGTGATGCCGCATTTCAACCTGTTTGACAATTACAGCGGCAAGATTAGCCACTATATGCCTTGCGGCTTAACCGAGCGGCTTGACGACATCGAAAAGGTCATTTCGTACTTTGACGGCGGGCGCGTGGCCACGACCAAACTCTCAGATGCAATCTTCTCAGCCATGAAGAACGGTCAAAGTCGCGCCATCGAGTCGGATTACTTCATTGCATCGTTCTTTAAAAAGGGCACGCTACACCTGACTTTTAGAAACCGCGATGTGCTTCGTCGATTCAATATTTTCTGCGGCGCAGCCAAATCGTGGATTCCACCAAACTACGGCAAAAAATCCTATGCCGAGATGAGCCCTGAAGAGCATCAAGTGGTTCAGGCATTCGAAGGCAAAGACGATTACAAAGTCGATCCAATGGTCGATCCCATCACGCCGCATTCGCACCAGGTCGAGCAATCCTGCCGTGGTGAGCCTGGTCAGACGCTGCAGCTTGAAATGTTCGCTTGTGAGGGATTCCAACAATGAGCGCGCGCAATCGATCCCGCTACGCCTTGAGCCCAGCTTCATTAAGCGCGGCGGCCAAGCGTCTAACCCTTCAGAATGCCTCTGCTGATCTGAGTACCTTGGTTCTCATTCAGGCTGACTACACCAACCTCTTTTACCCAAGGTTTAGGGGTGAGCGCGTACGTGGCTATGATGCCCTTCGAATCGATTGTGGACCCCATGCCGGCCGGTTTGTGCTTCGTGGGCCAAGTTCATGCCAAAAGCCCCAAAGCGCTCAGGCTGTGTTGCTCGAAGTGTTCGACAAGATGCTGGCCAGCCAGATAGCGAAAAAAAGCCCAGTTTCTTAACTTCGCGAAAAGCAGGGTAACCCAAACCCCCTTTTTTGAGCCGTTTCAGTGAGAAATGAACAACTGAGTTCAATCTAGACTTAGTTATGTGCGAGGTGGTTCAAAGCCAAAACTGTCTCAGCCCTTAAGACTTGCGCAAAACCGGTTCTGTATCAAGATGAATGCATCAACAACCAGTTTAAAAGGAGCCTTACCGTGAATCACCACAGCCTAAGCTACTCGACATTTCACAGCCCTTCGCTGTATCGCGCCCCTCGCATACTTGCCAAGCTGAGCATTCCCGATGATCACCTATCGCAGGATCCTGCCCAACCATCAGCCTGCAGCACAGAACACAATGTTGCACTCACCGGTCAAGGCTCGCCCGAGATCATTAAAACCCGAGTGAAGGGACCAAAGAAAAACCGCGGATCCAACGCCAAGCGTAAACAGCTCGTGCGTCAGCTGCGCACCAAACAAGCCAAGGCTCAGGCAACAAAACCTATGACTTGCCTGTCCCTGGACTGCAATTACTGCCAACGTCCATCGCGCCTGGTTGATCACAAAGAGCTCTATGGCAAATCCGCTCCAAAGCTCTATTGGTTTTGTCAGGACTGCGATGCGTACGTGGGTTGCCACCCTGCAGCCGACGTACACGGCAAGGGCGGCGTGGGCGACGGCACCGTGCCCATGGGCACTTTGGCCAACTCTGCCTTGCGTCGCCTGCGCATGAAGGCGCACGGCTCGTTTGACCCCTTTTGGAAAAAACAGGGCTGGACCCGCACTCAAGCCTACACCTGGCTTGCCAAATCACTGGATTTGCCGCGAAGCAAGTGCCACATCGCCATGATGGACAACGCCCTTTGCCAACAGGTCCAAGATCTGATCCGCAAGCAATACACGCTGTAACGAAACGGAGTAAACAGCATGCTGATGAAAGCATTGAAAAGCTTGGCCACAAACGGGGACCATCCCTCAAAGCGCCATGTCATGCAGAAATTCGACTGGGTTCACTCTTCTCGGTATGAATTCAACATGTTTTGTGACGAAAACGGTGTGAAACCGATTTTTCACACCACTTCTTGGCCATGTGTCAGTTCAATTCTTCAATCTGCAACAATTTACGGATTTGATGTGGTAGACGGGGCAAGTTTTCATCACACTCCAGAGCTGGCGGCCAGACAGGCCCATTCGCCGGAGAAGGTGACCTTGGGTTTCACTTGGGCAGGCAAGATTGAAAAAGTCGATCTTGAAGATAATCCAAGCTCTCACCCACGCCTGATGCTCACGGACGTGCTCTATGACGTTCCTTTCTTTGGTGCCACTGAACACGGACACTTCACAGACACCATGCTGCTTCGACTCTACCCTGGCGCCGATCGATACCTCAAAGTCGCTTACCTGGAGTTTGAGGGGCAGTCGCGGATGCTAGAAAACCCGTTTCCTGTGAAGGTCATCAAGAAATGATCAAGCGAACCCAGCCCCCTTTATTATTCTGTGCTCCGTTGGTTTTCATCTCCTATGTCTCAACGGTCGTTGTCTTGATAGGGCGGCCAAACGAAATGGGATTTTCAGAGCTGACTTTTCTTTTGATGTTCACGAGCCACTTTCACTGGTCATTCCTGCAGTGGATCGAATCCGAGCATGAAACCCATACTGGAGCCCACTCATGAAAGTTCGAGTGTTCAAAAACCTCAACAAGGGTTGTCTGAGCATCATCGCCTTGGAAGGCAAGTACAAGTCCAAGGTCATCGCCTATGCGCACAACGCCTATGTGCACCAAGCCAGTTTTGTCGTATCACAGGCCTCGCGGGCCCGGGTTCTCTCAAGCGGTGTAAAAAACGTTCACGCCTTCGTCCAAGGCGAGCTTCAGTGTCTCGATTTGATCGAAACCCGCTACGACGTGGACCCTTTGCCACTAGGCGAACCAGATCACCCCCACCGCCGCCATGTTCGGTACAACCCATTTATTCGAGGTGAGTTCTTTGATGCTGTAACCGACCAGGCGGTGGCCAACGCCGCATGCGCTTTTATCACCAACAAAGGCGTTTTCCTTGAAGACGAAACCCACCTTGAAGCCCAAACTCTTGCCGCTTGACTTCTGTCAGCCCTCTGGTGCGATTTTCAGTGAAGACCGCCTCCATCGGTATGCCTTGTGGCGAAGTTTCGCAACGCTACTGAGCACCGCCCCGCGATACGCTATGTTCATTGGATTGAATCCATCCACTGCGGACGAAACCAATGACGACCCAACCATTCGCCGTTGCATTGATTACACCAAGCGCTGGGGGTTCGATGCGTACGTGATGACCAACTTGTTTGCGTACCGGGCAACCGATCCAGAGGTGATGAAAAAAGCTGAAGACCCCGTAGGCCCACAAAACGACCAGTATTTAATTGAACTGGCCAAAAGTGCAGGGATTGTGATCGCTTGCTGGGGAAACCACGGTGCATTTAAGGACCGTGCTGCGCACATCAAGCCACTCATCCCCAATCTTCAGTGCCTGGTGCTCACCAAAACAGGCGAACCAGGACACCCGCTTTACCTGGGCAAAAACCTCATGCCCTTTTCGTTTGAATAACCTTTTTCTCAATTCGCAATAAACAGGCCGATAGCCTTAACTCATCAAGGAGACAACTATGAACAAGCTCACCAAAGCACAATTCACCGTCATGTGGGTCCGTCCTCTTGCGGTATATATTCTTGTCTGGATGTTTTTCATTTCACTTCCAGTAGGCCTTTTCACTTTAGTCATGACAAAAAGCGAAACAATGGGCTGGACTGCTGCAATTGCTTCCCCAATACTCATCAGTTATTTATTTCAAAAGATGAATTTCAACTCAATCAACAAAAACATAGAGCGAATGTATAACGAATCTATAGCAGCCTTGAAGCACGCCGATTACTATCACAACACCGGCGCATCAGCCATTGCCCTGGATGTTGATAATCGTCAACTGAGCATCATCGCCTACAAAGAGTTGACTGACAAAAAATCGTCCAAATACCTTTTCAATCTCGATGAAATCGAACAGATCGGCGTGGCAGCGAAAGGGCACACGGAATATGAAAGTTTCTCCACTGGCCTTGCCGCACACATGGAGCAAGAAAAGGTTCGTCAAGTCAATGAGCGCAACGCGGCCAAAGCACAGATGAAAACCGGGCTTCATTTGGTCGTCAGTGACATCATGGTTTCCGAAGTCATCGTCCCCATGTATGAAGAAAATGCTCGACGCTGGGTTCACCTCTTGCAAAAACTACAAGAAAACAAGTTGGAAAGGCAGACCAGCCCGACCATGTATCCGCCTGATGCTGCAACTCGCTAAATGAGAACCACATTCAGGACATTCTCTTAAAAAACAAGTTTTTACTTTTCAGACCTCGTCTTTCTCGATTGCCTTAGAAAGTTGCGCAAATTGCGATCCATGCGAAATTGGATCAACAGCCAACACGACAAGGCAATCGACCATGACGCAGCACCTTTTCCCAGTTCCCATCGTTGTTAAAGACAGCCTGGAGTACAAGTTCGACCAGGGCGTGAAAACCTTCCTCGATTTGTTGTCATCGGGCCAATGGATCGTCCGCGTTGCCACATCCATGGGCAAAGACTCATCAACCATGCTGGCCATGGTCCTTAAAGCGGCCTCAATCGCTTCGCGCGCCGGTCTGAGTTACCCTCCAATCATTGTTTCCACCGCCAACACCACGATCGAGAACCCGCGAATGGACATGTTGGTGAAGACTGAGCTTGAAAAGGTTCGCCAGTACTGTGCAAAGCACAAGATTAATTTCAAGATTTCCATTGCCAAGCCCAAGCTGTTTGAGTCATTTGTGGTGCGTGTGATCGGTGGCAATCGCCTTCCAACCTATACCGATGGGCCAGCCCAATGCTCAATGGAATGGAAAGTCAGCGTTCAAAATCGACAGGCCAAGATCATTCACCAGTTCGTGAAAAAACAATACCCCGGCATTGAGCTTCTGACTTGCACGGGCGTGCGACTGGACGAATCCGAGGCCCGCAAGGCAAGAATTCTGGAAAGAGGGGACAAGGCCAATACGCCCTTTGTCTACAACCAAGAAGCTTGCATCAGCCCATTACTGCATTTCACCGAAGAAGACATTTTCACTTTCATTGCCACGGCCTCCCGGTTCGATGTGTACTCCGATATGCAGGATGTGTTTTCGCTTTACGCAGAAGCCTCTGGCAGCGGTTGCGCGGTCGTGGGTGACATCGTATTGGAACAAGACTCAAAGACCCGCCAAGGCTGTGGTGCGCGCTTCGGATGTGCATTTTGCACTCGCACGGGGCACAGTGACAAATCCATGGAGGAGATGATCAAGCTACCTGAAAACGGATTCATGGCTGAACTCAATGCTTTTAGAAACTACCTCCATGCAATTCGCTTCGACCCAACCAAGCGTCGTTACCTCGGCCGCACCATCGCGCCTAACGGCACCGTGAACATCGCCCCTGATACCTTCTCATCACAGACCCTTGAAGACCTCTGGCGTATGCTTTGCTCAATCCAGCATCAGGAGAACTTGCAATCTGATTCGCTTGGCATTGCCCCACGTTTCCAATACGTCACCGAAGAAATCGTGGCTGCAGTGTCACTTCAATGGGCACGCTATGGGTTTCACCCGGCCTACCATGGCTGGGTTGTTTACAAGGACGTCGTGGAAAATGGCAACACCTTGTTCCCCTCTGAGGTTCAAGCGCCCGTTCATCCGAGAGCCGCAGGCTTTGGCAAGTCCCTTGGTCGCTTGCCCGTAGGCATCCCTGAAGACGAGTTTTCGCCACTTCGAAATGTCATGGCCGAGGCCTTGTCCGAACTCAGCTGCGCTGAAATGGCTCCCATGCGGATCGGTAAAACCGACACCGTTGTGACCCAAATGGACATTGCTGACACCTACGAAATCAATCCCGAAGGCTTGGCCATGTTCATTGATTACGAGCTTGATCGTCACATTGGGATGTACCACGGTGCTTCATCCAGTCCAACCGCTGAGCTGAAAACAGCATTCCAGTTCGGTTACCTCACGGCTTCAGCGCCTGGTGTTTTGGCAACCGACCGCATCGTGGCCACGACCGATCACTTCCATCGCCATGGATTGCTTACACACGGTCTAGATCAGCTGCTAAGCGCCTGCGTTCAACCTGAACAGTCCTACAGCCACATTCAGGAAGAATTTGCTTTTTAAAGCAGGTCTGTTCACTCTTCCTGACACAGGTACCAAAAGAATATATTCGGCCCATTGTCACCGGTCACCCACGCCACAACCCACGCCGGTGGCTTTACGAATACTGTGCAAATAAACAGCACTCTGTTAAACTCCATTTCACTTATTTTCATTGTCTACAATGAGCGGGCTCATGCGGCCTGCAGGAGTCAGACAGATGTACGCTGCACCTACCCGAGTCGAAACAGTTTCGCCCAAACCCAATCTGGAAAAGCTTTCTCAGGACTTTTCAGCCTGGTTTCACGAGTCTTTCACTCCCTACGTCATCGCTGACTACGCCAACGTGTGCCTGAAGGTGTTGCATGGCCAACCACCGGTCAATAGCATGCGGCCGGCCGGCGACGAAGAATCGCCGATCTCTGCCCAGAACCGCTTGCGCAACGTTCCACGCACCTACAAAAGAGAAATCCGCTTCAAGATCATTTCGCTGTACACCGAGCCGTTTTCGCTGCCCTGGACGCAGACCTTTGCGCTTCACATGTTGCGCACCGTCTTCGGTACCACTGGCTCTGCTGTCTCCCTGAACTCGGCATTCGCCAGTTCATCCAGAACGAGCAAAGACAGGGTAGATTTCAAACCCGTGCTGAACTCGCTGGACGAGGAGGGCATTCGCTTTCTGAATTTAATTTATGAGGAGGCTTGCCAGAGAATCGACACCGATCTACTTCAAAGGGCAAGGGATAAAGCGCAAAGCATGGCCGGAGCAAACCCCGTGCGCGTAGGAGCCAAGAGCTCCCCAGACTCTCTGGCGCCGATCGCAAAGTCCGCATCCGTTGTCGATTCTCAGTTTTCTTTGTTCTGATCAGATGCATCTGGCGGTGGTACTCAAAAAAAGAGCTTTGCCAGCAGTCAGGTTGCTTGAAAGAAGGGCGAATATATTCTTTAGGTGTTTACCATGAAAGCCGCGCTTGACGAAATCTACACCGTGAAGAAAAAACGCGCCGGTGGCCAGCCAATCGATCTTCGAAAACTCTCTGTGGATCCGGGCATGCCTGGTCACCTTCGCCTGGCTGCCAAGACCATGCCCAACGGCAACAGCATCAAAAGCCTTGACCTTGTGCACCCCTCGATCGTCAATGGCGGCGAACCGGGCAGCATACTGGGCACGCTTTTAAAACCTGAATTGACCCAGATCGCCGCGGGCAAGCTGGTGTTTTGTGGCTTGGAGAAAGCGGGCAGAAGTGCCCTTGTGTTTCAGGAGTGGGAGTGCATCAGGCTTGAGAAGTAAGGCGCTGGTTTTGCCCAAGCCAGATTGGGTAATGTCATAAATCCACCCACACCAACAGACCTGCTGCTTGGTGCCGCGCGCCAACTCTGACTACTGCAAAAAACCGAGCGTAGCCAAACCGCTTGGATGAATCATCAAATCTGCTTTGTGACGCGACTATTCAACTTCTTGATTCCATCCTCCAACTCTGCACACGCGCATTGATAGTCATCGTTGTGGCAACGATCCCAACCCATCTGAAACGCTAGTTGTGCGGACTGTCGATAGGCCTCACTCATGGCAATCAAAATCAGCTTTTTGATTTCATCGTAGCTACCCTGAAGAAGGGCATCATCAATCCCGCCGCTCTCGGTAATTCCCGCTTCATCACAAAACCTGATCAACCGTTCTCGATTAACGTCCATTACTCAACTCCCTCGCACTTTTCACAATAACTTCAGGAACAAAAAAATAATCCACCAAATTACTTTTTACTCAAGTTTTACGTCATCACACCGCCCCACATCCCGCTTTTTCAAAAGCGCCTGGCGGAATGAACCAGGGGTTCGCTGCATCGGCGGCAACCGGCAAGAAGTAATCACTTCGACTGGCTTGCTCAAGGGCCAAGGCATCATTCACACTCAATGCTTTTCCACGCTGTGCCCGCTGATCTACCCCAATTCTCTCCCGAGAAATGGTGGTTCCAAATTGTTTTTCGTAGCCACTGATCTTTGAAAGCGATTTAGGAAAATGCACCGCAATCGTGGCCCAGATATTGTCGTCGTTGTAGATGCACTGGCGGCACGAGCTGCGGCTCCAGCCCAAGCGATATGGAACTGGCGCAAGTATGTTGTGACGCTGCAGGATTTCCCAAACCTGCTGCTCATTCCAACCCAGCACCGCTCTCCAAGCATCGACGTGTCTGGCCAGCTTCCCATCGCGTCGGTCGCACGCGTGTCTCTCCATCTGAAAGTACTTCGAGCGATTTGCGCTTTCCTCCCGGCGCTCCCCAGTGACGAACAGCACCTTTTTCCCATTGAAGCGCGGTTGGTTGTTTAATGCCCGTCTGGCAACATCGATTTTCAGTGAGGAGCACCAACGGGTTGAAAGTGATGCAGATTGCTGTGGGAAACGCATCCGGGTGCCGGGCTTGGCCCGGGTGACATCGCGCTCAAGCTTAACCAGACCGTCCGGAGTCTCCATGTAATGCGCACGGCTATACGAATTGTTTTTCAGCATCTCTGCTTCAAACCCGCCATCGATCCATGAAAAGTACACCGGCAACCCAAAGTGGCGGCCAAGCGCCAGATTATAGGCGTGTGTAAAAGGCCAATCCATCAAATCACTTTGACCTGGTGCGCCATCAATGCACTGGTGCCACAGCTCGACCCGTGAAGTGTCCACGCCCAGTTCAAGCAGATAGAGCAAACAAGCAATGCTGTCCTTGCCACCTGACATGCAGACAATCACTCGGTCATAGGTATTTGGATCGACACTGTCCAAATTGAACCAGCGTCCGTCTTGGTTCAAACCAGATTCAAGTTCTGAAGATTCAAACAACCCCAACTGCTCGCCAAGAGAGGGGATCACAACCAGGTCATCAAAGCCGTCTCGATCGGCTATCAGTGGGCTTGATTCGAACATCTCAATTCACTCCAAAACTGGGTCATGAATTCATTGTCCAACAGAAGCCCAATCACGCAAGTTTGCGAAATTCCTGCTTGGATATTTCCTATTGATGCGAAATTCCAACAGAACAATAATGATTTTTTATTAAAAATTGAGTTTTGAACACACAAGTCGAATTATCTTGCAAGCCGTGCTTAATTGTGCAAAATTGGTGTCGTGAAGGCCGCCAACTGCTTCCAGACCGATCTGTAAAAGGATCATATCGCGTCGGTCTTCACGTCTTGATCTCCATCTCAGGTACACCCACTCAGCCCGCCTTCACAAGCGGGTATCTTTTTCTCCAGACCAGCCCCATTCAATAAATTTACTTACTCAGTACTGTCTAAGCAAAAATGCAAATTTAATCCCAACAGATACCCAAATTTGCACCAAACAGAGCATCGTTGTAGAAGAATGAATTCACACAGTACAAAGGAGTGAAAACATGAGTCTGCAACTAATCCGCAAAATCAGTGAAGAATTCCAAGGGTTCGTGAAGTTGACTGGCCAGTCCACAACACCAACAAAAGATATTCACTTCATTGAACCCTTGCTTAAAATGCCTGGGGCCTATGGCTACATGGTCGAGGGAAAGTCTCCTACAACTCCCTGGATGGAAAACGACAAACATTACCCAACATTTGTGGCTGCGTTTGACTCAGGTAACCCCGCTGCCCGGGGCCTACCCAGCACGGCTGAGCACATCCTTGCGACTGGCTTTGTGAATACGAGATATGTCAACCAGTCTGGAGTCGATCTCTGCAAGAAGGTATTGATCGAGCACTTGGCCAAGAATCCCGCAAGCCTCAGATTGAACACCGCTGACCAACAAACCAAGTTGATGGAAATCGCCCAGCTCAAACCGCGTAACCTCAGACAAATGCTCAGCACAGAGCAGGGCGTTCGAACGTGGATGCCGCTTTTGCTCAAACTCATGCCCATTTATGGCATTCGTTGTGAGTTTAGTCTGGATGGCAATGAGCCCATCCGAAGCAGAACACAGTTTCTATTCTTGAATGAAATGGGAATGAAGGAAATGCGGGGATTTGTGATCTAGCCGATGGAACTGGATTACCGCTTAAAAATTATCTCTATCCAATAAAAAAAGGTGGGAACCTGCTACAAATTGGATCGCCATGCAGAACTCCGTACTCACCCCATCGACGTGCCTGGTTAATGTAAAACTCAACCAGTTTCGGGACGCTTCCAAATCCCAATGAACGAGCAAAAGCCTCAGCTTGGTCGTTCCATGTCAACAAACGATCTTCTTCAAGCGGACTACAAGGATGAAAAGCGACACCTAAAGTCGATACCTCCCCACTTTTTCTAATTGGGAGATTAACGATATAGGTGCTTTCGTCGTGGAATTGATTAAACAGCAGAATCCATGGAGAATCTGACTCCTTGGACTGCTCTAATGGATCAATGACAACATCCAATTCAACTTTCATCTTGCCGATTCCTACTCGGTTCTATACAAACAGATCATCATCCACTGACATTTTACCCGATGAATAAGAACAATGAAATCTGGCTGCGACAACACAATTAATCGGATCTTTTCGTGTCAGCGCTAGACGATCGACGGCGGTGGTCGTCACTCAAATATCGCGCCATTCGGCTCAGCGCGTTGATGCGCATGGTGAGGATTCGTTTCTCAACCCGACTGGAAGCCGAGGCCGCATCGATCACTTTGTCGGCCATCTCGATGATCTCGGCGCACCGTTTTTTGTAGTTTAGGGCTCTCATTGCTGTTCGCCCTCAATACTTGCTTCTCGGTTCAAAAACAATGCCGACCGATACAGTAGCCCAGCACACACTAAAAGCTCCCAGCCTAAGCCCACAAAGCTCACCACTTCTGTCATGAAAATTTCCTTGGTTGTTTCACTAGAACCATTGAAACAAAGAAATCGATTTGCGCAAGTTTAGTCACCGATCCTTCATATAGATGAGCTTGATCGATTGATCTATCTGATCCAGGAACATCGGGTTGATCTCAATTTCATAGCCACGCAATTCACTGAGAATCGGATTCATGCCTGTGAATGTATTCCCAACGCCACTGGACTTGATCCCTCCAGCAAATTTTCCGAGCCTTTGACCAAACCAATTCTTTCTCTGGGCATCAAGGCCATACAAGAAGACATCGAATTCGGCGAAATCACAAAACTCCATGGCTCTAGCAATTGCGCACAAATAAATCCCTGGATCCTTCTTACGGTCTGTAAACACCACAAACAGAACAAGCTTCTTGGCCTTCTCGTTCACGAGAATATTCACCACAGCGTCAGCTTCCTCGGCCGACCTGGCTGCTACCCACTGGCCATCGTTCATTTTCAATGAGCGTCTAAGCTCTTTCATACCAAAAATCCCTTCAGGTTCCGCTATTTACACCAGTTTGACTATTGACGAATCAACCCGGTCGAATTATCCTTTCATCGTGCTTTACGCACCTAGCCTCTCAGGCCCGCCGCAAGGCTCTCAACTCCACGTCCGGTCACACCCAGATCGTCAATCCATCAAAACCAATTGCTTTTGCTATGGTCAAGACCACTTAACTGTCTTTTATAGTTTCCTATCAATAGGAAATATATACCACTGAACTAGATCTCAGCACGGTTTTCCAATCACGCAAGACCCATGTCTGCAAATAATTTCAAAGATCTCGTCCAAGAGCAGGTCAAGCGCGCGCTTCTATAAATTTGACGCGTTCTCAATCGCCACAGATCTCCATATTTACTGCAACGCATGCATTGGCGTTGTGTACCCAAATACCAAAAGACCAAGTCCATCGACCAATGCGGATGGCCAACAATTAATGATTACGACCTTGACAGGGGTCACAGAGGTGAAGAAATGAACAAATTGAGCCTAATGCAGCGATTTAATCGAAGCATGAAAAAGAAAATCGCCGGTTTTACGCTTGCCGAGGTCGCCCTGGCCACGACCATCGCCATGATTGGTACGTCCTCTGCCCTTTACGTTCAACAGGAATCGCTGCGAAGCGACATCGGACGCTCACAAGGCGAGCAGCTTGCACGTTTTGCTAACGCGTTGGACATTTACATGCGCGAGTACTACACCGCGATCTCCAACAACCAACCCATTAATTACAAGGTCGGCACTGGCACGGTAGCCAACCGCCTTGCCCCCACATTCAATGATCTACAGGGCTTGGCGCTAGTGGATGCCGCGAGCACCCCGGTGAGTATGTTTGGTGTGGACTATGTCTTCACAGTGTCGCGTGCGCCAGCAGGCTGTGTGGCAGGAACTTGTGTCTTGACCTCGACTGTTCACATCCCAACGCCAATCCTTGAGCCTGTAACTGGCGGGGTTGACGGCATCGTGATCGGAGAGGCCATGCTCGCTGGTCAAGGCTTGATCGGCACCAATGACCCTTCCGCACCTGCAACCATCCGTGGTTTTAGAAACGCGTGGAACATGCCCAACCCCATCGCCGGTAACCCAGAAGGCATTTTAATGGCGCAGGTTTCGTACGGTGCCACAATTGACGCTTACTTACGTAGAGATGGGTCAACCCCCATGCTTGGTCAGCTGGATATGAACGGCAACCAGGTCGTAGGTGCATCCAGTATCGCGTCAACAGGTCCGGTGACCGCTGCCTCATTGAACGCAGGATCCGCTACGATCACCGGCAACTTGACCACCAACGGCCTTACAGCGACAACTGGTACTTTTTCAGGAAACCTGACACTTACCTCCGCAACTTTGAGTGGGAACCTGTCTGTAGCCGGAACAGTCAGTGGCAACCAAATCATGGCCACAGGCACAACAGGCGCTGTGAGGGCTGCAAACGTCGTTGTCGAGGGAGTGTCTACCTCCGGTCAGTCTTGTACAACAAACGGTCAAATGCGACGCACTAGCACCGGCTCCATTTTGGTCTGCCAAAGCGGCGCTTTTAAGGCCTTGGCTGGAGGTAATGCTAAACCTTGGACATTGGATTTCGTAGGGACTTGCAGAACCACTCCTGACCAGGGGTTTCGTAACAGAGGCCCTTTTAGCAACCGCACCGTTTGCATACGATCTGATGGCAACATCTACACCGGAGTACGCTCATTGGCTGCAGCAGAGGTTAATCTTGGTTTTGGATCTTTCCTTTATTATGACGCACCAATCTATGCCATGGGTGTAGCCAGTAACCCTGGGCCTCAGCCCGCTGTAGGAAATTATTCATTTATAGGCGATGGTTGTAATCCTGTTTCAGGGCAATTCAAAGCATCTCCTATTATTGACAGTGCTGGAATAATCGTAGACTGGCAAGCAACAGTACAAGAAATTGGATCAAATTCTGGCGACAACTGTAACGGCGGCCAATAAGTCAATCTTCCACACGCGCCCAAGCCGGTAATCTGGCTTGGCGCACCAAAAACGGATAGTTCGGGTACTCATTCGTTTCTTGTCCCTTCTGCAATCTGCGAAGGTTTCTCCGGTACACCTCATTGCCATATTCCAGCGCAGGACCGTCCACTACATAGGGTAAAACCCCGTGTGGTGGCTCCAGCTCCGCCGCGACCAACACAAACGGCAAATCTTGCCCAAGAAACTGCGACACCCCGTCCTTGTACATGGCAGCCGATACGTAGTAGCCCTTGTTGTACGCGTCCTTGGTGAACGACTCCTCACGGGCGTCGCGCGTGGATTTCACGTCGTAGATGCCGTATTCCATGTTGAGCACATCTGGACGGACTTTGCACCAAATCCCGGTTTCCTGATCGCGCCAGAAAATCGACAGCTCTTTTTCTGCCCCGTCGATGATCTCGCCAATAATCCCATTGCCCACGCTGCGGATTGCTTGGGCGCAACCCGTGATTTTCTTGTAGTCAGCCACTTTGAAGATGTTCTTACCCTCTGCCGCCTTCACCAAATCCTTGTAGCCGTCCTTCAGCAAAGTTTTGCTCTTGCCCAGCCACACCACCGTCTCCGCGTCAAACAGATGTGGCTCAAGCGTGCACGAATGTACCCCTGTGCCCAGCCTCATGCACTCTTTCTCGGATTTGTCGTCCTCATCATTTTCAGCCTCTTCCTCACCGATCAGGTAGTGGGCCAGTGAACGCGAGATCGTCTTCAGCCGCGAGCTGGAGATTGCGCTCGTGTTCGCGTGGTACATGTCCGCCGGGAGGCGAATGGCAAAAGATTCGCTACTCACACCCTGACGAAACTCAAAGGAAGGGTCTGCTTTCAAGAATTCAATAACTTCTTGGTCGATCACTTTCATGGCAATTCATCTCCTCAAACATTCATGAAACACATGAATCCAAGTTATCAGAGAAGCCCGTTTGCGCAAGTTTTGACCACTGCCGTCCAAGCTCCAAGAAACCTTCCCAAAGCCCCTTTTTTTGCCACTTTCAATAAATGGGAGAAATTTGCACACCACTTAATATGTCGTATGGAGATCAATTACAACAATGAATAAAAGCCCAATTTATCTGAACCATCTGGAAGACTTTATTGCTGCCATGCCGCCTTTGTGGGACAAAGGCCCAGACAATGGCCAGGCACAGATATTCCTGTTCGGTGAGATTGTTTGGGTTTTATCGTGCAAACAGGTCAAGCACAATGAATTCACTGGGGTTTTAGACAGCGATTCCAAACACTACTCCCAGCTCGGTCTGGTCAGTGGTGCCTCAGTGTCATTTCAGATAACCAACTGAAAGCCATTAAAAACGACGCTTTCAACTGATACGTTCATTTCTCGTTTTCACTAAAATGGTTTGACTCCACAGCCTTGCGCGAAATCGGATCACGGGCACACTTTCCCTGTCACTGACAGGAAAAGGAATGACCATGATCCGCTTCATCATCAAAATGCTTGTACGACGATACCTGCTCACCAAAGTCTTCACGCTGCTAGTGCTGGCAACCGGCCTGCATGAGGCTAGAGCAGATTTCTCTGTCTGCCCGGGTCATTTCGCCCCCAAGGCCATTCCGAGTTTTCAAGCGCCGGATTTGTTCGAGCTTTGTTTCGATGAATTCGCGGTTTTGTATTCAGGCTCAACCAAGACCCCACTGTTCACAGCGCAACGCTACACACCCCAGTCCCTTGGGCGCGCACAGGCCGTGCCACGATCTGATCAGTTCTATGAAGAGGCCCGCCTACCAAGGGCTGCCAGAGCTACACTGGATGATTATCGGGGATCGGGCTATCACCGGGGTCATCTTGGCCCATCGGCATCCATGCCCACTTATGCCTCTGAAGCTCAGAGTTTCAGCCTGGCCAACATTGTTCCACAGGCTGGCGAGATGAACAGTGGTGTGTGGGCAAAAAGCGTGGAGTCGGCCACAAGAAAATATGTGTTTCGCACTCGCTCCACCGTCTTCGTCGTCACGGGCACCTTGTACGAAACAGCCCGAAAGCCCAACTTTATTGGCAACCGCGTGCGCGTGCCTGATGCCCTTTACAAGCTGGTTTACGACCAGACACTAAATAGGTCATGGGTTTTCATTGTCCCCAACAACGACTATGAAACCAGACCCACTCGAATTTCTTACACCGAGTTCAAAACCAGATTCGGTCTTGACCTTTTACCCGGATTGAATCCGCCCATAAAGTAGCACCCGATTTTCACCACGGATTGAGCCATGATTACAAAGCTGTTTAAAAAATCACCCAAGCAACCTGACCCTGCACTGCTGGAGTTGGCTCAATCAAATCCAGTGTTGTACATGATGCAACTTGATCGAGAGGAAAAAGCCCGATCAAAACGACTCCGGTGGATACTGATCTCCAGCATCATCATGTTGTATATCCTCGTCCTTTTCGTCTCCACAGGGCACCCACGCGCTGCGCTACAAAGGGCAACACAGGGGTTTGGAAACCTCTTTGAAGAAAAACCATACGCCTCCATGGTCAAGATCACGGGGCAAATCACGCCCGACGGCCCGGCATCATTCGCATCTCTATTGCCCTCACTGGAAGGCGCTTTTGCCGATGCCAATGCCAAAGCAGTCGTTATTCAAATCAATTCGCCTGGCGGGTCTGCCGTGCAATCCATGATGATTCATGACAGGGTTCTCGCTTTGAAATCCAAATACGGCAAACCAGTCTATGCCGTGGCTGAAGACTCAATGACTTCCGGCGCCTATTTAATTGCGCTGGCCGCTGATGAAATCTATGCCAATTCCTCAAGCCTAGTGGGCTCCATCGGCGTGGTGGCCAGCTCGTTTGGCTTCATCGACCTCATGGACAAGGTAGGTGTTGAGCGTCGCCTCTACACTTCAGGCCAATCCAAAGGCATGCTGGATCCTTTCTCGCCCGAATCCCCTGAGAGTCGAAAACAAATGCTCTCCACGCTCTCAAATGTTCACACCAATTTCATCTCTTCCGTGATTCAAAACCGGGCAGGCAAATTGAACACATCTGAGGAACAGATTTTCGATGGCCGCTTCTGGGATGGTCAAACCGCCATGAAACTGGGCCTTGTCGATGGCTTGTCCGATTACCAGAGCCTTCTTTTGAACAAACATGAAGTAGAGCGCGTGCGTTTATACCAGTCACAACAGCCTTTCTTGCAAAACCTGCTTGGCCTGGGGGTTCAATCCTTCAAGGATCAGGTGTCAATCAATACTTTTGGCTTGAGCATGCTGCCTCCCCAATCAACACCCACAATTCAGGCGCAATAAACACCATGCCCAAAAGAAAAACACACCTTGATTTAAAGCAACTCTCCAGCGAAAAGCTCACCGTACTCTTAACCGAGGTCGAGCGGCAACTGCATCAAAGGCGTTTGAAAGAACAAGCATTCAATGAATTTCTACGAGAAGCAAAGCAGCGTGGATATGATCTACCCTCTTTGATTGAAATCATGAGGCTAAATCAATAGCGAAATTCCAAGGCTGAAATCAATTGGGTATTCAGTGGCACAAGCCGTTATTCTTCAATAAAACAAGTTAGTGTTAGAATCCACGCCATTGTTAAATTGCTTTTCATGGTGTAGGAATAAAACAAGCCCTCAGATTCAAGGCCTAGCTTGATTTTTCCGTTTACTTACCACACTATAAAACGTCAACTTATATAATACTTGGCCGTTAATTATTACGAATGCTCAATTATTAGTTCTTTAGAACCTTCAGTTGTGCCGGAGATTGGAACCAGATCATGGATGAAAGCGAAAAGAAAAAGTTCAAACTGGAAAAGCTAAGAAAAAAGCACATGCATGAACTGGACAATGCCATTGAAAATTTGTCGGAGATTTTATCCATGTCCGACAAAGAACTTGAAGAGCAAAGACTTGAAGCGCTGAAACATCAAGCCAAATCTGATTTAACTACCTCAAAAGCCGAGAACTGATTATTTAAAAACAGTGATGCTGTAGCTGCGGTCAACCTGGTCTTTGCAAACCCCTCTTGCGGAATTGTCCAAAGGGTTTTCGCTCAAAACCTGAGTAATCAACAAATTACAATTCACCGCTACCTTTTTAAAAGCAATTTCTCCCTGAACCCTGTAGGTTTCAATGCAATCCGAAGCGCCCTTGCAATCGGGCTCGAAGATGTAGAGTCGGTATTTTTCCGACTCCCCTTTGAATTTCACATCCCACATTGTTCCTGGCGTGACGAATTCGACTTCACCACGAACCCGCTCGCCGGTCCCAATTGAGATCACATCGACAAACCGGTATTGATCAAGGCCAGCCTGATGTTTTGCTTGCGATGGTGCCGCCGAGTTTTGTGCGGTCGTGGCACATCCTGATATGGCGATTGCCAAGGCGCTCAAAGCAATCTTCCGCGCAAAATTCTTGCTGTTTTTCATTTTGAATCCCGAAAATGACGACTTCCACAATTGGAACACGTAACCGACTCGGGCACTTTGGCTCAAAACCCCAAAAAATGGCTGCTTTAAAGGACTCTCAAGATTCTCAAAAAGCACACAATGAAACCTGACCAACCCCTCCCGATCACCATGGCCATGCTCATTCGATCACATATCCTATTCCTTGCGCTTCTCACTGTCGGCTGCACACCGGCCACAATCTACACGGACGCACTGAACCCAAAGCCAGAGCATCTTGCAAGTAAACCCTTGTGTACCCGCTACATCGAGCTTTCTGGCCAAGCATGGACGCGCTACTATCAATCCCTGCATGAAGAGCTGATCCGCCGCGGCCTAAATCGAGACGACTGCCGTTTAATTCTCCAAGATGCGCATCCTGAGTACTTGGGATCGCAATAAAGCGCCATGAATGAATTTTTTAATCACGATCAGACCAGCCAGATTCCAAATCCGTTTGAGCTTGAGTCCGTTTACCTTCGCTCACCCATCTCACCCAGCAAACAAGAGATCGAGCTGTGCCGAGCCTGGCTATCCCGGCACCCGGATTATTTAAAACCCATTTATGCACGGGCAAGAATCCTTGCAAATGCCGGTAAGCACTTGGCCGCACGCGATGTGCTTGTTCACACGCTAAGAACCTGCAGGCAAGATTTCGGCGCGCTGTGGACCGCCACTCATTTGGCAAAACTTCTTTTTCAGAACAATAAATCAGCCCAATTAAGCTGGGTTTTGGATTTTGCCGAACAGCTTAAAGACGACATTGACCCGGTGAAACATTCCTCACCCGGAGCCATGCTTGATGCGATTGCTGCACTGGCCAATCTGAGGGCAGGGCGCACCGACTCCGAAACTGCTCAATTGGCGATCCGAACAAGCTTGTCCAGAATCCGTGACCACGATCATGACAATGCTGAGCTTCACAGCTTACAAATTCTTCATCTCATCCTGTCTACGCCCGAGATGCGCAATTACCCTGCGATGGTTCAAGCCAATGATTACCGTTTGATCGATTACGTCGCACAGGTTGCGGCAATGCCGCCAGCTGCTCAGCACCTTTTTCTGGCATGCCTTCAGGTGCGGCTTTCTCATCCTTGCCAGCCAAGTTCCAGTTTTCTCAAATCCCTGTTTCTTCATATTGAGAAAACGCCGATCTGGCCGGCAATTGACTGGTCACCTCGTTCATTGGGCCACGCCTGCAGCCTGGTGCTTTGGGCTGTTGCAAACCCACAAGCTGCACCGCAAGCCACTACACAATTTCGCCAGCCTTTCATCCGCGTGGCGGCCAAGGTCTATCAAGCCCAGAGCATGGTGGTCAATTACGAGCTGCTGGAAACAAAACAGATTCAGGAAAAAACCGAGTTTCACATTTACAAAGGGATGTCTTTGGGGCCTAACATTCAGCCCTTCTATGAAGCAAGATCTACGCTACTCAATGACTTGATCGTGAACCTGAAAAGTGAGATTTACCCCGATCGGACTCACGCTCTGGTACCGCTAAAATCACTGCTGTTGGCCAATGCTTTTTCAATCGACACCTACCCCTACATTGAAGAGGCATCGACCGAGATCCGCGAATTCCTGGATTCCATCAAATCGTCGAATTTTCGACTCTGGACTGAAGTTCTGCACAACTATGCTCACTATCAACACAGGACAGGCTCCGGCGATCTCGACACTTTGATTCTTGAACTCGTTGAGCACAAAGAGTTTAAAAAAACTGACCCAAGTATATTGGGCCGCCTGTCAAGAATCTGTCTGGACAAAGGGGTTTTCTCACTGGCCTTAACCCTCAAAATCACCGAACTACAGTCATTTAAGCAGTCCATCGATTCAAGCTCTGAATTGGCCGCGCACACCCTGTTCATTGGCTACGCCATGACCAATCAATTCGAGCAGGCTGCAACACAGCTGCTGCGCATCCAACAACCGAACCATCAGCCATACCTGATTGAAGCCATCACCAGGTTACTTAGCGACCCTGGGCAGCCGGATGAAGTCCGGGAGCATGCCGCTAAACTGCTTGAATCTCTACCAGCCCAAGGCCGCTTTGGTGACCTTCGCTTGAAAGACAAAGGGCCAGAGGTCGTCGAGGAGGTGCTAAAGAAGCTCAAAAATGACGAAAACCGTTTTCTACTAGATCCAAAGTACTGGCTCTCACAATCCGATCTCGACCTGGCTATTCAAGCCTTTTCAGAGTTGTTTTCCCAAACACACGCAAAGACCCAGTTCATTTTGAACATGGTGAGTGACACCGCCCGCACACTGGACAACCCACTGAAAGCCGAGGTGCTTCGGCGAATCATTTGGCAATCACTGGAGATGGTGAGACTCGACCCGAAAAAAGAATCGATTAGCCAGATTCAAAATGTCCTGGTTCGCCTTCGTTTCCATCGCTTGTTTTTTGGCAACCCGCCACGCCGCCTCACAGCCGTTGCCGGGATGAAATACATTCAAGGCACACTGAACGACTCAAAACAGCCCTTGCCACCCAATTTCGAAGAGGTAGTCAGTGAAGTGTCTGCGCTTTGGCACGATCTCAGTGACATGGATTGGAGCGCCTTAAAACAGTTGTTTAGCAAATCGCTGACATTTAACCAATCACACCCATGTCTGCCCAGCATGCCTGAGCTTCGAGAACTCTTTCACTTCGCAAACGAAGGCATCAGCCAGCCTCGATCACCCAAGAAAAAAGCGCCCAAGAAGGGCGCTTTCGAAACGTCTGCTGATAAAACAACCGGCAATTAAACTTCCCAGTGTTTGACTGCGGCGAATGGAATGTCATCATCCATGAGTCCGCCGCCTGCCATGGCGGGTTGGCGTTGCTGGTTTGGCTTGTTTTGTGCCCGTGGGGCAGGGGCCTGTGCGCGACCGCTGTTCTGATTCTGGTTTGCCGGGGCTTGACGACCAGACGCCGCTTGACCGCCGCCACTGCTTGACTGACCCTCATTGCCATCGTCTGAGGCTTGGTCTGCCGACCTGCCGCCGTTGGAGCCCAGCAATTGCAGTGAATCGGCGATGATTTCGGTCGTGTATCGGTCTGCACCGGATTGATCCTGCCACTTGCGTGTTTTCAAGCGACCTTCGACGTAAACCAATCGGCTTTTTTTGACGTATTCACCGGCAATCTCGGCCAATTTCCCATAGACCACAACACGGTGCCATTCCGTGTCCTCACGACGCTCACCTGTGTTTTTATCCTTCCACGACGAATTGGTTGCAAGGCTGATGTTTGCTACACAGCCGCCGTCGGGCATGTATCGAACCTCTGGGTCTTTCCCAACCGAACCTACCAAAATTACCTTGTTGACTGAACTCATGATTTACCCCATTCATTGGAGGTTAAAAAAGACCACGTCACCTAACAATTCATGACAGAAAACTGCGCTGAATCCAGAACCTCACCAAAATTCGATTGAAGCTCCAGAACCACTACTGGCCTGTCTTGTGGCGCGATACCCAATGAATTCATCCTCTCACAAAACCATTTTTGCGCAACTTTTTGCGCGGGCTCCATCTGCGGTCCCGGCAAGGGCTGTTTCAACACCACAAAAATTCTTTTACCCCCTGTCTGTTCGTTTACAACGTAGCGATCCAACACATACGGAGCAAAGCCTCCCTGATCCAACCCTTGTTCCATAGTCAAAAGCGCCCGCCAGTCGATCTCAGAAACAACAGGGGTATTAGGTACTCCCGGATTTACATCTGCGGTCGGCCTGGCTGATTCAGAAGGTGTCTTCATTTCACTTTTCTTGCTCTCGTAGATGGTTTTCGCCTCGGTGACAATTTGCTGCGAAGTATCGACGATTCGACTCACCACTGGAGCAAACGCTGCGTTCGTCTCAGCCCGATTGACCCAGACACTGTGACCGATCCCTGCAAGGCTTATCAATCCACATAGAATGAAAACGTATTTCAATCGAGATCTCCACATTCAGGCGACAAAGGGGCAGCTACGCAATATTTTTTGTGAAATTGGGTAGCCCATTCAGAAGAACCGCACCGTACTTTGAGTTTACAAGCCTACTGTCCAAAATACTGATCTGACCCTGATCCGACTCTGTTCGAATCAATCGACCTGCATACTGATTCAGCTTGATTCCCGCCTTGGGTACTGTAATTTCCATGAACGGGTTTCTTTGTTGGGTTTGAAGCCATTCACTCAACGCTTCTTCAATGGGTGAGTCTGGTGGATCAAAAGGGACTTTGGCAATAATCACATGCTCACAATCCTGGCCAGCCAAATCCAACCCCTCCCCAAAACCCTGCAGGCCAAACAATGTACTTGCGTTCCCACGTTTGACCGAATCACGATGGGCATCCAAAATCTTGTGCCTGGGCATACAGCCCTGCACAAGCACCTGATGTCTAAACTTTGTCGGTAACCCGGCGTAAACCGCTTCCATTTGTTTTCGGCTTGCAAAAAGCACAAGCATCCCGTGTTGATTTTGCGCAATAGCCTTGCCACAAAACTCGATCACTTCAGCGGTGTGCGTAGACACCTCTTTGGGATTGAACCCTTTGGATGGCACAGTGCATGTGCCCTGTGAAGGGTAATCAAATGGGCTTTGTACACTTGTGAAATTCACATTGGGAAGGCGCATCAAACCGCTTAGTTTTGCAAAGTAATCGAAGCTTCCGCAGCTGGTGATCGTTGCTGAGCAAACCACGCCAGCACCGACTTTTCGCCACAACAATTTGTTCAAAATTGACGATGCTGTCATTGGGCTGCCGTGCAACACAAAATCGACATGACCGGACTGCCCCTTGGTGGTTACCTTGAGCACCCATTTTGCATTCGGAATCTGCGATTCATGTGTCCAAATCGAGGCCAATTGCTCAAACTGTTCCAGTCTGTCCACATGCCCACCCAACGCCATCAAAATTGTCTGAGCAAGCTCCTGGTCAGTCACTGACTCTATAACTTCATTAAAACCCTCGATTGCCGTGTTCAATGCCCGCAACAAATCGCTGGTGATGTCCTTGGCCTTTTTGATGCAATCAAGCAATTGAGCTGGTACCACACCATGCTGGAAACGCCACAGCCCGCGCTCACTTTCATTGAGTTCGCGTTGCTTGGCCAGCATTGAATACACTGTTCTTAGCTCGTCTGCCAACTGGCTTGTGTAACCGTCAATGGGCTGCTTGAGTTCTTTCATCACACCAAACAGGTTCATTGCGCTCGTATATGGGCCCAACAATTTGGGAACGTCTGCTCTGAGCGCATCAACATGGCTTTTTTTCACACCATGGTTCAAAGCCCGATCGGGCAAGTGATGCCCCTCATCAAAAACCACCAGGCAGTTATCAAGGTCGGGCAGGGCATTGGACTCATTTTCTGACGTGCTCAGAATCAGATCGTGATTCGATACGATGATCTTGCAGCTCTTGGCCGCTGCTCTGGCGGTAAAAAACGCGCATTTACTAAATTCCTTACAGGTACGCCCATTGCACATATTGCGATCAGCGTTCATGCGCCGCCACACCACGGGAGAAATTTTGGTGGTCATGCTGTCTTCATCGCCAGCCCACTTTCCTTTGGTGAAAAGCGTGAGCGAATCACGGACCAATTCGATTTCCTCAGTCTTAATCGCTGCATTGTTGTCCATGTCTTCAAGAAAGCTGGTCTGGGAAATATCACCGAGTAAACGCTTGGCGCGGGCCAAACACATGTACCGGCCACGCCCTTTAATCAGTCCATAGTCCAGATCCAACCCAAGCGCCTTCTCAAGCATGGGAATGTCACGATTCACAAGCTGTTCCTGAAGTGCAACAGTGCCGGTACTTAGCACCAATGGCTTGTCAAGCTCAGAGGACACCGCAATACCCGGAATCAGGTATCCCAAGGTTTTGCCCACACCGGTGGGCGCATCGATTACAGCGATATTTTTCCCTGTACGTTCAGCACCTCGCGTCTCGGGCGAATAGTGGTCGAGCATTGCCTTGGCCACGCAAAACATCATTTCCTGTTGTCCAGAACGGACCTTGTAACCTGGCCAGCTTGTTTCAAGTTGCTTGATCATCCCTTTGATTGAATCAAAGACTTTCTGCTCTAGTTGATTGTTGTTCATTGTTTATGCCATGCCAGAGATCAAATTTTGGTACCGCATTCGGCGATGAAAATCGCCATTGCAGCACACCCTCCCACAGGCTAAAACAAAACGCGGATTGCGCAACTTTAGGCAAATAAGCATCACGTTCTCAAATTTAAGAAATGAACTCACAAGTTCACATCTCCAATCCACACTACCTCTAATCCGTGGCAAACCCACAAACTTGCAATTTCTCGGAAGTCTGGATAATCAAACGCTCCACTCACAGTCACTCGGAGCTGCACCATGCAATACGTCGCCAACATGCCATTGAAGCAAATTGTCTCAGGTCAAAATCCACGAACATTCTTCTGCCCAACCAAACTGGAAGAGCTTTGTTCAACCATTAAGGCGCATGGTGTTTTTCAACCCATCTTGGTGAAATCAATCGGCACCTTAGACAATCCTCAATACCAAATCATTGCCGGTGAAAGACGCTGGCGTGCAAGCATCATGGCTTTCGGTCTGGATTCTGGCTCAATTCCTGCGTTGATCAAAGAAGAGGACAGTGACGAGGAATCCAGACGGATTGCGCTGATTGAGAACATTCAGCGTGAACAAATGAGCCCAACCGAAGAAAGCGATGCAGCATTGCAGATCCTCAATGATGTCAAAGGAGACAAGGCAGAGGCCATGCGCCTTCTCGGTTGGAAACCTTCGCTTTTCGATGCACGAATGGCGCTTCAGCATCTGGAGCCAGTGGTCAAAGTGGCGTTAAACGAGCGCCGTATCCTGCTGGGTCACGCCGAATTGATTGCTGTCATCGCACGAACAAATCAAGAAATAGCCCTGCGCAATGTCATTGAAAACAAGCTCACCGTTCAACAGACCAAAGAGCTTCTTACACGAGTCAGCCAAAAGCTGCAAAGCGCGATTTTTGACAAATCAGATTGCCAAAACTGCGTGAGCAATTCAGAGGTCCAAGCCACCCTTCTGGAAAACTGTGTAGGGGAGGGGTACTGCACAAACCGCGAATGCTTCACTTCGAAAACAGAGCAGAAGATTCAGGAAATCGCATCAGGGCTAAAAGACGAATTACCCAAGGTGGAAATAGTTCGTGAGTTGCACAGCATCAAGGTTGTGTCGGTCAATGAACAATCGGTGGGTTCAAACCAGTTCAATTCATGCAAAGGCTGTGCAAACTATGGTGCCACGGTTTCCGCGCTTGCCGACTCTGTTGGCCTTGTATCCAAGAATCAGTGCTTTGATACGCAATGCAACTCGGAAATGGTGACGAACCACGCATTAGAAATTGCAAAAAAAGCACAAGCCAACACCCAATCCAAGTCTGAATCAGAAGGCAATTCAGTTGAATCGTTGTCACAGGCCAAAACCACAGCCAGCGCAAAACCAACTTCGCCAGCGATAAAAAAGATCAAGGTCACTGAAACCACGGCTCGCAAGACCAACAACGTCCGTGCCGATGAATTCAAACAAAAAACATGGCGCAAGGTCGTCGCCAATGAATTGTTCGCTGACACCCACAAGGCATCCACCATATTGCTTTCGCTGATGTACACGGGATCAATGCGTCATTACCAGTCGAGCAACGTGAAAAAGCTGTCCACAAAGCTCTTTGGTTTTGACAGAGGCAATGACGAAATTAAGGACATCACCCTGTCTGACTTCACAACACTGCCCAAGGAGCAGCGCGAAAGCGGGACGAACGCTGCCATTGCCTCGCTGATGCTGACCATCCCAATTTCAGAGGTATTTGAGATCGCGCAGTTTTATCAATTTGACCTGATGAAACATTGGAAAATAACGAAAGAATACCTGGAGTTGTTCACCAAATCAGAACTCGAATCCATGTGCAACGAGACTGGACTGGACACCTTCTTCGAGTCGCAATCGGCATTCAAGAAAGCCCTTTCAGGAAAAAAGCCCGAATTCATCGACTCGATTCTTTCGCTGACTGTCGATTGGGACACCGTGGTTCCCTCGGCAATTGCCCTGCCACACACCTCTGTGTTGCAGCAGCGCAAGCTACCAAAACAAGATGCGACAACGGTTCCAGCTTGTACTGAATCAGCCGAGAAACAAGAAAGTTGACTTCGTCTAATTAGCAAAGTTGTACTGATCTGTTGCGTTACTCACAACAACTTGTGGGTGACGCATCACCCCGGATTGGCAGGGCTTTCGGCCTTTTGCGCCTAACTTGCCAAAACCGAAAACGGTGAAACAATGATTTCAAGATTAACCAAACAAACAAGGAACAACGATCATGTTTTTTCAAGCACTGACCCCAATTCTTGCCCACGCAAAACTCAACCTGATGATCACCGCCATGAAAGACGAGAAGATCAACATTGTGTTGATTCCCACGCCAAATACACCGGATTCATTGCTCACCAAGGCCATGACATTCACCGGCACCGCCGCCGAACTTGATGCGCAGCTCTTGGATCAATTGTTCGAAATGTCCAATGACTACGCAGACCTCGCCACCCTGATTGCCCAGCAAAAGGAGGAGCTTAAACAGGCCAAGGTCACTGCCGCCAAGGTCACCGTGAAAGCATCCGCACCCAAGGCCGAAACACCACCCAAAGCTCAAAAACAGGCAGTGAGTGCTCCCAGCGAAACCCAACAGTCGCCCATCGAAAAGGATGCGGATTTAGACGATGAATCTGATTCAGCGACCTCGCCAGTTGTTGATACCCACACACTGAGCTTGTTCTAAACAACGCACCCAAACGGAGACACTACACCATGATGGTTACCGCCGAACTCACCGTTGTCTACGATTACAACGGAGTACTTTTGCCAAGCCCAAGCCCTGACATGCCACCGAGCATGGTCAAAGACTTTTACTCGACCATGTACCCTGATCTGCTCAACGCCTCTATCGGGCCAGCCAACCATGTTGGTGACCAGCTTATCTACAAGTTTGAGCGAAGTGTTGGTACGAAGGGTTAAGAGCAATGAGCGCACACTCGAAACCCCAAGGCACGGTCAAGGAATACACCTTGTCGGAAATTTTGGAACACGGTTCCACGACAACCATGACGAAAAAGCAGATTAAAGGAGCAAGCAAATGCGCTCAGATCATTTCTCAGGCTATCCAAAACTCCGGTCACCAACAAAGCCCTCTGGAGCCTCCAAGCGCGGCGATTCTGCTGTTCTGAACCAGCATGGATTCGACCCGCTTGGGTTGATTCCCAGTCTGACGGACGAAGTTCCGGCACAGCTACAGTTCCTCCCCTCTGGCCTTACCAACAGGGACTTCGAAGTTTTCCAGTGGCTTGACCCCGGCATATTGGCTGAAAAGCATGAGTCGCTGGAATCTCTATCATCTTCGCTAACTGGCGTACTACTCTCCAATATACCTTCCGAGATAGTATCTGCTCAATACAAGCACATCCAAGCCTTCCTTGATGTACAGGCCACTGGCAATAGCTTTTTGCTGAACCTTTGCTTCGACCCAACTCTGTACGAGTTGCCACTACTGAACTCTGAAACACTGCCAGCGCCAATTCTCAAATATGTCATCGATTCTTTGGGAAAGTTGCCCTTTGTCGCTCACCTCGTTACCACCCCTGCTGAAATGGTTTATCACGCCAACGGATTCCTGTTCTTTGGCATGGAAGATGACGCTGAATACATCGATGAACGCTGCTACGGCATGGGAGAAGATGAAATGCAGGAATGGCTTGAATCAAACCCCTCGCTGCCAAGCCATTTGAAGGAGAATTTCTCAAGCTACATTGGTATTACCAAGTCCTCGCGTAAACAGGCGATCAATGCGTCTACCAGTTCACTACACGAACAGTTAATTGCCTGGAGCGATGAAGCTCGAAAATTAAAACTCACCAAAACGATTGAATCACGTTGCCAGTCTTTGCTAGATGCAAATTATTCCCAACTTGCCGACGAGGACTGCCACGATGTTTTTCCAGCCCTGTTTCTGGACATGAACGGCCACGCCATGTTTGAACAAACAATGGACGAGCTGCACCAACAAGTCATGCAAGGCGACTGTGCGTCTTACTTCCAACTCAATCTGGTAGCCCAGTCCAAACCGGAATTGAATGATTCCTTCGCCTTGCTTGAAGCCATTGCCACAACCTTGCGCAAAATCGATTCTCTGATTGAATTAACCAAGTGACTCAACTTCGGAATACGACCATGAATATCTCGGCAAACCATGCACTGAATACCAACGAAAGTTACTTTTCAATCAGAAAAGCAATCTTGCTGTACTCAGACAACAAAGAACAGTCCAGCTTTGCAACCGTTCACAACGTCCAAATGGACGAACAAAATCGCCCCATCATTGGCGCAGGAAAACCACTGACCCAAAGAACGATGCGCAGTATTTGCAAGATCCAGTCACGCAAGGCGGACTCAGGCGCAGAAGTACTCCCAGCCAATGTGCTTTTTAACGACAACGGAGTGCTAATCTGGTCATGCAAAGGCCAAGTTCGCAAGACCTTTTTCAAGTCACCGTCTGTGACTGGCGTATTCGAAGTGCCTTACCCGGACCTGATCTTTTGTGTGCACAAGTCCAATTTGAGCGTCTACGCCATTCAAACCAAGGATTGCACCAAAGAGCGCCCAAGCGCGGAAACCGTGTTGTGCCACGCGCCACTGATGAATATCTTTTCCAACAACTCCCTTTGCATGGGCAATAACACGGTTCCAAAGCACCACTCCATTTCTCAAGCGATCAAGGGCTGGGAAACCGTGCTGTTTGACTCGACATACACCCACCCCAATGCCGGTACACAAAGCTTCACAAGCGCAAAAGGGGGTATTGGTGGCCTGTGGGCAAGGCTGAGTAAGAAGCCTCGAAAAACCTTTCCTACGCGCGTTTTAAACCAGATTATGGTCAAAGATGATGGCAACCCACTACCCATGACCTTGGGCGATTTGATCAACAAGAAATTGAAGGGATAAGCATGAATTTTCAAAACCTCTCGCCCACCAATATCAAAGCGTTTGACACAATCGCAATTGACCGAGTTCCACTGCATGCGCAGTCCTACTCAGGACAAGCAATTTCCACGGATTTTGCATCCGTTCAGGCTGGTGAAGATAAGATAGTCGTAGCCAGCAATGGGGTGTTTCTCAATCATTCAAATACCTGGATCTCAACACAATTCAAGATTGCCCAACTCTGTGCGAATTTCAGCCCACCATACGGCAAGGCCCATGAATTCGTGAAAATCAATCTCCCAAAGGTGCCCGGCGAAATATGCCGCGCTGTGCTTGACCATTTCCGCAGCGCCTGCCCTTTGGAAGCGGCTTGCCTGATCTCGTTTAATCAACAGACTAAAGAGTACTCTTTGCACTTTCCACACGTTATTCGTGCCACTGGCGCACACATCTCGTACCGTTACCCCGATCTTGACCGATTCGAGTCCTTGGTCATTGACATCCACAGCCATGGGGTTCACAAGGCTTTCTTTTCTCCTACCGACAAAACCGACGACCACGGATCAACCAAGATAAGCATGGTGATTGGGAACCTGAACCAAGATGAAGTCTCAATTGCTTCAAAGATCATGGTCAGGGGCGTAGAACTTGCGCAAATCGAAGTCTGCGAGATACTAAGTGAACTCATTACTTTCCAGTGAACACGCGCCATGACAAGCCCTGAAACCAATCAAACTCACTACATCAGTCAACAGGCATTGCAGTGCAAAGAACTGAACTTCATTGTCGTTGGGGCAGGGGGCACGGGTTCTCAAATCATCACCGGCCTTGCAAGCATGGCTCACGCAATTCATGCCATGACGGACAAGCGGTTTCGCGTAACAGCCTACGACCCAGACACCGTATCTGCCAACAACATAGGCCGACAACCATACTTTCCAGCCGATATTGGCCGACACAAAACAGACTGCCTGATCAGTCGAATCAATATGGCCTACGGCTTGGACTTTCAATCAATGCCTGTTCGCTTTGACGGATCAATCAGAACCCGTCATTTCAGGTCATCAATGGATGTGTTGATTAGTTGCGTTGACAGCGTGGCCTCTCGTCAAATCATCGCCACCAAAGCACAGGATTACGACTACTGGCTTGATTTGGGTAACTCCTCGCACACCGGACAATGGGTTCTTGGTTCAACATCAGGAAAGCCTGAGTTGCCCATGCCCAATGAATTGTTGCCAGAACTGACAGACCCGTCCAAAGAGGCTCCCGATGAACCAAGTTGCTCGATGGCTGTATCGCTCTCAAAGCAGTCGCTTTTTATCAACAAGGCGCTGACTTCTCAAGCCTTGGCTTGCTTGTGGGACTTGATTTTCCACGGTCAGATCTCCATTCACGGTCAGTTCATGGATTTAAAATCAGGTCGTGCAAACCCGATCAATATCAACCCTACAGTCTGGAAATCAATGGGCTACAAGCCACAGGCAACGTCTTGATCAAGAGAACAAGGCCTAGCACTGGTCTGACAATGATTGAATTTCTCGTTTTTTGATGATGTAGCGACCCACCATCGCCCTTGATTTGGGAAAATCCTTTGGATGCTTCTCAGCAAACATCAAACGCTGGCGATCATCCATCGTTTCAAGCAATTCGCGCCAGCACAGCTCCAGCTCCTCGTTCGAACATGAATCAGCCACTGCAATCTGCCTATCCTCGTCTTGGCGCTCTTTCTCGAACTGAGCGCGTTCAAAACTTGAAATGCGGTCTTCACTGATCCAGTCCAGTTGCCCAGCAGACATTTTCTTGGCCAAGGTCTGTTCTTCATCAAACCGGCTGATCAATGCGCGGAAGTATGCCTTTGCGCTGGTGGTGAACTTCTTGCCTTTTTTCAATATCATCCCAAATTCGTCCAAGGCCAGTCGAACCCTCTCAGTTCTGTGCGCGGCCAGGATCAAATTGCTTTCCTTGGCTGAGAAACCAATTTCGTTCAATCGAGCCTGAAGTTCCTTTGCTTCCAGCGCCTGGTCGATGCTTCTCACGGGCTCCTGAATGACTTCGTCGATCCTGGGTAGGACTTCAAAATAAACCTCATCGATACGCCTGCTTTTGCGTTTTTCCTTCACTTTGATCGTCACATTGGTCTGCGTGTTGATCTCAGCGATTGCTTTCTTCAGATAATCGTTTTTGAACTCACGGTAGCTGATTTTCCGTTGATCTTTACTGGATTCCTGCGCCCTTAGAAACATGATCAGGTTATCGACCTGATGATTCATCGTTCTACCAAGCTTTAGAAAGGAGAGGCAGTGTTCATACAGGATAATTGCCGAGACTGTGCTCAGCCGGTTCTGATACATCAGCTCGATCGGGGTGTATCGAGTCATGGGGTCTTTGATGTGGTCAATCACTTTGGGGTGCAAGAAAAAACCCACCCAGCTTGAGCCTTTGGCCCAGTCATGCACGGCACTTCTCTCTACGATCGAATGCCCGATCAAGAGGTTCGAGTACACCCATTGATCATCACTTAAGCCGCTGACCTCGACGCTGTGCAATTGCTTCAAAGAATTGACCAGGTACGGTTTGTTACGCCTGTCCATGTTCAATGCAGCCTGAAAATCAGGCATTGACATCCAGTAATGGCCCTCAAGGGTCTTGTCCTTGCACGGAATCAACCTAGTGCCGCGCATTGTTTCGTTCTGAACCAGCGCGATAATCACATTGAAAATACGGATGCCATTGACTGTCAGGCGCGAACGGTTGACACGAAGGTGGATCGAGTCATTGGGCTTCCTTAGTCTGGAGATGTTTTGGCCTGGCTGTTGGTCCGACATGACAACTTTTTTTAACCGAGAGAAATTAATCTGCCACGGTCGCTTTCAGTCGTCACTCAAGATCCAGCTAATTTCGTTGAAACGGCACTTTTTTGGCACTTTCAGTTTTCGACTTTAATAATTTGTTTTCGACTTTAATAATTTGTTTTCGACTTTTATATCCCGGCAAACCAAAAGAACCTCGTTCGCTTGCCATTCCATAGGCACCGGCATGTCATAAAAAATCCCACACTTCGGCAGTCACAGTCACCGATTGCTCAACCAATCGAGTCGAAAACTGGCGATTAAAGTCGAAAACACCCGCCGGCACTCACAACGCGGCTCACTTCGGTTCAGCTCACTCAGCCTTTTCCTGTGAAGCAAGCCAGATCAGGGCTCCCAAGCGTCTGGAAACGTGATTAGACTCCAGTAATCGTTCTCCAGCAGCCTCAACAGTTTTCGACTTTAATACGCGTGTACCCTTGATCCGCCCTTCGCTTTCAAATGTAGGAGGATTTATGACATTGCACCCCTTCAATAATCCAAAAAACATCATCTACTCGCATGTCATAAAAATTCCCACATTTGGGCTTCGGCAAAAAGTCGAAAATGGCTGTTGTATGCGATCAGGTAAGCGTAAAACGCACAACCTGGTACGGAACTACCTCGCCCAAGCACCGAAACCTGGATCCCGCAGGTATAAACCCTGCATCGCATGCATACAAAACATTAACTTTGTTAACGAATGTTCACTTATGCATATCAGTTTGTTGGCTTCCTCATCGTTGTCATAAAAACTCCCACATTAAGACCAAGGAGTCATGTTTTCCACACACAAGAAAATCATTTCACCGATTCTCAGTGCGTAGAGATACTTATCCGTCATAAAAAATCCCTCATTAAAACGAGAGTGTCATATATCCCCCCTCAATTGCGGGGGGATATGTCATAAACGCTCCTACATTTGGGCTCACAATGTCATAAATCCTCCCACGGAAGTTCCCGCAAACCCGCACCAGTAAACAGATTGAAGGGTCTTAAAGTTTTAACCAATAAATTGTTAATCAAAATACTGTTTGTTTTTTCGTTTTTGTAACATCCATTTCTAGGACAACTGAGTACGAAATGAACAGACACGGATATGCATGCATACCCATTTTTGAGTAAAGTCGAGAAACGGCCGAAATGTTATTGTTTTCCTATCTTTAGTAAATTACCATTTAGCCGGAAGAGGGCACAGGAACAATCAAATGCAAGTAGACGCGCACTTAGGGCAGAAACTGCTGCAAGGACATATTGCTGAGTTAAATGAACTTTATCTCGACACACTTCGCGCGGCGTACGATCAGAGGCACTACCTGATCATTGAAGAGAGGTTTTTGGTTGAGCCCAAATTCTGCGCACAGCTTTTTGCGCATTGCCCACATCCAAGTATGGCTGCCCGGACGTATGACCAAATCCTTCGCTCTGGATCAACTGAACTGATCTACACAGTGCATCCACTGCTTCTTTCAGAACAAACACCTGGCTCAGATCCCGCCTACCTGACCAACTTTTTCCAATCAGTGCTGACGTACATCTGCCTTGGCTCAGACTTTGCGCTTGCAAGAGATGCAGGGATCAAAATCCCCGATCTACTTAAATTGAAATCATTGACCTTGGCCAAGCGAAACAGCCTGGCCAAAAGCATCGACATCAGCACCCGACCACGTTTCACCATTGAGCAGTTGTACATCCACGCAGAACAGCCGAATTATCCAATTAAGTTGTCTAGCTAACTATCAACCTACAAACTTACGAGACACCCAGCAATGCACACACTGGAAAATCTTATATACGGCGGTAGCACAAGCCATGACATCGAAAAAATCGTCGATAGAACACTCATTGACGTGTTGATTGCCCTTCACATGCGTAAAAATGAAACGCTAAGCATAATCACTGGCTTGATGGGTGAAGACAAGGAGCTTATCAAGTATGCGAGCAAGGCATGCGCTCAAACTCAGATTGGCAGTGGCCCCACAGTCAGCAAATCACCAATTTCAGAAAACCGATTATTGCCCGCCAACATCATCGCAATCCATCTCATCGGCCAGGCAGTCAGGATGGAACAGGACACCAAGCGCGAATTGGACATGCGTCACTTCGCAAAGGGGCATAAACTGCTGCTCGCTTTCACACTAATCAACATTCAGCGCTTTCTTGTCCACCCGGTCTATGGCCGCAATTTCAACATTCCCTCCGTACTTCACCATCTACGCTTTATGGTCAGCGGTCACTGGCGCCTCACGCTATGCGACAAATGTGGAAACTGGAATGCCGAGGTCTTTGCGGGTGACGAATATGAAATTGCGGACTGTCCAAGTTGCAAACTACTGTCCAAACATCGCCACAGGATTAAGCAACGTGTGTTGACCGAGATCGCAGAAGCTCCCGGTACAGGTACATAAATCTGCAGCTTTATGCAGTCAATTGCTCCAAAGCCTGAAAAAAGTCCGTTTTCAACCAATACGCCAAATTTCGTATCGTTCAAAATAAGACTTCATCTCTGAGGTGCTGAATGCAACAAGTAAAAAAGGTCATTAGAAATCCAGAACCCGGGTTGCAATTCGATTCCAATGAACGGCTTCTCAAGGCAGCCCTAAACCGAATCGGGGAAGAAGCCTCGTTCGACACTTTTCAATGCAACACTCCAATCATGCGGTTTTTGGCCAGAGCACACTCAAGATTTGGGCTGATGATGCCGTCACACCGACCAGGATTTGAGAGCGCATTTGACTCAGCACTGAAAATAGCCGTGCATTTCTTCAAAACGCATTCCTGCAGCAACGCAGAAACCCGTCGTGGTGGTTTCATCTACACATTCATCACGGAACTGGCCAATGCCACTATTTTCTGGCAGATGTCATATGAACATGACAACCAAAGAAAGTCGCTGGATTTGGCCAAACGGAACCCATTTGCTGAGATTGCCGGTTCTATTGCGTTTCACCATGCACCAACCGACGTGTTGCAAACCCACTTTTTTTACAATGCCTACCTCCAACTGCTCAACAGCATTTCCAGCAATTTGGACGTGTTGGCTGTTAAAAACTACCTAGTGTTCGATAGACACTGAGCACACAACACAATACAGCCTCTAATTAAACGGCTTTGGCAATTTCTTGCTTCTGAAGCGGGTAGTTCAAGCGGTTTCCATCGCGTATCTTCCCATCCACGAAAATGCTCAGAACGCTCCCATTCATTCGTTTGATCCACGCAGCTGGTCGAGATGGGTCGCCTATGTGGTCTGCGTTAACCGTGAACACACACCCAATGCTGCAAAGAAATTCAAACAAATCCGATTCGATAGAACTTTCAGTCACCAGATGATCCTCGGTCAACGACAACCATGCTGTGTTGTCCACCTCATAGTGACCTTTCGCACCAGTCTTGATGGATGCCATGACAAGCGATCCTACCGGCGGTAGCTTCGCGCCACCGACACACTTGAAGGCACCTCTAAATTGCTCGAACCTGAAGGAGGGGGGTTCATCAACGCCGATCTGTGCTTTCACCTTGCCAATGATGAAACAGGTTTTGGCACGTACACCTGTTTTTGCCAATCTTTTGTCCAGCGAGCGTTCAAATTCCTCCGAAACAGCCTTATCGAATTTCGGAATCACCACAACCTGCTCGCATAGTTTCTCAGCCCACGTGCCTGGTATTTTCGCAACCGCGGCTCTAACTTTGCTCTCCAGTATCCTGTACCCCCTCACCAGATGCCACTCCGGCCGCATGTAACCCAGACCACTTTCCTTGTAGTACCGGGTTATGACCTCTTGCATCGTGATGATTTTGGTGTGAGTTGAGGTGGACGTGTTTTGAGATTGACGGTCCCGCTTCAAACCAGAATCCGTGATTTGATTCACAAACCGACTCAAAGCGAATCCCAGTTTTACAATTGCTTCCTCATCGCCATCGTCACTTTCTTCTGAGAAAGACGGGCACTCTGGTTTATGTAAAGAGCCAGATTTCGGCAATCTGTAGACGAAGTAACGACTTCTTTTGTGTATTGCCATGCCCACATTGCTGCACAGGCACTTGACCTGTTCACCATGCCCATGCATTTGACCCAGTAGTTCTTGGTGGTTTGCTTCGAGTTGAGAAAGCTCAAGCGTTCGATCCCGAGCCTGTACCAATTGACTTTCTACTTGGTCGTCCATGGCAACTCCTAAGTTTTTGACCTCGACGAAAGGTCTTGCAAACGAAACTTCTTTTCCTCTTCGAACCGGGTCAAGAAAACGACAAGGATCACAACAGTGAATACTCCCAGTCCAATTCCAATGGCCCAGGCCCAAAAAGAATCCATCAATTCTTCTTTCTCGCGTTCAACCTTTGATTTCCTGTCCGCCAACTGTGTCACAGCGTCATTCGAGAAGCCAACGCCTTTCGCTTTTTGCTCGTTCAATGACTCTTCGAACTTTTCAAGCTGAAATCCCTGTTGATTCAGCCCATCAAGTCGCCTGTCAAGATTCTCCGACATCAAGAAAACGTACCCTCCAACCGACAAAATTGACACGAGCAGGGCAAGTCCCATGGCTCTAATAAATCTCGCTTTCAAAAAAGTTCTCCATTTTGTAGTTCACACCCGATCTGTTTGGAATCGCTCATCAAGCTCTTAACCAGCCTTGGTGCTTGTCTTTTCTTTTTCAATTCATACCAGTCAAAGTGGTTGCGCGAAACGACACCAACTCGCTGCGTCGTGGCGACCTCATCGACAAAGGACTTCATCCGATCCGTTTTTGGTTCGCCAAATACAATCACAGCCTGGGTATTTTCAGACGCGGATCTCAGCTCCGCATTCAAGATTCGTTCTCCGTTGCCATGGTGATAGCAGCAAACGATCCGCCTGCTTAACGCCCAGTTCGTGATGTCTTGAGCATGGAAGTCTTTGCTAAGAACGTGCACAAAACCGATTTCATTGAAATTCAACTGCTTTGACGCATTGACCAGGTGTTGAACATCGAATTTACTATTGCCCAGAATTAATACTCCATTGCCCGGTGAAAACCCGTTGATTACACGAACCAGGCAGTCCCTGACTGCGGCGAAATGCATTCCGAGTATTGTGCTGTGGCTGCCATGACTCTTTTTGTCGATTTCATTGACAGCATCTTCAAGCTCTGAGAGCTCAAGGGCTCCATCGCGAATCGCAGCCAGAAGGCAGCATTCCAAAACACGGGAGTCAGGCGCAATCTTTTGTTCATCACAAAATGCGCTACTAATTTTCAGCGCGTTCTTTGTAGAAGGGCATGAAGCGACCACGGCTGCCAGTTCGGGGTTTTTAATTTGAACAAGGCCAGCATAGTAAGCGCGCGCAATGGAGCTCATCTCCGCACCCATGACCAAGCTCTTTTTGTTGCTCCAAACCATCGGCTCAATTGACCAGGATTTAAACAACCTTGTTTTCTCAAATGTAGCGATTCGCATCACGAAACCTTGAAAAACTAACCTCCCCATTTTCTACGAGAACTGGGCCACCCTATGTTATTGAAAGTGCTGATTTTTATGGCTTTCAACCACATTTCTCACGAATACTTGCCAAATTACTGCCTTGCAAATAATATGGAGCTTCCAAAACGCTTTATGCGTCTTCAGACTTAGCGTCTATCATCTAACCACCGGGTTATCCAGCCTGGTGGCTCGGGTAACCCGATTTTCTCAGGGTGCCCACCATGGAAATTCTCGAAATATTAGGCTGCCTTACTGGACTGGCCGGTGCATTTTTGCTTTCTTCCAATTCAAAAAACTCAGGTTACGGCTTTGTTTTCTTCCTGCTGTCCAACTTTTGCTGGATTGCTTTTGGGGTCATCAACAACGTGCCGGCACTTGTCGTGATGCAAATTGGATTTACCTACACATCCCTTCGGGGAATACACCGTTGGAAACTGATCTCTAAACATCAGCCAGAGGTGAACTGACAAAAGTCAGGTTTCGAAACACCATTGAGTGTTTCGAAAGATGATTTTTCTCGGCTATGCCGAAAAAAGGTGGGACCAGACCACTGAAAAAATCTGGGATTTCAGCTCTCTCTTGAAGGGGTCACGCAACACGACCTCGAAAGAGAATTCTTGATGTGTGTACTCCTGCTTGAGGGTTTATCAACCCAAAAATAAGAAGGAGGTCACATCATGACCAAAAAATCTTTTCCAAAAAAGAACCTCCCATACGTAATTTTGATTCTCACACTTGTCTTCAAACTCGCAAAGTTTGTCGCCATGTGCTTTGAACCATCTGTTACCGCCTCGGAGATTATTGACTCGCTTGAAAACATCGTCCTGACCGTGCTGCAACTGCTTGCATTGGTTTTGACTGATTCTCGTCGAAAACTATGGTGGAAAAAACTCAAGCTGCTAATCAAAAAGTTAGCGGACTGATTCCACATCTCAACCCACTCAAAGCAGGCTACTCAATGTGGCCTGCCTAGGTGATTTCAAAGGAGAACAACATGTCTCTTCGGAAAATTTTTGAGGATCAACTTGAGCAACTGGGCTTCTCAGATGCTGAGGTTTCTTACTCTTTAAATTCCTGCCAAGGCGATGGAGTTTCGTTCACTGGGAAATTTGATCTACGAACCATTCTCGAAAGGCTTCATGCCCAAGGAAATCGTGATCAAGCCTTGCTTTATTTCTATGAGCAAGACCTCAGTGATTGCAAGCTTGTCGTTACACGCGGCAATGGTCATTATTGTCATGAAAGGTCAACCAACCTTGATTTTTGTGACGAATTTTACCATCTCACGGAAACGCTAAATACCCCACATTTCGCAGTTTCTCTTCTCGACGAAATCGTCACAAACGACTACATCGCACAATGTAAAAAACTGGAAAGCCAAGGCTACGACGCTTTGCTTGCCAGCTTGTTCGATGGAGAAACCGTGTTCGAGTTCAACGGGCCAAACCTGCAGATTGAAGTCAAAGCAAAACATTGTGATGACGACATCTCAGACTACCTGTCAGGCGACTCCGAGTATGACCAAGAAGACATTGATTCTTACCTCCGAGGTGAAATAGCAATCAACGCCTTTGAGCTAACTATTCAAGTCGATGGTCAGGAAATTTACGAAGAAACTCGCGCTGAGTGCTACCCCACAGGGGAAGCAAGATCGATAGCATTTAACTTTCTAAAAGATGTGCTACCGGGCGTTCGGCAAGAGATCAAACAGGCTCTCAAAGAGCTTGAGGGGGAATTCGCATGATTTCCATCCTCGATTTGTTTAACACAGCATTGGTCTTACTGATGCTGCTGCACTCGCGCAAGCAAATTCGCAAGCGCATTTCATCAACGACCCATCAACTCATTCGGGTCTTATCTCATCGGAGAAAATCATGACCATCCACGCCGCTCAGTTTCAACTTGAAAGGCTTCACAACCTGGTTGAGGCATCAAAGGACAAGGCAAAACTGTCTCAAGAAGCTCAATCATTTGCAAATCTAGCAATTTCACAGCTCCTGCTGTTGGTACTTGCTGATAACCCTGACGTTCAGAACATCACTGTTCGATATGAACGAAGTTCCAACTCAAGCTGGGTTCCGGTTTGTGGGATCAAAGTCACCTATCCACCCGTCTTTTTCACACTGGCCAACCAGGTTCATGACCTGAGAGGCAAGTTTGACGAAACCAAGGATTTGAGACTTTTGAATTTCGAGGTTTGTTTGCTCTTAAAGCAACTTCTTGAGTCTCACTTACAAGAACACATGGTTCCGCTTCACGGAATCACTTTTACCGCAAATCGATCCGAATTAAACGATTTGATCGGATCACCTTGTCCCGAGATTGGCACTGCCAGTCAACGGATGACCAGCCTGGCACCAATGTTTCATTGAGTGCTTTTCATCTATGTGGCATTTGTGGCCACTTCTTTTGGAGATCATCATGATTAAACCAAACATCAACGTATCCGAGGTGCTTTCCAAGTACCCACGGATTCACAGAGCCATCACCAACTTGGTGGGAAATCAATCCGACGCAACCTCTGCCCTTTATTCATGGGTAGCGATGGGAGATCAGAAACTGCCTTCGGGCTATCTGAACCTAAGCGTCATCCGGACAGCATTGCGTGTTCGGCATCTTCTGAACAACGACTAGGAGACTGAAATGATTGATCAACTCATCGACAAAATGGTGGACCTTGTGAAGCAAAAGGGTCTTGAACTGATGTCTCGTTACCCCGCTGACCTTCTGGTACATGATCGCCGCTTTTTACAAGAAAATCTTGTGGAGGGCGTGACCATCGCCTGGGTAGTAGGGAACAGCCACACGCATTGCGCCTTGGTCGGTATTTCCGAGGAGCAAAGCGATTTGATTTGGCACCTAAGCTCTTTGAACGAGAGCGATGTTTATTGTCGAATCGATGTGCGAAACGGCAAGGCAGCAGTCAAGGAACTAAGCAGGCAACAATTTACGGATCTTTCGAAAATTAAGCCTGCATACTCCGCAAGATTTGATTGGCAGTTTGATGTACGCCACGGTAATGATTGTGTTGGCCACGTTCGAATTGAACCCAAGGGTTCACTTGAGAACAGGGCCTATGACATCACTGTGTTTCCCGAATCCAATGCCTCCGCAAAGGATTTGGTCGGACTTCAACAAATGGCAAAACGAGGCGCAGCTCGTCAGCACGGTTCTCTATTCTGGCGAGGCGAAATAATCGTCAAGTCTGATAAGGAGCTTTGTTATGAGCACTAAGTTCATTGACGGCAGCCAAATAGATCCACTCTATGAGGCTCAAATCACGCGACTCGTCAGCCAGGCTGCAACAGCACTTGAGTATTTTTCCGAGGATGAATTGGAACGGTACGCAGATGCTCTAAATCACAATCAACTCTCAGGAGATTCCAAATGATGACCATCGTAATCATCGGGAAAATCATCTGCTCAATCCTTGTGATTGCCGCAGGTTTTTTCAGCACGTCGAAAATGGTAAGTGAGCTATTTGTCACCTATCCAACCTACTACTGGAATTGCATCGCAGGGCCAGGTGAAAAATTTATGGTTATCGTCGCTGCTTTATTCAACATAGCGTGGGTTTCTGTTCTGGTCTGGAACGTCTGGTTCTGAACCAACGCTGTTTTGGCCGGGCCCTTTGGGGCTCGGCTTTTTCTTAGGAGATCATCATGTCGTTTAATAACGAAGATTTTTCATTTGACCTTTCCCAAGATACGGAAAATGCCACCTGGAGTTGTTTCGGGGTGGATTTTCATTACTGTATTCGGGGGGTAAGTCAAAACGAACCCAGGATAGTGCTTGCTTACCTGGAAAAGCAGCCAGTGGTTCTGCCTTTTTTTGTCGAAGAAGCCATGCAGCAGTTTACAGCTGCGGCCGATCGTCAGAATTTGGAGATCACCCTAAGTTGTGTCCCCGTCCAGCGCAAAAACAAACCCACATTGACTCCAAAATCAATGGTACTTGCAATGCGCAAACTGGTCAGTCGATATCGTCAATTTGGCTTTGAAGTAGAAGTCATTGACGAGGGAGATGGTTTCGATCTTGAAGATATTCGAGCGGAATTGATTCGTTACCCAGAAAAGTTTCTGAGCCGCGTTTAATTCCAATCCAAAATTTCAGGAGATTCATCATGCCCTATCAACCAGTAAACACAGTTGAAGATGCACACAACATTGATCCAGCTCTTATGGCGAAAATCGATGAAGTCACCAAACGAGCAACTTTTGGATGCGGACTGTCCGACATCCTTTATGAAAAAATGCTCCAAGATGGTTTGCAACTGATACTTGATCGAACACCAACCGATCAGAGAGACACGGTTTTAGCTGCGCTCACATGGCACGGTTATGACCCTCACTACTCACCGTATGAACCCGAAGAAGGGGAGTGCGCATCAACAGGCATCGACATTTACTGCTGCCCATGTGGCCGTCACGAGTAAGCCTGCCTTGACTAAACCCCATCCTCAAAAGGATGGGGTTTTTATTTTTCATCGACGATTTCAACCAAGTATCCTCGGCCACTTGAATCGCGATCAATATTAATTCGTTTACCTAATGCCAACATGATCCGCGAGAGTCCAGCGATCACCAAATCGTCATGGTATTCCGATTGGTAATTCTCCATAAGCTTGTCCAAGTGTTTTTGAATCACTCTTTCAAGCACTGTGAGATCATGCTTACTCACGGTTAACTCTTTAAAATGCAGCTCATCATCGTTGTTCACGTTCATGCTCTTTCCAGATTATTTTCGAACTAATTCTCAATTGCCCCATCGGGACACAACACCTTTAAATTCCTCTTCGTATCCAACTGCGTCTGGATAACTGCCCAACCTTCGAATCATTTCGAGACAAGTCAGCATGTCCTGAGCGATTTCCTGATCAACAGACCACAATGTTGCTGGGTCAAATCCGCCAAATTCCTCTGCGTTCCACCATGCCAATAGAAATTTTGCAGCCTTGGCTGCTTGGCCTGAATCACTTTTAGTCGTCGCAATTAGCCTATCTAGGGCCAGTCGCTCAGAATCAGTTAGTCTTAGCCTTCGGAGTTTGTCGATCTTGTCCAAATTTACTCACTCACATTCTTATTAATACCAATACCCGTAAACCATTCGCTTTTCGTCTCGCTGGGGGTCGTGATTGTCATAAATCACCCCATCGATAACCGCTACAACATGCCTGGTCACCCTGCAAATGATTCGACCGGCTGGAAGCTCAGATTCACTCAAATGAATCCGTTGTTTACTTCCCGGCGCACACAGCGCCTTCCATTCAAAACCCATGCGCTTCATTATTTCAAACATCACGACTTTTGGGAGTCCTTTCCGCGCGGTCAGTCCCTTGTATCCCATCTGACGACAAATCAAATTGATCTCTGAGTAAACCTTCTCATAGGGCTCCGCCTTTACGATTGCAATTGCCCTACAAACACAATCATTGGCCAAACCCTTATATCCAGCTTTAAATCTACCACCGTCTGTAAGCACGACCCTCATCACCCAGCCTCGGAATCCAAAAATCCATCGTCTCATCATCGCGAGGTTAGTCAAGATTAGCGAGGCCAGACAAAAGCCATTTCCAAAAAGAGGTCTTAAGTCTGTTTGATTAAAGTTGTAAAGAGATGACTAGATGCAAGTGATTGATAATAAAAAGATCACTTGGATATTCATGATAAGTAAGGTATCTTTTTCTGAGAGTACATTTGTAAAGTAGACGAGTTGTAGATTAAAAGTGTAAAGTAAATAAACACTGTCCTGCCAAAGGGGTTGTAGTCTGGAATGTTGATCAAAAGTAATGCTTCTTTACAATATTAAGCAAAAAGCAACTTCACTTTACAAATTTATGCAAAAAATCATTACAACTGTGTGCAAATAGTCGCTTAACTGTAGAATGTTAAATGCAATAAACGCAACAGTTTACATAACGAATATTATGCGGCAACGTCGATGCTGTGAAAGTATTAGACAACTCGGCAGTTCAATAATCGATCAATTAGTTGTCCATAGTTCAGCCCAATAAACAATCTCACTAACGTTTGCATATACCAAGTTTTTCTTTTAAGGCTTGATATGGGTTTTCGTGCTCAAAGAAATAATTGTTCAACATCGCCCTATTTTCTTCACACAACCGCACAGTTTTTGCCAGTGCTTCTTCTGACCATTTGTCTAACTGTGGTGGAATACGTGTCTGATCCATAGAAAAATGAGTGGCTAACACCTCCGCTTCGTCGCAGATATTGACGACCGATTGAACATACTTGGCGGTGATGTTTTCTTGAAAAGGACCAGCTGGAGTCAATTTCCTAACCGACTGTACAAGGTTACTCAATAGTTCAGAATCCACCCCCCAGTCCAGAGATAGATTTGCCATGCGTACCGCGTCGATCAAAGTATCTGCCATTTTGTAAAATGGAGCAAAGCTCTCTTGATTCTCATTTTGGAATGCCTTGATTTTATAGGCTTGTGACTCAATGCCCTGCCCTACTTCCTCTTTTCTTTGGTTCATTTCGCTCCCACTTTCATTCATAAATGTCTGCTTAACTCTTCCTTATGGCGCCCACTATAAGTCATCAATAAGTCCAATTCAAAGGCTTCATTAAACGTACTTTTATACCAAGCCGTCTACCAGCCCTTTACAGAAAGATCCCGCAAATTTACCAAGCGCTTATCCAATGAGTCGATTACTGTTTCTGCTCGGCTGCTGTTCTTTGCGGCCAGCTTTGTAAGAGCCAATATCTTCTCAAAGATCAGCTTTTCTTCACCCTCATGTTCTTCCAAGGCCTCTTCCGCGAGTTGACGCAAAGTTTGTTTGTTTGAAGCATCAAGTACACAACTCTCTATCAACGGGTATGGATCCAATTCGACTTCATTTACACCACCCTGCCCTCTTCCAATCGTGGCCATGGTGCACATGAACTTTGCAAGTTGAGCTTCGTTCATCGACTTAAGGCTCGCTATTGTTCCCTGAGCCGCTTTCAATTCTGATCTCAAACTTAATTCCCGAGAGTCGAACCCCTTAATAGCATCCTGGAGATCTGCAATTTGCTTGTTTGCGCTCAATAGTTTTGCAGACTCATAGGTGAGCTGACCCCGCAATGCCTCCACCTCTTGTGCGTACACCTGGCGTTGCCTATCAGTCTCCAACGCAGCCGCCTTTCTGAATGCGTCTAGTTGTTCAATCTGTGTTGCTACCAAATCACGCATTTTCTGTAGATCAGACTCGTGTGATTTCTCCCGGCGCTCCATCTCAGCATCTTTCAACTCCAATGCCTTCTTGCTTTCGGCTCGCTCCAAATCAACACGCGCCATCAACTCCATGCGCTCTCGATCACTCTGGGCCTTCAGTTCACTCAACTCAGAACGCAACCCAATCACATCCGCTTGCGACTGTTTAAGCCTTTCCTCAGTTTTCGCCAGCTGACTTTCTAATTCAATATTGGTTTGCTTTGCCTGGGCGACACGTTCATTTGCAGAAGCGATCAGCGTTTGATCATGCTCTCTTCGCCTTTCAGCTTCATCGACACGCCTGGCCATGACTTCTAGCTTTTCATTGACCTGCTCAATGTAAATTGCAGCGTCTCTTTCAGCAATCGCACGCGACACCTTGATCAGCTCACCAAGCAAGTTGACTGCAACTTCACGGTACTGGGCATCTATGCCCTGTAGTTTGAGCACGCTTTCTGCCATGCGGCCAGCCTGCTCTCGATACTTGCGAAGCTCATCGGTTACTAAGTTCGGGCTGGACCGTCTGCCTGTGCGCTCGAAGATCAAATCCAGCACCTTTTTTGGTGTGGGCTCATCGCCTGCCGCCTTGATCTCGTTGGCGTACTTGATCACCAGCTCGCGGGTAGGCAGCTTCTCGTCAAAGAGCGCATGCACGTTGTCGGCCTTTTCATCATCGGTAGGCGCGCCGGTTTGATTTGATTTCATGTTTTCCCAGCCTTTACGCAATTCTGATGCGTTGTGGTGCGTTATTCGATATCGATAACACAGCATATTATTATTGCGTATGTATTGCAAACAGATACTTTTTACCGATAATATGCATTATCAGGAAATTGCAAAGACCTCCCTTTTTCTTTTTTACGATCGCTCTCTTTTTTTGCGCATTTTCGTGGAACAATTGGGGGTCTGCGACACGACGAAAAAAAATTCATGAATGTTGTCATTTATTTAAGTTTCGTTCAGATAAAGTGTCATTTTCCGTGGAACCGATGAGAATCGTTCTCACTTGGATTTTTGCGCCCTTCCCTCTTCAATCCGTGCCGATCAAAATTGGCTGGTTTGAAGATCCAATGAATATGCGGGGGTCAATAGTGAGCTGCCTTGATTATTCAAACAGCAACAAGGAATTTGCTGAGTGTCGAAGTGCCGATTCACAAGTTTGTAAATGGTTTTTATTCACGAAAATGACAAAATTCTGAATTTAATGACAAATGACATGAATCTCTTTGCTTTGAGTTTTGGACACTTATCTGCACCCTCCTCTTCCGAGCAACGGGTGCTGCAGACCTATCCTGAACGCGCTGCTGGACTTCCCTTTGACCCATTGGAAGCCCCGGCAGCTCAAGCACTAATAAACAGAGCGTTCTCTGGCTTGGTGGAACTATTCATCGAACGGCATTAACAAAAAAGGAGCGGAGTTCATAATACGAACTCTCTGAAATTATGACTGATCGCGAGTCCTCCCAAACATTGATTCCAACATCCCTAGCAGAGATCGTTTCTACTCTCGGCTCAAGTCCATCTGGGTCGCGGCAGAATGAGTTTGAGCGCAATGCACTTCTAATCGATGCGAACGACGACTCACAGATCACTCAGGCCTTTATACAGAAATACCGCACCCGCCCGAGCACCGAGAGGGCTTTTCGAAAAGAAGTCACCCGGTTTCTATTTTGGTGCAAGCTGCAGGGGCTCACCTATTCCAAAGTTCGCACTACGAACTTGTCCCAGTACCTAAAGTTTTGCGCAACCGTGGGCGAGCGTTACCCTCAGTTTGTAGGCCCCGTGGTTCCCCAGTTTCTCCCCAATGGGATGCCAAATCCAAAGTGGAAGCCATTCCTTCGATCCCTGTCCCTCCAGGGCGTAAGTTACGCCTCGGTGGTGCTACAAACATTCTTCAAATACATGTGCGATGCAAAGTACCTCTATGGGAATCCATGGAAGCTGCTTTCTGATGATGAAAAGCGCCCTGCCCCGCAACTGGCCACCGCTGATCGCGCCCTTGTAATTCAAACCAAGAGCCTTTCTTCCGATGCCGTTCGTATTCTGTTGCAAGAGATCGACGACCTTCGCTATGGCAGCGAGCTTGAGCGAAGGCATCAACCCAGAGCGTCCTTTCTATTCAGGTTTCTGTTTTGCACCGGCGCTCGTCGGTCGGAATTGGCGAATGCGAAAATGACTGACATCAAAGAGATTCCCCCCGGCCGCTTCGCATGGAAGGTGATCGGGAAAGGTAACAAAGAAGGCTGGGTGGCGCTTGGCCCAAATCTTATTGAGCACTTCAAGCAATTTCGACTCTCTCTTGGCCTGACTGCCCTGCCCCAACCCGACGAAAATACCCCCTTGATTTCAGACGTTCGCAACATGAACAAACCACTTACTGCCGACGCGATTTATAAAATTGTAAAGTCAACATTCGTCTTAATCGCATCGAAAATTGAGCTTAGGCACCCCGACACCGCCGATCAATTGCAAAAAGCAACCACTCACTGGACCAGGCATACGTTTGGTATTGAACTGTCCAAACGCAACTCCCCTTTTCTCACCCGCGACCAAATGCGGCACTCATCCATGAGCACTACTGATATTTACACGCAGGGAACTGTAGACGAAAGATTCTCTGCTGTGATCGATCTCTAAATGCTCGAATTAAGTCGCTAGAACACTCGATAGCGAATATCAATTATTTAAGAATAGAACTACCAGCCATTTAGGCTGCTGTTCATACTATGAACAGCACTTCAATCAATGACAGGCATAGACAGCACCACTTTCGCGTAGAGCAAAAAGCACAGGACAATAAATAGAGTAATTGAGGTGGTAGCAGGTGTTCATGCTATGAACAATGTTGTGATCTTTTTTGGCCACCACAAAACACGAGGCCGCATCGGATTGACAAATTGATGATGCAACCTCCTCAATATAACCATCAATCTCTTCCTTACTCTCATGCACTTCTCGACTGGTCAAATCCATTAGTCGAACGAACAAATGTCATGAACAGAAAAACGAATAAAGCAACCAACTACAACCCCCGTGAAAAACCTGAACTTTCAAGGACACAGATTGACCGGGAAATGAAAAAAGGAGGGCTCAACCATCAGCTTTGCGTGACAAAAACAGGTGATTTGACGCGTTCATACTATGAACGCCCGTAAGTCTTTGTTTTTATTGCATTATTGAAAACCACACCGCGAAATGACAGGACTTTTGAGAAATTCCGACTCCCACGGTATATCGACAGGCCAATCTGACCCGGAAAAGGAAAGTTAAAGCAAAGTATCAACATTTCCTTGTCAAAAAGTGGCAGCCTGCCGTAAACTGGCACTCAAATCTCTCGATTAAGGCCAAGGCATGTTCAAATCAGAAGTTCCTAAAGAGTTGAAAAAACGAAAAACTAAAGTGAACGCGAAAACCATACTAAAAATGGCCACGCACGCAGCTTCTCACCTTGAAAACTTACGAAAAGAACTACTTGCGCCGTATCCAAGAAAAGCACCGCCGGTTTTCAAATCATCCCAACTCGCCAGTTTACTTGGGCCTGGCTGGGATCGCAAAAGAATCGATCGTCTTCTAGCCACACAAGAAGATGCACTTGCCGAAGGCAAGGCACCAAAGACAAATTTACCAACTGGCGACCGCGACGACAATCGAAAACAGCGTCAGTTTTCACTCACGGACGTTTACGAATGGGTGCACACTTACAACCCACCCAAACGCACCTCTCCATTAGGCAAAACAGTCGTGTTTGGTAATTACAAAGGTGGCGTGGCGAAATCGACCAGCTCCGTTGCCATGGCGCAGGCATTGACTCTGAAGGGTCTGAGGGTTCTCTTCATCGATCTCGACCCTCAAGGCACAGCAACACTTTGCCTTGGTTTCGATCCAGATGTTGAAATCAACGAATCCAATACAATTTTGCCGATCTTATACAACCACAAAGACCCTGAATATCAGGATTGTTTGAAATCGGCAGTACAAAAAACCTATTGGCCAAATTTAGACATCATTGCAAGCAGCTCGCAACTTGCCGAAGCTGAAATGCTCATCATTGGTCAATTGAAAAGCAACCCATCAATTGAATTTTGGAATATTTTGAATGAGGCGTTGCGAAATGTTCGCGGTGAATACGACGTCATCGTGATTGACACGCCACCTCAGCTATCAAATATCACTCTGAACGCAATTTTCGCGGCTGACGGATTGATTATGCCTCTGCCACCAGCTGCGGTTGACTTCGCAAGCTCTACAGCGTTTTGGTGGCTCGTCGGGGAGATCGTCTCCGGGATCGATAAAGCTGCAAGCAAAGAATTTGACTTCGTGAATGTTCTTTTGACAAAGGTCGATATGACCAAGACCCTCACGCCAGAGATCGTTACCTGGGTCCGCGACGCATACGGGGACACCGTACTGCCTTTCTATATACCGGAGAGCACTGCAGTGTCCAATGCATCGGCAGAGTTCGGAACAATTTACGACACCCCAACACCATTGGGCTCCCTTGAAGCATATCGCAAGGTTCGAGATCCGCATGACAAATTGGCTGATTACATTTACACAGAATTCATAACGGCTTGAGGCTAATATGGGAATCAAAGATCGATATAAAGCCATATCCGCCAACGCATCGGCAAGAACGGCAATGGAACCTACAGTCGAAAACATCTTGCCGCGGGTTCCGAGAACCGGCCCCGGTCGTGCAGCTGAAGCAAGCCGGTTATTCAGTGAAGAAAAGCAAGAACTTCTCGATACGATCGAGGGGCTAAGAAAACAACTTGAAGAAGCTCAGAATAATTCGACGAGCAATGAAGCTGACGCCGAAGAGATAGCTCGACTGCGCGCGGAACTACAGGCAAAAGAATCAGAATATGGAATCAAGCTACTGCCTGTGGCGCATTGTCATATCAAGCCAGCCACCGCATCAAGACCTATTCGCAAACGCCGACTGTCTGACAAGGATTTCGAGGCCTTACGCAAAAGTATTAAGGCTGTCGGCATGTCGGTACCCATCTTGGTTGAACCCAGAGAAGAGGGCGGTTATTGGATCGTCGCTGGCCACAACCGGCACGAAGTCCATGTAGTCGAGAACATTGAATTGATCAGAGCTGAGGTCGTTAATCCTGATGAGCTTGACGTCGAATCGGCAGCACTTGTATCAAACCTTCTAACTCCAGAATTGGGAACATACGAGTTCTACCGTGGAATTAAGTTTTTCCGCGACGAGCTAAACAAAAGCCTCGGCGAAATCGCCGAAATGACTGGCCGTGGAAAATCCAGTATTTCAGAATACTTCTGCCTGGATAATTTCCCACTTCAAGCATTGGAATTTCTTGAAGAAAGCAATCTTCAAATTGGGTCTAATGCTCTCACCCAGTTGGAAAAATTGATTACGCCAGAGAACACCAATGACATTGTGCAAGCCTTAGCAGACTATTCAAAAGGTTCGCCATGGAAAGCCGTGATCGAAAATCTTCTAAATAGCAATAAAAATGCGAAATCGCCAAAACCGTCTGGCGCGGAAGTTTTGAAAATTGAACGAAATGGCAAGCCATTTGCTACCGTTTCACAGCGAAACAACAGCCTTTCAATTCGCTTTGCCGGAAAATCTATTCCACAAGACGTAGTCGAGAAGATAAATAAAATTCTTTATGAATCAAATACTTAGCACCGTTCATACTATGAACGGCATTCGAGAAATAAAGGAAAGATCGAAATGAACAAATAGGTAACCTAAAAAAACAAAAGCCACCAGTGGGGACTGATGGCTTTTGCCAGAGTGGGGACTCTGGGATAGTCTCGAAGAGAACTACCGACTAGTTAAGTAATTCTCTCCGAGTTCAATAAATCAGTCAAGCCATTTGACTGGAGTCTCCTTCTAATCCCCGAACAAATTTGCATTGGGCCAACACCCAAGGGGTTTATTTTGTCCGGGAGTTTTAGAAGAGCAGACATCTCGATTGGAGAGATGGGATGGAACTCGCCCATACAGAATGTATTCGCCTACAGGCTGGGGAGCCTCAAGCCGAACTACCACGCTACATGCCTCGTGCAATTCAGCGGGCTTTGGATCGTATTTTGGCTATTCGCACAGAAGTGGCCGGAGGGTTGATCAGACCCACGAAAGTGAACCAGCTCGCCCTTCAGCAATTGATTAGATGCGCTGATGCAGTACACCATAGCTCACCTATCATTGTGCGTAAGGAAACACTGGCCAGCTTGCTTGGAGTCAGCAAACCCACCATTGACCGTGCATTAAAAACCTTGGAGCAGGGTGGGTGGATCACGCGCAGTGCACAATGCAAATCTCGCAGGCGGGGGTTCCAGGTCGGACAGATTGTTCTCTCTGAACTGGCCATCGCCTATTTGTTTCCCACTGCGAATCAGCAAAGAAAAGAGCAGGGTGCTGATTTAACCAAAACCAGCGAAAAAAATTTATGTGAATCAAAATCGATCCACGCTTTACAAGATTCCTCTGTTTCTAAAGAAACAGCATCTCTTTCTACGAAAGAAAGACATCCGTCGTCGCGGAGTGTTTTCGATGAATCGAGAGCCCAACAGATTGAACCGAACCTGCAGGTGCTGCTGGATTACTTCACACCAAAAGTCATCAACTGGCTCAAGGGAGAAGCAACCCGCAAAGGGAAATTGCTTGAGCACATCGTTTTGGCTACAAGAAAACACTTCGGGCGAGTAAAGAACCTCAAACGCTACCTGCTCGCCTGCATCATGCGGGAAACTGACTTTGCAGCTATTGTCCAACATGAGGCAAACATTGAGGCGAAAAAAGTCGAGAAGGTGAAGGTTGAAGAAACCCAAGTGCTCTTGCAAGCTGAAAGCGTCAACCAGCTCTACAAGGTCGAACTTGATCGAGTGCCATACGCTTTGGTTGAAGACACAGGACTTGTTTCGGTGTTCACGGCAGATCCTCGTCAACCTGGAGCAAAGCGATCCGGGACTATGCCTTTTGGTGAGTTCGCAAAACGTGTCTTGATTAAAAACCTCGCTAAACCCTTGGGACGCTTCTCAATTGGGGATTATTACTCCATGTTGAGCGCCAGCGGTAGAGGGCAGCAAGATTCTTCCATTGCTGGCCACCTCTCCAGTATCAAGAGAACTGTTCGTCCAAGGCAGCCCTCCGTAGTTACACATACAGCTTTCTCGACAGCGTGTCACTGATATGCATGCATATCGAAAAGTCCATTTAGCAATTGAAACGCCATATTTTTGCGACTTTCGCCAACTAAGTCATTTTAATTGCTGGGCAATAATAAAACGGTCAACAATTAAAGTGATCGATATGTATCTGACACATTTCAACTTGGAATCTGATCCATTCGCCCTCAATCCAACCAACACACATGAATTTTGGTCGGACGAACGTGAGGAAGCGTTGAAAGTTGCATTAAAAGCAACTCGGTCAGGACTCGGTCCAATCGTGATTACCGGGCCAAGTGGTATCGGCAAAACCTTCCTGGCAAACCGGGTACGCGAAACTTACCCCAACATGACTTGGGTTCGGCTTGTTGCAACTCACTTGAATCGTGCTCAGTTCATACAAAGCATTGCAAAGAGTGTAGGGATGCAATGCTATGACTCGGAATCGTCGATTACTCAGCAACGTAGGCTTTTCTCCCACCTTCTTTCAATGACCAGAACCCACGGGCCTGTTCTAGTTGAAATTGAAGAAACCCATCGATTTGATCCAGACCTACTCTTGGAAATAGCCAATCTTGCCAAGTGGAACATCCACGGGCAAACCCTCATCACTTTTGTACTTGTCGGGCAAGAGCGACTTGCCCACCTTTTGAACTTGCCTCCCTTGGCACATCTGAAGGCCCAACTCAGTGCCCATATCCGATTTGAACCCTTAAACGTCACAGAAATCTATCAATACGTTTCTCATCGAGTCTTTGCATCATCAGGCGATCCCGCCATTTTCCATCAAAGCGCTATATTGGCTTTGCAGGAATATTCGGGCGGGGTGTTGTTCAGAATTAATACGCTGGCCAAGGCCTCGATCATTGAGGCGGCGCTCGACCAAGAGAGCGCCATCACTGAGTCTACTGTGATCAAGGCAGCGACAAAACTGGGAATGGTTCGCTTTCAAGCAAAGGCCAAATCATCACCTGGCAAGCTTCGAAATTTTTTAGATCGACTTCTCAGGGTCAACAACACTTCACGTCTGGATGTCATTGACTCCCAAACGATCTGGAAAGCGACTGATCCATCACTTGACATGGCCAACCTAAGCTCTGCCCGAAAGGAGAGGATCTGATGTTAATCAGAAAGTCCTATTATTTGCTCGACGACAATGTGCAGTCGTTGATCCCAATCAGCCTGGACGTGACAGACGGCGTTGCTCTTGCTGTCCCAGTGACTCCACGTCAACTTTTGCTTGGCCCTTCAGCGATAAAAGTTACAGATTCGAGTGGCAAAACCAGTATCGAAGCTTTGTTCATCGTTAAGAACTTTCAACAAGGTCTTTCCAAAATATCTGCCGGCCAGATTCCTTTCGTGTATGCAGTTGACCGTAAAACTGCCGCCTTTCTCCAGCTCACTGATCTGGATTTCATCAATAATTTTTCAAACCTGCTGTTCTGTGACAACGGTGAGCCTTCAGCCCAATTTGATCAGATAGTCAATGACTTGATGAACCACCCAGAACTTTATTCTGTCTCAACCAGTTGGTGCCGACGCGTAAATTCTGTGAACCCAAGTCCATTCGATCTTTGTATGGATCAAATGGCTGAGTTTACTCATCGAACATTTGCACAACAAAACGAGAATCCTCAAATCAACTGGTTGATGAAGTATTTGCCAGAAGAGGGTAGGGCGCTTTTGTCCTCATCTATGAACTACTCAAACCTGGCTAAGCTGTCACGCGCTTTGAGAAACGACGCTTACATGCATCTCAACAAAGAAAAGCTCGCACTGGCTCTGCGAACGACACAACCTGGAATTGTCTACCCTTGGTTATTGGCAAATGTTGGCCCTGAACAATTTGAAAACAAGCATCTTTTGCTCACTAATTTCCCGGCACTAACAATAGCTTCAATTGATCCGTCGTACCTGGTAGAACGGGTGCCCAAATTTACCCTTCTCGACCACATGGTCGAATTTCTGTCCGAGAAGCTGGACATCAACAGGGATGTAGTGAAAAAACTTACTGGTTATTCAGACTTCGATCACAGGATGCCATTTAGCGATGTTGGCAAGGTTCAAATCATCAACGCCATCGGAACCCACAAACTGCCAGAATCCCCAGAACAGTGGGAACACCTTCTTTTGGCAATCGAACTTCTCGATTCTTTGGCTGCAAATTTCTATCGTCTCGAACAATTCGACATTCGCAAGTGGGTGAGTTCAGTCTTCTCACCATTCATGAGCACCTTTGATGGTGGGCCGCCGGACTACAGTGAAATCAATGCTTCTTTAAGATCAGTAATTAATTCCGTCAATGGTTCAATTCTGGACCTTGGTTATGCCACGACACGCCTCAATACCCTCGCTCCAAATGCACTTTTGGTTCCTTATGTCGAGAAACTTGTTCATTCAAATTTCAACAGGCAGCTTGCATACGTGGCCATGGTCAACAAGGCCTATCGGCAAATCGCTGAGTTAAGAGCTACTTCGCATCTAAAGGTGTCGCCTCTTTTCGGTGTATTTCAACATGCCCACTTCCTACTGATTCCTGCAATTACTAAAGACGGATTCAATCACAAGTACATGGCGCTTAATTTCTCCACCTACAATTTGAGTCAGGTGTGCGCCACTCTCAATATGCAAGGCATGGTGGCTTGGTCATTCATCGAGACTGAAGACCCTCAAATCGATATTCTCATCGACCATCTCAACACAACATATAGTGTTCACAAAGGTCACGATGAATATTTTCAACAGCTGAGAGTTCTTGAACACCAGACTTTTGAAACCCAAGACAATCAGGCCATCCAGAGGCCCCAATGGTTTGAAAACTGGATGGTCACTATAGGAGCGACCAATTTCAACGAGGCGGTTGAATCGACCTCAGTGGTGGGCCAGTCTTTTGTCAATTCTGCCTTCAGAAAAATTCGCTACAGACTTGGCATATGATCAATAGAAGGCAGTTCTTATTCGCTGGGCTTCTTGCTGGCGTTGCTCCAACCTCAATCGGAGCCGCCGATTTCTGGAGTCAACCCCGTTGGCTTTGGCTCTACCGGCCGTCAACCAAAGAAGAGGTCAGAGAATACTACTGGATCAATGGTCAGCTGCATTGGCCGGGTTACGAGAAGATTTGTCGGCTTCTGCGCGACGTACGAGGAAAAGAAGCAGTTCAAATCGATGTTGTGCTGTTGGATATTCTTCGAGGCATGCAAGGCTGGTACGAGGCACATGGCCAGTACAAGCCCATCTATGTGAATAGCGGGTACCGCAACAAAGCGACCAACTCGGAAACCAAAGGCTCTGCCAAAAACTCATTTCACACCAAGGGCAGAGCCGCCGACATCTATATGCCTGGTGTAAGCACCAAAGACCTTGAAAAGCTTGCCAAGTACTTAAGAGGAGGGGGTGTGGGTGTTTACCATTCTCGCGGGTTCATCCACATCGACACTGGCGGCCTGCGAACCTGGAGAGGGTAGGGCGGTCAATACCGCCCTTGATAATTTATTCCCCCTTGGCTAAGTCCTGTGTGTCTACTGAATCCACCGGAACGGATTGCATGGAAGAATTAAGCTTGATGTTTGATAAAAACTGGTTCCCATCCACCGGAGCTGGTGGGGGTGAACGCTTTGGCTTTCCTGAATTGGATTTTACGCCTTGATCAATCGCACCAGTCATGGGCTGCGCCGTGGGTGTGAGTCGAGAATAAAACTCAACTACCTCAACTGGATGATCTTCCGAAAAACCATCTTCGTTTTTCATCAAACGATCAAAACGATTGCCGTCCATGCGAACAAAGGCCTCCTCTGAACCAAACTTTGAGCGCCACTCGTCGCGACGTTTTTGGGCTGTTACGAAATCATCGGCCAAGGCAGCGCGCACAATGAAGTATTCAGCCTGTTGAGACGTTTCCACACAACGCTGAAGCCTTAACTTGATGTGCAAGCCACCAATTTTTTCAAATTGCGCATGGATCTGCTCGAAAAATTCGCCCAAAAAATCAGACGACTGGGTGCTTGCAGTCCTCAACACAAAAAGCTCGTGTGGCATTGGGTGTTCTGACAATGAGAAAAACAGGCGGCTCATCAACTTGCAACCATTGCTCAGTCCAAATTCACACTGGCTGCAGGATGGGCAGTTCTCCGCTACCGTGATTGACCCAGTTCTACGCTGAGCTTTTTCGCCGTCACCAATACAAACACGAACCGGAATGCGTTGGTTAAAGACGTTGCTTTCCAAGCCCCAAACTTCGTAGTTACTTTGCATGAAAAAATCGATGTGATCCGAGGGAATAACGACTTCCAATTCCACCAAAGACTTTGGATCGTTGTCACCGTCTTTGGCCTGTCGTTTCACAACAGACTGAAAAACAGGGTGGGGCAGGGCTCGGCCAACGCCATCAGTCTCGCGCCCGGTAATGCTGAAATAGTCACTGCTGAAAGGGGTAATCCGGCCTTCACTGTCCACTTCCTTGCCACCGATCTTGATTTGACCCACGACCAGATGTGCGGCCTTCATGTTTTCACGTTTGATTCTCATGGTTGATCTCCAACAAAAGATAAACCCATGATCTAACAAAATCGAATTCACGCAAGTTTAAGCACCTCAAGCTGCAAAGGCCCGCCAAAATTTGCCCAAACCTACCTCTCGTGATATTTCTATAAAAAAAAGGAACCACATTGAGCTTATGAGCAAAGACTTCGAGATCAAATTACTGAATAACACCCTGGCCAATCACCACAAGCCGTACCTTGACGCACGTCTGCACCTGATTGACCATGATCGCTTGATGAATCAATTTCAAGCAATGTTCATTCAAGGCTTTAGAACGCCAAACGGTCTGCATCGGGTAAGCCTGAGAATGCACACCATGGCCATTTCAAAAGCTCATCTCGATTTGCATGATTTCCGGTACATTCCCGATGTCCAGCGATTCAATGATGCGTTTATGACCACCTCGGACAATCAACCGGGCGTGAGGAGTTTCGCTTTTCCTCAGATTTTCACGCTGCGCGAGCTGCTGGCCTTCGGTCCTCACCAAATTAACTACATCTATCGCTGCCTGACCGAAACATGGCTTACCGAAAAGCCGATTATGCGCGATGAGATTATTCAAACTGGCTTTCCCTCACAACCCGAGGGTTACATGAGTGCCGTGTTTTCCATCGAGTGCGTACCAATCAGTAGCCAAGCTGAAATATCCGAAGTTGGCAATGTCTTGAAACCTGCAAAGACGCCGGTCGAGGCCTTTTTGAATAATCACTTTCCTTCCGGCCACACAGGTTCATGGCCCGTTCAAGTGTTGATGTATTCAACCTTTGCTTCTGGAGTGGCTGCACTCATCGCTGACACAGCAATCGAGATCTCACGCACACTGAAATCTGGTCGTTCCGTCGGGCCGGTGAAGATTGATCGCTTCGAAAATCCCGTTTCAGCCAGCATTGGGTTCCTGGACAACCAAGGTAAGGTTTTCAAGCAACTCAAGATTTCTGGCTGGATTTGTGCCCCGATGATCTTGGGCAAAATTAAGCACTTCTTTGAGCAGCGGTTTCACTCAAATCCTGTCTACCAGAAGGCCATTGCAGAACAACCAAAAAACGAAGATACAACTGATCAGTCCGATACTTCAATTCAGAACAGTACAACAAAGCAACGTGGCCACCTGAAAATCGTCTGAACTTGCGCGAATTGACTTTCCCTGTAAAAAGGATGGAAAGGAGAACTTTCCATCATGTCACTCACCAAACAACAGCTCGCCGCAGTCCAAGCCAGAGAACAGTGTGTGCTTGTGCAAGCCTGCCCTGGTTCGGGCAAAACAACTTTGCTAGTTGCTAGGATTCAAAACCTCATTGAATCCGGCGCGCAACCATCGCGAATCATTGCCTTGATGTTTAACCGCACCGTCAGGCAACAATTCATTGAGCGACTATCCAAAACCGAATCCGTAGACTGCACCGCAGTCCATATCCATACTTTTCACAGCTTTGCGTACGCGATGCTTGTTGCTCGTGACCCCAAACGCGTGTCCGCGATAGGCACAGCAGAACAATTTATGCAGGTCTGTCATGAGATCTCATGCGATCAAACCGTTCAGAAGTTCAAAGGCGCTCAGAATCTAACTTCGACGCTTGTGGCAGATATCATCGGTCGCTTATCCAATGGATTGTTTGGGTTGGGCTCTCAACAAGACCCGGCTCTTAACGTGAGTCAGCTCGACAAGGCTGCATTTGAGCTTTATCAGCAACGCTGTCGCAAATACAACCTGATATTTGAGGCTGATCTTTTGTACTGCTTGGTGTCGCTGACTGAGAACGACACGGAGCTATCTAATGAGATGAGCCAGTACTTTGATCACATCATGATCGATGAAGCTCAGGACATGAACTGGGCTCAAATTACATTGGCCATGTGCTTAAAGGCTCCAGAGTCAAACTTCACTGTGGTCTACGACTACGACCAGAGTATTTACGGTTTCTTGGGGGCAAAGCCTCAGTTCGTGACGGAGCAATTGGCCAAGCACTTTCAGAACGCCAAACTTTATCCGCTGAGTACCACATTTCGTTACGGCCCCGTGGTTGCTGCTTTGTCCTCAAAGCTTATGCACAGTTCCCCAAATTGGAGCGGTCAGCACACCATCGCAGCGCCCGGACTCGAATCTCACGTCAAGCTTTATTCACCAACATCAAATCCCGCTGATGTGGCAGGGCAGTGCATTCAATCCCATTTGGAAACAGGGGTAGGGCTCAATGACATCGCAGTGTTGGTTCGCTCTTACGGGCAAACCCACGAGCTGTGCATGAATCTCATGTTGCGCGGTATTCCATTTCGAGTTGATGGTGGGCAGGTGTATTTCGAAAACTTCGCGGTGAATGGTTTATGCGCACTCTTGCGCGTTTGGGCTGAGGACTCTGAACATTGCGACCTTGCTGACCTTGGCAGTGCTCTTGGTTTCATGCTGCCTTTCCTGCACCCACATCAAATTAAAGCCAGTGCGGAAGAAACATTGGCTCAGTTCGCCAAGCCATCGCCCAATTGGTCCAGAAGGATTCATTACGCATTTCAAGCTGTTCAAAAGCGAAGAGCGCCGGGATTCAAGCCGCTTACCTTGATTCGTGATGTCACAAAAAGCATGGGAATCTGGGGAGCGATAGACCCTCAAGCGCCCTTGTCAAACTGTGTTGATTCGATGCGCGCGCTTCGTGCATTTGTCCAGCTGATCGACACGCTGGATCTATCAATTGAACAGGCCATCACATTCATCAAGTTCTCAGCAGAAAAAGGCATCACACCCAAAGATCAGCCAGCAATCATTTTCACGAGCATTCACAAGGCCAAAGGCCTTGAGTGGGATGTCGTACTTCTTCCAGAAATTCAGAAGGGAGCCTATTCAGACCCCCTGACTCAATCCACAACGGCTTATGAAGAAGAGCGACGACTGCTTTATGTGGCCATGACCCGAGCCAGGGCACACCTTATTTTGCTCTTTCCCAATGACGGGCAGCTCATGCGCGAACTTGGTTTGAAGACCAATTTGCCCCCGATCCCGTCACAATCCACATCGCCTTACTTGCGAGAGTTGAATCTTTTGAACACCTTGCGTTTCGGCGCGGCTTTGCAGTCCAACAAACCTTGTTCTGAGTTCACAAACGGTGATGAATTTGAGCGGTCTTATTTACAGGCTTCTTTACAGGCCAGCCTGTAGAGTTGGCTCAAACGGCCAAAAAACGGCCCTTTCGCTCAATGCATGCATATCAAACCTGTTTTATTGTATTTACTCCAGTCAATGATATGAATTAAAAGTGTCCAATCAGCGTCCATCAAAGCCTATCTATATTCCGCTTGATCGGGTGATCGTCTATGTGCCTCCCTACTCAGTGGAGTCAATGCAGGCTACCCAAGCAAAAATCGAGATCAAGTCGAGGATTAAAGCCATTTTCTCAAAGGCTGAGAGGACCGCCCGTGCCAATCGTGTTTTCCATTTGTACACCGAAAATCCGCACGTTGTTCAGGGTACATTGGCAGCGACACGTCAAATTGGAAGCGGTTCCATCACCGCTGTATTCGTTAAACGCATCCTGAAACCAGAGAACTTTCAGGGTCACGTTAATCTCAATCAAGACCAAACAGTCGCACAAAAGTGGAAGGCGGCCAGACGATCACGTTCAAACCTGGTTTCCCTGATCAAAGCAATTCCCGCTACTTTGCAAGTGTTTACTTCATGGCTTATTCAACCTAGAAATCTTGCGGTGGGAACCCTTACCGGAATCGTGTTCATTGCTGTCAAATTGATCGACAACAATGCACACACTGGTGAAGCGAAGGCACCATTGCAGTTGGCAGTCATTCAAGCGCCGATGGATACGCCTGAGCCAGCCCCTGCCGTCGTTGAAACTTCACCCTCAGAACAACCAACAGATCCTCAAGAGAAATCACCGGTAGCTCAAAACAAAGCACCAAACAACCAGCCGGTACCACCTTTGCCAATTGCTGGGCTCCCATTGCCGGAGGAGGGCGAATTCACTCCCAATGTAGAGCCTCCTCGCAATTCACAACCCAATAAGAGCGTGGCCGCCGACGCACGTCCCCCGTCAAAGGAAAAAGCCCCAGTTAAAGAGCCAACCTCCATTGCACTCAAAGGTGAACTTGCTGACCCCGTGGAAGTTCAGCCAAAAATTGCTATCCCCATAAGCGAAACCCAAGCAGTAGCTCAAATCTCACAAGGCTATGAATTGGCGCGTTGGGGCGACCAATCACAGTTATTAGCATTCAGTGGTAACGGGCTCGTCGCCATGATGAACGGCAGGCCTGTTGAGATTGAGGCAGGTCAGTCCCTTCCCAGTGGTGAAGTTCTTAAATCGATCGACAAGGCGCGAAGTCTTGTGGTGACCAATCGTCGAACCATCCAGTTAACAGAGTAGAGCATGAAAAGAAAACATCAACGCAATCCAAACCACTCACGCCAAAAAACCAGCGAGGTTTATATGAATACAGAAACAGTTGACCAACCCAATTCGATCGCGGAAGAGCTGACGCTCGTACAAAACATTCAGGTAGATCAGTTAACCGAACCGTCACAAGAGAATCTTGAGAATCAGGCCCCGGCTCCGGCCAAGGTCGAGATCACCAAGCCAGTCAATGCTGTCACAACCAATCTTTACACCCCACTGTCCAAACTTAAAAATGAGGAACCAAAAATGAACCATCCCGCACTCAAAACCATTCCTATCGACACCTCTGACCTGGAAGAATCCAAATCAGAGGAGATGATCGCCCTGGAGCAGATGATCTGCAAAATCGATCCCACCGAAGATCGCATCGCCACCTCGATCTCTCGTGCCTCCACCAACGAAGGCAACACCAAGACACCAGATGGCATGAAAATCGACGGCACTTTCATCGGCAACATCGACATCATCAATGCCGAAGGCTATGAGGACAAGCACGGCACCGTCTTTGTGAACGAGACTGGCAAGGTCATTGGCAACATCACCGGCAAGCGTGTGGTAATCGCTGGCGAAGTGCGTGGCAATGTGACCTCATCGACTCAACTCATCATTGCGCCAACAGGAAAGGTGTTTGGTGATTTGAATTACAACCAGCTTATCGTTTTGGAAAACGCTGAGCATGAAGGCTGCAACCGCCGTCTAACCCGCGAAGAAATCCTGAAGTTGCTTCAGCCTGTTACCCAATAAGTTGGCCCTTGGGAAAAAAGAAAACCCTCCAATTTTGGAGGGCTTTTTTTTGGCTGCGGATTACTGAAAACAAACTCTCAATTAGTCCTTCGTTTCGCCTTCCACCATAGTTTTCTTTGACAACGCTTCGTGGAGCAATTTCACGCTGATTCGAAATCCTTCCGTGTGATTGTTCGACCCGATATCGCCTGCCATCTTCCAAACCTCATCGTCGATGATCATTGTTCTTCGACGCGAACCGCGTGGAGTAACCGCATCTTCATTCTTGGATTTTGTCTTGTTCATGGTCTTAGATCTTTTGAATGGCAAACCCCGCATCAAGCAGAGTTTTGATTTGTGATTCGTCTTCTGGCCATACCGTGTGTAATTTGTATTCGCCACCATTTGCGCGATTTGAAACAGTGGAGCCGCGACTCAGCTTGCCTCGAACATTCCACATCGCGGGGTCTTTGCAAGCCACAACCCGGATACTGATCTCTTGCTTGTCATGACCATTGAACAGTCCGTCAATCACGCACACGTCAACATTGACATGTTCTATGACTTCGCAATCCATCACCACTGAGTCCACTTCGACTCCACCCTGACCAACAAATCGGACTTTGGCCCGACCCAAAGGCTTATGCATACATGTAGCTCCAAAAGATAATGATTAAAGTCTACACATGCATAACAAAATAGTTTTCAGCAAAAGCCCCATTTTTAAAGGGTTTCAACCTACTGTCTGTGTATCAATCACCGGCACAATGGTTAACTTGCGTAAAACGAAAAGTGCGAGAGAATCATTAAATCAACCATTTAATGAGGCCACACCATGAGCAACGATCAAACAACTTCTGAGATGCAATCGCTGTTGGACTTGGGCTTTTCCACCATCACTCAAAACAAAGCCAAAGCGATCTCTGACGCACTTGGTAGCCGGTTCGCTGAGTTGGTCGATTCCGCCATAGATGGTGAGCCAGAGTCTATCGACACAATTACCGCCGCAGTATCAAGCCTGTCTGATTTTGTTTCCAAAAAGCTCTCACAGGCACGCGTAACCGTGCCCTTTACTACCCGCGTGTTGGTAGCCACCAAGAATCCGGGCAACTTCCTGCACTGTGTCGCCTCCGCGAACAAGGGCGATGACCAATCTTGCGCTGACCTTGTTTCTTCAATGCGTGAGGGGATTCAAAACCTGCGCACAGCCTCTTCAAACAGTTCAAAGCCACAAGACAGCAAACCCACCGAGCAGAGTCCTCGCCAAGCCCCCAATGAGTCAACACAGGGCAATACAAACAACCAAGGCAATCAATCCGAGCATGGTCGAAGCATTCATTTCTATGGCGGCAAGGGCGCATTTTGTCTTGCAGAAGATTCTGTTCGTGCATCATCTATGAAAACACTGCGTCTTGAAGCTGCTGCCAAGGTCGGCTCTGGATATGACTGGCAAAACAAAATTGCAATTCAATTCACATTGAAAGAACTTCTTCCATTCTTGGCCGTTTGCTCGCGTCAAATTGATTTCTACGAGTTCAAAAATCATGGGCAGAACTCCGATAAAAGTTTTCGAATTGAATTTCAGAACGGCAAAAGCTTCTTCTTTTCGATGAATCAAGCCAAACGATCCGCTATTGCCATTCCTGTGCCAATGCACGAAATTTACCTTGCAATCACGATGATCCTGAAACAACTGGTCAGCAATGATCCGCACATGGGTGTTGATCATTTCCTCGACATGACAAAAACACTGGTTCCTGTGTCATCACTTCCAGAACGAAGGGCTGCTGCATGACCATCGGAATTATCAGCATTGGTTGGGCGCTTATCGGGGCTTCGCTGGGATTCATGATTTGGGATCTCCCCCAGTATTTCCTGCCCCTTCTTTTTCTGATTCCTATCATTATTCTTAACATTGAATCGAAGTATGCAAGGCTTCTGTTTGCACTCGGTTACTGGATGGCAGCGTCTTGGCCGGTGGCAGCCGCAACCAAGGGGTTTTTCCATCAAGACGCACTGTTGCCTGGTGTGCTGATGCTCGCCGTTGCCAGCCTTGCCCATTGCTTGCCGTTTCTTTGGGTCAAGCCGCTTTCCAGCCCGTTGTCATTGCGCGATAGAATCACAAACACCTTGATACTGTTGATCGGTGTGGTTCCACCCCTTGGGTTTTTTGCATGGGTTCATCCCTTCTATGCCTTGGGAATCCCCGACAATTTCTACTCTTTGGTGCTGGTGGTTGCGCTGCTTTTCCTCGCTTTTAACCTGACAAAGTTTTCATCAAAGATAGTTGTTTCAATCGCGATAGTTTTATTCGCCTACACCCAACAATATCCAGTCTCCCATGTAAATCCACAATCGCCTGAGCATATTGCGATCTCAACGCAGTGGTCTGGTCCCGCGCCTTCGATGAACACTCAGCCTCAATTGGCGCGTTTCCTCGACATACTCTCCGACCACAATATGCGATCTGGAACCGGGGCACGGATATCGGTTTACCCAGAAAACATTCTAGGAGTGGTCGATCGGGACACCCTGCAGGCGTACTCATCGCTCATGCCTGTGTTGTCGGGACGGCTTTTACTTGGAGTTAGTCTGCTAGACAACGCAGAGCTGACGAACGCCCTTGTTGACCCTTATTCTGAATTGGTGATCACTGCAAGAGTTCCTATGCCTGTGGGGTCGTGGAGGCCGTGGGATGCGCAAAACCATCACCGATCCGACATCATCAAAACCAATGTTTTCAATATGAATGGCACACCCATATTGTTTTTATTTTGCGCGGAAGAATACATGCCTTTCATTTGGCTCAGCGGTTTGATTGAAAGGCCACAAGCAATTATCTCTGTTTCCAATTCATGGTGGGCAGGCCCGCAATCTGGCGTTGCTCAAAGACAGTCTTTGCATGCCGCACTGCTCTCCAGAGTGGTTGGCCTTCCCATATATAGGGCGGTGAACGAATGAAGCCTTCCTCAAAAGAACAACTCATTCAAAATCAATCGGCAGGGCTGCTCACAACACGGCAAATTCGCGCTTTGGGGATTGACTCACTGGCTCAACTGCTTTGTTGGCTTCCCAAGAAGTACATTGACCTCACCAATATCGTCCCGTCAATCAACAGTCCCGATTATCAGATTGGAGAGCGCAGGGTCATTGAACTTAGCCTGGTGGCAAAGCATTTTCCCCAATCCATTCCCCCACGGGTTCAACTTACGTTCGACGACGATTACAACACAGAGATAGCGGGTGCGGTTTTTGGCGATACCCATGCCTGGAAGTCAATTCCCATTGGTCAAAAGATTTGGATTGCTGCCACCAAATCCGAGTTCAATTCCAGCCCACAACTCAAGGATATTTCTTTACTCGAATCTGATCAGGTAGGCAGAGTGATCCCGGTCTATCCATCAATTAGGGGGGTGCTTAGCCGAGACACAATCTGTCAGACAATTGCTCACGCATTGGATCAATTCTCTGATGAAGCGTGTGAGTACATTTTTAACTGCACAGGGTTAAATAACGACACCATTTTTGATCGAACTGGCATCAAGGATTTAAACAGTTGGCTGCTCACCGTTCACCGACCAAAAAAGCTTGAGCATGGTCTTCTTGCATTGAAATACGCAAAGCAACTGGCGATCGAAGAATTCGCATTTCGGGTCAACACCAACTTTCAAGCTTCTGCATCGAGAAGACCCCCAATTGCTTTGAATTTCGCGCACATCACCGAACTGATTAAAAATGCCCGTTACCAGTTAACTGGCGATCAGCTCAACACTGTGGATGAAATAGCCTCGGATATACTCAGCGAGAATCCATCATTTCGACTTATCAACGGCGATGTCGGAACAGGCAAAACAATTGCCTACCTGATTCCTTTCTTGGCTGCCCATTATGCTGGGGCCAAGGTGTCTATCATCACCCCGACCGTCCCGCTTGTTAACCAAATTGCTGCCACGGCATTGATGCTTGACCCTGACTTAAACCTTCAAAAAATCGTGGCCGGCACCAAGATCAAAGATGATTCATCAGTGTTGATTGGCACCACTGCGCTTCTTAATGCAGGCAAGCGCATCAGCTACGATCCGGACATTTTGCTCATCGATGAACAGCAAAGATTTTCCTCCAAGCAACGCTACCAGCTAAGAGCGCCCACCACCCATTATTTCGAGGCAACGGCAACACCAGTTCCCCGTTCACAGGCGCTTGTCACCCATCCAACAATGAAGCTGTCCATTCTTAAACAATCACCTGTCGAGAAGGTCATCTATTCCTCCCTCATTCAATATGATCAAAGGAGCAAAGTTTACGATCAGCTAACGTCCATTGTGGACGCTGGCGACAAGGTCTTGATCGTCTACCCTATCGTTGCCATTAAGGATTCTGAGAACCAAAAGAAAAACGTCATCGAAGCCTATGCGCGATGGGACCGTCTCTTCCCCGGCTTAGTGCGCATGATGCACAGCCAGCAATCCGATGAAGAAAAGGCCAAGGCTATAGCCGATTTGAAAATTGGACACGCCCAAATTCTGGTGGCCAGCACCTCAGTCGAAGTGGGAATAGACATTCCGTCAGTGAGGGGATTGCTTGTCGTGGACCCGGAGAACTACGGCTACTCACAGCTGCACCAGCTTCGCGGAAGGCTTGCTAGAAACGGTGGGGAAGGGCACTTCATGATGCTCTTGACCAGAGAAGTGCCCGAAGAAACTCTTGAGCGGCTTAAAGTGCTTGAGAACGTCTCAGATGGTTTTACCCTGGCTGAAAAAGACTTGCAAATTCGCGGTTTCGGCGACGTAGCTTTCGACTCAGAATCGTCAAGCGGATCTACCGCAACTTTGTTCAGAACTGTGAAAATCGATTTTGACGACCTTCAGGTCTATGCTCAGAAAGTAAGTTTGGCCCAAGCTGGAATGTGATTTCCAAAAACGAGGATGACCCACATTCCCATCAACAAACCCGGGCCGTAGGGAACCACATCGGTTCTTTTCATGTACCTGGCGGCAATCACATAAAAGAAGGCCAAGCTAAGTACGGTACCGACTTGATGCGGCCCAACCCAAGCCCCAATCGCTCCCATCAGACTAAGATCACCTGACCCTAGCGCGTCCTTTTTGGCAATGTACAAGTAGCCCGCTTGAATAGCCCAAAGTAGCCCGTATCCTAACACCGCGCCAAATATGGCCTGCTCTGGTTCAATCGAATCTCTGAATATCGATCCAAGAAGCCCAACCCACATCAGCAAGTTACACAGATCCGGGTGGATGATCTGTTCGTCCCAATCAATCAGTGCGATGGCCACCCCGCACAGCGCAGCAAAACTGACCAAAAGGTATTCGTAGCCAAAACCGAATTTCATTGCGGTCACAAACACCAATGCGGCGCACAGTGACTCGACCAGCGGATAACGCTTAGAGATCTTTTCGCCGCAATTAGAGCATTTGCCACCAAGCCAAAACCATGAAATAACCGGGATGTTCTCGTACCATCGGATCAGGTGATTGCAGTGTGGGCATGAGCTGGGCGGGAACGCCAGATTGAAAACATCCTGACCTTTTGGGTTCAGTCCATTCGCATCCCTGATGTTTTCTTCAAATCTCGCCTTCATCATGATCGGCAAGCGATAGACAACCACATTAGCGAAGGAGCCAAAGAGCAGTCCAAAGACTATTGCGGTAATTTCAACCATATAAGGGAAATCATTCATGAGCATGAAGAGATGGTTCATCGCGTTTCTTGCGCCACTTCACGACTGCTTGATGCCATGAAACTTATTCCAAGTTCACCCGCAAATGCGCTTTTGTTGCGTCCGGTAGGGCAGCACACAATCGCTTTTTGTTTTGCCCTGGTGATGGCCACGAAAAGCAATCGTCTTTCTTCTTCCAAATCAAATGCTTTTTTGGCCGGAATAATCTCCTCACTCACATCAGTGATGTAAACCACATCAAACTCAAGGCCTTTACAGCTGTGCATGGTGTGTAGCTCTACTGGCCCCAGTTCGTCTTCAGTGCGCAGGTCTACACCCCGCTCATCCATGGGCGAATCCAGCCTTCTAACCCTTTTGGTGAGCGATCCGCTGATTTTTTTTAACACCTCGCAAACATACATCATCAGGTTCTTGCTTGTCTTAGAGTGAATTTCCGGGTCAAAGAAATTGAGCATTAGCCGCTCAATGATCTCAATACTGAAATCAACCTCGCCAGCTTCCCTCACTGAACAGGCTGCTTTCAAGCGTGATGCAAAATCATCTACGCGCTTTTGCAGCTCCACATCCAGTCCCTTGATGGTGATCTTTGCGCCTTTGTTCAACCGAAGCGCATCATCAGGCCTGTCGTTACACAGCTGTCGGAGAAATGCAGTGGGAACGCCAATGTAGTGCAGGCCCGAATAGACAGCATTAACACTGGGTTCCTCAATCGATGCCAGTAGCATGAACAACACCCCCACTTCTGCAGGGTAAGCCACCTTCCTGTCGTATTTGAATACAATCCCCTCGGATCGCATTCGAATCACAAGCTTTGTCAGGCAGTGGTTTGTTCGCGCAATGACGGCGAGGCCTCCTTTTTTCACAGCCATGACGCCCTGATGCCCAGACTTGAGTTCAAAACCTTTGCTTTTTACAAAATCAATGATTTCCTCAATCTGGCCCTCTTCACCAGCTGGCGCGAGGCCTTGCACTTCACCGCCTGGCCCACGAAACGAGTGATACTCCTTGAAAACCCGACCCGCGTTATTTCTGATCAGTTTGTCAGACAGTTCGATGATTTCTTGGTGGGATCTATAGTTGACGTTGAGGTGAATTTCTTTGGCGGAAAATTCATTTTTGAACTTAGTAATGCCTTCAAAACCGATCGACCTGCGAAATCCGTAAATCGTTTGGTCGTCATCACCTACAACCGTGATAACTGAACCTGCTTCTGCGTGACACCGCATCCATTCGTACTGAAGCCAATCACAATCCTGGTATTCGTCAATCAACAAGTTGGTAGCTTTCAGCGGCTGTATTTCCCCCGATTTCATGAGCTTGACCGTATCAGCGATCACGTCAATTAGGTCGCAACATCGTGCCTTTTTCAGAAAGCCTTGATATGCAGCAACAATTCCAGTTTCATCTTGCGTTGCGCTTAGACTGGTTTTGTAACGCTCGATTTCAGCAACCGCCTCATCATATTCGCCAGGGAATCCGGCCTCATCCATTGCTCGCAACACATAATTTCGCTGCTCCGAACTTTGAACGATTTTTCCAAGCCGGTTGGCTCGCTTTAACATGGTGATGCACAATTTATGAAAGGTGCCTACCGCCACGCCCTTTGCAACTTCAGCCCCGTGTTCAAGGCGAATTCGTTCCTTGATTTCCTCAGTGGCCGCCCGCGTGAACGTGACAATGCAAATACCCCCGGATTTTTCTTTCCATAGGGAACCAACTTTCGCGATCATTGTTCTGGTCTTGCCCGAGCCTGGCCCGGCAATGCATAAACAATGGCCGCGGTAATCAACCACGGCCTGTTGGTTAAAATCGAGCATTTAACGACTAGCCCTCATTGACCACCTTTAGGTGATTTTCCTCGGTGCTCATTTGGTCATCAACTGAGACACTTCCTTCTTCGCTTTCAGATTTGCCAGTTTTCTTGCTGGTTTTCTTCTGCTTGGTGTCCACCACATTAGATGTGGCGACTTCAGGGCTCACTGTCTCGGTTACTGAATCCCCTGCAACTGAATTGTTCTCATTGGTTTCATCCGCCTTGGTTGCGCCTTCTTTGGTGGAGCCTCCCTTCTTGCGCTTATTCAATTGCGCCAGTAGATGGTTTTTGTGATATTCGATGGTTCTTGCCATGCCTGCCATTTTGTTGCGAATGTCACCGGCCAGTTTTTGCTTTTCAGTCTGACTCATAAGGTCGTACAACCAGAGTGCGTCACAAACAAGCAGTGTGTGGTCTGCTTTTTCAAGCAGCTTCATGTAGCGTCGAGCCAAAGGTGAGGACACGCATTTCACGTAGTCGCGTTTTCGACTGTTTTGTGCATCGATCACAATACCTTCTGTTGATGCAATGTGGCTGAATTGTTCGAGTTTTGTATTCAGCATGGTTTCAACTTTCTTAAACAAGTTTGCCATGTGCGCTTCGCTTGCCTCAGTTACCTCTTGGCTTGCCAAGTAATCGCAGAATCGGTTGCACAAAAAAGAGTTCCTGGCCAAAAAATCAAACTGGTTCTCGCACACGTTTTGCATCAACTTGTGGCCAAGGCTGAATCGCAGCTCAATAAATGAGGCGGAATTCTTTTTTTGATAATCACTGATCATCTGATCAAGCTCGGCCTTCTCTTCAGCAGACTCCGTGCTAACGACGGCGTCGTCACCGAGCAATTCTTTTGGTTCTGTCAATTGGTCCATTACTTAATCCTTTGAGTCTCGTCCAGGTAACACCCATACTCTAGCCTTTGTTAAAAAATTAAGAACCGACCGAAACGCCCCAAAAAAGCTCATTTCAGCGTTGTTACCCCCTTAAAGCCCCGAAAATCTTGACAAAACAGCCCGGAATTCTTAATCTCGACCCTGTAGCTAGTCAAACATGGCGGCTATCGTGAGTGACCACACGGCTTTCGCAACTCCTTGGTCGCATTTTATTAAGCCAGCTCGCACCTGGTTCGGCCCTGAGCCAGTTAGTTTTCATCCAAGCGATTGTCAGTCGCTTAGTAAAACAAAGCCCGCGTTTCTGCGGGCTTCTGTTCTTCCCAGTCAAATGTAAGCAACAAAACCAATGAAGCATTGGCTTTGGTCAATTCCTCATCGGTTTTGTTGTCGCTCGTGGATCGACACAAAACGCGTTCGCGCGTCATATCCACTGCCTATCTATTAGGTTTTCATCACCCAATCGGGGACCAACACAAGTCCCTATGGGAAATTTGTGCACTGGTCTTCGTTTCGAAAAGGAGATCAGCATGTTCAAATCTCTAAAACAAGTTGCTCTACCCAATCTTAAGCCTCTCGAAGTACTGGAGGTAAAAGGTCCGGATGGGCGTGTTTCACTGATCTGGCGCTATGAAGATGACCGGCAAACCGTTGTGATACGGGGTCGCCGAAATTGGAAAAACGCCTGCAATGAAGAAGCCGCGTTCCGTCGCGATTATGGTTACAAAACAGCTTTGAGCGTTGAAAAACGGTATTACTCAAAGCTAAGTAAGCAAATGGAGATTGTTTTATGACAAATTCCACTGCGCACCATGTTCAGCCGGCACTCGATTTTTTCCCATCGGCATTGGAAAAAAGCCTCTTCGAGGCTGAATCCAACAGCCGCATAGAACGACTTCACGAACAGCGACTAAAGCGTAAAAGCCTAAGTTCCAAGAAATTGGATGATTTGCTTCGAAGTGTTGATCTTGATCAGCCTTTGTTTCGGTCACCGCAAACTCAAGAAGTTGGACTTGACGATTTCGTTCAACCCCAGCCAAAGCCTAAACCACGAAGAAGACGTTCCCGGAAAGAAGAAACCGGGGAGGTTTATGAGTGGACAGACGACGATATTTTACGGATCAAATCAGGTTTGCTTACCCGTTCGCTCGATGCGCTCGGGACTTACGGAAACTCTGAGGAGAAAAAGGAAATATTGATCTGGATGAACGAAGACGACGTGGTTGGCCAGTACCTTGGCCGACTGGTATTTATCGAAGAGGTTGAACCCTTTTCTTTCCGAGCTTGTTGCAAGTTAGAGGGTCTTTGCCCGGACACTTTGCGAGAGGCTGTTTTCAATCAGCTTGCCACCCGGCAAGACCTTTCATATCTCATTCAATGATCGTTTAGATCTTCTTAGGAGCATAATCATGCAAGCCTTTTATCAAACAGCCGACGCGTTGTTCCCCGAAGTAGTTTCCCAAGAACCCAAAGCTGCAGGCGCTCAAGTGGTTGCCTTTAGCGAGGATCATCCTTGGCAGAATCTCGTGCCAAAGATGGAGGATGGCTACTTTTACTCACTGGCTTTGTTTCGTGAACTTCACACATTCATTGAACGAGCTGATCCCAGCGTTTTCTTGGCTGCAAAGCTTTCGGGTTTTCCTGGCACGAGCAAGACTTCTGGGGTTCTGCAATATTTTGCCCGGACAAACCGTCCGATTCTTTCCTTGAACGGCACCCCAAGTACGGAGGCCGAGCAGTTGATTGGAAAGAACACCCTTCGAGGTGGTGAAATCGTTTGGACTGACGGTGTTTTGGCCATGGCCATGCGCTTTGGTCTGCCTTTGCTCATTAACGAATGGAACGTAATACCTGAAGAACAACGTGTCGGTTTGAACGAAGTTCTCGACGGTAGACCACTGATGATCGCTGACACTGGAGAAGTGTTGCCGCCACAGCCTGGGTTTCGGATTTTCTTAACCGAGAATCCATACATCCCCGGCATGTTCGGTTCACGCGCACCAGACGATCCCTCAACCAATGAGCGTTCATACAAGATCTCATGCAGCTATCCTCCAAAAGAGGTTGAAGTTGAGATCGTTGCTTCAAAACTCCAGCCGCTGGTGACTTCTACAGGCGCTGATCCCAGCTTTATCCGGGAAACAGCCGACAAGATGGTGACCGTTGCAGAGAAAGTGCGAGCCATGTACATGGGTTCAAGTATCGATGCGAAAGCATTGGAAATCACAATGTCCACACGAACAATATCTCGTTGGGCTTGTGCATTTGTCATGTGGGCTGGTCACGAAAAGGGCATCCACAAGGCACTTGCTCGTACATTGACCGAAGGGGTGAAATCAACAGCGGGTCGAGCCATTCATGAAATGGTGGCATCCGAGTTTGGTGAAACATTTGGAGAGGGCGATGAATAAAACCATCAATCTTTACCGAAGATTCAATCCCGACGGTTCGGCGTGGAAGGATTGGGCGTTTGCTGACGAAGACGGTAAATTCGTTGTGTACTTTGGTAAGACTGGCACAAAAATGCAAAGTCGAATCATTGGACAAGCAGACATGCAATTCATCACAAAGAGTGTGGGTGAGAAGGAAAAGGAAGGTTATTTGGCACAGGGGACAGCCACCTTGAGCGCCAGCAACTTTGTTGTTGAACCTCAAGCCCCAAAAGCACAGTCATCTGAGCTTTATGTGTTTCAATCTTCTGATCCAATGTTGGGCAAGAATCTCTACACGCAACACGCAAAAGAGGTTCAAGCACCTGATGGCATGAACGACAATGTCATCGTAGGCTTAACCCAGGCTAAATCCGTGATCATCACGGTCATGAGGCCAGCCTCTTTGGAGCAGCAATTATTCGTCTTCGGATGGGTAGTCAAATGCATCTCAAAAGGACTCACAGTCAACTCACTTTTCTCAAGCGATACCGTCACTTTCGCTAGCAAGTTGCAAGTCGTTGAGCATCTAGAAAAGCGTCATACCGGCGTGAATCTCACTCAATTACTTGTTCGTTATCAAGTCAAGGAAGAATCAATCACCGACAAGATTCGCCAAGCAGCAATTGGCAATCTGGTTTTCTAAACGATTCATCCATTTAACCGTCCCCCAAGGGGGGCGGATTTCCCAAGGAGTCCACCATCATGATGTACATCCCCAGTATTCCAGATTGTTTTAAAAAGCAGCCTGTCTATCAACCAGCAGTCATTCAGACATTTGATCTCGATCAGTTCAATACTGCGGTTTTAAGAAAATACCCCTCAAAAGGTACTCTTCAAGCGCACCTTCGAGTCACAAGGAATCAGCAATGTGAACTGCGATATGTCGGTGAGTTTCCTATTCCTGCCACAGCAAGCGATTACGACGAATTCAAGTATTTGATGATGAAGTCCGCTTCGCTGAATTACGACGGTGCTATCAAGCTTCGTCAAGAAGAGGCGCTGTCTCTTCAAAAGCAGGAACCTGTTAAATCTCAAGCCCAGATCAGTGAATTTGAGCCAGATGATGTGTATGTTCCAATCGTTGAAGATCCAGAGTATTTGTTGGATCCAGTGGCAGCGCCCATACCGGCTACCGCACCAGACCACAAGTTCCTTGCAAGAGGAAAATTCGTGAGTCTTCGATTGGAAGAGTACAAAGACTCTGGCGAGAAATCATGGGTTATTCGATACATTCACAATCACAAAGAGTTCTCTCAGCGTGGTAATGATTTGAAGCGAGCAGTCAACGGGCTGGATCTTAAGAAGGGTGACCCGATCAAGATCTATCTGGCAGGTAATGAGCCAATATCACTTCCGGGTGGTAGGCCTGTTACTCGCAAGAAATTCATCATTGAAAAGGAAGGCCAATCATGAACAAGGTATTTCTTTCTGGTTATGTGGGTTCAACACCCGAAGTAACCAATTTCGAAGATGGGGGCCGTTCGGTTTCTTTTCGTCTATGTACCCGTGAAGTTTGGCGCGATGGTTCTGGAAATAAGCGTACTGATGAGACTTGGCACAATATTGTTGCCAGCAACAATCTCGCAGATCTGATTTCCAAGGCATTGCAAAAAAGCTATCACGTAAGTTTCATGGGCAAGATTCGAAATCGGTCCTACCAGGACACAAGCGGCAGCACCGTTCACTACAGTGAAGTCGTCGTTCTGGAGATTGATTTTGACTCGATCAAGAGGCCGAAAGAGCGAACTGATGATCAGCCTTCACAGGCACCACAGAATGCTCAAAATCGACCGATGCGACAGCAAGCACCACCAGCTCAAGCACCATCGAAACCAAGCCAACAGGCTCCTACACCTCAGAGAAACGAGGCACCGAGTCAAGGCTCTGGAAATCAGGCAGCATCATCGTCAGATTTTCCTGATGCGCCCATTCCCGCCCACTGCGCCTACAAGCGCCTGGCCAACGGTGACTGGGTTGTGATTGATCTTCGCAACAGCTAAACACGGAGGTAGTTATGATTCAAACCCATAATTCAACCAATGTGTATAAAACGCACTACTGTGATCAAAGAATGATTTTCTTTGTGTCGTTCCTTTCATCTCAATCTCGAACCTACGCTTACACAAACGTAGACGAGAACACCTTTGACGCTTTTCAGAAAGCTACCAGCAAAGGTCAATTCATTTCAAAGTTCATCAAGCCGCTTGATTTCATGCTGTACGACGAACCTATTGAAACTGCCATAAAAGCCAACCCATTGCCGGTTATGAGTTCAAGTGACGATGTTCCTACTTGGTCGCAAATCGCAAAGGCCTTGGTTTCACCAATCGCGTTCTAACGAACGATTTTTCAACCCTTGCCCTTCGGGGTAAGGGCATTCCTTTGACTCAATAGTTGTTATCCCACTGCGCTTGAATGTGCACTGGAATATCGAGTTTTTTTGCTGTCCTTTTGGACACAACGGCTTGGTCTACTTTTCTTCGTAAAAGAACCAACCGCCCTCCGGGGAAATTGCCGATCATTGATCGGCTTTCATTCAGTGAGCTTCAACCTCACTTTTCAACTACCACTTAAATTTTTAAGAGGCCTTCACCATGTCTAAATCAAAGATTTTTGATCAGGAAACGAACAACGTCATCGAATGGCTTTTAATCGCTATCGTTGGTGCAGTGAGTTTTGTTGTTGCTGTTGTCGTGTCTCAAATAGCCATGTACACCGTCACTGGTGTCAAAAAGCTAATTGAACTCAAAAAACAGCAAAATGCAGTTATTCTTCCGGCCCCTTCAGTGTCACCAGACATTGCCATGCAAGAAGAACCGCAACCCATCGAAGAAAAGCCAGTCAGCGCGTTTCGTCCCTTGGTTGCACAATCTGTCATCACCGATAGCTCTTACAGTATCGTTGTTCGTCAGTATCAAGACTGCTTCGAGGCTTTGGCTTTCGAAGATGGTCTGTCGTACGACCTGGGCTCAATTGTTTCTGATGATATGAACTCAGCTCGCCGTAACTTCGAAATGAAGTACTTGATGCTTCAAACACCGCTGGCCACTGGTAATTCGTTGGATCAGCCTGTTGAAACTACTCAAGATGAACAGCTCGACGATTTCAAGGATGAATTCATCCCTGTTGTTGAAGAGTATGAGCAAATTATGCCAAATCAGGCTTAATCAAAGGGTTGCAGGTGAATTTCACTTGCAACCCTGCTTTTCTTGCAGCAAAATAGAATTTGACTCGTGTAGTCAAGGCCTTAGCGCCAGGCAACAGCCTTTCATTCAAATTTCCCTCCCTGAAGCCCACCAAAGGCTTTCGAGTATTAGTCCTCGCTAATACTGGAAGGCTTTTTTGCGTCGCTTGTCGTCGCAAATGGGTTAGAGCCATACCTAGTTTTATCAAAGGCTCTATTTCAATTCGACCATTTTTGGTCTTTCATCACCCGAGCAAGGGGAAGTTATGCCCTGCTTGGGCCTAGCTCCTCCGACCAACCAAGGGGCCCCCCTAAGCGGGATGCCCAAAGAGCGTCCGTTTAGGCGGGCCTCGTGGTTGGGGCTCATTTTCGAAGGAGATTTACATGATTATCGAGCCTCAAGATTTTTCCAAGGAAGTGCTTCTTACGAAGTATGCCCGCAACGGAGAAACCAAACCCACGGAGATTCGCGTAAGAGTTGCCAAAGCTCTTGCAAACAATCCTGCCGAGGAATCCGATTTTTTCCAAACCATGGAGCGTGGTTTTATTCCAGCTGGCCGAGTTAACGCTTCGGCTGGTATGGATGTTGTCGCAACTATGATCAACTGCTTCGTGCAGCCGGTCGGCGATAGCATCACAGGCACAGAGATGGTCAATGGCGAAGAGTATCCCGGCATTTACCCAGCACTGACCCAATCCGCAGAGACTTTGCGCAGGGGCGGTGGGGTAGGTTACGACTTTTCCCAGATCAGACCTCGCAACTCAGTGGTAAAAGGCACCAATTCACGCGCAAGCGGTCCAGTGTCTTACATGTCGGTGTTTCATGCCTCATGTACTACTGTTGAGTCCGCCGGTCAGCGACGCGGCGCCCAAATGGGCGTGTTGCGTTGTGATCATCCCGATATTGAAGAGTTCGTCATGGCCAAAGCCCAAGGCGGATTGTTCAGTTTCAACATTTCTGTTGCGGTCACCGATAAGTTTATGAAGGCTGTCGAAGAAGATGATGTGTTCGAGCTGGTGCACAAAGCCGCCCCGAACAAGGAATACTTCCCAGATGCTTACAAAATTGAAGGTGGCAACTGGTGTTACAAAGTGATTAAGGCCCGCCAACTGTGGGACTTGATCATGAATAACACTTACAACGCAGCTGAACCCGGTGTGCTTTTCATTGACAAGATAAACCTGGATAACAACCTGGGGTACATCGAAGTCCTTGAAGCTACAAATCCTTGTGGCGAGCAGCCTTTGCCAAAATATGGTTGCTGTTGCTTGGGCTCTATCAATTTGACTTCATTTGTCATCAATCCATTTGATGGCGATTCGCAGTTTGATTGGGACGAGTTTGAGTCCGTGGTTGCAGGCGGGGTCCGTATTCTGGATCGCGTTCTCGACAAAACGGTTTGGCCTTTGCCTGAACAAAAGGCAGAAGCTGAAAACAAGCGTCGTATTGGCCTTGGTTACACCGGATTGGGCAGTATGCTCTTGATGATGGGCCTGGATTACGACTCAAGCGAAGGTCGGGAATTTGCGGCCAAGCTAACCGAGCGGATGCGAAATGCAGCCTACTTGGAGTCAACCAGGCTTGCCAAAGAACAGGGTGCGTTTCCAATGTTCGATGCCGATGAATATTTGAAGTCTCCACGGTTTGCGTCTCGATTGCCTGATCACATCAAGCAAGAAATTCGCAAGAATGGGATTCGCAATTCTCACCTAATCAGCATTGCACCCACGGGCACGATTTCCATCGCTTTTACAGACAATGTGAGCGGCGGGATTGAGCCAGTGTTTAGCCTGATGTACAAGCGTAAAAAGGTAGAAGCTGACGGAAGTAGGTCAGTTTCAGAGGTTCAGGACTATGCCTATCGACTTTACAAATCGATGGGTCGTGATCCAGAGGTGCTAGTCAAAACAGCGACTACTGCACTGAACATGTCCGCCCAATCACACATGATGATGGTGGCGGCTGTTGCACCTTACGTTGATGCGGCAATTTCAAAAACCGTAAACGTACCTGAAGACTATCCATTTGAGGACTTCAAAAATCTTTATATGGATGCCTGGCATGCTGGTCTTAAAGGCATTACAACGTATCGTCCAAATGCCACCACAGGCAGTGTTTTGTCGGTGGATGAGCCAAAGAAGGAAGAGGTCAAAGAGCAGTCCGCTTCGAGCGAGTTGCCCAATGACATTCAGTCCGGTGACGCAGAACGCGCCATTCGGATTACTGACATCCCAGCGCCCGCGCTGCAGTCACTTCGCTGGCCAAATCGTCCCGCCACACCTGGGGGTAACGAGAGTTGGACATATTTTGTCGATTCTGATCAGGGAGACTTCTCTGTGACGGTCGGCCATATCAACAACGGCAGAGCCCATCCTTTCGAGGTTTGGGTGGCAGGCAATGAGCAACCCAGAGTTTTGGGTGCCTTGGCAAAGATTCTCAGTGTGGATATGCGCACCGATGATCCGTCTTGGCTTGCTTTGAAGCTTGACTCACTGTCAAAAACAGTTGACCACAATGAGGTTAAGTTGCAATTCAATCCAAACGAAAGTGCGGTGATTGCTCCCTCAGTCGTCAGTGCGTTTGCGAAGGTCATTTCTTATCGTCTTGATCAGCTCGATGTTTCCGATTTGCAAGGCCAGAAGCCGATGGTGAATGCCATGTTTGCAAAGAAAGAACCAAAGACTGGTACTAACGGATCGATGTCATGGTCCGTCGATGTGGTCAACCCGGCCACTGGTGACGATATTCACATGATTGTCAAAGAGGCAATCATGCCTGATGGCTCTCGTAGACCCTTTTCTGTCTGGTTTGCTGGCAATATGCCGTCGGCAATGGACGGACTGGCCAAGTGCCTTTCCATTGACATGCGAATTGTTGATCCTTCCTGGATTGGCTTAAAACTTCGCAAACTGTTGAACTTCGGTGAACAGCGTGGGGATTTCCTTGCGTTCGTACCTGGTGAACAACGGCAACAGAACTATCCATCGACCGTGGCCTATGTGGCAGCTTTGTTAATTCATCGCTACCAAATGCTCGGAATCCTGGATGGTGAAGGTTACCCTTTGGCTAAACCCTTCCTTTTTGAGGAAGCGAATAGTTCAGATAAGCCTTCGCATGTTGTGTCAGGAAAGGTTTGTGGTGAGTGCGGGCAAGCATCTGTCATCAAACGTGATGGATGTGAGTTTTGTACAAGCTGCGGCCATGTTGGTGCTTGTGGTTAATCTTTAAACTGCCTGAAGTTACGCCCCCAAAAGGCGTAGCTTCAGTGCTTTCCCTCGATCAGAGAATTGATGCAAACACGTTTTCTTCATGATAATGTGTTGGTATTAGTTTTTTGCCGCAAGGTGAAGCCGTAGACGTACGGCGGATTCTTATCCAATACGTCTTTTCAATCAACCCATAGGGGCAAACACACTGCCCTTTGGGGTTAGCTGTGGATGCTCCTTTTTCTTTTGGAGTTCATTATGTCCACAGTAAACACTCAAGTTCTCGAAGATGTTGTCTGCTTTCACACCGAAGTAAGTATTTGGTCTGGTCGCAAAAAACTCATCCCCGAAGATCTTGGCCTTTCCTCCGACCAGATTCCTCCTTCTGAGCTTGCTTCACTTGGCTCAAAGAAAATCTGCGACCCGGACCTTCTAAGCCCATTTCAGTGCTTGAAGCGCCGTTCCGAACGTGCTCTTTCAGAGTTTGGGATTCGTTTTCTTGGCGGCTATGCTGTTCCGGCTGCTGAGATGGCTCGCACAGCGAAGGAGCTTGACGAAATCCAAAACGAATTCACTCGAAATGTTTCTCAGTTTGTAGCCGTTTATGACGATGCAATTGAGGAGTGGATCAAGGCGCACCCAAAGTATGAAACTGCATTGCGAAAGTCAGCAATCAGTTCGGCAGAGGTGGCGACTCGATTCAAGTTCGGTTGGAATGCCTTCAAGATTGTCAGTGCCACAGAAGATGATCAATCGCCCGTTAATCAGAGCTTAAAAACTCAGGCCATGGGATTGAAAGATCGACTGATTGAGGAGGTTGCTCAGTCAGCTCAAAGTCTTCTTGAGGTGACCAACAAACGCGGTATCGCCTACCAGCGAACACTGCGTCCTCTCAAAGGGTTGCGTCGAAAGCTGCAAGGCCTCGCCTTCCTTGATCCAAAAATCAAGGGGATTGTTGCAATCATCGACCAGTGCATTCAAATGATGCCTGCCGGTGGCGACATAGAGGGTATTGCCTTGATTACCTTCACTGGTGTTTTGCAGTTGCTCGGAGATCCTGAGCGAATTAAAAACGCCGGCCAGAAAGTAATTGATGGTGCAGTTCCGTCTCAGTTGCTTGCATCAGAGATTGAAATCGATGAAGAAACCGAACTGAACGAGGGTGAGGAAACCCTGGCATTACCGCTTCTGGAACAACAGGCTCAGTTAAATGTGCCTACTACTCCGTTGGTGATGCCTGGTCTTCCCAAGGTTGCCGCGCAACAGGTACCAACTGTGCCTCCAATGCCAAGTATGCCAACCCCTGTTCAGCCAGTAGTTTCACAACCACAAGTGGCAAGCGCCCCAGAAACGACGAAGCCTACGGATGCGGTTAAAAACATGCCCATCCCCAAAGCAGCAGCGTTTCCAATGCCTTTGCCACCCAAATCACAGGGTTTTTTCTAACCTTTCAATAAACCCCCTTCGGGGGGTATTTCTCAGGAGTTCTATCATGCGGAAAATCGACCCACCCGCGCTCATGCGCCACATCGTAAAAGGTTTGGCCCGTGATCACGGTCTTACAGTTGTTCGGTCAAACGGCTTCAGGATTAATCTTCAGACAAAAGAGGTTCATCTTCCACCATTGCCACCAGACGACAAAATTGCAATGGATCTAGTTCTGGGAGGTGCGTACCACGAAGTAGAGGGGCACTTTCTTTATACCGATCCATCTGCCAAAAGCGATCCGAATTCGGAATTTCACCCCAGTTTGATCCACTCGCTTACCAATGCCTACGAAGATGTGCGCATTGAATTCACAGCCGCTAAAAATTGCGGCGTGCTTCATACCCGCATGAATAACTTCATCGCAGCATTGAGGCAGTTGGGTCACCTTGGCATGCTTTCTACGAGCAATCCCTTCACACGGAACCTCGGTTTGTATGTCGTAATTATGGGTTGCTGTCGGGTGCTTAAATACCCAGCAGCATTTGATCTTGAAGATGATACTTACTCAGCAATGAGAAGTATGGTCGGAGAGAAAATTCAACTCCGTCTGGATAGTTTTATCAGCCGGATTCCGTTTCTGAACTCAACACAAGACTGTATGGATCTTGCCGAAGAAACACTTCGCATGGTCAAAGACTTGCTAGAGCAGAAATCCAACGATCCTCAACAAAGCCAACAATCATCTCAACAGCAGAACCAAGCCAACACAAATGCGCAAGGCGATACTGAAGAAAGTGAAAGTGGTGAAGAAGGGGAGTCTGAAGGTTCTGATTCAGACGATTCCGGTTCCGACAACGGCGAAGAGTCTACCGACTCACCGTCAATGGAGGGAGATCAATCGGGCGACGATGATTCTTCACAAGAGTCTGATGCTCAAAATCAACCTGGTCAACAATGCTCGCACGAGGATGACCAAAGCGACCTTGATCAACAAGCCGCTATGGAAATGCTCAAACAGCTTTTGAATCCCAAGGAAGATGAGATTGATTCAAATGAAAGAACTGAAAAGGTTTTCGATGCCGTGGATAAAATCTCCAATGAGCATTCGGGTTCGGTTCAACCATTTGATTCATTCAGGTACGGCAATGGTTCACAAAACCCAGCCATTATTGATAGTGCCTCAACAGCAACCAATGCACTTTCTCACCGTCTCAGCGAGTTACTTCGAACTTCCACAAAAAGTAAGAAAACTTATCGAGACAGCGGGCGAGTCATTGCATCTAGAAAGCTAGCAGGAGTAGCGATTGGCAAGACCAAAATCTTCCAGCGCAAAACCCAAGGTTTTCAATGCGACACGAGTATTTATGTGTTGTTAGATGCGTCCAGTTCCATGGACAACACGTTTGACCTTGCTGTACAGAGCTGCGTTTCTATCTCGCTTGCTTTGGAAGGTCAAAAGGGTGTTGAGGTAACAATCGGTGCTTTCCCTTGCCACAACGGTGATTCCGAGGGGGTAGGGGTTTTGAAGGCATTTCAAGAAAGAAACCAAAGTGCGCGTTTCACGATGCGTCCCTACGGTTCTACGCCAATGTCAGAGGCAATGATGCAGGCTTATGAGGCGCTTTATTCCCGACCTACCTCCAGAAAAATTCTGGTCGTGGCCACGGATGGTGGGCCTGATGAAAACGCGTCTGCCCTGGCGGTTATTAAGGCTGCGCCACAAGTTGGTGTAGAGGTTCTTGGGATCGGGATTCAATACGATGTTTCTTGGCTGTTTCCAGACAGCACAATTATCCAAAGTATTGATGAACTCTCAGTCAACCTGTTCCAGTTGCTTCAAGACAGACTGCTTCGCGTGGCCTGAGTTCGAGCGATATCAAGTGGCCGCATCCCTTCGGGGGTGTGGTCGCCTTCTTTTCTCCTCCTATTTGATTCGAAATGACTCATCGCCCAGCTGCGGTGATCTGTCATCTCAAACCACATATTTTTCGAAGACTTCGGTCTTCAAAAATCACTGTCCATCGCTTGTCGAATGGCTGTGAAACTGCTGAAGCAATTTGTTGTTTCAGTTTTCATCAAAGCCGACCCAAATCGGCCCTTTTCTCTCAGGAGATTTTCATGAACGTTTTTTCATCAATCTTTGTTGCCATCCTTTTGTTGAACAGCACTGATATTTGGGCATTTAACCCATTTCCAGCCAACCCCTCTTCACAGCCAAACAGCTACAACCCATCTGTTTACTCAGATGGTTTCAAGCGCCAAGGTTTCGAAGTCGGAACAGTAATTGAACTGCGTACAGTTGAAATCCAAACTGCACCATCACGCGAGTCTCAAGCAATTGGGGCAACAGTCGGTGGTGTTTTGGGTGCCGCAATTGGATCTCGTTCAAACTCAAGCTCCCGCTTTGCAGCTTCCGCTGCTTTAGGGGCAATTGGTGGCTTACTCGGCAAAACAATCGCCGATACAGCTTCCGCGCGTACCTACCTGGCACACGAGATCGTCATCGATCTTGGAGACAACCGGGGAGTCGTCATAGTTCAAGAGCAATCAGACTTGGCTTTAGGTGACACGGTTCGCATTATTCGTGGGAGTCAGGGTGATCGCGTTGTTCGCGTCGCCTCTCGCTAATCGTCATTTCAAAGTGAGATCAAAATCATGAGAAACAATGAAAAGCGATTTAAACACTTCCTCCACAAATTCTCTGGAAACAGAGGAGATGTCTTAGTTGGATTCGCCTGCGCAGCCTGCCTCATTGGCCTGCTTGTACAGGAGGTGATCCTTAACTTGTAGTCAAGTCCACCGAACCTGGCGTAATGCCAGGTTCATCTTCAACACACACGGGGAAATCATGCAACACGAGCAAAAAAATCTGATCGATGCCAAGAACCTCGTTGAGGGGAATTGGCTATTTTTAATGCAAGCTGCTGGGGCGAGCACTCTCACCTTGAGTGGAAAGCACACCAGCTGTCCTATCTGTGGCGGCTCCGATCGCTTCCGGTGGATGGGGGAGGGCAGTAAGAGGGGTTTCCTCTATTACTGCAACAATTTGAAGGACTGCGGCCCACGCCGTGACGGATTTCAAATGCTCATGTCCTTGCTGAACTGTGATTTTAAACAAGCTTGCGAATTCGTTCGCCAGCAACTTGGAGTTACAACCGCCGATAGCCCAATCCCTCCAAAACGGACAGTTGTCCAAGAAAAGGTTCTGAGCGAATCGGATGTTCAAACTCGTCGCGCGAAGTATAAGCTGACTTGGGACCAATCAAAGGCCATTACGCCTTCTGATCCCGTTGGTTTATACCTTGCAAAACGAGTGCCCGGACTTCCCAACATTCCCAAGGTACTTCGGTACCACCGTGGTTTGGATTTCTACGAAAAGAACGACCAAGGCGTAACAGTCAAGGTAGGTACTTTTCCGGCTAAGGTCGCCGTAATCCAAGGGCCAGATGGAAGGGTGTGCAACATCAACCGAACCTATTTGACCCGCGATGGTTATCCGGCTCCGGTGACTGACGGTAAGAACAAAAAGCTCATGCAATCCATCGATGTTGTTGGAGGCGCGTGCCGATTGTTCGAACCCGTTGATACCCTTGGGATAGCTGAAGGAATTGAAACAGCACTTGCTGCCTTTCTTTTTCGGAAATATCCAACTTGGGCAACCTTGAGTACTTGGGGAATGGAGTCTTTTATTCTTCCGCCCGATTACGATAGGGTAAAAAACATCATCATCTTTGCAGATAACGATGGTGTGAAACAAAACGGATCCAGACCTGGACTCGATGCAGCTCGAAAACTTGCCGATCGATTGATTGCGCAGGGGCTAAAAGTGACCATCGAAAAAATGGCTCGGTCAGGAACCGATTTCGCGGATCTTTACGATCAGCGAAAACAGAAGTAAAAAAGAGCCGTCCCGGATTAACCGGGCGGCACTTTTCAAATAGTCTGTAACTTGTACACAACCATGCCCAAGATGGACAGGTTTTTCAAAAGAACAACTTCTCGATCAGATTTTGTGTTTTTTGAGCCAACTGACTCTACTTCCACCTTGCCTCTGCTGTGTTTGCTGATACGCCTCACTTCGTTTTTTGAACCAGAAAAACCCTCAAGGATGTAAAATCCGTCACCGACGAATTTTTTCACAATTTCGATAATTACCCGATCACCACCCTTCACACCCATTTCTGCTACGTCGCCTTTTGGAACCCAAAAACGAAGCTCCCCGGTCTTACCAAGCCCTAATAAACGTGTGTCGAACTTAAATTGTGCCTCTCCATTGATTAATTCTCTAACTCGCGTAATCGACCAGTCTTTATCGATGAAAAAAGACAAATCCTTATTAAAGAATTTTGCGGTGCACAATAGGTTAGGCAGGGTGGGCATGCCATTTCCTTCGATCCACCTGTAAAGGCAGGACTTTGAATACCCGCAATGTGTATGAAGCAAACTTGCTAGATCCAGTTTCGAATATTTCGAGCCGTCTGTTTTTCGTTTCAACGAAATCCACTCATCGACCGCTGCGGTAAATCTCTCTGAGAATACTGCGTTCAGCTCATCGACGTGTTCCATCGTGGCCTCCGATTATCATAAATATTATTAAGCCGCTCAGAATATCCAGAATTCAAAAAACTTAGGGCAATTCACCAAATTTCACCAATATCGCAAAAATTACCGATTGCCCCAAACCCCCTAAAAATACCCCCTTTCAGCCCAAACATCTACACCGTACTTGCGCCATCATAGGTCATGCTCAAAACCATTTTCACCAAACTGTCAGGACAAAACCAGTCAGATGCTCGTTCATCTGCTGGTATTTCTCACCCCAAAGCACCAATTCCAAGCTCTCAGCCCATTTATCCGTCCAAGGATTCTGGGTATTTGAACATTAAGGTGGAATCGTTAGTCCAAAGCAATGACGATTTGATTCAAAGAATCAGACTTCTGGCGTCTTGCGATGATGAGCAGTTCGACAAGCTCTACCTCTCACCAATTCACAATCTTGCTCGATTTATTCATCTTTTGCCGGCCACTGAAACCGATCATCATTCTGGTGCCGGTGGATTATTTCGCCTGTGCCTAGAGCTTGCGTTCTTCTCAGGGCAGAGCGCCCACGGTAAGTTTTTTCATCCTCAAGAGTCGATTCAAGTTCGCCGCGTGTCGGAGCCACAATGGAGATACGCGACTTTTTTAGCTGGCCTTTGCGCTGAAACCTACCGGGCAATGTGTTCCATGGTCGTTACGTCTGACAATGGCTCAGTGTGGCAGCCACATGCAGAGAATCTGCTCACCTGGCTTGAAAACGACAAATCTGAAAGATATTTCGTCACTTTTCCTTCATCGGCACACGTTGATCATCGTTCGGTAATCATGTCAAAAACGATGTCGGCGTATTGCTCTCACCGAATTCTTAACAAGTCGTCGCTCATCTTCGCATTCAATAACAACCCAAGACTGGCCACCGCTTTTTTTGGGACCATTGGAGGTGTGGCAAATACCAGCGACAAGTTGCTTCTTTTCCAGATTATTGATGACATTCGCACTAAGATAATCGACAAAGATCGCGCTTCTCAGCCTGCACGTTACGGAAGGCCAAGCGTTGCATCACACCTTGAGGCTCACCTTATTGATGCAATGCGCACCCTGATTGCCACTGGCCAATGGAAAATCAATCAGGAAAAAGCATTTGTGTGGCACGCAACTGATGGGCTATTTATTGTCTGGCGCTCGGCCGCAAAATCGCTCATTTCACACCTGAATAAAAACGGTGTTTCTGGAGTGCCCGCCCATCCTGATACGTTGGCTGACCTTTTGGTCAAAGCTCAGTTCTTTCAGCGAACACCAGACGGTGGGTGCTATTTTGATGCCCACATACCCAATACAACAACAACATACCCTGTAGTCAAAGTATCCAATCGCACGTCACTACTGGAGCACGACCAAGCTGAGCCGTTACCTGTTGCAATACTTAAACCTCAAGCCAAGACCACCAGCCATGCTCCGGTCATCGATTCAGACACCAAGTCACCAGACAATGTTACTCAGGCCACCCACACACCAAACCAGCCTCAAGTTGACTCGGAACAGGATGAAATCACCGAAAACACAGACTCAGTCACACAGATGCATTCGCCAGAGGTCAAGACAAAATCCCAGAACACCAATCCAAGTTCAATGGACCTTTTTCAGCCCCCTGGTTCAAGTAGTTCAAATCAACCTAAAGACCCAGGCTCGAACCTCCCTTTGACTTCAACAATTGATGTCAGTGTCGATCCGACACTGAAGACGATTCTCGATAAACACAGGCTGCTGAATTTGGTTAGATGGCTTGCCCGCGATTTCAACACCTCAGTCGATACAGAGACATTGTTCCAAAATGAAGATGGGGTTTGCATAGCTGTTGAGCGCATTTCGGCCATGGGAAACAACCCCGCCGAAGTTGCCGAGGCGTTGCTCGACATGGGGCTGTTGTTCACTCCACCTTCAAAGCCAAACCTCAAGATACACACCGTTCCTTCGCCCAAAGGTGTGAAGACCAAGGTGTTCATCGTATCAACGTCGAATTCGAAACGACTCGGTTTTAATGCCGCCTAGATGAGATTGATCCATGCCCGCCTACGAAAACCTCTATCGCCCAACTTACGAAGTAATCGCAGCCGCAGGCTGGGGTTTTGCTACAGCTGGGGTCGCCACAGTGGCAAGTTCCACCAATATGCCGCTCGCCAGTGTGGCATTAACATTATCTGTGGCAGCACCAATGTGCTTGTGGCGTGCATACCAAGCCTATGAGATCACGAAGTTCAAGGTCAATCTCGCCGGACAAGAATTCTGGACAATCACATCAGCGGAGCTTCTTGCCAAGTCAAAACTCAGCAAAGACGCCCTTTGGCTTGGCAAAGGTTTTCGATGGACAGTGGAACATACACATCGGGCCTACCAGATGCTTGATCGTGATCTGAACCTTGTCATTCCCCCCAAGTTCATCCGCCATGCCTTTGGAAACAAGGTTGATCCTGATGAAGTCAAGGGCGAGCCGTGGATTCACGGTCTTGAGAAAAAAGAAGAAGACTTGATGGCGCTTTTGAAGCACCTGGAGGGCAATACTCAAATCTACGGCGCGACCGGTACCGGTAAATCACGTTTCTATGAAACGCTTTTGACCCAACTCGTCCTGCGCAAACAATGCGTAATTGTTTTTGACCCCAAAGGTGACAAAGAGCTAGAGTCAATTTGTAAGCGAGCTTGCACCCTTGCCGGTCGGCCAGAGGCGTTTCTGAAGATGCACCCGGCCTTCCCTGACAAATCAATCCGCCTTGACCCACTGGCGAACTTTACACGCTTGACCGAAATTGCATCTCGTCTGACCGATATTCTTCAATCAGAGCAAGGCGACCCCTTTGTCGCTTTCGCGTGGCGCATGATTTACAACCATTCAGCCGCGATGGACTACATAGGCCAAGCGGCACAAATCAGAAGCATTTTGTCGAGCCTCGAATCCGGCGGCACTTCACTTCTTCGACAAGTGCTGCTTAAGTTCTTCTCTGAGAATTTCACAGCTTGGCAATCACACATGGCCAACCTGAATCTCTCCAAGTCAAAAGCAAAATATGACTCGCCCATTCAGTCGGACCCAGAGCTGGCTGGGATGGTTCATATCTACAAAAATATCGTCCCTTCGACCATCAAAATTGCTGAGATTGATGGTTTCATTTCCGTGGTCGAGCACCCCCGTGAGCACACTGCAAAGATGATTCAGTCGGTACTGCCATTGCTTCAAATGCTCTCTGCAGGTTCACTCAATGACCTTCTTTCACCCAATACCGATGACATTGATGATCCAAGGCCTAGATTTGACATGGGTAAAATCGTATCCGGTCGATATGTGCTTTACATCTCAACAGACTCATTGCCGGACAGTACCGTAGGCTCAGCACTTGGAGCGATCTACCTGGCCGATGCCAAAGCCGTTGCCGGTCAGATTTACAACTATTCCGATCCGATTGATGTAGCCGTCGTGATCGACGAGGCAGCAGAAATTCTCGCAGATCCGCTAGTTCAGATTTTGAATAAGGGCCGTGGCGCTGGCTTTCGGGCTTATCTTGCAACTCAGACGTTTTCTGATTACGTCACTCGCTTTGCTAGTGTGGACAAGGCTCGAATGGCCGTTGGCAATATGAACAACATCATTTCATTCCGGGCACGAGATCGAGTGACCCAACAGTTTGTTGCTGAAAGTTTCGGGGAAACCTCCATCAAGAAGATCAACAAGACCATCTCAAGCGGTTCAAAAACCGAAGACAGTGGGATGGAGTTCTCTGGCAACATCATGGAACAGTTAACCACAGAGCGGGTTGAGGTGTTCCCTCAAGCTCTGCTTGGCAAGCTTCCAGACTTACATTTTATGGCCTTAATCGGATCCAAGCTGTACAAGGGGCGGATCCCAAAGGTTCTATAACATGCACACCAATTTGCACATCAAGTTTTGGCTAATTGCATTTTGCGTGGCGCTATTTGCAGGGCCACTCTTTATAAGCCCCTCACATCAGCTCACAAGAATTGAGAGCGAGGTAACTAGTGCGTCCGATGTGTTCGGGTACGACACGGCAACCTCAATTGTCCAATCATCCAAAGATGCATACAGTGCGTTCTTTATTGAGTCCGGTCTTCTGTCATTCGCAGACGACAGTCTCAGGGTCAGTTCTGACGACCTTCAGACCTCATCACAAATTTTCGGTGGTTTCACAAGAATCGCACAATCCACCAATGACTGGCTTTTATCCACCACTTACGCCTTTTATGGCCTTTTCATTCGATTAGGAATTATGTGGCAATGGTGCATTTATATGCTCCCATTGTTTATCGCTGCTATCGTGGAAGGTATGGTTCGTCGGAAGATTAAATATGCAGGTTTTGGATTCTCGCCCCCAATTGCCTATACCGGGGCGCTTCACGGGATCATTGCATTGCTTGGGTTACCCCTTATTTACTTGCTCATTCCACTCCCGGTCACCCCGTATTTCATGCCTGTGTGGACATTAATCCTGGCGATTTCTATCTTGGCATTTATGGAAAATTTCCAAAGATTGGGACCAACCACCCGATAGCTCAACCTTGAAATAGCCCGCAGTTTTCACTCCATCCCCACGCGTTTCCCCCCCATTCTTCAAACAATGGGGTTGAAACGGCCATTTTTAGGCACTTTCAACCAAAACGTCAAAACCAGCTTCGCTTCACAATAATGCATCAAGAACTCATTTCAATTTCCCGTGGCTTCATCAAGAACAGGCTCAATCGATCTGCTTAAAGAGGCATTGGCCCCTTTGAGGCCTTACCTCGACGACGATGATGTCAACGAGGTGATGATCAATTCAGCAAATGATGTCTGGGTGGAGAAATCTGGTCAGATTTCAAAAGTAGATGTTCTGATTTCCTCCCACAGTTTGAACAGCGTTGTTCTGATTCTCGCGTCGATGGAACAAAAAGACGCGCTGGCAGGCACAGACTCAGGGATCCTGGATGCACGAATGAGCGGATTCCGTGTCGCTGCGATCCTGCCACCCACATCAACGAAGGGAACCTGCATATCCATCAGGAAACATTCAGTTGTTAATTTCAGTCTCGGCGATTTGGAGTCAAAAGGCGCTTTCGGGCCGGAGCAGACAGAAATCCTAAAAAAGATTGTTCTTCAGCGTAAGAATGTCTTAGTTGTAGGGGGCACGTCGTCTGGAAAGACCACCATGCTCAACGCAATGATTCAGGAAATTCCACCTGAAGATCGGGTAATTACAATCGAAGACACGCAAGAACTCAAAGTAGCTGTTCCCAATCATGTTCAGTTGGAATCAAACGCTCAGAGAAACGTGACTCCTCGCATGTTGGTTAAGGCTTCTCTGCGTTTTAGGCCGGATCGCATTCTTTTAGGTGAGGTCCGAGGCGGTGAGGCCTACGACCTTTTGAATGCGGCCAACACCGGTCACGACGGTGTTCTCGCAACACTTCACTCCAATTCAGCTCTTAAGGGGCTAAGCCGTTTCGAAAACCTGGTTCTTCAATCCGGTATCGACTGGCCCCATGCCTCCATTTGTAAAGAAATAGCCGACGTGTTTGATTACGTAGTTTTCGTTGAGCGCGCAAACGGCAAACGCCAGCTTTCAGAAATCCTCGAACTCCATGGCTATGACATGGAAGCCCGAAATTACTTGTTCAGCTATCAATTCAAAAGGAACGACCATGAACACCATGTTGCAATCAATTAAATCCTTTTCCCTGACTCCCAAGCAGGTCAACAATTTGATCCTTTTTGCAGGATTTCTGATTTTGCTCACCGCGGCTGATTTTGCCTTCGCGCAGGCGATGCCTTGGGAGGGACCACTTTGCCGCGTCATGAACTCCATGAATGGCACCGTTGCTCGTGCAGTTGCTATCGTTGCAATTATCGTTACAGGTCTGACTCTCGCTTTCGGAGAATCTGGCGGTATCTTCAAGTTGCTTCTGCAGCTCTTGTTCGGTCTTTCCGTTGCTCTGCTCGCAAATCAGTGGCTCGGTTTCATCGACCCAACATCAGGCTCATTTGGCTGCTAATGGAATACGAACCAAGGGTAACCCCCATTCACCCATCATTGCTTGAACCACGCCTGTTTGCAGGCGTGGAACGATCGCTCGCGATTATGAACGGCACTCTAACCATGGTGATGGTCATGGGTCTTCAAATCGTCGCATACATCGCTGTTGGGATTCTCTTTCACTTGATATTTGCGTACATCACGAAAATCGACGACAAGTACGTCAAGGCCTACTTGCTCTACAACAAGCAGGCCGACGTCTATCAACCGTGGCCAATGGCAAATCAAAAAATCAATGAAAGACCTTTTGGCTATGGCAGGGGGCTGTTACTTTAATGTTTAACTTGAGAACTCTTTTCAAAACTCATTCGGATCACACTCGGTCTTACGCTGAGCTTATCCCATGGATGGTTCTTGTGGCTCCAGACATTGTTCTGAACACAGACGGAACACTTATGATGGTTTTCGAGTATCAAGGCGTAGATGCAGAAGGCAAGATGCGCATTGACATTGATGATTCCGTGAACCGCTTGGAGAGATCATTCAAGGAATTCGACGAAAGGTTCATGGTTTGGTCCTACGTCGATCGCCGCAAATCGTACTTTTATCCCGAATCATCCTTTTCCAATTCCACCTCTGCTCTTATTGACTCGCACTGGCGCAAGAAAATGACAACAGGCGACCAGATGACCAATCGACACGTCATTTGCATCCTGATGAAACAAGCAACTGGGTCTTTCAGTTTTTTTGACATTATCTCCAAGCTGACATCGCAAGGTTACTCCCCCCTCAATGCCATTAAAGAGTCATTGAAAATCTCTCTCTTTAAAGACAATAACGCTTTATTTCAAGACAGCCTGCTTCAGCCTTCAATCCGAGAGTTTCTAACCAGAGCAAATGCGTTCGAGGATGCCCTGGGCTTTCTTAAACCCATGCGTCTGCACAATGAAGATCTTCTTCAGTTTCTGTTTGACCGGCTTAACCCTGTCAATGAAGGGCAGAAGGTTTCCTTTCCATCAATCCCTGCTTATCTGAACACCTATCTTCCTTCGAATCACCTGATACGGGATGGATCAGACCTCCGTTTTGATAACGGCACCTCAAGGTTCGTGAAAATTTTGACAGTAAAGGGTTGGCCTGGTGCCTCAGAACCAGGGATCATGGATGGTCTTCTGTCGGCGCCAGTGGAAATCACTCTGGTTAACTCGTTCCTCTTCGTGAATAACGCGGCTGCCGAAAAGCACATTGACTCCGTCTACAAGCACTTTCTTCAATCATCAAAGAAAATTCTTGGCTATCTCAAAGAGGCTGTTACCAATGAAGAATCCAGCAATGTGAATCGCGGTAAGTTGATGAAAGCCGAAGATGCTGCGAGCGCCCTTGAGGAATTGACTGGCTTAGACAGGTCGTTTGGCTACCTTTCGTACACTGTGATGGTCTACGCTGATTCAAAGGCCGATCTCACAAAAAACGTGGCACAAGTCACCAAAATGCTCGGTCGTGCAGGCTACATCACAATTGAAGAAGACCAGACCAAGATTGTCACCTGTTTCGCTGCGACATTGGCCGGGCAGTGGGCATCCCAGCTGCGCTGGTGGTTCATGTCAGCAGGAAATTTCGCAGACCTTTTGGCCATTCGCACGATTTCAACCGGGCCTCAATTCAACAAACGCATTTCTGAACTTAATGCGACAGCGCAGCCAATGCATGCATTGTTTCCAACGGACTTCGACACCCCTTTTTATTTCAACTTTCATGCAACAGATCTTGCCCACGCTTTTGTAGTTGGTCCCTCTCGAAAGGGCAAAACCGTCTTAATGATGTTTCTGCTCAGTCAGTTTTTTAAGTACCCCAACTCCAACGCCATTGTATTTGACAAGGATTTTTCAACAAGGGTGACGGTGCATCTTCACGGCGGCACATACATCGACGCCTCAGTGGGGGCCGATACCCCTGTGTTACTTAATCCCTGTCGTGGTATTGACAAAGAGGCAAACCAAAGTTGGTTGATTGCTTTTGTAGAGCTTCTTCTAGAGTCAAAAGGCGAGCAGTTGACCCGAGCCCAGTCTTCGGAGATTGTTCATGCCGTTCGCACGCTTTCAACTTTCGATTCCTCACAATGGAGGCTTCAAAACGTTAGAAGCCTTCTGGCAACCGAAGAAATGCGCACCCGACTCGATCAATGGATTGGCGATGGTCGGTACGCACGATACTTCGATAATAACGAAGATACATTCGATCTAACTTCATCGCTCACCGCAATTGAGATTGGAAAACTTCTCAATGATCCAATTCTAGCCACTGCATTCCTTGAATATGTGTTTCATCGCATTACTCAGAATCTCGACGGTCGGCCCACCTTTATCTATGTTGAAGAGTGTTGGTTCATGCTGGACAATCCCCGCTTTGCATCAAGGCTTGATGATTGGCTGAGAACATTCGCAAAGAAAGAGGCATTCCTGGTACTCACCACGCAGAGTCTTGATGAACTCAGCCGAAGTAAGATTTTCAGCACCATTATCGACAACGTGCCAACCAGAATTTATTTGCCCAATCCAAATGCACTTGCCCATGCCGACATGTACAGAAGCAAATTTGGATTAAATGACAGCCAAATCAATCGAATTCGAACTGCTGAAGAAAAGCGCGACTATTACTTCACGACCGCCGATAAAAGTCGGATGGTCACTGTGTCCTTTCCAAATGAAATTCTTTCTGCACTCCGTTCAGACTCAATAGCTCAGAGTGCATTCAAGAAAACGTATCAAAAAGACAATCCAGACTGGATTCATGATTACTTTAAGGAGATGGAAAATGCATAAGTCATCTTTTTTTGCATCGATTGCTTTCGCGCTCTTCCTCTCAACAACTCAAGCCCAGGCGGGCGGAGGAGGTGGTGGGTTCGGTAATATCGTTCATGACCCTACAGCTTATGTGAAGCACGTTCAAAATGCAGCTAAAGCAGCGATCGCAGAGGGCCAGCGAGCTAACGCCTATCTCCTGCAACTTAATCAGTGGGAAAATGAGCTCTTGCAACGTCTGCCTCTCGACTTTGCCGGCATTGCCCCGCAGCTTGAGCAGGCCAGGTCTGCACTAAACTTGTACAAATCCTATCAAAGCACCTTGGTGAATTTGAACGGTTCAATTGGAAACGTGCGCAATCGCCTGAATCTCCGATTCGACGAAGCCCGTCTTTTAAACATGGATTTTAATCAATACGCTCAGCGCGAAGGTCAGCACCTACAATCGAGAAATGTGGAACGCATGGCAATCGCAGAGCAAGACATGTCCGTGATTCAAGGTCTACAAAACGACTATGCCGCAGTGCAAGCCATGCAATCGAAAATTGCAAGTACGGTTGGCACTCACGAGTCAATGGGCTTAATGAATTCTCAGATGAACCAACTTGTGGCCACCATGGTGACAGTGAAAGGACAGCTCGCAACATCATCACTTCAGCAGCAGAAACAGCAAACTGACGACGATTTGAAACGTGAAGCAGAGCGCCTTCGTCGCTTAAAGAACATTGATCGCCACGAAGGCGTGAAAGAACGAGCATCTGATTTTTATTCATACCCAACCAACTAGGATCCCGATGAAATCTATCCGAGTTCACAAGTACTTGCCCAGCGTCATGATTTTGGCAGGGCTTTTGTTCTTCGTAGATAATGCTTTTGCACAATCATCGGGAAACCAGTTCGCCTCAACAGTAGTTAATTTGGCAAATTCCATTGTCAACACAATGTTGGACACTGGACAGTCAGTGAATGCATCTTTAACTTCGATCGCTGAAAGGCTACTTAAGTATCTCGTTGCAATTCTGATTGGATACTCATTTTCGATTTATTTGCTTAAATCAGATTCGATCAATGAGCTTTTCGTTCAGCTTTTTGTTTTGATCATTGCGTACCACTTGGCTAAATTCATGATGTCGCCAGAAGTCTCAATGGCCATTCGGAATTTTTTCGAGCAAGTCGCTTCGCTAGTCAACCCTTCAGTTTCAACATCGAGTCCCGGTAATTTTCTCCTGAATCTAATCCAAGCTGCTTTCCGCCCAGTCGAAGTGATTTATTCCTCTGATTTGTGGACAGAGAGCAGCATTTTCACTGATTTCATTACTGTCCTAGTGCTTGTTATGGCGCTTGGTCTTACTTTCGTTGCAGGTATTTTTGCAACGATACTCATTTTGTTTACATTCATCATGGCTGAGTTCATGTTCATGGTGTCCATCGCATTGGCTCCCATTTTTGTATTTTCACTCGCTGTTCCATTCCTGTCTTGGCTGTTCGATGGGTGGTTGAGGTTCATAATCTCTGCCTGTGGATTTAAAATCTTGATTGCATTTATCTCCCTTCTTTCCACTGAGATTGCCGAGACGATTACAGCTGTTACCATTAATGCTAACTCAGACGATTTAAGCGTACTGACTCCTCAACTTGGTATCCTGGTTGCCCTTCAATCTTTACTGGCATTCCTTTATTTTCTTGTCCCAATGCTCGCCCCACAATTGTTTGGCGCTGGTAGCAAATTGTCGTTCGGTCTAAATCCATTCCGGACTACATTTAGCGGCGGCGGTGGTAATGCGCCTGCGGCTGCATTGCAATCAGCTAGACAAGCTGGCTCTGTTGCTCGTTCAATGGGATCAGGAGCTGTCAGTGCGGCAAAATCTGGCGCCTCGGTTGCACGCTCAGCAGGTAGCTCAGCATCCTCCTTGTCAAAAGGTATCTCCACTGCTGCAGGTTTTAACAAATAGGCCGAACAATGATTACAGACCAGCTAGTTAAAGATGTGGACGAGTATCTTGACCTGCGAGAGGCGGCCCGCCATCAAGGTCTAAATCCACCAGTTAAACTTTATTCAGATCGTTCTTTGAAATTCGAGGAATTCACTTACCTTGTCATTCGACAACTCATCAGAGAACAAAAGATACTTCTCGTGCTCGCATCGGGTGCCCTTGGGATTACCTTGTTTGTGAAAATCGCAAACCGCTTTTTCTAGGGTCCTTGCCAACTTCTGAATATGTGCGAAGATATATTCAAAAGGAGCGCATCGTGAACATTTTGCTGAATCAAAAAATTTTCCTCGGCCTGCTCATAACCGGGGCTTTGTTACTGACCGTTGGGTCAATTGTTATCTATGGCTGGTAACAATGAATAAATCACACGCAAATTCCAACGATAGAGACTATGAAAGGTTTGTCACCTTTTCGATATTCCTTTTGATCCCTGCGCTCCTGTATCTCGGTGCCCATTTTTCACACGGTCTTTCCATGGGATTTGGGTTTTTCCTTTGGGCGCTCGTAGTTCTTGGTGCAACCCAAGCCACAGCAGGTATAGCGACGTTCATCATCGCTTGTAATTTCCTCGGTCTATACATCCTTTGGACCTCTTCTCTTCAGCAAAATATCCTGATCAACGCTGGCTCGATACTATTCACCGGCGCTGCCATTTTCCAAGTCAGTCAGTTTGTGACACAGCTTCGTTCTCGCTCAAAAGCAGCCTACGGCGACAACGGCGAAACATCCACTCCTGATGCCATTCAGTTCAATGCAGTTCGTAGCACAAAGAATTTCTCACATTTGGCTGGTATGTCGGATTTGAAAGTTCGACTCGTAGAGGTTTCAAAGTCTGTCCTTGATTCCAAGTCATCTGATCGCAGAAATGGTATTTTGCTCCATGGTGAGCCAGGCAATGGAAAAACAGAGTTCGCGCTTGCACTCGCTGGCGAACTTTCAATACCGATAATCTCAGTCTCCATCGCCGACTTGGCCAGTAAGTGGGTCAACCAAACCTCTGAAACCCTCAACAAGGTATTCGCTGACGCAGCTACTCAGCAACCTTGCTTGCTTTTTATTGACGAGATCGATTCGGTCATCAAAGACCGCACTCAAAGTTCCGGCGATCCAGAGGCAGCCAAGGTAACTAATACTTTTCTGACCAATGTTGTCAAGCTGCGCGAATCAAAGGTAATCGTCATCGCGGCGACCAACTACATTGATCAGCTCGACCCAGCAGCCGTCCGGGAAGGGCGTTTCGACTTCAAAATCGAAGTGCCTCCACCGGATATGGAAGCCCGCTTGGCCATACTTCGCCACTCGCTGAAAGGTTTGCCTTCAACATCCAAACTCGAAGAGGCTTCTTTACAATCCTGTGCGAAGCGTTGGGAGGGGTACTCTGCTTCCCGCCTGGCTGCAATCGGCAAAGAGAGCGTCAAAATGGCTTTATCTCAGAAGACAGAAGTCATAAATCTGAGCTTTTTAAAGTCGGCATTGCGCAACCTTCAGGGCAGCTCACTGACCATGCCCGAGGGCACTCTTACCTTGGATCAGCTCTACATGCAGCAAAGTACCAAGCGATCCCTTGAATCCCTTGCGCTGCGCCTTGTCGATTACGAACGTATTGAATCATTGGGCGGTACTATGCCAACAGGCATATTGTTTACTGGGCCATCTGGAACTGGTAAAACAACAGCTGCCAAAGCTTTTGCACTCCAAGCGAAAATGCCACTGGTGCAGATCTCAACGTCTGAATTGACATCGAACCCTAAGTTGTTGCGTAAAACCTATGAGCGGGCAAAGTCTTTGCGTCCCTGTTTGGTATTCATCGATGAAGCAGACGATTTGTTGGGTAACAGGAGCTACTCAAACATGAAAGTGCTCACCAATGAACTCCTTCAAATCATGGACGGCGCTGGTGGTAAATCAGCAGATATTGTGTGGATTGCCGCTACCAATTTCCCAGAAAATCTGGATCCCGCATGTCTAAGGGGAGGGCGCTTTACCGAAAAGGTCGCCTTTGAACTGCCAGATTCAGAGAGCATCGCCTCATTTATCAAGTCGTGGCTTTCAGAAAAGAATGTGGTTTTGGCTGATACGACGTTGTTTGATTGGTTTGTTTCCACAAGCCAAGGGCAGCCAATACCCAACATCGCTCAAGCACTTCAGTCGGCTTTGAATGATGCGATTATCGCCATGCAAACCAACACCGGTGAAATAATCCTGGCCAAGGAAAACCTCGACCAAGGTATCAATTCTGTCTACACAGAATAATCCGATGTCCTGAAAGCCCCTTTTTTACGGGCTTTCAGCGCACACCCAATTTTCTGATCAATGGTTAAATCAAGGTGTCAATCAAAGGCCCCTTGATATGTTTCGCAACAAAAAGAAATCTGCCAGTAACTTTCACTCTTTGGCTAACTCAAATCAGAGGCCAGAGCAGAAGCTTTCTGCGCCAAGAGTGCCAGCAGAAAAGATTGTCAATGAGCTTGGTAATGCACCCATCACCGCTTTCAACAAAGCAAAATACGAATTCTTCGAGGTCTTTGCAGATCCAATAGTCGATAAAAACCGATACTTCGCAATCATCGGTGTGCTCTCAATCATCGTCATTGGTCTGCTGGTACTGTTCTCTCTTTTGCTGCCCCTTAAAACCATCGACCCATGGGTCATCGAGGTTGCGCAGACAGGGCAGGCAGTATCATCAAATGCTTCTACACGCAGGCTTGATAATTTCAAACCTGGTGCAGCCGAAATCTCCTATTTCCTCAAAGAATGGACTACCAAATTACTCCGTATTGACCCCTATCTTGTCAGGGCTGAGCGTGCGGCCGCCTACGAGTTCACACGGGGTAAAGCACAAGAAGAATTCCGAGATTGGCTCAAAAAAGACAGGCCTTTTGAGCTCATCACCGAGGATCCTGGTTTTACGAGATCTGTGGAGTTCAACACTGTAACTCCCGGGCAAAGTGGCGTTGCGTTCGTGCGTGTCCAAACAACCGACAGACCAACAACTGGTAAAACCACACGGGTAAACCGCCTACTCACCATTCATTACGGCACCGCGCCCAGCACCGATCCAAGAATACTTTTGGAAAACCCGCTTGGCTTTTATGTCACCCATTTTGAAATTCAGGAAGAACTCTTGCAATGAAGCACATCATCGCACTGTTAGCATCTCTTGCTTGTTCCTTCGTCTATGCACAAGCTACCCCAACGCCCCTTCCGACTGATACACGTCTGGTGGTATTCGCATTTGATGAAAACAATACCTATCAGGTATTAACTCGCCCAAGCTACCTGACCAATATTCAATTGGGCCCAGATGAAAAGTTCGTTCATCTTGTTATTGGTGACACGGTTTCTTGGGTGGCTGACCAGTCAAAGTTTGGCAATTTGTTCATTCGCCCCAAGTTCCCAAACATTCAAACATCAGCGACGATTGTCACCACGAAAAGAACCTACCAGCTCATCTTGAAGGGGGGTTCCGAAACCGATAAGTGGTACCAAAGAGTGACTTGGGAGTACCCCAACTCCCTCAAGTCTGAAGACTATGATCTTGTAGATTTATCGCAACCGATAGCACCTGTTCGAGCAACAGCTAACCAGCAATCCGCCTACCTTCCATCGGATCCCACACCACCAGGCACCAATCGAACTGTTGCACTCGACAATTTGAACTTTGAATACACAGTGAAGGGTCGAGCCCCATTTGCTCCAGTACAAACATTCGACGACGGACGTTTTACCTGGATCAAGATGCCCAAAATGCTGCAAGACCTTCCTGCCGTTTTTGCACGAAATACTGATGGTTCCGTTGAACTTGTGAACTACACAATTGACGGAGATTACGTTGTCGTCCAGAAAATCGCCCCTTCAATTCTCCTGAAGTTGGGGAAAACTGAAGTGACTTTGAAAAATGAAACCTTCGGTCGCCAATAAGCTATGAGCATCGAGAGAACAGAAGATCCAAGCGATTCCTCGGGTCGTTACATTCCGCCTGAACAGGTTTCAACACCTGATCGCGAACCCTCCATCAAAAGAAATCTACACAAGATTTTTATTTTGATCTTCGTTGTTGTTGTAGTTGTCGTGCTCTTTTTTGACAGCATTTTTGGAACAACAGCTCAAACGCAAAAAGAAGAGGCTCCAACTCCTGCTCAGCAGCCGGGTATTGCCATAGACGTCAAACCGAACGCACAAGACGTCACAAAAATAGCGACTGAACAAAAAGCCGCAGCCGAAAAGGAAGCTGCCCCAGACCCAATTCCAGTGAATCCAATCCCGGGTGCTTCAGGCAGGCCTGTGTCTGGTGCTCCAATGCCGATTCCTGGCCTTTCAACCACCAATGAGGACGAATTTCGTCGTGCTCGGCAAGCATCGGAAGCAGCAAACGCCTCAATGATTGCCCTTTCTGGCGATTCCGCTATCGCATCACTTTCTGGCACTGAATCACAATCACCAGACCGCGCAATACAGTCCAGAATTGAGATGCTTAGGGCACAAGACGAGCAAATGCGAGCCGAACAAAACGCTAATCTTGCCCTTGCCCAACGGCAAGACGGTGGACAGCTAGATCGCCTTGCGTCTTTGATTTCCAACGGTGGACAAGCACAACCTTCGACGCAATCTCCACGTGCCCAAGACTCCAATTTTTTACAGTCAACATCTGCGCTTGGTGCTTCAAAAAGTGCATTGCAAGTTCGCCCCAGAACTGGCGAATTTTTGCTCTGCCAAGGATCTATTATTCCCGCAGTCATTCTTAATCCAATCTTCTCCGACTTGGTCGGTCCAATCAGAGCGCGCGTGGTCAGTGACGTTTATGACTGTCTTGGAAATGGCATCAAGTTAATTCCAAAAGGCGCAATGGTTGTTGGTGCCTATTCAAACGATATTCGGATTGGCCAATCAAAAGTTCTTGGCGCATTTTCACGGATCATCTTCCCTAATGGATCATCTGTAGACCTTCCTGGTTCACAGGCCTTGGATCAAATGGGGACAGCCGGCATTTCAGGCGAAGTTAACACACACTTTTTGAAGATGCTCTCCACCGGTCTTTTACTCGCTGTGATTGCTGATGCTGCCGATCCCGATCGCACAACTACAGTCGGAGTTCAAGGTACGACCAGCACAGGCTCAGCCGCTGGCCAAGTGCTCACGGATGTCTCTAGAGTCTCGCTCGAAAGGTATCGAGTCATCCCCGCAACCATTACAACTGACCCAGCGATCCGTATCAACATTGATGTGAATCAGGACATGGATCTTCCACCTTTTCTTACAAGTTCTACTCGCTAGAGGTAAACAATGAACAAAAACACGTTCAAGAATCTTATTCTGGCCGTATCAATGTCGCTTCTGGTGACCCATGTTTCGGCACAGTCCAACGATTACGATTTTCGCTATGTAGCAAACGGTGCACCGTCTATCACCCCTCTACAGGTCTTTGACGACGGTCAGTTCACCTACATCCAAATGCCTGTCGGTGCATTCCAGCCTGCCATTTTTGCGACGGGTACCGCTGGCAAACGCCTTCTTCACGGTGTTGTAGAAGGAAATTACATCAAAATCGACGGGATTTATGGTCATTTGACCATTCAGCACGGCACAAACACGATTTCAAATGTTCAGTACTCTGGGCCAGGTCGCACAACCATTTTCAAAAATAGCTCACTGGATTCGAATCGCGCCTACGCCGCCCCGATTGTGGCAGAAGCAACCAAGGTACGTTACACCGCGGCACCCGCCTTGGCAGGCGACGAAATGGTCAATGTCAATTTGGACTCTGACACCATCGAAATTCCTTTCTTGAGAAATTCCTCAAATCTCTCAACCCGAGACAAGAGCCAGCTGTCGAAATTCGCCAAAAACAACAAGAACGCGACCATCATCAAAATTGACGCAAACGATCTTGACGGAGAGAAACAGGACACTGGCTTTAAACGTGCACTGGCGGTTAAATCCTATCTCGTGTCCAAAGGGATTTCTCCTGACACATTGAAGGTTCAATCGACGCCCACTGGCTTCGGTGCCAGCAACGCCCGTGCGGTGATCACTTCTACCCGCGTGGTTTCATCTCCTATCGTTGCAAAACAACCGTCAAATCTAACCTCCGTTTCTGACCTTGCGCCAACCAATCACGCAAATAAGGCTGCTGCTGTTTCAACGCCCTTAACTGCCTCCAGTGAAGTGGCCATAGATGCGCAGCCAAAGTCTTATTCCGCCCCAATGAAGAGTTACGCATTCTCGCAGGGTGATCGATCATTGAGAGGTGCCCTTAATCGTTGGGCAAAAGAGGAGGGTTGGGTTCTGGAATGGGAAGCAGAACGTGATCATCCACTTCCTCCGGGCTCTTTCAACGCTCTAAGCATTAAAGAAGCTGCCCTCAAGGCGATGGAAGCCACACAAAACTCCGACTATCCCCTGCGCGCCGTATTCATGGACGACGTGGGTGTCGTGGTGATCAAGCACAACCAGCGCGAAACGCTAAATTAATCACGAGGACAATCATGACCTTTAACCAAAAAAAGCTTTCTTTACTCCTGATTTCCTCGTTCGTGGTTGCAGGTTGTGCCGGTAACCCCGCTATCAAAGACATCGTTTACGATGAATCTGATAAATCTTTGACACGGGGAACCCAAGCCACTGAATCCATCGTCCCAAAAGTGAAACAGGAAAGGCCGTTGGTCGAATCAGTGAAGGGACTGTATGTGCCTCGCAAGTCGATTCCTGTAAATTCTGACCTGAATCTCCCGCCAATTTTTGAGCGGAATATTACGGCCATTTATCCCGGTGCGACCAATGTTTCAACTGTTGCCGAGAGGATCACAAAAGTCACTGGAATCCCTGTCAAGATCAAGCCTGACGTGTACCTAAAGGCGACTTCATTGATTGTCGCTGGATCCAGTGCCCCAGCCTCTTCCAACGATACCGTGATAACTCCGATCAACCCCGACCCCGGCGCGCCGCTCGGTCAGGCACCCACAATCGGCCCTAACTCAACAACTCAAGCTCAGACAAGCCAAACCCTCTCAGACTCGACGTATGCAGAAACATTCGAGCTGAACTACGATGGTTCACTGTCCGGCCTTCTCGATCGCCTGTCCTCCCGCCTTGGCATTTCTTGGGAATACAAAAATGGTCAAATTGAACTCTACCGCCTATTGACCAGAACCTTTGTTCTCAAAGCTAACCCTGGTGCAACAGAGTTTGCCTCTTCCCTTGGTAAAGACGGCGGTGAGTCCGGCTTTGCATCGAGCTCCAAAGTAACGATGGAGTCGCAGTTTTCAGTGTGGCAATCCGTAGAGAACTCGGTTCGATCAATGCTTTCAACCAGTGGCAAGCTCTCAGTGTCGCAGGCCACCGGCACAATCACAATTACCGACACAAAACAAGTTGTTGAATCCGTAGCAGAGTACATTGATCGTGAAAACAATATTCTCACGCGCATGGTATCCCTTAAGGTTGAGATCCTGTCAGTGCGACTTCGTGATGCTGATGAATTTGGCCTGGATTGGGATTTGATTTACCGTCAAATCAACAATGGCGCACAGCGTTTCTCATTCACTTTGGGATCTCCGACTTCGTTGACCAGCGCGCAGGCCGGTGGTATTGGCTTTAACATCCTTGCTCCAATTGGCGAAGGTCTTGGTCAGTACAACGGATCATCGGCCATTTTCAATGCGCTTTCATCTGTCGGCAGGACCAATGTTGTGACGACCTCATCTGCGACTACACTGAACCGTCAGCCTGTCCCAGTTGCAATTACAAATCAGGTCGCCTACCTCGCTGAAACTACTCCAGCACAAGGCGGTATTGCCGGCGGCAACGCTGTACCCGGTCTTAAGCCTGGCATCGTTACAACTGGCTTTCTGCTGAATTTCTTGCCGACCGTTTTGGACTCAAATTCAATTCTCCTTCAGTTCTCCTTGGACATCTCTGAATTGCAACGTCTTGGAACATTCTCAGTGGGTTCAGGCGTAACACAGCAAGCCATTCAAACACCTGAAGTTAGCGGCACGCAATTCCTACAAAGGGTTGCCATCAAACCCGGTGAGACTTTAATTCTGTCTGGATATGATCGCTACTTTGGTCAGTACGACCAACGCACACTGGACCGCAATGGCGAACCCGGCTTGGGAGGATCGCGCTCTGGACGGAATGACCGCGAGATTTTGGTCATTCTCGTATCACCCATCATCCGCGAAGGAATTTAAGGGGTTTTTATGTCAGCTTTTGTGCTTGAAGTGCGCGAGCGGAAGTCCCTCGTTTTTGGTCTTCAGTGGCGTGAAGTAATGAACCTCAAAACTGAGGTTCCTACCCATGCCGCCGAGCTGAAAGCCTCTCATTTTGTGAAGGTTTCAAAAGACGATGAATCCACCATAAGTTGTGGGTTTCTGAGAAGCGAGGACAAGGCAGGCTTGAAAGGCAAAGCCTATTCAGCCGCTGCAGCGTTGGCCAACATTGAAGATTTACCTGAAGCTGTTTTGTTTGCCTACTACTATGAGCCTACCGAAAAACACTTTCTAATCGGCATTAAATCTGGCTCTCCTTTGGCTGGTTTTGACAAAGTTGTTGACACTGCCGACGAAGTTAAGGCTTTTGCAGCAGATTTCTCCGTTGCCGCCAAAACCAAAGTCAGGATCATAGGTAGTTCCACAATCCTTACAGTGGATACCCAACTACCACTAGACGCATTGCTCGAAGCAGCCGAATCTTCAAAGTCCAATCTACTGGCTCCGTATTCCAAGCAGGATCCAGTCAAAATTGCATCAGCCGTGTTGGCTGTTGGTTTTTTGGCTTTCGCAAGCTGGTACGGCTACGACTCCTACCAAAAGCAGTTGCAAAGAGAAGCACTTCAGCGTGCACCTCAACAGCAGCTTGATCCGAATGAGGCCTATGCAGCGAACCTGGAACAACTTAAAACTCAAACAGGCATTCCGTTTACCTCGGTCGTTCCCTCTGTACAAAAAGCCATGGCCACTCTTCCCAAAGAATTGGCCGGTTACAAAACTTCTACCGTTGAGTGCTCCACATCATCTTGCTTTGTTACGTGGTCTGTAGACACTGGCACGATGAAAGAATTCGAACAGAAGGCCCCCACATTTTTTGAGGCTGTTAACTATGATTTATCTGGATCGAAGGCTACAAACAGCCTTTCGATTGCAATTGACGCCGGGAATGTTCTTTTGACCGATCTTCCAAAAATGCGAGATTTTCTGGTTGAGCAAGGTTCTCTTTTTCAAAAGCTCACCAATTTGGGATTCAGTTTTAGCATAAGCCCCGCAGAACCATTCGGCGTTCCTGCTGAAGTCGATCCCACACAAATCGAAAACATCATTGATTCCGGCACGATCACCTTCAGTGGCCCATTCTGGACAATTGATGGCTTGAACACACTGCCACCCAACGTCTCACTCGAAACTCTAACCTTATCGGTTGGTGAGGACTCTGTAACCTTTAATGCACAGGGAAAATATTATGTTCAAAACTAAGCCAATTATTCTGATCACAGCATTACTTTGTTCAACATCTGCGACTGCTCAAACAGTCTTGGAGCTCGCAGAGCAGGAGAGGGCAAAAAAGGCAGGGGAGGTTACCGATAAAGCTTCGCAGCCAAAGCCTCCCTCCGCTTCTGAGATTCAGCGTCGTAGCGGCAAAATACCATTGGAAGAAATCTCTTTGATCGGAGTCCAAGGCGTTGACGGTGAATTGCGTGCCGAACTTGTTTCAAAAGCTGGCGCAACAGCAACTCTTTCACTGGCGGGAAGACGCTCTTTCGGTGGATGGACTGTCACAGACATCACCCCAGATTTTGTGGTGTTGTCAGCCTCTGACATTAAATCCCGAGCCAAACATACCATTTACCTAAGTGCGGTTCGTGAGGCTAAGCCAGAACCTTTGCCTGTCGGATCAGGTGCATTCAACACAGCACCTCCACCCATCCCCTTTCCAACGCCTTCTCTTTGAATCGGGGTATCGAATGAAGAATCGGGCCCCATCCAGTCATGATTACGCTGAGCCAAGAAACAGGGTCAGTGTCTTGGCCAATTTACGTCCGGTTGAGCCAGAACGCTCAATTGATGCGCAAATAGACGATCAAGATGGATACGCCGAACACGACATGACCGTTACGACCGATTCTTCTACAAAGTTTCAGGGCATGCTCAATAAGCTGAAATCTCTATTTCGCAAAAAGCACATCGTCAAATCAGCCGCCTTGCCACGACCAAAGACAGGTCCCAAAAACAAGATCTCCTTCGATGCGCTTGAAAAAAACAATCTGGAAGAATTTCCAAATGTGGTCACCTATCAGACAAAAGCTCAAGAACTGGATTTCGTAGACTCCCTCGATAGTATTCCAAACTACCACGCTCTAATTTCGCTAAAAGGTGGCCCACTGGAGGTGGCTGAATCCATAAGCCCCCAAGTCGCTGTTCTGGCCCTTACTGATCAAGAACCGCGATCTGATGTCAAAGTCCCAGTGGCACTTATCCTCACATCGGAGTTTATTGAGAAGAATGCTTATCACTCTCTCAGAGAACGCGCCCGAACAAAAAACTATCTGATCAAAACCACCATCCTGGGAACAACAGGTGTAATCGACCGTTTGTATGCTCGTCACAGAACCACCGAAATCGCAGCGCAAACCCAAACACTTGATGAGTCTTCTGCTGAGCACGGTCGCGCAGTCTCAATGATACGGATGGCGGTTGACCGAGGAGCAAGCGACATCCACATTGAACTTCGTGGAGACACCGCAATCGTCCGAATGAGAATCGACTCAGTACTTGTGAAGGTCGATGAATTAACTTCCGCTGTCATGAACAATGTGATGGGTCACATCTACACCAAAATGGCTGTTGTTAATTCAAGATCTGATCCTGTTTATAACGAGCTGAACATGCAGTCTTGCATGATTCAATACAAGACTGATCTTTATTCAATAAAACTTCGTTACGCCAGTTCCCCCGTGTTGGGCGGAACAGACTTCGTTCTGCGTGTGCTGAAAGACTCAGCACAAACCATCACCGAGATTCCACGATTACCCGACCTGGGTTATTCAGAACTGCAGTCTAGACAGTTGAAAATGGCCAGCCATAAGATTTTTGGCGCGATTCTTCTCAGTGGCGGAACTGGTTCTGGAAAATCCACAACTATTCGGACTTTGATCGCCTGGCACCCCCAGCTGCTTTACACCAAGACCATTTCAGTAGAAGACCCTGTCGAATATCAAATTCCGCATACCTCTCAGATGTCTGTTCAGCGTTCCATCAGTCAGCAGGGGGGGGAAGATCCCTTCGTCGCTTATAAACGCCAGATCGTTCGTTCTGATCCGGACCGTGTTTTCATCGGTGAGATCCGAGATAGCGAATCTGGTTCACTCGCAAAGTCCATGGTTCTTACCGGCCACCAGGTCTTCGCAACTGTTCATGCAAACAGCGCCTTTGAAGTTTTTAAGCGCCTTTCTCTTCCTGACATCGGCATTGACCGAATCACTCTCTCAGGCAAGACATTTATCAACGCATCCGTTTATCAAATGCTTTTCCCAAAGCTATGCAGCCATTGCAAGATACCACTGGACAATGTTTCATCCAGAGCCGTACAGCGCGAAGTCTTGCGTCATAGATTTGGCCTTGATACTTCAACTATGTTTGCCCAAAACCCCTCTGGTTGTTCACACTGCAAATCAACCGGCATAAAAGGCCAGACAGTCGCTGCAGAAGTCATGATTCCTTCTTTGGAAATTCTGGCCATGGTCGCTGAAGGCAAGGACACTGCTGCGGAGATTCACTGGCGAGGAACACGCACAACAAAGTTCGATGATCCAGATACAACTGGGAAAACATACTACGAGCACGGTCTTTACAAAGCATCACAAGGGCTTATCGACCCAGATGTACTTGAGAAGGTGGATCCCTTGGAAATCTACCTTTTAGTCAAAAGACCCTTTGATACTTTCGACGAAAACTATGTTCCGAAGATTTAATCGACCTAACTGAAACGCCCATTTTTAGGGGCTTTCAGCACACACTGGTTTTCCGCTTACCACTTACTATTTAAGTGTTATCCGGAGAAAAAATGTCAAAACTTCCTTTTTCATTACGCCTCGCCGCCAGCAAATTTTCCTCAACGCGGGAAAATTTCTACGACTATTTGGCGGATGCGTTAGACGACAAAGCGGAAATTGATACTGAGATCGACATCCAGCGTAAACGTTATGCGGCAGCCAAGAACCCCTTGGCGAAAGTCTTCTCCCATTGGCATTCAAACATGTCTCAAGGCAAGTTCAATGTTGCCATTAAGGGAACCGTCCCCCAAAGCGACTTGATGATCATTTCGGCCTCTGAGCGCTCCTCAACCCTTCCTGACGGTTTGCGTTTCCTGGCTAAATCCATCCGGCAGATGAAGGTTATGACCTCTGCGATCAGGTCCGCTTGTTTCTTCCCCATGTTCATGATGCTTGTTCTTTTTGGCATGATGTATTTGTTTGCGACGCTTCTTGCACCAATTCTTGTCCAAATTTACCCAGTTGAGCTTTTCCCAACCTCGGGTAAGTATTTTTACTACATCTCAGTTTCCTTCAAAGAGAACTGGCCAGCAGTGGTCATGTTCCTTCTCGCCATTCCTATCTTCTTTGTGCTCTCGCTTGAGCGTCTAACCGGAAGCTTCAGAAATTTTCTGGACCGCTACCCCCCGTATTCAATCTACCGCGACTATCAGGCCTCATTGTTCTTGGTTTCATTTTCAAGTTTGATCGCATCGGGCGTGTCATTCGATGAAGCACTGAAAATGATTAGGGCCCAGTCCAATAAATATATGAAGTGGCAAATTACCTCAATGCTGCGCCGTTATCCACTCAACCCAACCAAGCCAGCGAAAGCACTCGAAGTAGGCCTGTTCCCCAATGAACTTCGCTACATGATCGAAGACTACGGTCGCCGCAACAACTTCAGTGATGCGCTTAAGAAAATTGGTTTGGTAGCAATTGAAAAAACAACAAATCGAGTTGTTCAATCCGCAAAGTTCATGAATCAGCTGCTTCTGGCAATCGTTGGCGGCTACCTGGTCTTTTCCATTCTTTCGGTTTTCTCGGTTGCGTATGAAGCCCAAGCACAGATCAAAGCTCAAGTTCGTCAATCTTATTAACAAACCAAACTAGGGGGGTGAATGATTTTTCCGAATCAGTTCATTTTGACCACCGGGCGGGTCTAGAACGCCCCCATAGATCAGCGATGCAGTACAAATTTTTTTCTCAAAGGGACAGACATGATTTCTCAAAAACGTTTTAAACAATTCAAGACCAATCCAAAATCACAAAAGGGTATTGGTTTGATCGAGTTGGCCATTGCGGCCGCCATTGCTATTGGAATCGTTGTTATCGCCATTCAGACCGTACCTGGTTTGTTGGCATCTAACCGTGCCGATTCTGAATCAAAGCTACTTCCAAAAATGGCAGCTAACATTCAAAAGCTTTATTCAAGCCAGCCAGCTTTCCCAACAACCGCTGGTGCCATCGTGACCGACGGTATCAAATTTAACGTCTACCCCAAAGAGTACGTTGAAACCACAACATCATTGCGCAATCGCTGGGGTGGCGTTGTAACTGTTACAGCAACAGCCAACCAAGCCATCATGCGCTACGCTGATGTGCCGAATTTGGAGTGCGCCGAGTTGGTCACTTCATTGTCAGGTTCCTTCCGCGACGTACGTGTTCTTCAACAAACTGCAGTGGGTACTGCCGTAGCCCCTGCTGCTACTGACACCATGAAAAACGCTTCTGGTCGTCTTGACATCGCAAAGCTTGGCACACCTGGTACCGCCGGCCGCTGTACAAGCGTTGCTGACGTCAACACCATGGATTTTGTCATCAGCAAGTAAACTTGATTGCCCAATAAAAAAGCCCCTTTTCAGGGGCTTTTTTTTCATCTACAGATTGCTTAGAAATCAAACAATCCAACCGTGGCCGCCGTATTTAACGCTGTGCTTGTGAAGTCTACTGAGCCGTTACCATCTTCATCAGCTGTGAAAACCAGAGTGCCATCATTTCTCAATGTAAACACAAGTTTGGTGTTTCCGGCGCCATTCACCTCGAACGATCCACTTGTCAAACCACCGTCAACCGCCGACCCATCGATGTCCAGATTTCTCACATCAAACTCAAACGACGAATTGGTCTGGTTAAAAATCGCATCAAAATTCCCCACGAAATCATAACCACCTGCAACTGTGTATGTCGTTCCTGGCGTGTAGGTCACTGTAATCGACCGATTCTGGTGGCTACTACCAGCTGCGCGCTGGAAGCTACCGCCAACAAGGTTCGAGTAATCCGTGCCGTAACTACCAGTGAACTGTACAATCTTCTGGTCGCTCGCGTTCGCTGTGATCCCTACCGTGCCTGTTTCGGTTCCCTCTATCTGAAAGTCATTTCCCACCGAGCTAACTCCAGCTGTGAAGAATGTACCTCCAACCGTGTACGCCGAATTGGCCGCGACTGTTCCAGTAAAGACTAGGTCTGACACACCGTAGCCACCAGCGAACTCCAGAGCACCATTCGTGCAAGATCCCGCATTAACACTGTCGCCATTGTTGTAGCTTGTAGAAGCGTTCTCATCGGTTACTGTCACTGGCAGGGCAGAAGGTCCACCAGGCTCACAAAACGGAGAGTTGGCCGCGGTGTTCGGGAAGTTAGCCTGCGCAAACTCAAAGGTTCGAACCAAATAATGGGCAATACCCAGCGTTTCACTGTCACCAGAAAGCACCCCGCTATCAAAAGGCGTGCCCAAGCCTTTACCGCTTACGCCTTGGCCCTGGATCAACAACTCTTTGAGCACAATCGCTGCAACTTCTTCACCATTGTTGCGGTTCAGAAAAAGATTGTTGTTTGTATCCAAGCGATAAGCAGACAAATCAACTGACGCGCTACCGCCACCACCAGCTGAAGAATCTCCACCACCAGCTGAAGAATCTCCACCACCTCCGCCACCACCGCAGCCCGATACTGCAACAGTGGCACCCAAGATCATCAAACCGGCTGAAATCAATTTCAATTTACTGTTCATTTTCACTTCCCTCATTGATTAATTACAACTCTAGATTCTCATACTTCTAAATTTGCGCAAGTTTAAGGTTGTTTCGTGCCGGTAAGAACATTCACGATCGACTCGATCTCTTTGGCGTATTCGTCTCTTATCGATGGAGTCTTGCTTTTGTAACGCCCGACAGCCTTCCAGGTGTTTCCGGAGTGATCAATATGCTTTCTCAGTATCCATGCCCCCACGTAAATGTTATTGCAAGGATCCCAAAGATGTTTCTCATTGATGCCATAAATGCCCAATTCCTCCATGTTGATGGAGTTTATTTGCATCACTCCCACATCCCTTGATCCATTCGAATTGATATTGACTGCATTCGGATTTTCAGTGGACTCCCTTATTGCTATTGCCCGCAGCACAACCTCATTCACGCCATGATATTGAGCGGCACTTGAGTAGCAATGCATAAAATATGGGTTTTTCGGGATCTCGGTGGAAACTGCGCCACTAGCAATGGGAGCCACCCCCAAGATCATCGTTGCCAAAAATCTATCGACTGATACCGAACGATTCAAGAACATCCTCTCCACTGATTCCCAGCCTGCTTTGTTCAGAAGGTGCTGTTGAAACTTCCTGACCACCACTTTGTTGACTACCGAACTGCGACATCGGTAAAGCGGGCTGAACCCCTTTACTCAACATCTCAAGCACCGGGCCCACACGCCTTTGCCACGTGAGGCCTTCCAGGATCAGAGTCGATAAAAGGTCTGCTGCGTCGGCGTGTTTCAATGCCGCAATTTCGGAGAATAGGGGATGGCCAGCCCTGATCTTGACTCTGATCTCGCGATAGTCTTGATCTGGTCCCGGCACGGAGCCACGGTTTCTTGTCCTTGTGTTCAATTGGATCACCTCAATCAAAGCTCGCCCATGATGGCCATGCCGCACCCCTGAAACCCCTTCACATTCGAATAAATCGAATCGGGAAGGATAGTGACTTTGTTATCAGGAAGTCGTTGTTTGATCACGTCACCGAACAGCAGCCCAGCACCGCCGGCCACCAGAATGTTGTCGATGTCAGCAATCGTTTTGATGCTGTTGAACATTTCATTGATGTTCTGATCAATTTTGGATTGAATGAGCGACTTGTAGTTTTTTAAGTCGATGTCTTTTTGGTAAAGAGTGACCAACCAATCGGTCCTTAGTGCATGATCGATTCGGACGTTCGGATCCAGTGGCCGTCCATCAAAATGATCCTCCGAAATTTTGTCAGCGAGAAGTTGCAGCACAGACCACATCCCAATTCCACCACCAGAATCGCATCGTGAAATCTTCGGTTTAAGACCTTCTGAAACCCACCAGTCCAAGGTATTCATACCTGGATCAATGATCAAGTTGTTCCCTCGCTTGACCCGGTCCATCTCGCCACGAAATATTCCGTAGTTGTACAAAGCACCAAGAGGTTGAGGTACTACCTCGACCCTGTTAACTTTGGTAACCACTCGCTCACCTGTTCTTTGATCCCAAGTAAAGAGCTCTCCTGTGAACTTTTCAATCAGTTTTTCCCGATTCTGTTCGAAGGTGTGAACAGGTAATCCAAGCATCAGCAGGTCTATATTGGTCTTTCCAACAAATGATAGAGCTCCCAAAAGAAGCGCTTCGTGCGCTGCGCTGGCAGAATAATTGTCATCAAGCTGCCTGGATGCGCCAACCACGTCCACATCGGGTCCGACCTCGTACTTATTTCCTTTGACCTCAACGCAAATGGTTGTTTGCTTTGCTCCGATCCCTGTTTTTTGAAACGATTTGAGCCCGCCAACGGCAGCCTTTGCAACAGAAGGGAATAGGGCGCACGAAATTTCCCTCCCAATTTGCTTGGTCACATACTTTGTAAACCCTGAACCCACATCAATTGATTGAATAATCTTGCCCATACATTGCCCTTGTTAGTTAACCAATGGCTCTATTGTCCCTGAGTAGAAAAAATACCCATCGATTCAAACTGGCTAAAATCGGGCGTTTCAGTAGTGATCGCAAGAATCTCGGTGAAAACAATGACATTTTTACCAACTTTTTTTAACACCGTGGAATTGCATATCGATTGCAGGTCAAAGACACCGGGAATTTCGGTAAAAGTTACCGTGTTTGGATTGATTGCCAAACCCGCTATCCCATTTCTTTCAAAAAATACCCAGAATTCGTGCCAGTTTGACCGAGAATTTAAGGGACCAATCGTCATTTTTTATGGGCCTGGCAATAAACGCCCAACGATCAGCCCAGCAATTCGAACGCTTTCAAAGAGTCCACTTCTCAAACCCTAGTAGTTTTCATCAACACAAGACTCCCTCGATCAGAGAAGTATTTGCGAATTTCCTACACTTGAGAATTACAAAAACCAATTGTGAGCCACATAGAGTAAGGCGACCTTTCCTTGCGGAGTAACGCTGAGATGGAAATTAAGCAATTGTGAAAAATAATATAAACACTACTTCGCGCTAAAAAAACTGTTGCGTCGAAACTTCTCTTCAGCTACATTTCATTTACTAATGCGCTTGTCGCAGCGTCCCCTACAACGCGGCTTTAAACCACATGTGGGGTTTCAACCAAAGCATCTCTGATGCACCAGTTTGCGAGCCTTCGGTGTTCGCGCTTCTTGAGCTGATCTTTTCAGTTAATTTGATCCCTCTACACAAGTAGAAAGTTTGTCTCCCATCGTGCGAGACGCATCCCGGCCTATACGGCTTCAAGCAGATTTAATTTTGCGATCTTTCTTTTTTACCCAGTCTTTCCACAGGCTCTAGATTCGAGTCCACGTCGCTGTTCAGCGTTAACGGTATTTGCCTTTGAGCAAACCACTGTTGTGCTGTTCTTGGTGCGCCTGGTCTTATCCCAACTGCACCGGCTTGTGTGTTCCGTGTCGAGTGCTTATTTGGACTGAGGGTAAAAAGTCGAGTTGTTCGTTTCTGAGCAACTAATGGAATTGTTGTATTAGGTACCTTTGTGAAGAGCAATGTTCTTCGCGGCACGGTGGATGCTGCCTTTCGTAGGCGGGACACCTTGCAGGTAGTCGAGTAGACCTGAGCGGTTACTTTACCTAATGCGTGTATTAGGGGTGTCTCTTACCCTTGTGGCTGTCCGTGATGACCGCAAAAGAGACAAACTCACCATCAGGCATTGCGCGCTGTGGTGCCCATTCTCGAAAGGGGTGGGGGATGTGCATGGTTCGGTACCTGCATGTTCAGGGCTTCGTTACTCACGTACTAGACCGGAAAGATTATGAAAACTGACACTACTGAATGGCGAAATACTACGCGAGAATTCGTAAATGAGCATTTGATGAACAAAAGCAGAACTTCTCGGGTGAACCACTCGGGGAAGTTGAAATCCGAGCGCGCTTCATTTCGAACAATTGAATGCCGTTTTGACTGCCTTGTGCACGCTGTTGAGATATTGCGCTCAAAGGGCTTTGCGGTATCCAGCCCAGAGCAGTTCAAAGCTAAGCACATTCATGCCTTGGTAGAACATTGGGAGAATGATGATTTATCGGCGGCGACGCTTCAAAATTACTTGTCATTTTTACGGGTGGCGATGCGAGCTATCGGCAAAGGGCACCTGGTTCCCAAATCGGCACAGCTGGTGAGTGACCCGACAAAGGTCGTGGTTTCCAAAACCGCCCTTGAGGACAAATCATGGTCGGCAAAAAATATAAAGCTGGAGGAGTTACTTCCCAAGATTGCGGCCGAGGATCAGTTTGTGGCCAATATTGTTGAATTGGCTGGAGCCTTCGGTCTGCGTTTGACTGAAGCGACTCAGCAAAAACTCACGGAATCGAGTACGCAGGGCGGGCAGCTCTACGTGATCGACGGAACCAAGGGCAGAAGACCCCGGGTTGTGCCGATCGAGACGGACAAGCAAAGGGATGTAATTGAGAGACTCAAACAACAGGTTAAAAGAAAAGACGGCACTCTGGGCAACCCGCGGCGCAACCTGCAGCAAAACCGCGACCGTGTTTACCGTGTATTGAGAAAACTTGGAATTAACAAAGAGGGTTTGGGGGTGACTGCCCACGGATTGCGACATCAATATGCCAACGACACCTTTGAAATGCTCACCGGCGTTCAGTCCCCGGTGAGGGGCGGGTTACTGATTCCGACCAAATCTCAACTGGAGGCACGTCGCGAACTGAGTGAAAGGCTTGGCCACAGTCGAACCTCAATTACGACGGCTTACACCGGTAGTGTTCAACATCTGGCGAGAGTTCGCCATGGGCGTGTCATAGAAATTGTTGAGAATTTGGCGACGATGGATGAATTCATTTTGAAAGCCTTTGGTGAAATGGACCTTGAGTATGTCGAGCTTGTTGGGCGATGTGCCTCGGGCGAAGCCGCCTTAAGTGATCCGATTGAACTGGCGTTTCACCCAATCCCGAAGATGGAACAGATCAATGATTTTGTCCAAGAGGCGAGAAACCACCACCCAGCCGGAGTCCTGGTACATTTCAGCCAGGTGTTGGCCATGTCCCAGCCAGGGTACAAATCTGTCCGGATCTACCAGCATGAAGACGTGTTGTCATAAAATGGGCAATGTCATATTTCTTCCTACATTTAGGCTTCTTTGCGCTGTGCGATAGTCGAACGAGTATGTCCGTGTTGCGTCTATAACTTGCCAAAAAACGGATGTTTGTTTAAATGGCGGTAATTAAACGACTTGGGATATAACGTGTTGACTATTCACACCAACAGTAACCTAGAAAAGCAAAGTGCCAAAATTGTGACGCTCCAGTGGACGCTGCGCCGCCATTTGTCTGCCCCGGCATTCCGAAGAAAGCTCAGTGCCAAGAATCATGCCTTGATTGAGGCGGGACAAGAGGCACTTCCGTCGGAATTTTTCGCATGCAACTCACAGGGTCATCCCATCTCGACATCCACGAACAAAGTGGGACCAGTACTTGCCCACGCGGACCTTCGAATTCGTGAATATGAGCCTAATTGGGCAATTGAAACGACTCAGTTGTATAACGACGGACAGCGTGCCAATGACGACTCAATGGCGATGATTCGCTTTTTTCACACCCGAAAAAGCGTGGGAATTCGATTTGTTGGGCCAGCCGCAATACGCTTGGCCGTTCAATACACCCACATGCTGTGTGAAATGGTCAACCAGATATTTGACTCCAACAAGTTCAGGCGAACAACTGAGTCCGTTGATGCACAATTCAAGTCTGAATACCTCTGTGAGTACGTTATTGACACACTGGTTTTGCCCGTCAATATTTTGAATCGTCAAATGTTCACGGAGTTGCAATGGGTCGAGCGGCTGATTCACCTGGACATTCGCCGCCAGGCCAACCTGCTTGGGATCGCCTTACCCAAGAATTTCGCGCTTCGAGTGGTTCAGACCGAGGGTGTGAAATATTCAGTGAAGGTCAATGGTTCTGTGTTGCCGGTGTATTCGGGTTTGAAGGTTCACAGTAACTTAAAACTCACTGGCCACTGGGCTGCGGGCAGCCTAATCTCCAAAGGCCATGGCACGATCATTTCTGACCGGGATAATGCTGCGCCCCGGGCCGACGCACAGGTGTCAGGCACCTATGGCATTGATCCTTCCGAAATGGAGTCACTGTATGGAAAGCCAGTGTTTTCATTTCCGCCAGGCTCATTGGCTGATCACGACACCGATTACCTATAACTCGTGACGAATCTGCGGCTGAATCATCAGCTGCTTTTATCGGAATTCAGCAAATCTCAAGCACCTTCTGGACCTTCCCAGTGGGTGCTTTTCTTCTTTGTGCTCCGCCCATCAAACCCAAAGTCAACTTTTTTGACCTTTTCGACAAACGGGCTTACGAAATCAGGGGGCTAGAATGAACTAACGCCTCACCAGATCAAAAATAAGAAATGAACAATATTCAGTTTTTCTCAGCCACCCATATGGAATACATGAATTTCTTATTGGGTCAGCCCCTGTTTGAAAGTCCTGTTAATTTATTGCGCCTCATAAAGCTAAGCCTCCCTTTGAACTCAAGCCTGGATGATCGACTGGATCCGGTCTGTTTTTCCAGTAGCAAGTACTGTTACGCGATAGGTGACATTAGGATATTCGAGGTACCGCTTGATGAAGAGAATACTTTGTATCAGATTGTAAGCAAACAATCCGGGGTTCTTGCATTTGCATATACCAACCGATTTTTAGAACTCAAAAACCGCAAATATTCATTTCAGGAGAAGCTTGAATGTCTGGACTCTGAATCACTCCATCCGCTACTTCCTCAAGAATTAGTACGCCTCTTTGGTCCCAACGGAGACAATATTCCAGATAATGCAAACCAGTTCTCAATCATCACTGATTTCGCTGTCACAAGATCGTATGAGGACCAAGCTGCAGCATTGCTCGATTTGTTGATAACTGCCTTAAACGAATTGCACATGGGTACAGTCATTGTCTATTCTCCGATTCCTGCAACCATCGAGCGACACCATCCCCTGGCGTTTCAAAAAACTGAAGATTTGCCGGTTGGTTGGCTTGGCCAGCGCACTACAATTTTCGAAACTGTGCGAATGGCCAATATGTATAAGTTGAACCAACAGTTCAGTGCTATGCAAACGCTCACGCAGCTCGGGAGCTGTTTTTTCTTCAATATGCCGTTTTTCGCCCATTTCAGCGATTCCCCGGCAATTGCTTAATCGCAGATGGATTAAATGAAGAAAGTAGACAAGTAATCTTGATTGAACGAGGAGGGGGTGCGCGCCTTACTTATGCTGCGTCGCCTTCTTGATGATCTTCGCTTTGGTCTGCCAATTCTGCTAATTCGCCCAGTGTCAGAACAATTGCGTACCTGAGAGCTTGTTCCTTGCTAAGTTTTGCCACATCCGGTTTTCCGATGTTTTCGAGAAACTTGCCGTGGTGTTTGGTAAGCACTTCATATTGGGCTGCCAATTCCAAGGCCAGTGCTGAATCTTCAAGTGGATTCCACGGGTTCAGGTAGTTAAGCCCGAACATCCTTTCTACGCCAGATTGAAACCGAGGCCCGTCGCCCACCTTCCACTTGCGACCCTTGGCGTTGTGCCAGGTTTTGATTTCCCACCACTTTGATTGGACACCATGGAACTTGGCCACCTTCTCCAGCAGTTTCTCCTCTTTCTTTTTCATATCACCATTTATTCAGTTGTTCCATTTAATAACTGGTATTCACACAAAAGAATAATAGAAACTCGCGGTTTGGCAACTTCTTGTTCTCACACCCTCCCTCATTTCTTGACGATTCAACTACATGTGCCAGGCTGATGAGCAATACCAAATGTGGGAGGTTTTATGACATCACGAGAAATTTGCGTTGCGCCTGTACAGGCTGAATTGATCGCTGGGTGCGAGCTGGAAAACCAAGAGATTGCACAGATTTGTTTGATCTTCGACGACATTCAGATCCACGATCTATCGCTCAGCGAAAACGGCTTTGGTCGAGTTGATCCGGAGTACTACGGCTTAACCGACTCACAGCGTTCTGACATCGTTGCTGCAAACGAGGCGATTGCCCGGTACATTGCGCGATCCTCTGATGAAATGGCGGGGGTTATTCAGAACTCACTGAATATTACCGATGGCGATGTGGCTGCACAAGTCTACCAAGGTGAAACGCTCACGCAATACATACTTGCCGCCAGCACCCTGATGGCCAATCACGCACTTCAGGAAATGATTAAAAAATGGGAAGCGTCAATCTAGGAGAGTAGAACGCACACCTCGGCGCAAGAAACGACGTTTCTCGTTTTCAGGACTTGGCTTGACGTTGGCTTGGCAAAACTTGCGCAAAACCGATCTTGTTGCATAGTGAGTGTTCAACCCTCACTTTCATCGGAGATCATTATGAGTACTGCCTCTCAGGCCGACATCCTGTCATCGACTGTTCTGTATTGCACCAAGGGAAGTTCCAACAAGGAATACCATCTGGCTCTTGAAAAAAACACCGACGGCTATCTGGTTCGTTACGCCAACGGCAAGCGCGGTTCGACCCTTACCCGTGGCTTGAAAACAGCCTCTCCAACATCTCTGGAGATCGCCCAGAAGGTTTATGACAAAACCCTTCGTGAAAAGCTGCGCGATGATTATTACCCAGCCGGTGAGGCCGTGAACGCCGATGTGCAGAGCATCATTGCGTCCAAGCCAGAGAAGATCGACTTTGATCCCCAGCTGTTGATTCCTATTGATGAAGCACACGCCGAAAAACTCTGCACATCCATGGAATACGGCATTCAGGTGAAATACGACGGTGAGCGTCGATTCGCATCCTACGACAATGGTGCAGCCTTGTTTGGCAATCGCAAGGGCGAGAAGGTGCAAGTGCGCCAACACCTTGCCGATGCGCTCATTGAATTTGCCGAGAAATGCGGCGGTGAGTCATTTGCGTGGGACTGCGAAGACATGGGCGAGACTTTGGTAATTTTCGACTTACTTAAATACAAGGGCGAGGATTTGCGAGAGTCCAAGGCAAGTTTTCACCTCCGAGCCATGCTGATGACCACCTTGCAACATGAAATCGAGTTCTACGGTTTTGAGAAGTTTTTCAAGGTCGAATACGTGCAGGACGGTCTGCTCTTTGAACAAGTGAAGGCGATAGCGGAATTCGATTCTGAAGAAGGGCTGGTGTTGAAAAAATGGGACTCCATTATCGAGCCGGGTCTGTCTCACAACACTCACTTCAAGCTGAAGTTTTGGAAAGACGCAACCGTGAAGGTGCTTAGTGTTCACCCCACCAAGCGCAGCGTACAGATGGGTGTTTTGGATGGCACAAACTGGGTCGCCGTTGGAAACGTCACAATTCCGGTTAACGCCTCTATTCCGGCTCCAGAGACGTTGATTGACGTGAAGTACCTGTATGCCTACCCCAACGGCGGATCGCTCTTTGAACCCTCATTTAAGCGGGTTAGAACCGATTTAACCGAGCTTGACTGTTCGATTGAGAAGTTGTCATACAAAAAAGGTTCCGATCAAGTGCTTTGATTCTCAAATCCAACACAGATGTGTAAGGCGAGGGAAGATATTCTTCCCTCTTGCGCACTAAAGCACCCCACTTTTCTAAGCAAGTATCACCGCTACCCTCGCTGCGTATTTATAGCGAAGGGTTTACATCGATCCAGATCTAAAATAATCTTCACTGACGAATTGAATATATGGTGCTTCAATGCCGAGGAAGAGATTTGCTGTTCACGTATCGAAAATCGCATATTCCTACTTAGCGAAATCTCTATCTTTAGCAACGGAATATTCAACAGCCTGTCGCATTATTTTGGTAAACGCCCTGAGCTGTAATGACCCTGCTCTTTGCGCGGTTCGGATATCCAGATTGCCGTTAAACTTCACGGAACAATTCGATTCAAAACGAATACTTGTATCATGCTCGCGTCTGGAACATCAGGCCATAGAATCCGCTGCGCAAACGCTCGGTGTAGACGCAAATCAAGTCTGTAGCACCCTTATAAACAACTCTCTTTTAGCGTCACATAATTGCAAAACAGATCTTGGAACTCTCACTCCAGTAAACAATACTTTTCAACCTAACATTAATCAATCCTCATTGATCTCCCACCTGACGCTCCACGATTGGCTCAGCACAAATCAAGAATCACCCCTGAACCCACGTCAAAGCATAGAGGGAGCTAATGTGTACTGCGCTGAACTTGGGGAGAACACAGGGAAAACCGTTCTTGCGCTCTTTCTAGCCACGCATGAGGCATCACTTGGGAACAGAACCTGGATAGCAGTACCTTCATTCACCGAGCAACAAAACCTCCTCCGCGAATTTAATTCCAAATTCTCCCATTTACCGACCTCAACACTGGCACTCATGTCTTGCCGTCAAGAGTTCGTTAGCCACAGAAGACTGTCCGAATTGATCGATCAGGAAATTGCCACAACTCGTCAACTATCTGTGCGACGGCAATCTACCGCCAATAAATGGACAGCCCAAGCGCAAGAATGGATCAAAGTCCACGCAAACTCCCCGATGGGTCAGGATCGTCGCCAGTGGCTTATGGCCTCATTTTTGCATCATGTCCCCAATTTTCCATACGCTGACATAGATATTTGCTTAAACACGTTTTGTCAAAGTGATGACGTTGGTGAGCTTAGTTACCAGGCACAGCTTGATCTAGTAAGCAAATGTCAGATTGCCGTTCTAACGCACCACTGTCTGTACTATGAGATACACGCACGTAGAAAATCCTATTTCGACAAACCTCGAAAATATCCTTTTAAGGAAGCCGAAAAACTTAGTTTGGTGTACTGCTACATTCACCATGAAGAAACTAAACGAAACCCTGAGCCCCAAAATTTACTCGTTGATGATGCCCATCTACTCACTAAGACCTTCACCAGCGCAAGCAAACAAACAATCTCCGTTCGTCGGATTCCTCACTTATATTTAACAATCGAAAATAATGATGAAGTCAAAACGAAGAGACTATATGACTATTTTGAGGACCGCACGTCGCAGGCTTTTTTTGACCTGTCTGCCCAAGGAATTCTAGGCCACATCGCTTCCAAAATCGCACGTTTGTACCCCGGCAAGAATGAACATCCGTTTAGTTTTGCCCGCCGAGGTGCACCCGATGAAGTGGACATGATCCGAAATCTTGCCGACGCTTTAGATCAGGTGTTGTCAAAGGTTCAAATAACTGGAAAAAGTACAAACGCATTAACTTTAGGCTACCTTCAGATGATCTTGCACGAATTGGTGAGACGATCTGCCGAAAAAGACTGCTTCTTCGCTAACTCCTCACTAACCCTATACCCGCAGCTTTCATATACCTACCACGATCCCAGAAACGAATTTAATCACCTCTTTAGAAGGCTGGGTATTCAGCGCTCACTACTCTTAACCACAAATGTCCATACTGAAAAACCATCGGGCGCGTGGTCTTTCGACGAGTTCTTGAAAACGATGGATTTAGTTCGTGGAGAATCGGTTAGATACCGATGTCTACAGGAATTCATACGAAGCACCATCAAGCGTGAACCAAGTGAAAATAAACACTTACACGAAACTTGAGCACACTTAATATCAGTTACTAAACACAATGTCTTGGCCGAATTAAATTTCCTTCGCTAAAAATCACAGCGCCAGGATTGATTGCATCAAGTAGTCCGTCCCACC
>Ga0114984_1000007_pt1 | contig 116945 bp, 114 predicted proteins | sample Shrwel1BS1Day1_FD_96987 | JGI IMG/M metagenome (GOLD analysis project Ga0114984, IMG submission 96987) | Subsurface microbial communities from deep shales in Ohio, USA - Utica-3 well 1 S-1-Day1 | ecosystem: Environmental > Aquatic > Deep subsurface > Shale gas/oil reservoir > Produced...
CATGACGATGCTCGATTTTAATTTGTGGACGTGGAACAGCCGCGTGTTTCCCGGAATTTCGCCCTTGTGTGTTCGAAAAAACGACAAGGTTCGGATACGAATTGGTAACTTGACCATGACCAACCACCCCATTCACCTGCACGGCCATGAATTCGAGGTAAGTGGCACCGATGGAGGCCCCACACCCAAGGGAAGTCGTTGGCCTGAAGTGACCACCGACATCGCCGTGGGGCAAATGCGTCAAATTGATTTTCTGGCCAATGAGGAAGGCGATTGGGCCTTTCATTGCCACAAAAGCCACCACACCATGAACGCCATGGGCCACAACCTGCCCACCATGATTGGTGTGGACCACCGCGGTATTACCAAAAAAGCCCGGGGGCTCGTCCCTGATTACATGGTGATGGGTGAACGGGGCATGGCCGACATGACCGAGATGACGATGCCGATTCCTGACAACACCATACCCATGATGACGGGCGATGGTCCATTTGGCTCCGTGGAAATGGGCGGCATGTTCAGCATGTTGAAAGTGCGCAAAGACCAAAAGCCTGGGGATTATTCAGACCCAGGTTGGTACAAGCACCCGGCCAGAACCGTAGCCTTTGAATATGAAGGCCCGGACATGCCCAAGCCAGTTACGTCTGATAAGGCAGGAAAACCCGCCATGAAATCCAGCAATCGACCTCAGGAAACAATCGAGTTGAAGGTTAGAAAACCTCAAGGCCATTCGGGCCACTAAGGAGTTAGGCATGAAAAAAACATTCGCAAATCATTCTTTGTCCCTGTTGCTTGGCGCGGGGCTTTTATTGCCTGTGTCTGTAATGGCGCACGGCACCCAGGAGCACAAAAAGCCAGATACCAATGTACAGACTGTTTTTGAGCAAACCGCTTGGGGCATTGCCGGCACTCCGACCAAGGCAAGCCGAACGGTCAAAGTGGTGATGTCCGACAGCATGCGCTTTGAGCCTTCTTCAATGCAGTTCAAGGAAGGTGAAACAGTGAAATTTGTTGTGAAAAACGAAGGAAAGCTGATGCATGAGTTTGTTCTGGGGACGAAAGACAAGAACCTGGAGCACGCAGGCTTAATGAAAAAGTTTCCAGGCATGGCGCATGACGAACCCTATATGGCGCATGTGGCCCCGGGGAAAACCACTGAGATGGTATGGACATTTAACCGAAGTGGCGAATTTGAGTTTGCCTGCCTGATTGCTGGCCACTTTGACGCTGGCATGCGTGGGCCGTTGCGGGTAGGCAAATAAGCCAACAATTGTTGTTAACACTGAAAAGGAAAAATCATGAAAACCCAATTAATCAAAATCGCTTCTATCTTTGCATTGTCAATTTCGACTTCGGTTTTTGCCGGGGGAGGTCACGGCGGCCATTCAAGTAAAGCCGGTGAGCAAAAGTCCATGGAAGGCATGCAAATGAAGCAGTCTGAAACCATGGAAATGACACAGGGCGAGGTGAAAAAAATTGATCCGAAGACTGGTAAGGTCACGTTGAAGCATGGCGAAATCAAAAACCTTCAAATGCCACCTATGACCATGGTTTTCTCGGCCAAAGAGGCGGCGCAACTGGAAGGCCTGAACAAGGGCGATAACGTTTTGTTTGCTGTGGATCAAAACATGAACATCACCCACATCGAGAAGAAACAGTAAACGGGAGAAGCACCATTGCAAAACAAATCTGGATTTCCCGCTGGGTCCGTTATCGCGGGCAAAGTGGGTTTAATGCTGAGTTTGCTTGGTTCAGCAATGGTGCTTTGCGCCTGTCAAACAATCGGAAATTTTATTCAGCCGGAAAGTCACAAACCAACTGTTGCGGTGAAGAGAGAGCCTTGGTTTAGCGCCGAGCGTGCTACTCGCACACAGAAAATGGAGAAGGGCTTTATTTTGGTTCTGTCCGGTGGAGGGGTTCGGGGTTTTGCGCACATCGGAGTTCTAAAGGCCCTTGAGGAACAGGGGCTTGAGCCCAAAATGGTGATTGGTACCAGCGCTGGCGCTGTGGTGGCCGCTTACTGGGGGTTGGGTTATACAGCCGATCAAATGATGCAACGTGCTGATTCACTAAGTAGCCGGGATCTGTTTGTACCTGTGTTGCCCAACCTGGGGCAGCCAGTTTTGAAGGGCGAGGCAGGGGTGTTCTCTGGCCAGTTTCTCGAGCGACAATTGCGTCGTGATTTTGGCGTTCAAACATTTGAAGATCTCTTAAAACCAGTTGCCATCGTGGCCACTGATCTGGAAACCGGTCGTCCCGTAGTTTTCAATTCGGGTGATGTTACTCAGGCTGTGCGTGCGTCTTCAACAATTCCGGGTATCTTCACACCACCTTCGATCAATGGACGTCTTTACATCGATGGCCAAGCCAGTTCACCACTACCCATTGGCCCGGCGCAGCGTTTGAGCAAACTACCCATTCTTGCCGTGGATGTGGTGTATCCACCCGAACTTGCAGAGGTTTCTACGCTGACCGATGTGATGTTTCAAACCTTCTTGATATCCAGTTTCCGGATCAAAGAGCTTGAGATGCCAATGGCAACAATGATCATCGCGCCGCAACTAAGCAATGTGGGTCAACTGGGTCTGAATGACCGTCATTGGGTATTCAACGCCGGTTATCTAGAAGCCAAAGAAAAACTTCGAAATTCTGAAAAACTGCTGAAATGATGTGTCAAATAAGTGCAGGGTTGGCGTGAATTTCACGCCAACCCTCTCCCCTTTCATTAGCTTGCATCGCCTTCGGTAAGGTCAACGCTTTTAATCGCACTCAGTACCTCAGCCCGTGACTTGGATGATTCAAATTCGTGTACCAACAATGTCGAGTCTCCGGCCAGAGGGTTGAACCGATCTGCTTTTACAGCTTGTTGATACTCATTTAGCACGGTCGCTTGGGAGGCCGATTTACCTTGGCTGATCAGTGTCACGTGGTCAGTGCCATCGCCGTGATCTGTAGGGCCACTGGCCAAGGCAAAAGCTGGAAGCGTTGCGGAAATGGCAAACACTGTGGATGCGATCAATTGACGTGTTTTCATGGTAAATCTCCTTGAGTGTATTAGTTTGGGTTTTGCCTTTGCTTTCCATCAAGCGTTGGCATGACTCACACTTTACGTAGGGGCAAATGACCAGATCCTCTCAATTGCATTACAAATTTGTAATGGACAATGAACGTAAATTTCTTGTTGTGCTTATCGACTGTGTGCTACCTTTTCAAGGCAATTACCATTGAAAGCCACATGATCCACCGATTGCTGATTCACGCTGCATTGTTGTTTGCGCTGCTTTTTCAAAGCCTGGCGCACGCGTTGCCATGCTGCGCCGAGATGGATGCATTGCAATCAGACACTACGCCAGCAGCCATAATGGACGAGATGGCGCAACATGTGGAGGAAGGTTGTTTTGCAGGTTCCCCGGTATGTTGTGTGGTGCCTTCGCTGGCTTATGAAGCAGTAATTCTCGACCCTCAGAGTGTTTCACCCGTGCACGTGCCAACAGTGAAAACACTGTTGCTCTCCCAGCTTCAAATTCCTCTTGATCGCCCGCCCCGGGCCTGACTTCTGTTGAAACCCCTGAACTGCCGCGATGCTTGACTGCTCGCGGTTTCCATCGTTTATCTCATGGTTTGAACACCATGCAGGAGGCCCCCATGTTGGGCAAAACAACCTTTATTAAATTGGCGCTGGTTGCAGTGGCTTTGGTGGCAGTATTTTTCATGGGCAAAGTGATTGCCCAAGATACAGCCTCCACCGAGTACACCTTGGCGCAGGCATTGACTCAGCAAGAGCGAGGGGTGTTGAGCCTGTCGCAAGCCCTTGCCCTGGCCGAGCAGCGATCCGAGGCACTGCGTGCGCAAGACGCCGCCACGCAAGCCGCGCAAAGCCAGGCCACCGCAGCGGGCGAGCTGCCCGACCCCATGCTGAACCTGGAAGTGATCAACATCCCTGCCAACGGGCCCGACCAGTTCAGCCTGGCGGCTGACTTCATGACCATGCGTGGTGTGGGTGTTTCTCAAACATTTACCCGGAAGGACAAGCGCAACGCTCAGGCCAATGTGTTCAACAAAAGCGCCGAGTTTGCTCAAGCCGGAAAGTTTCAGGCGTTGAGCAAATTGCGCACCGCCACAGCGCAGGCGTATCTGGATCGGTTTTACTTGCAGGAAATTCTGGCATTGCTGCAATCGCAACGCGCCGAACTTGAATTGCAAATTGAAGCTGCCAATGCCCTGTACCGGTCTGGCAAGACAGCTCAAACCGATGTGTTTGCAGCACGTACAGAACTTGGTTTGATGGACCTGAAAATTCAGGATACACAAACCCTGCTGGATAATGCACAAGCGGAACTGCTGCGCTGGGTGGGTGAGCAAGCTGATGCACCCCTCGCTGGCCCGGTGGACTTGACGCAATCCCGCTTGCAGGCATCAGACCTGTTTGAAAAGCTTCACCGCCACCCGGAGGTGTTGGCCCTTGAAAAAGTCGAGGCCACTGCACTTGCCGAGGTTCAAGTGAAGCAACAGGAAAAGTCCGCAGACTGGACCTTGTCGGTAATGTATGCCGGGCGTGGGCCCGCGTTCTCTGAGATGCTTTCTTTTGGCGCATCACGCCCACTGTTTGTGGACCAAGACAACCGGCAGAATCAGGCACTGGTCTCAGCCAATGCCATGGCCGCAAAGGCCAAGGCTGAGCGCATTGAACTGCACCGCGAACACTTGGTGCAAACACAACGCTGGCAACAGACCTGGAAAAGTAACTTGAAGCGAATCAGCGATTTTGATCGCAGCCTGATTCCGCTGACCCAACAGCGCACGCAAGCCGCGCTCGCAGCTTACCAAGGGGCCACGGGTACCCTGGCCGAGGTGCTGGCTGCGCGCCGAATGGAAATCGACATGCGCATGGAAAAACTGCGCATTCAAATGGACACTGCCCAACTTTGGGCACAACTGGAATACCTGATTCCTGTAGAGGTACAACAATGAAAAAGACGCATATTGCAGTTGGGGTATTCGCAATGGCTGCGCTGGCAAGCGGGGGTTATGGTTTGTGGGCACTGGGAATGAGCCAGGGCATGGAAATGATGTCGGCACCCATTGGTGCTGCTGAAGGCGCTGCTGAGGGAGAGGCTAACACAGTGGGTGGACAGGACCCCTCCACCTGGAATATTCCGCAAGGTGAAGCCGCCACGCGCCGCCACATGGAAAGCGGCATCAAGGCCGGCGATATCGATCCTGAAACCGGGTTGGCCGTGCAGTATTACCACGACCCCATGGTGCCTGGCCGCAAATTCGATTCCCCGGGCAAAAGCCCCTTCATGGACATGATGCTGGTACCAGCCTATTCGGGCGCAGATTCAGCCGACAGTAGCAGTGTAAAGGTAAGTCCGCGCATTCAGCAAAACCTGGGCATACGCACAGCGGCGGTGTCCATGGGCATGTTGGCTCCAGAAATCAGCGCCAGTGGTTCTGTGCAGTGGAACGAGCGTGAGCGGGTGGTGATTCAATCCCGTGCCATGGGTTACGTGGAAAACCTCAATGTGACAGCCACACTGGATGCCGTAAAGCAGGGTCAAACCCTGTTAACCGTGTATGTGCCCGACTGGATTGCAGCGCAGGAGGAATTCCTTTCACTTCGAAAAATGAAAGGTGAGAACTTGCAGCCCTTGGTCGATGCTGCGCGGCAACGCATGTTGCAAGTGGGCATGAGCCATGCGCAAATTCGGCAGGTTGAGCAAAGTGGGCGAACACAACCCCGTGTGGCCATTGTTGCACCCCGCAGCGGCGTGGTGACCGAATTGATGGTGCGCGAGGGAATGACCGTCCAACCCGGCATGACCCTGATGGAAATCAATGGGCTGTCCACGGTGTGGGTGCAGGCCGAGGTACCGGAAGGGCAGGCCGTATACGTGCGGCCAGGTGTCAATGTGGTGGCCAAGGCTCAGGCCATACCTGGCCAAACCTTTGAAGGCACGGTGCAGGCAGTACTTCCCCAGATCAATAGCAACTCCCGCACTGTACTGGCCCGTATCGTGTTGAAGAATTCACAGCAAAGGCTGTTGCCCGGTATGTTTGTTCAAACCCGCTTCATGGATTCAAGCCGACCAGAAACATTGATTGTTCCCTCGGAAGCAGTCATTCAAACCGGCCGCCGCGCTGTGGTGATGCTGGCCAACGACGAGGGTCGGTTCACACCGGTTGAAATTAAAACAGGCATTGAGTTCGATGGGAAAACCGAGGTGCTGGAAGGCCTGCAACCCGGCCAGGAGGTGGTGCTTTCTGGTCAGTTCCTGATTGACTCTGAAGCCAGTTTGCGAGGGCTTGAAGCGCGTTTGAATACCGGAGAGCAACCATGATTGCCTTCATTATTCGCTGGTCGATTGCTAACCGCTTGCTGGTGTTGATTGCCACGGTCATGATCAGTGCGTGGGGTGTGGTGTCATTGTACAAAACTCCACTGGATGCTTTGCCCGATTTATCTGACGTGCAAGTGATTGTGCGCACCAGCTTTCCTGGGCAGGCCCCTCAAATTGTTGAAAATCAGGTGACCTACCCGCTCACCACCACCATGCTTTCTGTGCCCGGCGCGAAAGACGTGCGCGGCTTCTCGTTTTTTGGCGACAGTTTTGTTTACATTATTTTTGAAGATGGTGTGGACTTGTACTGGGCGCGTTCGCGGGTACTGGAGTATTTAAATCAGGCGCAAAGCAGCCTTCCAGCGGGTGCCAAAAGCGCCTTGGGGCCAGATGCCACAGGCGTGGGCTGGATTTACCAATACGCTCTGCAAGACACCACCGGCAGCATGGATGTGTCGCAACTGCGGGCACTGCAAGACTGGTTTTTGCGTTATGAGTTAAAAACAGTCGAGAATGTGGCAGAGGTGGCTTCGGTTGGCGGTTTTGTGAAGCAGTACCAGGTGGTGCTCGACCCTCAAAAGCTGGCGGGCTACGGCATTACACTGGATGAAGTAATCAAGGCCATCAACGAGGCCAATCAGGAAGCGGGTGGCTCGGTGATTGAACTGGGTGAAGCCGAGTACATGGTGCGCGCCACCGGGTACCTGGAGAATCTGGACGATTTTCGTTCGGTTCCCCTGAAAAGCGGTGCAACCGGTATTCCTGTTCAACTCGGCGACGTTGCACGCATCCAGATTGGTCCGGAAATGCGCCGAGGCATTGGTGAGTTGAATGGCGAGGGCGAATCAGTGGGTGGCGTCATTGTGATGCGATCCGGTAAAAATGCCCTCCAAACCATCGACGCGGTCAAGGTCAAACTGGAAAGCCTGAAAGCTGGTTTGCCCAAAGGGGTTGAAATCGTGCCTGTGTATGACCGGTCTACCCTGATCAACAACGCCATCGACAACCTCAGCTTCAAATTGCTTGAAGAGTTCATCGTGGTTGCACTTGTGTGCCTGGTTTTCCTGTTGCACTTTCGATCTGCGTTTGTGGCGATTGTTTCCCTGCCCTTGGGTGTGTTGGTGTCGTTTATCGTGATGGAGCAGCAAGGTGTGAATGCCAATGTGATGTCGCTGGGTGGCATTGCGATTGCCGTGGGGGCCATGGTGGACGCCGCGCTGGTCATGATTGAAAACGCGCACAAGCATCTCGAACAGTGGGCGCATGACAACCCCGGCAAGGAATTAACAGGCACAGAGCGCTGGCGCGTGATTGGTGACGCATCCACTGAAGTGGGGCCTGCGCTTTTTTCTTCCTTGTTGATCATCACGCTTAGTTTTATCCCCGTTTTCACGCTAGAGGCACAGGAGGGGCGTTTATTCTCTCCCTTGGCGTTTACAAAAACCTATGCGATGGCGGCCTCGGCGGGTTTAGCCATTACCCTGATCCCGGTGTTGATGGGGTATCTGATTCGGGGAAAAATTCCCAATGAAAATTCGAACCCAATCAATCGAGGTTTGATTGCAGCGTATCGCCCCGCACTCGATGCCGTGTTGAAATTTCCAAAAACCACCGTCGCGGTAGCCTTGGTACTATTGGGAATCAGCTTCTACCCGCTTAGCCAGTTGGGCAGTGAATTCATGCCGCCATTGGACGAAGGGGATTTGTTGTACATGCCCACCGCTTTGCCTAGTTTGTCGGCAGGTAAGGCTGCCGAGTTGTTGCAACAAACAGATCGCTTGATCGCCACGCTACCAGAAGTCGAATCGGTTTACGGCAAAGCAGGACGTGCTGAATCAGCAACAGACCCCGCACCCATGGAGATGTTTGAAACCACCATTCAGTTCAAGCCCAAAAGTGAATGGCGAGATGGCATGACAGCCGATATGTTGGTAGACGAGCTGGACAAAATTGTACGCGTACCTGGCCTAACCAACATTTGGGTGCCCCCTATTCGCAACCGCATCGACATGTTGGCCACTGGCATTAAAAGCCCGGTGGGTGTGAAGGTGACGGGTGCAGACTTGGGTACCATCAACAAGGTGGCCGTGGACATTGAAAAGGCCGTAAAAAATATAGAGGGAGTGAGTAGCGCATTCGCTGAGCGCCTTACTGGCGGGCGCTATGTGGATGTTGATATTGACCGTGACCTGGCTGCGCGCTACGGCATGAACATATCCGATATTCAATCGATTATTTCAAGCGCAGTGGGTGGCATGAACATTGGTGAAACGGTGGAAGGTTTGCAGCGTTTTCCAATCAATGTGCGTTACCCGCGTGAATTGCGCGATTCACTGACCCGCCTGCGTGCCTTGCCAATTTACACCGGTTCAGGCCAGCGCATTGTGTTGGGCGATGTTGCCAAAATCAGCATCACCGATGGGCCACCCATGTTACGCAGTGAAAACTCCCGATTGGCGGGCTATGTGTACATCGACATTCGCGGGCGCGACCTTCAATCGGCTGTGCTTGATATGCAGCGTGTGGTCGCCGAGCAGGTGGAACTGCCCGCAGGCTATTCCATTTCATGGTCGGGTCAGTTTGAATTTCTGGAACGTGCAACGGCTAAATTGAAGCTGGTGGTGCCATTTACACTGCTGATTATTTTCGTGTTGTTGTACATGACATTCAAAGTAGTGGATGAAGCTTTGCTGATTATGGCAACGCTGCCATTTGCATTGGTTGGCGGCGCATGGCTGTTGTGGCTTCTTGAGTTCAATTTGTCAGTGGCGGGTGCTGTGGGTTTTATTGCGCTGGCGGGCGTGGCGGCGGAATTTGGCGTCATCATGCTGCTGTACCTGAATCAAAGCTGGGCATGTCGGGTGAAGCGTGGCCTGATAGGCGAGGATGATCTACTGGATGCAATTCGCGAAGGTGCAGTGCTGCGTGTTCGACCCAAAGCAATGACTGTGCTTACCATTCTTGCGGGCCTGATACCTATTATGTGGGGTACAGGTACGGGAAGTGAGGTAATGCAACGGATTGCCGCACCCATGGTAGGTGGTATGGTCAGTGCACCGTTGTTGTCGATGTTCGTGGTGCCTGCGGTGTTTTTGCTGATGCGGCGCAGTCAAACCCAAAAGCCCGATTAACTTTTTCGGCCCACCAGGTACACAACGCCTTGTGGGCCGTAAGATTCACTGTGCAGTTCGTTCAGCGCAAGATGGAACACATCGCCTGCTTCATAGTGGGTGATACGACCAGCACATTCAATTGAAATAGTACCTTCAAGAATCAAAGCTTTTGCCTCGAATGGGTGGCGGTGATCACCCAATCCAGTGTTGCCCTCCCGAGTAACTGTGACCACCTCTGAAAAGCCGGCCAATTCGAGCTCTCTGAGAAATTCTTCTTTTGATTTGTTCATGTGTAAACGCAGATCAAAGTTTGACGTTGAATAAGGTGCAGCTCGACAACCATTATCCTAACCTTACTTCAAAAGGTGTTCGCCATGTTCAACCAACGCAGCAGGTCGCGCTCCCTGTCGTTCGATTCAAATCGACGGCAGGGCTCGTTTCTGGGCAAAGTCAGTAAATTTCTTTTTGTGTTGTTCAGTTTGATGGTCGTCACCGCACTCACTTTGTTTGGTGTGTCTTCCTGCCAGGAAAAAGCGGCGGCCCAGCAGGTACTGTCGTACACATCGAAAAACAATTGCGAATTCCGGTTTGAGGGCGTCGGCCACACCCTGATCGAAAATCACTGCGGCAACAGTGCCGGAGTGTATTTCATGACGCCACAGGGCTTGCACACTGCGCCGTTGATCGATCCCGAAGTCAGCACTCTGGTGAGCCAGCACGGTTGTGAAGCCCCCAACAGCTGTGTATTTAATCTGGAAATGAAGACCCGTGCCATCAGTGGCCAGTTTGATTACACCATCAATGGCAAGCAGGGTTTTTACAGTTTTGAATGGCCTCGGGACGAGCAACCTCGCCTGGTAGAAAGCAGCAGTGCATCCAATAAGTCTTGAGTCACAATAATTTAAATAATCTCCGAAAGGTCCGTTTCATGGGCCTTTCGGCTTAGGTCTACTCCCTTCCTTCGGCTTGTTACAGTCAGCGTCATAAAAGTTTCACAGCCCCTTCGTACACTTTGCGCATTGTCTACATGTCTAGATCACTGCCATGACCCTGTACGCCCTTGCTCGAGATACCGGTGAAGCCCTTTACTTCCAGATTGCCCGTCAACTGGAGCAGGAAGTGCTGCGCAACTACCAACCTGGTGATGGCTTGCCTGCCGAGGGCGAGCTGGCAAAGAACTATGGCGTAAACCGCCATACCCTGCGTCGCGCCATCGATGAATTAGTTGATTCAGGTCTTTTGGAGCGTCGCCACGGCAAAGGTGTGTTTGTGCTCGACACTTACCTTGATTACCAAATTGGCCAGGGCACTCGGTTTACCGAAAACCTGGCTGCACATGGCATGCAAGCCGAAGACATTGTTCACAAACGGCAAGTGATACCGGCTATTCATCGCGTGGCCGAGCGTTTGAACATCGCCGTGGCTGACCCGGTTGTGTGGATTGAATCGGTGCGTACGGGCGAAGGTCGCCCATTGTGTGTGATCTCTCATTTCCTGCCTGCCGCCAAATTCCCGAATCTTGAAAACCTGTACGAAGGCGGATCGCTGCATGCCTTGTTGAAAAAAGAATACGGCTGCACGCCACGCCGCACGGAGAGTTTGGTGACCTCCGTGTTGCCACAAGGTGATGATGCGCGCTTGCTGAGCATGCCTCAAAACCGCCCTGTGCTTCGTGTGAAAAGCCTGAACCTGTGTAGCAAAACTGGTGAGCCCGTGGAGTACGCCATCACGCGATTCCGCGCGGATCGAATTCAATTGCGCATTAATCCTTAATTCTCTGGAGCCATTCATGATTTCCAAACGCAACATCCTGAAAACCCTCACTGCGCTGGCTGTTGCAGCGGCATTCACACCGGGTCTGACCTTCGCTCAGGTCCAAAACGACGGCAGCGCCAACAAACCCCTGCGCGTGGTGTTGATTCCCGCCGATGGCGGCACTGAAGACGGTACCAAGAAAGATTTCCAACCCGTGTTCAGCGCAATTACGCAGGCAACCGGCATCAACTTTGACATCAAGGTCGGACAAAGCTATTCAGCCGCAGTGGAAGCCATGTGCAGTGGCGCAGCTGACATTGCCTTTTATGGCCCAGCCACGTACCTGCAGGCCAAGGCACGCGGTTGCGCCGAATTGTTGGCACTCGCTGTACGTGGTGGTGGTTCGGTGTACTACAGCGGTATTTTTGCGCGCAAAGACGCCAACGTGAACAGCATCAACGACATCAAAGGCAAACGCATTGCGCTCGGTGATGTGAACAGCACGTCCAGCTTCAATGTGCCCGTGGCCATGATGATGGAAGGCGGCGTGAAGCCCTGGGCAGATGCGAAAACCCTGAACATGGCGGGCAGTCACGCCAACGTATTGAATGCGCTGAATGAAGGTTTGGCCGATGTGGGTGGTGCTTCTTTTGATTCATTCGAGAAAGCAGTGAATGCCAAGGCCATCGACCCCAACAAATTCAAGGTGGTCGCGAAAAGCACGCCCATTCCCTACCCGCCACTGGCCATTCACCCGAAGGTGAATGCCGAGGTCAAGGCCAAGCTTCGCACGGCATTCGACACCGTGCACACCATGCCCGGCATTACCAAAGACCAGATCCGCGGTTACGGCGGCACGCGTGTTGATGCCTACACCTCGAAAGTCAGTGAAGAAGACATGGCCAATGCCGGCAAGTTGTTTGACCTGGTTACCGAGAACGTGAAGCAAGACTTGATGGCCAAGGCTAGCAAGCGATAAAGGAGCACACCATGATTGAGTTCAACACCATTTCCAAGCAGTGGGTCGATGGCACGCATGCACTGAGCTATGTCTCCTTGCAGATTCCAAAAGGCCAGTTTTGCGTCATTCTCGGCCCTTCAGGTGCGGGCAAGTCTACCTTGCTGCGCGCAGTCAACGGCTTGGTCAAGCCCACACAGGGTTTCGTGAGAATTGATGGCGAGGTGTTGAACTCAAGTACAGAAAAAATGCTGCGCCAACGTGTGGCAATGATTCACCAGCACTTCAATTTGTCGCCCCGTTTAAGTGTAGCCTCCAATGTGTTGGCGGGCTTGTTGCCCAAAGTCAGTATGGCGCGTGCATTGTCGGGTTGGTTTGAACCTGAACAACGCGACAAGGCTTGCGCACTGGTTGAGCAAGTTGGCCTGAGACCTGAACACTTGACCCGCCGTGCAGGCGATTTGTCGGGTGGTCAGCAGCAGCGCGTGGGCATTGCGCGTGCCTTCATGCTGGATCCTGAAGTTGTACTGGCCGATGAGCCCGTGGCTAGTCTGGATCCGAAAATTTCTGCCGACATTCTTACCCTGATTCGGGACGCTGCACGCGAACGCGGTGCCACAGTGCTGTGCAGTTTGCACCAGGTGGATTTGGCTCGCGAGTTTGGCGACCGCATTGTGGGCATGCGCAACGGCATGGTGGTGTTTGACGGCACTCCCGCCGAGTTTACTGATACCAAAGTGATCGACTTGTACCACGGTGCGCGTTGGGAAGATGCACCAGCCGAGGAAGAAGAGTTTGAATTGGCTGTACCAGGCTTGCGTTTGGCAACTGCCTGATTGATCAAAACCACAGGACGATCACCATGAGTAGCAAACCCATTCCCATGCCACCCCCAGGTACCGAGTTGCGTTGGCGGCTTGAAGCACCCTACAGCGCCAAACACCTTCTGATTTTGATTTGTGTGTTCGCCTTGTTGTTGGTGACCGGCCACCGAACTGAGATGGACAAAATGGTCAGTATGACCAGCCAGGCTTTCGGCAACTTGATGGGATTCAACGACGATTCCCAGGTGGTGCGAGGTTTCTCCCGCGTGGGCGACGTGATGTGGCCACCCGTGGTGGCCACGCAGGAAGAAACCAATCGTCTGCCCGATCTGGATCGCGAGAATCTACCTGGCTTTGCCTACATTGAAACGCAGGAAATTACCACGCAACGAATGAACACCGATACGCTTGAGATGGAAAGCGTAACAGAAACCCGAGAGGTCCTGGTGCGCCCACTGGGTTATGTGTGGGATGTGTTTGTGAAAATGATTCAAACACTTGAAATTGCTTTTTGGGGCACGATTATTTCTGTGGTGCTGTCCATTCCACTGGCTTACTTTGCCGCAGTGAACTACAGCCCCAACAAGTTCACCTACACCGCAACGCGTGGCCTCATCAGCTTGTTGCGTTCAATGCCTGAATTGATTGTGGCGCTTTTCCTGGTGTTGGCCTATGGTTTTGGCCCCATTGCAGGTGTGTTGGCCTTGGGCTTTCATGCTGCAGGTTTTCTGGGCAAGTTTTATGCTGAAGACATTGAAAACGCCGACCGAAAACCTCAGGAAGCGCTTGAAGCCATCGGTTCCGGCAAGTTGAAAACGCTGTGGTACGGCGTCATTCCACAGGTGTTTCCTCAGTACATCGCCTACACCGCCTATATTCTGGATCGCAATTTGCGCATGGCTACTGTGATTGGCCTGGTGGGTGCCGGCGGTATTGGTCAGGAACTGAAAGGTCGATTTGATCTGTTCCAGTATGGCCATGTCATGACCATTCTGATTGCAATTTTTATCTTCGTGTTTGTGCTCGACCAATTGTCGGCACGAATTCGCGCCAAGTTGATTTAAGGGAATCGACATGATGAACAACATTCCCCGGAGCCAGTGGTTGCGCATGTGGCAGGCCAGCGAGCCTGCACGCATCAAGGCTTTGGCCAAAGAAGTGAGTGCCGATTGCACCATCACCGACCTTCACATTCCTAAAGCGGGTTTGGGCTTGCTTCAGCTGTGCGACAGCGCCTTGGGCGATGCTTATTTTCTGGGAGAAATTCCAGTGACCAAAGCGCATGTGCGCATTCACAGCCCGAACGGCAAAGTGGCAGAAGGCGCGGCGATTTGCATGGACGACCGTGTGGGCCTGACCCGCGCCATGGCAATTCTTGACGGCGTACTGGCCGCGCAACTGCCCGGCTGGGAACGGGTCGAACAAAGCCTTCGGGAAGGAGAGGCTCAGGTGCAGGCCGACACGGCGCTTCGCCGTACCAATTTGAGTGCCACCAAGGTGGATTTTTTATTGTTAAGCACCCTGGACGAGGACGAGCATGTTTGAAAATCCGGATGCTTTGAAAACCTACACACCGCAATTGCAACAGCTCAATTTCAAAGCCTTGATGAATGCCTTCGCCTATCCAGGCCGCATTCAGAACCTGCAGGGCAAAGGCCCGGCGCTGGAACAGGTGCTTGCCACATTGATTGACGGCGAAGTCGGTTTGGCCGATCCCGATGTCTTGCTGAACGGGGATGTTCGCATGCGGCTGGAGGCCCGAATGACCGTGGCCGAGAGCGCTAATTTTGTGATTTGCAACGGCGGTAAGTCGCCAGCTTTTCAGCCCATGCTGGGCACGCTGGAAGAACCCGAACATGGGGCCACCCTGATCATACAGGTGCAAGGTTTTGGCAGGTCTGACGCGGCCCTGCCCATGGTGTTGAAAGGCCCCGGCATTGAGCAGGAAAACACACTGCACGTGACTGGCTTGAATGAGGTCTGGCTGCAACGCAGAGCATTCTGGAATGCCGCATTTCCCACCGGTGTGGATTTCATTCTGGTGAGTGAAAACCAGGTGGTGGCCTTGCCACGCACCACACAAGTTCAAGGAGAATTCTGATGGGTTATGTGGCCATTAAAGGCGGCGCAAAAGCCATTGAAGGTGCCGAACTGGCCTTTGAAGCACTGCGCACCGCCGAAGGCGAACAAGGCACACCAATCAGCCTCAATGCCATTGAAAATCAGTTGCGCTTGCTGACCAGCCGCATTGTGTCGGAAGGGGGCTTGTACCACCCGCGTCTGGCTGCATTGGCCATCAAGCAAATGCAGGGCGACACGCTTGAGGCCGCATTTGCATTGCGCGCCTACCGTTCCACAAAACCGCGCGTGCTTGAAACACCCGTGCAAAGCACCGGCAGTATGCGATTGATTCGCCGCATCTCCAGCGCATTCAAAGACATTCCCGGTGGCCAAATGTTAGGTCCTACGACCGATTATGCTTTACGCCTGATGCGGCTTGATCTGGTGGATGAAAGCACCGAAGTGTTCCAGAACATGGCACGCCGGTTTCTGAAAAACCATGCAGCCCAAGCAAGCCTGCCCGATACTTTTCCGAAGGTGCTTGATTCATTGCGTGCTGAAGGGCTGATTCCCGGCTTCAGTGCAACCTTTAAAAACAGGTCTGAACAGGCCTTTGACATCACGCGCGAGCCTTTGGTATTTCCTGTTACTCGTTCTGCTGCGCTGGCCACCATGGCCCGCGCTGAAACAGGTTCATTGCTGGCCATCGCTTATTCCAATATGCGGGGCTATGGCGACATCCACCCCACCATCGCTGAATTGCGTGTTGGTTATCTACCTGTGATGTTGCCCCACCCGGTCTCCGGTGAGCCCACTGAAGCCGGCGAAGTGCTGATTACCGAGTGCGAGGTGGTGGCCATGTACGAAGGCGCAGAGCCCGGCGAATTGCCCACGTTCACGCTGGGTTACGGCGCTTGTTTGGGGCACAACGAAACCAAAGCCATTTCCATGGCGATTCTGGACCGTGCCTTGCAAAAGGGCATGCGGGACGGCCCGTCGAATCCGTCAGAAGACCCGGAGTTCGTGCTGCTGCACATTGACGGTGTCGACTCCATGGGCTTTGCCAACCACTACAAAATGCCGCACTACGTCACCTTCCAAAGCGACATGGACCGCCTGCGCGCAACACAGATGAAAGCAAGAGGAGACCTGCACGATGCGCCACTATGAACTGCCCGCGATTGACGAACAAGAGGCAGACAGCGACCTTCATGAGGGCACTGCCTACAACTTTGGTTTTCTGGATGAGTATGCCAAACGTGAAGTACGCCGCACCATTCTGAAGGCGATTGCCATTCCCGGTTACCAAACACCTTACGCCAGCCGTGAAATGCCAATGGGGCGTGGGTTTGGTACTGGCGGCCTGCAACTGACCTTGTCGCTGATCGGGCAACACGACAGTTTGAAAGTGATCGATCAGGGTGCAGACGACTCTGTGAATGCGGTGAACCTGCGGCACTTTGTCGAACTGACCTGTCCTGGTGTTTCGACCACCGAGCGCACAACAGAAGCGACAATTATCCAATCGCGCCACCGCATACCCGAGGTGATGTTGCGCGAAGACCAGGTGCTTGTGCTGCAAGTACCTTACCCTGACCCACTGGTGGTGGTGGAGCCTTCAGAAGAAAAACGCAAGACCATGCATGGCGAGGGCGATTACTCACGCCTGCTGACCAAGTTGTATGAAGACATTGTGCAATTCGATGAGATCACAATTTCGCACCGCTACCCCACCAAAATCAATGGGCATTACGTCATCGACCCCAGCCCCATTCCGCGTTATGACGTGCCGCGTTTGCACCAAAGTCCGAATTTGATTTTGCTGGGGGCTGGTCGCGAAAAAAAAATTTACGCAGTACCGCCTTACACAAGTGCAGTCCCGTTGGCGTTTGAAGATGTGCCGTTCCGCACGGAAAACTTTTTAGATGCGCAGGGCAATCGCCACGCCTGCATGCGTTGTGGCTGCACGCACAGCTTTCTGGATGAAGTGATCAGTGAACAGGGCGAGCGTCAGTACCAGTGTTCTGACAGCGATTACTGCAACGACCAGCTTGCCCTGCTTAAACTGAAGCACACCGAAGGGGCCAACGCATGAAGCCCATTCTCAGTGTTCAAGGACTAAGCAAGATTCATGGCCGTGGCTGCTCCAAATGCATCGAGACCACAGGCCCTGAACAGGAAACCAATATTTGCAGTTGGTGTGGTTCCGTGGTGGCGGCGCACGATGTCAGCTTCGAGCTTCACCCCGGGGAAATTCTCGGCATCATGGGCGAATCGGGTAGTGGCAAATCCACCGTGGTAAAAACCCTGTTTTTCGATGAAGAACCCACCCGGGGTTCGGCGCAGTTTTTTGAACATGACCATGCATGGAACCTATTCGAGCTGAACGCCGCACAACGCCGTTGGCTGCGCAACCACCGCTTCGGTATGGTGTACCAAAACCCTCACCTCGGCCTGAATTTCAACGTGTCGGCTGGCGGGAATATTGCCGAGCGCCTGTTGATGAGCGACTTGGTGAACTACAAGACCATTCGTGAACGTGCACTCGATTTGCTGGCACGTACGGAAGTACTGGCCGACCGTATCGACGATTCACCGAAAAAATTCTCAGGTGGCATGCAGCAGCGCGTGCAAATCGCGAAGGCCCTGGCTACACAACCGCCCTTGCTGTTTCTCGACGAAGTCACCACTGGTCTGGACCTTTCTGTTCAAGCCCGCATTCTCGACTTGATTCTTGAGATTCAACAGGAACTGAAAACCGCCATGGTGGTGGTGACTCACGATTTGGGAGTAATCCGACTGTTGACCAGCCGGGCCATGGTCATGAAGTACGGCCGCGTCATTGAAACCGGACTGACCGATCAAATCCTTGAAGACCCCCAGCATGCTTATACGCAGCGCTTGGTGGCTTCTGCCCTGTAAAGGTTTGCAACACACATGAATCCTATTCTTGAAATCAACAAGCTGAGCAAGCACTTCACCCTGCATGAACAGGGCACTCAAATACCCTCGTGCAGCCTGGTGAACCTGACCGCAACGCCGGGGCAGTTAACTGCGCTGATTGGCCCTACTGGCGCGGGAAAGTCTTCAGTACTGAAGTGCGTATACCGAACCTACTTGCCCAGCAGTGGCAGCATGCTTTTCACGCAAGAAGACGGCCGCACCATTGATTTGAGCCGTGCCACTGAAAGTGAAATGCTGCAACTTCGCGAACGCGATATTGGTTTTGTCACCCAGTTTCTGCATTGCCTGCCACGCAAGGCTGCGGTCGACATTGTGGCAGCGCCACTTGTGCGGCAAGGCGAAAGTGCTGCTATGGCACGCGACAAGGCACGCGAATTACTCAGCACACTGAATGTGCCAGAAAGGTTGTGGAACTTACCACCCGCCACGTTTTCTGGTGGCGAGAAGCAACGCGTGAATCTGGCCCGTGGCTTGATTGCCAAGCCACGCCTGTTGTTGCTGGATGAGCCCACTGCCAGTCTGGACCCTGACACCACCGATCGAGTGGTTGATTTACTGAACAGCATCAAACAGCAACGTGTGGCCATGTTGGCAATTTTTCACCACCCGACACTGGTTGAACGCCTGGCCGACAATGTGGTTGAACTGGCCATGGCCAAACACACACTGGAGTTACATGCATGAACAAGCAACTTTTAACCAATGCCCGCGTGGTGCTCCCACACGGCGTCTTCAACAACATCGCCGTGCTGATCGAGAATGGCGTGATCACAGCCCTGGATCCAGATACAACAACTGGCGCACAAATTATTGACCTGAAAGGCGCCATGTTGATGCCCGGTCTGGTCGATTTGCATTGTGATGCACTTGAAAAAGAAGTGGAGCCACGCCCGGGCGTGCACTTCCCTGTGAATTTTGCCTGTGCACAAGCCGACAAGCGCAATGCTGCCGCCGGTGTGACAACCATTTACCATTCCCTTTCATTTGCCAATCATGAATTGGGTGTGCGCAACAACACCTTCGCAGCTGAACTGGCGCGAGCCGTGCACGCTTGGCAAAAATACGCCTTGGTCGACAACCGTGTGCATGCCCGCTATGAAGTCACCGACGAAACCGCAGTGCCGGTGCTCACCGATTTGCTGGTGAATGGCGATGCACATTTGATTTCATTCATGGACCACACACCCGGTCAGGGCCAATTCAAAAGTGTGGAGGCCTATCGCAACTACCTGGGCAAAACCTACAAAAAAAGCGATGAAGAGTTCGACGCCATGCTGCAACAAAAACTGAAGGCAGCACAGGGTGCAACTGCCCGCATGGAGGCATTGGCCGATGTGGCTAAAGCGCATGGTGTTTCAATTGCCAGCCACGACGACGACAGCCCCGCAAAAGTGGATATTGTTCAAAGCCTGGGAGCAGTCATTTCCGAATTTCCAATCAATCTTGAAACCGCACAGGCGGCCAAAGACAAAGGCCTGGCCACACTGTTTGGCGCGCCCAACATTCTGCGTGGCAAATCGCAATCGGGTTCCATGCGCGCGCTCGATGCAGTTATCAACAACGTGGCTGATTGCCTGTGTGGCGATTACTCACCCGCTGCCTTGTTGCCTGCAGCCCTGGCCCTGCCAGCATTGGCTGGTATTTCAATCAGTGAAGCTGTGGCATTGGTTACCCTGAACCCCGCTCGCGCAGCGGGTTTGAACGACCGTGGGCAAATTGCTGTGGGCAAGCGAGCCGATTTGATTGCAGTGGCTCTCCCCGACAATCTGCCTCAGGTTGAGCGTGTTTGGGTGGCTGGCAAACAAGTGTTTAGCGCACAGTTTGCTAACGTGCACCCCGCTGCAAACCAGGTAGCCAACGCGGAGCACTCGCTTGTCTAACCGCCTGCTTTATGTGGTGGGCCCCAGTGGCAGCGGGAAAGACTCCATCATGGCATTTGCCCGTGCTCAGTTGGCAGGGCAGCCCATGGTGCAGTTTGCGCACCGCTATATCACGCGGCCTGCCAATTCCGGCGGTGAAAATCACATTGCTTTGTCTCAAGCTGAATTCAATGCACGTGTTCAGGCGGGCTTGTTTGCCATGCATTGGCACAGCCACGGCAATAGCTACGGCATTGGTGCTGAAATCAACCAATGGCTTAGCAAAGGGATCACCGTGGTGGTGAATGGTTCACGTGAATACTTGCCCGAGGCCATGCAGAACTACCCCGAACTGTTGCCAGTCACCATCGAGGTGGCGCATGATGTTTTGAAAGCCCGCTTAATGCAGCGCGCACGCGAATCAGAAGCCGAGATTGATGCACGAATCAGCCGCAACCGGATTCTGCGACTCAGCCACCCGGCCGGTATCACCGTGTCGAACAATGGCTCACTTGAAGAAGCAGGTGCAGCATTGGTCAATTTGATTGAACAACACAGCAAGGTGACAATGTGCGAATAACATTTTTGGGAACTGGCGCTGCTGGTGGTGTGCCCCGTTATGGCTGCAATTGCGCTGCATGCGAACGTGCATTGGCCAACCCGGTCTTTGTTCGCAGGCCCTGTTCTGCTTTGGTTGAAGATGGTGATACCTGTGTGGTGCTGGACGCAGGTTTGATGAACCTGCATGATCGCTTTCCTTTGGGCAGTTACAGCGCCATCGTGCTAACCCACTTTCATCCTGACCATGTGCAAGGGTTGTTTCATTTGCGCTGGGGTGTATTGGGCAATGTACCTGTGTACTGCCCACCCGACTCTGAAGGGTGTGCCGACCTGTTCAAACACCCGGGGATTCTTGACTTCAAACCCCAAACCAAATTTGAGTCGTTCCAGATCGGCTCGCTGACTTTCTCGCCCCTGCCGCTGATTCATTCCAAAGTCACTTTCGGCTATCTGATTGAAAATCGCCATGGTGTGCGTTTCGCATACCTCACCGACACGGTGGGCCTGCCACCCAAAACTCTGGCCATGCTTCAACAGAGCAATCCGGATGGCTTGGCGATTGATGCCACCGACCCACCCAGCACGAATGCGAATGCGGTTGGCGGTAATCACAACGATTGGAACCAGGCCTTGGCCTTGATTGAGCAAATCAAACCTGCGCGGGCCTGGCTAACCCACCTGAACCACCGCAGCGACACTTGGCAGATTTCAAATAATCCGGTGTTGCCAGAAGGCGTGCAGGTGGCTTGCGACAACGCCATCATCGAACTTCAATGACTCAGGCCGCATTGTTCATCGGTTTGTCGGTGTGCATGCATGTGGTGTGGAATCTCATGGCACGTCAGCAGCCCAAAGCGCGCTATGTGCTGTGGTGGGTGTTGATTGGGCACCTGGTACTTCTCGCCCCTTGGGGGCTTTACTCACTGTTTCAGCACACCCGTTTCACGCCTGAATTTCTAGCACTGGCGGCCACCTCGGCCACGGCCAATGCCTTGTATTTTTTGGGTTTGAAAAAGGCCTACGACCATGCCCCTGTGGCTTTGGTGTATCCCTTGGTTCGTAGTTCGCCCTTGTTGATTGCAGTGTGGGGTTTGTGGCTGTTTGATCAGCAACTCAGCATGCCCACCTGGGTGGGTATTGCCATCAGTGTCTTGGGTTTGGCTTTGCTTGCCGACACCGGGCGCGGCAGCGCCAACAAATCGGCATTGCCTTGGGCATTTCTCGCCATGCTTTGCACCAGCGTGTATTCACTCAGCGACAAGTTCGCTACGACACACATCGACAGCTTTGCAGGCCTTTTGGGTTTTGTTTCGTTTGGCTATCTTGCTGCGTGGTTGTTGCTCACACTGGAACTGAAGCACAGTACCGGTCGTTGGGTTCCTTCCGAACGTCCGCCCCTGTGGGTGATTGCAGTGGGTGGCCTGTGTGTGGGCCTGGCTTATGTGCTGGTCATCGCCGCCATGCGTAGTTTGCCTGCCGCTGTGGTGGTGGCCTTTACCAATGCTGGTATTGTGCTGGCCACGCTAGCCTCTATTTTCCTGTTCAAGGAAAATGCACACTGGAAAATGCGACTGGCGGCTGCGGCCACCATAGTCAGTGGCTTGGTGGTATTGCGTTTATGAGCACATTTTAAGCTTCAATTCAGGTGAATCGGGTACATTACTTTCATGATGAAAGTCCGTGCCCTCACTTTTCTAGTTGCTCTGCTCTGCTTTGCTTCGGTCTTACCGCCGTTTGCCTATGCAGACGACGACAAACGCATTCGCCAGCTTCAGCTCAGCGGCGAAATTCTCTCGCTTGAGCAAATTTTCGATCGTGCCCGCAAGATCAAGCCGGGGCGCATTGTCGATGTCGATCTCGACAAAGACGATGGTCGTTACATCTATGAAATAGAATTGCTTGAAAGCAGCGGCAAAGTGTGGGAAATGGAGTTCGATGCCCGCACCGGCAAACTGCTGCAACTTGAACAGGACGATTAAGCGCCATGCGACTGCTGTTGGTAGAGGATGACCCGGTGCTGGGCGCGCAGTTGCACAAACAACTGGGCAAGGCAGGGTATGCAGCTGATTGGGTGCAAGATGGCATTGAGGCCGAAGCGCAGGGTTGTATTGAACCCTATGATTTGGTGGTGCTCGACTTGGGCCTGCCCGGCAAACCAGGTTTGGATGTGTTGAGAACCTGGCGTAAGCAAGGTCTGAAATTGCCGGTCATTGTGCTGACTGCGCGGGGAACTTGGCAGGAAAAAGTGGAAGGTTTCAATGCTGGCGCTGACGACTATGTACCCAAGCCCTTTCAAACTGAAGAATTGCTGGCGCGCATTGGTGCCGTACTCAAGCGTGCTGTGGGTACAGCGCCTGAGTCACTGAAAGCCAACGGTCTGCTGCTGGATGAAACCTTGCAAACCGTTCAGGTCAATGATGAAGAGCCCCAACAACTCACCGCCACAGAATTTCGCTTGCTGCGCTATTTCATGTTGCACCCCGGGCAGCCTTTGAGCAAAACAAGGTTGACCGAGCATGTGTATGAATACGACGCGGACAAAGACAGCAATGTGATGGAGGTGTATGTGAACCGCCTGCGCAAGAAAATCGGTGCGCAGTGGATACAAACCCGCAAAGGGCAAGGCTATGTATTTGGCGAGCCCGCGCCATGAATTCATTGCGCAACCGCTTGTCGTTTGGTTTGATTGTCAGCCTCATGGTGTTGTTGCTGGCACAGTGGTGGCTTTCCTCCAGGGCCATTGAAAACCTGCTGGAGAAACAATTGCTCGACCAACTACAGCAAGACAGTGAAGCCTTGCTGGCTGGTGTTGAGTTTGATACCGCAGATGCCCTTGCCCTGAGTACCACCGGTTTGGTACCCGCCTATCAACAGCCTTATTCCGGCACTTACTTTGCCTTGCAACACCAAGCGGAAATTCGCTACTCCCGTTCGCTGTGGGATGCTGATTTCACACTGCCAACGCCGGGCGGACCGCAGGCATTGATCACTCGACAATCCGGGCCCGATGGCCAATACCTCTTGGTGCATGCGCGCAACTACGAGAAAGACAATCAACAGTTCACCATTGCGATTGCGCGCGACATCACCCCATTGCGCAAAAACCTGAAGCAATATCAGCTGGCCAACGCAGGTTTTTCGGCGCTTTTTTTGTTGGCACTGGTATTGATTCAGCGCTTGATCGTAATTAAAACCTTAAAGCCCCTCAATGCAGTGCAAGCAGCCTTGGCCCGTTTGCAACAAGGCGAAATCAAGCAGCTTGAATTTCAGGGCCCCGATGAAATCAAACCCTTGGTTGATGAGTTGAATCGTTTGCTCACTGCGATTGATCAGCGCTTGAAACGATCCCGCGAGGGCATGGGCAATTTGGCCCACGCCTTGAAAACCCGGCTTGCCCGGCTCTCACAACTCAGCGATGAATCAGACCGCCGCCAGTTCATCCAAGAGGTTCACACCTTGACCGCGGAGGTGGCCCGCTTGATTGATCGGGAAACAGCCCGCGTGCGGGTGGTGGGTGATTTGCGCCCAGGCCAGCGCATTGATTTGCTTGAAATACTGAAAGCCTTGGCGAGCAGTTGCAAAACGCTTTACCGCGACAAGGCATTGAACTTTGTGGTTCAGGTACCCCATGGCGCCACCTTGCTGGGTGATCGCGAAGATTTGTTCGAGCTGTTTGGCAATTTAATCGACAATGCATCGAAGTGGGCCAACACGACCGTGCACATTTCACTTCAAGGCAACACAGTCCAGATCAGTGATGACGGCCCGGGTTGTCCTTCCAGCTTGCTGACTGAAATCACACAGCGTGGCTTTCGGGCTGATGAAAACACACCGGGCAGTGGTCTGGGTTTGGCCATTGCGCAAGACATTGCAGGTACTTATGGTGCAGTGCTTGAATTCGCAAACAATGCGCCAGGGCTTACTGTGCGTGTCACCCTCAAGCCCGGCACACTGATTTAGAACCAGTCTTTGTCAACCTTCAGCACCTTGCCGGTTTTCGCATCCACGTCCACTTCCACTTCGCGGCCATCGGCATTCACAACTTCCACTTCCCACTTCCATCCTTTGGCATAGTCGCGGTCATCCAGTTCAAGTTCAGTCACCACGCCAGGGGCTTCTTTTAGCGCAATTTCGCGGGCTTGTTCAGCGCTGATCAAACCAAACGCTTTGACGATCTCTGTGTCTCGTGTTGCATTCGATCGGTCATCATCTGCGTGCGATGCTTTGGGCATTGCCATCAGTGTGGCAGTCAGCAAAATCAAGGCAAGGGCAGACAAAGTTGGGGTAGGGCGACGAATCATTTTGTTTCTCCTGTGTGGGTTCAATGTGTACACAGTCTAGAAACACAAGATGAATTGAAGCTGAAAATTCAGGGCCTCATTCTTTTATTGAATTTGGGTTCGCAGCAATGCCTGAATCTCAGAAATTTTGGGTGGCTTGGCCAACACAGCATCAATGTGAGGTATCACTGTGGTTTGGGCATCCAGTTGTTTGCCCCAGCCAGTCAGTAGGGTCACCGGGCATTGCTTGTTGATGGTTTTCAAGGCCTCTGCCACTTGGCGACCATCCATGCCAGGCATGCCCAGGTCTGTAATGACTGCGTCAAATGGCGTGCCGTCATTCATTGCCTTTGAAAAGAGCTCAAGGCCAGCCGATCCAGAGTCTGCAACTTGAACCCGATGCCCACAGGCTGTCAGTCCATCTCGAAGCGCATTCAACACTTTACTGTCGTCATCAATCAGCAAGAGATGATAGGCATTCGAGGGCTTGTCTGCTGGCTCTTCAAGGGCCACTGCCTGTTTTTGACGACAGGCGGAAGGCAGCAATATTCGGACTGACGTGCCTTGTTGTTCCACGCTATTAATTTCGATGGAACCACGCATGCGCTTCACGATGCCATACACCATGGCCAAGCCCAGGCCGGTGCCACGTTCGCCTTTGGTGGTGTAGAAAGGTTCCAGGCATCGTCGCCGAGTTTCCTCGCTCATCCCCATGCCTGTGTCTCTAATCTCAATCACAATCTGGTCATGATCATTTTTCTTTTCAAGTCGAGTTGCCAGCGTAATTGTTCCACCGTTTGGCATGGCATCCACGGCATTAAAAATCAGATTGATCAGCGCCTCCCGCAATTCAGATTCTGCTGCATCAATTTGCGGAACGTTGCTGTCATGTTCCACGTTAAAGTCAATCGATATCCCATTGCGCAGTGGGATGTCGTGCCATCTTGCTCTGGTCAATTCCATCGCTTGTTCGCACACCGTTACCAAATTGACGCGAGTCAGTTCAGTGCCTTCCTCTCGTCGTCTTGAAAACTGTCCCATCCGGTCTACGGTTCTTGCCACGTCATCAATCGCCAATTGAATCGTTTTCAATTGCTTGATGCCGCGTTCACTCAAATTGGTCTCTGATCCCAGCAAGGCATCTGTGTACAAGGCCACCGGAGAAATCGCATTGTTGATGTCATGTGCAATGCCACCGGCCATTTCTGCTAAGGCCCTTAATCGCTCCTGCTGAAGCACCAACTGTTGGGTTCGTTGCAAATTCTGGTAGGCTTCTTGGAGTTCCTGCAGCAACTCGGTTTGTGCAAGGGCCAATGCAACATGCTCTGCAAGTTGCCTCAAGAAATCCAGCTCGTCATCAGAAAAAGAGTTCAGGCCTTTTCGGGCCGTGGTGATAATACCCAGTACTTTTTTGTCTTTCATCAAAGGGGCAATCACCATGCTGTCGAGTCCAGCCAACTCATGCATGCCTTCACCTGTCAGGCACATGCTTCCGCCCAAATTGGGCTGATAAACAAATTCGCCTTGAAGCGCACGGTCCAGGTGCACCCCTCTGGCTGGAATGCTTTCCTGCAGGAAAAATCCGATCTTGTTGGCTTGTTCTTCGGTGGCTTGGCCAAATGACCTGAATGAAATGGTCTGGTCTTGCTCTGCATAGGATGCAGTCAAGCAAAAGTCAGCAGGCAGCTCCACTTCAATGCTGTTGGTCACGACTTGGTAAATACTGTCCAGGTCATGCCGATTGCCGATTGCACGGGTTATTTCGTTCAGCAAATTCATGCGCGCCAATTGCGCTGTGCTGCGGCGTTCAGATTGACGGATGTAGGTCATCTCGGTCATGCCACCGATCATTCGAATGCCTTTTCCCTGTTCATCCCGAATCACATAACCTCGGTCTAGAACATCCAGCCAATGTCCATCCGCATGCGCGAATCGATATTCTTCCTGCCAATTCTCAATGTCTGAATTAATCGCTGCAAATATGCTGTTGACTGCACGCTCACGGTCATCGGGGTGTATGCGGTTAATCCACGAGTCGTTATTGGATTCGATCTTGCTGCGATCAAATCCAAACAGCTTTTCAAATCCTTCGTTCCACCAAATTTCATCTGAAACAATATTCCAGTCCCAAATGCAATCCCGCGACGCGCTGGCGAGCAAACGGAATCGTTCAGACCCCTCTTTCAAAGCGGCTTCAGCCTGTTTTCTCTCGGTGATGTCACGTTCAATGGCCACCCAATGGGTGTACCAGCCAGTCTCGTCGGCCACGGGAACGATCTCGAGTTCCAGCCAAAACATTTCGCCACTCTTGGTGTAGTTGATCAGCTCTTCACGAACTGGCTTCCAGTCCTTTAAAGCGCTACGAATGCGGTCCAATGCATCGCGCTGTGTCCGTTCGCCCTGCAAAATTCGGGGTGTTTGTCCAATGGCCTCTTCCCGTGTGTAGCCGGTGCGTCGTACAAACGCATCATTCACATAGAGTATTTTTGGGCCATCTCCACTGATGGGTTCGGCCTCGGTAATCAGCACAATGTCGTTCAGACGTTCCACGCATGTTTCCAGCAACTTGAGGCGCTCTGCATTGCGGCTTCGCTCCTCGGCAAACAGCAGGTTTTCAAATGCGAAAGACAAATTTTTCGCCACAGTTTTCAACAGCTGGCTCACTTCGTTGGTGAAGAAGTGAATGCCCGCCCCAAACAACACCAGGCTTGCACGCAGTTTGCCATGCGCGTGAATGGGCAGAATGGCAAAAGACTCAAGACCCTCTTCAATGGCCTGTTTATGCCACATTTTGGCTTGCGGTTCCTCTGCAACATTCTGACAAATATGCAGTTTTCCGGCTCGCAGACGGTTCACCAATTCATGATCACGAGGCAAGGTGGTGGTCTTCATGATTTGCGAAACAAACGCCTGCTGAGAACCATCGGCAGCAGTTACTTTCAAATCGCTTAAGTCTTTGCCAAACTCGCAAACCCAAGCCAAAGGCAAGCCACCCAGTGAACAGAAAACGCTGCATACCTCTTGCAGCAGTTTTTCAGGCTTGTCCAGGTTGTTGGTAATGTCATTCACGCGTTGCTGGGCTTCCAGCAGTCGATTCATATGCATCAGCGTAAGCACCGCTAGCTTGGAATCGGTGATCTCTTGAAAAGCACCTTGCACTCGAATAATCTCGCCTTTCTCGTTGCGCACAGCCTCACCCACCACGCGAGCCCATATTCGCCGGCCATTGCTGGAGCGCATTTCAGGCTCCAGTTCAAAGGGTAGTCCTTCCTTTGAACAGCGGGCCAGCGCAGCCTCAACCATCTTTTTCCACTTGCCATGGTAGTAGCGCAAGGCATCGTCATAACTGTTGGGCAGTTGACCTTTGGTAATCTCCAGTATGTCGAATACTTCTTCTGACCAGTAAAGCCGGGGCACCGGGCCCAGTTCAATGGCCCAGACACCCAATTTGGCAAGACGCCCGCCAATTCGCTGCAGCGCTTCATTGCGTTTGAGTTTGTCCTCCGCCCGGCGGCGCTCGGTTACATCGCGTTGAATGGATGCAAAATAGGGTATCTCCCCGTTCGCGCCCAACACCGGCACGATGTCCATTTCAAGCCAGTGGGGTTTGCCACTTTTGCCGTAATTCACCAGCTCGACATGCACAGATTCTTTGTTTACAAGGGCAGCCCGAACTTTCTGCAGTTCGGTTTTGTCTGTTTCAGGGCCTTGCAACAGGCGTGGGCTTTTGCCGATTACTTCATTTCTGCCGTAACCTGTTACCCTTTCAAATGCCGAGTTCACGTAAATGATGCGTGGGCCAGGCGCGTCGATTGGTGAGGCCTCGGTAATCATCACGATGTCGTTGAGCCGTTCTACACACGCGCTCAATAATTCTGAGTGTTGCGGGTCAATTTTCTCGTCGATTGTGCTGGTCAACTCAAGGCTTGGGGTCTCTGCTACAACGTTTGCCTGTCGTGTGCTGCTGCTGTGTTGGTGTGTCGGTAAAATCAGGGTAAACACAGCTCCCTTGTCGGGAGCAGACACGGCGGTGATTTGACCGCCATGCCGTTCAATGATTCTTTTTACATTGGCCAGGCCCATGCCGTGGCCTTCAAAATCGTGGGCATTGTGCAGGCGATGAAAAGGCTTGAAAAGACCATCAGCCCGGTCAGGGTCGAAGCCTGCACCGTTGTCGATAACCTTGATTTCGACAGCATCGTTCAGAACATTGGCTTCAACCACAATCGTCGGCAGTTCCCGGATCTGGCTGAATTTCAAAGCATTCGAAAACAGGTTGACAAACACCTGCTCCAACAGCGATTCATCACCTTCAATGTCGGGCAGTTTGGCAATGCTCCAATCAGCCTGTCGCAGGCCTTCGGTCGATTCCACCATGGCTCTGGCTTTTTCCACCACTTCATTCAACACCACCTGGTTGAACTTCAATTCGCCTGAGCCAAGCCGCGCAAAAGCCAGCAGATCAGATACCAATTGCCCGCCGCGTGCACTGGCTTCATTGATACGCAGCAAGTAGCGCTGCTCCTGCTCGTCCAGTTTGCTTTGGGCCCGGCGTGTCAGGCTGCCTGCAAATCCCTGAATAATGTGGCAAAGCGAATTCAGGTCGTGAGCAACGCGCCCGGCAAAGTGGTCTAGTTCATTGTTCATTTCCAGCAAGCGTGAATTGCTGCTGGAAAGGTCGCGGATCAGCTGCGAGTTTTGCAGCTTTAATTTACGCACTTCGATGGCCCGGTTCACCACAGGCATTAATTCGCTGACCTTGAAGGGTTTGAGGATGTAATCCAGCACCCCAAGCTTCATGGCGTCTACCGCCGTTTTAATGCTGCCATGTCCGGTCATCAGCACAGCGCTTAAATCGGGGTCCAGTTGGCGTGCACGTTGCACCAATTCGATGCCGTCCATGCCGGGAAGTCGCAGGTCGGTGAGCAGCACATCAAAGCTCTGGCGCTTCAAGTGTTCCAGCGCTTGGGCTGGTTCAGGAAATCCTTTGACTTCAAATCCCGCGTCCTGAAGCAATGTGCATAGCGCTTCAAGTTGGGGTTTTTCATCATCCACGACGATTAATCGGAACTGCTCGAGCATCTAAAACTCCGGTCGTCGGCTAGGTTTAGCAGATTCGGTGATTACAATGTTCCACAATTACTGGATTTCCTTGAATGAATCAATCCCCCCTTTTGAGAAACGCTTCATTGGCGTTCCCATTCGTCCTGATCTGGACCAGCGCATTTCCTGCTGCGAAAATTGGGTTAATCGACAGCCCGCCCCTGTTGTTTTTAACTTTGCGTTTTCTCATGGCTGGGGCCTTGATGCTGGCGTGGGCGCATTGGCGGGGAACACTTCGCAAATTAACCTTTCAAGAGTTGGGCGTGTTCAGCGTCTTGGGATTGTTGAACCATGCGCTTTATTTGGGTTTGAGCTGGACTGGTATGGGCAGCTTGTCTTCGGGTTTGTCCACCATTCTTATTAGTGCAAACCCTATTGTGGTTGCGGTGCTGTCGTCGTTTTTGTTGCGCGAACCCCTCACGCGGCAAAAAGTACTTGGTTTGGCATTGGGTTTCCTGGGCGTGGCATTTATTGTTCGCAACCGCATAGGTTCCACCACAGACACCCTTGAGGGTTTTTTGCTGGTGTTGGCCGCTTTACTAACCCTGGCCTTTGGCACTGTGCTGTACAAAAAATGGCCTGTGCGCACAGACATCGTGACCGGGACTGGTTTTCAGATCATCCTCAGTGGCCTTTTGTTGTTGCCCGTTGCCTTGTTCATGGAAGACTGGTCCACAATCGTCTGGACACCTTCTTTTGCCGGTGCATTTGCCTGGCTGGTGCTGGTGGTGTCGATTACCGGTTATCAGTTGTGGTTTAACCTGTTGGAGCGTGGCAGTGCCAGCGCAGCCAGTGTATGGTTTTTCTTAACACCACCCTTGGGCTTGCTGGCAGGCGCATGGCTACTGAACGAGCCCTTGAACTGGATCGATTTCATTGGCATTGTTCCCGTGGTGTTGGGCATTGTGTTGGTGACCCGGGCGCGTTAGAAAGCCGCACAAAAAAAGGCGAACCGCGTGGGCTCGCCAAAACAGCAATTTCAGGTCGGAGATGACGACAGGCTTGCTGAGCGCCCGTCAGGGGAAAACTGGAATCAGGAGTTGGGTAGCAATACGCTGTCTACCACATGAATCACACCGTTGGATTGGGTAACGTTGGCAATGGTGACCTCGGCTGTACCACCTTTTTCGTCAACCAGCACCACCTTATCGCCCTGCAGCTTTGCTCCAAGTGAAGCACCCGATGCTGTTTTCAGGGTGGCCATGCCACCAGCTTGAACAATCTTGTTGCTCAAATCAGCGGCTGTAATTTTTCCAGGCACCACGTGGTAGGTCAGCACACCTTGCAGGGCCGATTTATTTTCTGGTTTCAGAAGAGTGTCCACGGTGCCGCTCGGCAGCGCTGCAAATGCATCATTGGTTGGCGCAAATACAGTGAAAGGACCTTTGCCTTTTAACGTATCCACCAGACCTGCGGCTTGTACGGCAGCAACCAATGTGGTGTGGTCTTTTGAATTGACGGCATTGTCGACTATGTCTTTGCTTGGCAACATGGGCGCGCCACCCACCATGATTTCGGCATGAGCAGGCAAGCTGAAAGCTGCTGCTGAAACGGCGATAGAACCAATCAGGCTTGCTGTCGTGAGTTTTGATTTCAACATGTTTACTACCTCCAGTTGGAATTTCAAGCTACAAGATTTTCCAAACGTCCCGGCTGTTGAACCGAAATCGTTAACTGTTCGAGGCAGTTACAACCGCAAAGTTCAGCGTTTGCGGGTTAAGTTTTGTTAAGGTTCGCAAGGCGGTGTCATGGGGTCTGTACTCGGCCAAGTACCGTAATTTCGCCCTCTGGGCTGAACTTGAACAACACCACTTCACCGGAGTCTGGATAAATACCTGTCAGGGCAGTGGTATTGACCTGATGGGTGACATACAGCACCTTGTCGGTGGGTTTAAGCGTGGCCAGATGTTTCTTCAAGGCCGTGGTTTGCTCAGTGCTGTTGCCCCGCCCCTGGAAAAATGAATTCAAGGCAGGCAAAGCTTGCACCTTGCCCAATTTTAATTCCTCTGCGGTGTGCAAACAGCGGCACCATTGACTGGAATAAATCGCAGTTAACTTGATTCCCTTGCTTTGAATGGCCTTACCCAATACCCGGGCTTCTTCTCGCCCTGCCGTACTCAAGTTGCGTTGTGTTTTACAGTCGCTCAAGGTGAAACCTTCCGGGTCGCCAAAACCGGGCGCACTGGCGTGGCGCATAATTGCATGAACCCCAGGCTGCTTCCAAAGGTTCCAGGCATCGGGTTCGGTACGCCCCGAAGTGGAAAACAAAATGAGCGGGAAAAGAACAAGAAACTGAGCAATTCGGTGCTGCATGAATTCACCCTCTGGGTTTGACGCTGTGGGGCTGTTGGCCAGGCCCACAAAACAAAAAAGCCAGTTTACACTGGCTTTTTTGCTATTTACTACTGGGTTTTATCAGGCAGCGTTGGTTTTGGCACGTGCCATTTCTTCAAGCCGCTGACGCTTGGCTTTTGATCGCAGGTTGAGCAATTCAACCAATAGCGAGAAGCCCATGGCGCTGTACAGGTAGGCTTTGGGCACGTGTTGGCCAAAGCTTTCTGCGATCAGCAACATACCCACCATCATCAAGAAGGCCAGCGCCAATACTTTAATGGAAGTGTGAGCCTCAACAAACTCGCCAATTGATTTGGCAAACAGCATCATCACACCCACAGCCACCATCACGGCAGCAATCATCACCTCGATGTCGTCAGCCATGCCCACCGCAGTAATCACGGAATCCAAGCTGAACACGATATCCAAAATACCGATCTGAATAATCGAGTACCAAAACAGCTTGGCACCGGTTTTCTGAATGGCGGCACCTGCTTCCAGTTCTTCTTCAACCTGGTGTGGTGCTTCCACCTCGAGGTAAATTTCCTTTGAGGCCTTCCACAACAGGAACAAACCCCCGAAGAAGAGTACCAAGTCTCGCCCAGTGATTGCTTTGCCAGCCACTTCAAACAAGGGTTCGGTCAAACCAATAATCCAGGAGAGCGAAAACAGCAGGCCCACTCGGGTCGCCATTGCAAACATCAAACCGAACTGACGCACGCGGTCGCGAATGTCTGCGGGCAGTTTCGACACCAGCACTGTAATGAACACAATGTTGTCGATACCCAGCACGATTTCCAAGGCCGTCAAAATCGCAAAAGCGATCCAAACGTTTGGATCCATTAATAATTCCATAAAACACCCCGTTTTTTAGTCAATTTCAACAGCCCGCTATTTTGCACCACATTTCGCATGGTGGGTGATCATTTCGTATTCTGACTGCTAATCGCCAAGCGATTTAACAACAAATTGAACTGAATCGGTTTTGCGAAATGGTAGTTAAAGCCCGCAGCCACAGCCCGCTCAATATCACTGTCGAAAGCGTAGCCTGTCAATGCGGCAATTTCGCATTGCTGGTTCGGACCAGTTGTGGATCGAATTTTCTCGACCACCTCATAACCAGACAGCTTGGGCATGTCGATGTCCAGCAAAATAAAGTCATAGGGTCCAGTCATCGCTTTGCTCAGAGCTTCTTTGCCATCTTTGGCCACGTCGACCCAATGATCGTCTTTTTGCAGGAAAGTCTGAATTAACTTGATATTCAGTGGTGTGTCGTCGGCCACCAGCACACGCAAAGGCCGGACGGGTAAAATTCGCTCCTGGCCCTGGCTGTCTAATTGATGCTCGCGCTTCAAGGTGACCGAGAACATCACTTGCGTGCCTTGGCCTGGCTCTGACTCCAGCTGGATTTCCCCGTCCATGGCATTGATCAGGCTTTTCACGATCGACAAGCCCAGCCCCGTACCGCCAAACCTGTTTTCACGGTCCGTATGTACCTGCGAAAAGGGTTTGAACAACAATGATTGTTTCTCTTTTGGAATGCCAAGACCGGTGTCAGTGACCTCAAAAGTAATCAGGTCTTCGTTTGGGTTTAATTGTGTGTTGCTAACAGTTAAGCTAACTTTGCCGTGAGAAGTAAACTTGATCGCGTTAGATAAGAGGTTTTGAAGTATTTGGCGCAGGCGGCCCATGTCGCCGGAGTAAATTTGATGCTCGCCCAGCTTGTTGTTTAGTTCAAACTTCACACCTTTGGATTCGCAGGTCAGGCGAGGCAATTCTGTGCTGCCTTTGAGCAGTTGCTCCATCAAAAATGGCGAATCTACAAGCTTGACCATGCCCGACTCTAGTTTCGAGAAGTCAAGAATGTCATTGAGAATCGCCGACAGTGTTTCGGAGGACTGCACAAGATAACCTGCTTGTTCCTTCAGCTCACCGGGTGGCAAATCCATCTCCAGTAACCGTGCAAAACCCACGATGCCGTTCAAAGGTGTGCGAATTTCATGGCTCATGGTGGCCAAAAAACGGCTTTTCTCTGCGTTGGAATCCTTCTCGGCCTTGGCTGCAATGGCTGTTTCACGAAGCCTGCTTTCCAGTTCCCGCTGAACGGTCCGGTCCAGGTGAGTGCCTACAACCCGGATTGGCTTGCCATGTTCATCGCGCACAATCAGCGCTTTGGCCAAAATATGCACCCAATGGCCGTTTTTGTGCGCCATGCAAAATTCGGCCTCGTAAGAATCCTTTTCTGGATTGTCTAAGGCGTCGGCAAGTGCCTTTTTGGCCAATTCCAGATCGTCGGGTGCAGTCAGGCGCTCCCAAGTACCAAAGTCATTGCTCAGTTCATGGTCTTCGTAGCCCAGCAGCCGTTTCCAACTGGGTGAAAAATAAACCTTGTCGGTCCCCACATGCCAATCCCACAGGCCGTCGTGTGACCCTTCCATGGCCAGCTTGAATCGTTCTTCACTTTCGGCCAGGCTGTCCCGGATCAGACGTTCCTCGGTCACATCCTTGCACATCAAAATGATGCCACCCCGGTGCCCATCGGGTTTCAGCCATGGCTCAATGGCCCAGTCCAGCCAAATGGTGCGTCCATCAGGGCTTGTCCATGGGTCAGAGGTGGCGGAGATACTCTCACCCGCCAGGCCTGCCCTGTGCGCCTGGCGCCAGCGCTCGTGCAGGTTGGGCACTACGTCGTAGTGGTTTTTGCCCACCAGGCTGCCTTTGTGGCCGTTTGCAAAGGTTTGCAACCAGCGCGAGGAGGCCGCCACATAGTTCATTTCTGTGTCAAACATGGCGATTGGAATGGGCGCTTGCACAATCAGGGCTTCAACCACCCAATAACTTTCTTTGGCCGATTTCAGCGCATTTTCAAGGGATTGGCTTTTTTGGGTCAGCCCACGGGTTAAATCCAGAATGTCTCGGGAAATGGGTTGCAGCTCGGTGGGCAGCTCTTTCATGGAGGCCTCGAGCGCTTTGGGGTCATTTTTGCGCACCAGGTCAAGATAAGCACTGGCCTTGGCAGAAAGGCTTCGGCCCAAAGCAAGCACCAGCAGCAGGGTGGCCACTGTACCGATGATCAAGGCTACAATGGCACCAATCAACGCTTTGGAAATCGGCGAAGCCACCGCGTTCAAGGGCGTTACTGTGGCTGAGATCCAGCCCAAACTGCTGGTTTCAGGGCTGTTGTTGGGGGCAAAAGCGACCAGATAGCTTTCACCATCGCTCAAGGTTTCTATCGACCAGTTGTTTTCTCCCGCCACAGCTTTCTGGAAGTCTGCCATCGCCGTCCACGCCGTGCTGTCCTGAAAGTCGGCCGAATCCAGCCGGTTGCCCATTCTCAAGCTGCCGTCTTTGGCCAAAATCACTGTGGGTGCAGACGGATTGATGGTGTTGAACACGTCTTTCTCGATTTCAGCAATAAAGTATTTCCAGTCCAAGTGAATGCCGATCACACCGATGATTTCATCTTGTTGGTTTTTCAGTGGGGTTGTGAAATCAATGAACTGATACTTTTCTTGAGCTCGAGCGGGTAGCAATGCAGCCAGCAACGCTGCCTCATGCACATCCATAATTGCGGGCGCGATCAAGCCCTGTTTGAACCACGGGCGCGCGGCTACGCTTTTCCCAACCAACAAATCATCGAGTGCAGCCAACACAGTACCGTCCGGGGCGGCCACCCCAATCCACAAATAGCCCGGCGTGTGCTCACGCATAATCTGCAACAGCTTGGTTTGTTCTTCAGCTGTGTAATTTCCAAAGGACTGCTCAATACGGCTGGTGTAGACCAGGTCTCGCAAGTGCGCTTTCAAATGGCGGTCCACCGATTGGGCAATTTGCTCGGTTTGTGCCAACGCATTCACACCTGCCTGATTGATCGTGTTGTTGCGCAATATCCAGTGCGCTGTAATGGCCACGGGAATGGACAGCAAAAACAGCGCAATCAAGCTGCCCACGATCAAGCGGGTCGTGAAGCTTGAGCGAATATTTAAATTAAGCATGAAGCGGAATGTAAAGAAATTGCGGATGGCTCACTGTAACTCAGGCAGCGGTAAGGCTCAATCGTTAAACGGGTCTAATTTATCTGGTTTTTCAAGGGATTGAATCAATTTCATACGGATTGTCCCACGCACTCAGCAATCAACAATTCAAAGGTAGTATTGCGATCAATGTTTCATCACGATTGGACTCATTGGAATTGGACTCAACGGACTTGTTAACCCGGGCAGTGGGTATAGTGGCTTTTGGCTTGAGCATTGCAGGGTTCTGCGTCATTTCAGAACGTGGAACCAAGCTGTTGTTTGCACTGTCGTCGATGGCTTGGGGGCTTCAGTACTATCTGTTGGGCGTGCATACCGGTTTTTTGATTATGCTTCTCACAGGGGTGCGGCAGGCGGTCACCATTTACTCCAACATCATGGGTCAACGTTTGCGCTTGGTATTGGTGTTGGGTTTCAGTGGCATGGCCATTGCCATTGCTGTATTCACCTGGCAAGGGTGGCTGGCCAGCTCTTTGCCGCTGTTTGCCACTTTGCTGGGTACCTGGGCCTTGTTCATGATGGGCAACGTGGGCATGCGCAAAGCCACATTGGTCACCAACGCCCTGTGGGCGGTGCATGGTTACCTGTTTGATTCCTGGGAACTGTGTTTGACCATGATCGTGATCACTGTGGCCAACCTGTATGGTTTGTATCGTTTGCGTGGAGCCGCTTCGGTGCCTTGAAATGGAAAAATCTCTTGGAATCAATGTTCTAGGCAAGTTCAGTGTGCTGCGTGTTCTTGCCTAAGCAATGCTTCTGATCCGGCTTGATGCTTCTGGCTTGGGGCATGCGAAACGCTTTGGCGTCTCCGCATCGGTTCCTGTCGGAACCGCCCCGCGCTGCGAATCCGCCGGGAAGCCTTGCAAAGCCGGCCAGACCACGCAGCACACTGAACTTGCCTCTAATCTGATTTGCCCCGTTTCCCTGCATTTCCCTGCTAAAATGCAGCCTGTTTTCAAACCCTTGCATCATATAGAGGCCCCGCGATGAACACGCGCCCCGCTTCTTCGCCTGCCGAGCACAACAGCCTTGTTGTCAACGGCGCTGCAGTCGAAGCCCAACTCCGTGAACTCCTTCAAAAACGCATCCTGATTCTGGACGGTGCAACCGGCACCATGATTCAGCAATACAAGCTCACGGAGGCCCAGTATCGGGGCGAGCGTTTCGCTGATTTTCACCGCGACATCAAGGGCAACAACGAATTGTTGGTACTTACCCAGCCCGCCATCATGACCGAGATTCATGAGAAGTACCTGGCTGCTGGCGCTGATATTCTGGAAACCAACACTTTTGGTGCCACCACTGTGGCGCAGGCCGACTACGAGATGGAACACCTCGTGGACGAAATGAACCGCGAAGCGGCCCGCCTTTGCAAGGAGGCGTGCGTCAAGTACTCCACGCCCGACAAACCCCGTTTTGCGGCTGGTGCCTTGGGCCCCACACCCAAAACCGCGTCGATTAGCCCCGATGTGAACGACCCCGGTGCGCGCAACATTACATTTGATGAGCTGGTAGCTACTTACTACCAACAAACCAAAGGCCTGGTAGAAGGCGGCGTTGACCTGTTGCTGGTTGAAACCATTTTCGACACGCTGAATGCCAAAGCTGCGCTGTTCGCGATTGACCAGTATTTCGAGGATTCGGGCAACAAATTGCCCATCATGATTTCCGGCACAGTGACCGATGCTTCTGGTCGCGTCTTGTCAGGTCAAACTGTCGAGGCCTTCTGGAATTCCGTGCGCCATGCCAAACCCATCACCATCGGTTTGAACTGTGCGCTTGGCGCCTCACTGATGCGCCCCTATGTGGCTGAACTCAGCAAAATTTGCGACGTTCCAATTTGTGTGTATCCCAACGCGGGTTTGCCCAACCCGATGAGCGACACCGGCTTCGATGAAACACCGGAAATCACCTCCAGCCTCGTGAAGGAATTTGCGCAAGCAGGCTTTTTGAACGTGGCCGGTGGTTGCTGTGGCACCACGCCCGACCACATTGCTGCAATTGCCAAAGCACTGGAAAACCAAAAGCCGCGCACCATTCCCACAGTCGAGCCAAAGTGCCGCTTGTCGGGTCTGGAGCCACTGAATATTGATGACAACAGCCTGTTCATCAACGTGGGCGAGCGAACCAACGTGACCGGTTCCAAAGCATTCGCTCGCATGATTTTGAACGAGCAATACGACGAAGCCCTCAGCGTAGCCCGTCAGCAGGTTGAGAACGGCGCACAAATCGTGGATGTGAACATGGACGAAGCCATGCTCGACTCCAAGGCCGCCATGGTCAAGTTTCTGAACCTCATGGCTTCCGAGCCCGATATTTCACGCGTACCTGTGATGATCGACTCCTCGAAATGGGAAGTGATCGAAGCAGGCTTGAAATGCGTGCAGGGCAAGGCGGTGGTCAACTCCATCTCCATGAAAGAAGGTGTTGAGGAATTCAAACGCCAAGCCAAGTTGTGCAAGCGCTATGGTGCTGCGGTTATCGTGATGGCTTTCGATGAAAAAGGCCAGGCCGACACCTACGCCCGCAAAATTGAAATTTGCGAACGCGCATACAACATCCTCGTGAACGAAGTTGGTTTCCCGGCCGAAGACATTATTTTCGACCCCAACATTTTTGCAATCGCCACCGGCATTGAGGAACACGACAACTACGGCAATGACTTCATCGAAGCCACAGGCTGGATCAAGAAAAATTTGCCACACGCCAAAATTTCCGGCGGCGTGTCCAACGTGTCCTTCAGTTTCCGAGGCAACGAGCCTGCTCGCGAAGCCATTCACACTGTGTTCCTGTATCACGCCATTAAAAACGGCATGACCATGGGCATTGTGAACGCCGGCATGATGGGCGTTTACGATGAACTGGAACCCGAACTGAAATCCCGCGTGGAAGACATTGTGCTGAACCGTCAGCCTAATCTTCCAGCCAATGATCCCGACTTCGGCAAATCAGCCACCGAGCGAATGATCGAATTCGCCGGCACTTTAAAGGCGGGTGGCAAGAAGCTGGAAGAAAACCTGGAGTGGCGCAACCAGCCCGTGCAAAAGCGCTTGGCCCACGCACTGGTGCATGGCATTACCAACTTCATTGTTGAAGACACCGAAGAATGTCGTGCCGAAATTGCAGCCAATGGTGGTCGCCCAATCAATGTGATTGAAGGCCCGTTGATGGACGGCATGAACGTGGTCGGCGACCTGTTTGGTGCTGGCAAAATGTTCTTGCCACAGGTGGTGAAAAGCGCCCGCGTGATGAAGCAGGCGGTGGCTCACCTTATTCCCTACATTGAGGAAGAGAAAAAGCAATTGGTGGCCGCCGGTGGCGACGCCAAGGCCAAGGGCAAAATTTTGATTGCCACCGTGAAAGGCGATGTGCATGACATCGGCAAAAACATTGTGACCGTTGTTCTTCAGTGCAACAACTTTGAAGTCGAGAACATGGGCGTGATGGTGCCTGCCGAGCAAATTCTCGCCAAAGCCAAAGAAATCAATGCCGACATCATTGGGCTGTCGGGTTTAATTACACCTTCGCTGGAAGAAATGGCTTACGTTGCTAGCGAGATGCAACGCGACCCCTATTTCCGCGACCGTGGTATTCCCTTGCTCATCGGTGGCGCCACCACCAGCCGCGTTCACACTGCCGTGAAAATTGCACCGCATTACGATGGACCAACCGTGTACGTTTCCGATGCAAGCCGTTCGGTGGGCGTGGCCTCCAACTTGTTGTCCGATGAATCGGCCGACACGTTCAAAGCCGAGCTGAAAACCGAATACGAACGCGTACGTGAACAGCACGCCAACAAAAAGGCCCAACCGCTCATCAGTATTGAGGCTGCACGGGCCAACAAACAGAAAATCGATTGGACGAGTTACACGCCTCCCAAACCGAAGTTCATTGGCAAGCGTTACTTCAAGAATTACGATCTGGCTGACATCGCCCAGTACATCGACTGGACGCCGTTCTTCCAAACCTGGGACTTGCACGGCGGTTACCCCCGCGTGCTTGAAGATGAACTGGTGGGCGAAGCAGCCCGCAAGGTGTTCGAAGACGGCCAAGCGATGCTGAAAAAATGCATCGAAGGCCGCTGGTTACAAGCCAATGCGGCGGTGGCGTTTTACCCGGCCAACACGGTGGGTGACGACCACATCGAAGTGTATGCCGACGATAGCCGCAGCCAAGTGCTGTTCACGTACAGTCCCTTGCGGCAACAGGGTGAAAAACGCGAAGGTATTCCGAACAAATCATTGGCCGACTTCATCGCACCCAAAGGTGAGGGTGCTGACTACATTGGCATGTTTGCGGTCACCGCTGGTTTGGGCGTGGAAAAGAAAGAAAAGGAATTCCAGGCGGCGCACGATGACTACAGCAGCATCATGTTCAAGGCGATTGCAGACCGCATGGCAGAAGCCTTTGCAGAATGCTTGCACCAGCGCGTTCGCAAAGACCTGTGGGGCTATGTGGCCGATGAAACTCTGAGCAATGAAGAACTGATTGCAGAGAAGTATCAGGGCATTCGTCCCGCACCGGGTTACCCCGCCTGCCCGGAACACACCATCAAGCGCAATATGTTCGAAGTAATGCAGTGCGAAGAAATCGGCATGACACTGACTGAAAGCCTGGCCATGAACCCAGCAGCCAGTGTGTCAGGCTTCTACTTCGCCAACCCTGAAAGTGATTACTTCAATGTAGGTACGATTGGGCAAGATCAGTTCAAAGTGTTGCTGGAATATTCGGGTCGTACTGAAGAAGATTTGCGCAGGGCCTTGAGTACAATTTACGCAAGTTGAATTCAGTTCGACCCGGTTTGTTGCGCCACTGGTAGTCAAAAAAGCGAACCTTCCTCGATTATCTGACACACAGATAGCCGAGGAGGAATCGCATATGCACACCATCGATATCATCACCACCCCCGCTGAAATGCTTGATCTTGTTCAGCAGGCAGCTTCATGGATCAAAGACCCGGCAGAATTCGTACACTGGACTGACCGGGAATTCAAGTTTCAGCAGCCGATCAGCCAGTTTGTAGAAGGAAGTCATCCCAAAGAAGTGTTTCTGCTTCGAGAGGGTGGCGTGTCGATTGCTTATGCGGAATTGCATAAAAACCGGTTTGGTTGGGTGATTGCCCGGGTGCTGGTTCATCCAGAATTTCGCAATCAAGGGTACGCCCGGAAAATCATGCAGGCTTGCATTGAACATGTGTTTCAAACGCAGTTTGTGGTTTCTCTTTTTTGTATTCTCGACAATTCTCCAGCATTTAAGCTGTATCAAAGCCTTGGCTTCAAGGCTCTCGAAAAGTATCCCGATCAAGGTTTGCAGCGAATGTCGCTGATCTCCTCTGCGCTTGTTTCCAACCCAACGCCATTACAAACCGCCTAGTTTGCCTGCCCGATCACCCGAACGTGCGCGGCAGTCAATTGGCTGAACTAAAAGCAAAGTTCGGTTACTTAATGTACACCAGGAAAATTTTTAAAATCACAGGGGTATTTCAGTGATTGCTACGTTAAACAAGTTTGCCCGCCTTGCCTCCGCCCGTTCCGAAGTGGTGGGCGCATCACTGATTATCCTGATGGTCGCGATGATGGTCATTCCATTGTCCCCGTTCTTGCTCGACATTTTGCTTGCAGTCAATATTTCGGCAGCTATTCTCCTCGCGATCAGTGCAGTACTCATCGAGACGCCACTCGCGTTTTCTTCGTTTCCTGCCATCTTGTTGATGACCACGTTGTTCCGCCTGTCCCTCACCATTTCAACAACACGTCAAATTCTTCTCGAGGCCGATGCGGGCCACATTGTTCAAACATTTGGTGAGTTTGTTGTCGGAGGCAATATCGCCGTAGGTTTGACAATCTTCATCATTATTTCCGTGGTGAATTTCCTGGTGGTTACCAAAGGCTCAGAGCGAATCGCCGAAGTTGCTGCCCGCTTCTCCCTTGATGGCATGCCTGGCAAACAAATGTCGATCGACAGTGATTTGCGCGCCGGCTTGATCAACCAGACGACCGCCAAACAGCGGCGAAGTACGCTTGAGAAGGAGTCACAATTGTTTGGTGCCATGGATGGCGCCATCAAGTTTGTGAAGAACGACGCAATTGCCGGCTTGGTGATCACCGTGGTTAACCTGCTGGGCGGGCTTGCTGTGGGCATGCTGCAGAAAGACATGAGTTTCTCCGAGGCCGGTTCCCTCTACACCATCCTTTCCGTGGGTGATGGCCTGGTAGCAATTATCCCTTCACTGCTTGTTTCAGTGGCCGCTGGCCTGATCGTGACACGGGTCACCAAGGGCGAGAATGATGGCTCAAGTACGGCCGCCGACATGTTCAAGGACTTGTCCCGCAATGCAAATGCACTTCAAATCAGCGGTGTATTCTGTTTGCTGTTTGCTTTTGTGCCGGGTATGCCAGCACCCGTGTTTGTGGCCACATCTGCCGGGCTTTTCCTGACCTGGTTTTTTGTATCCAAAAAGGATGACAAGCCCGAGTCGGTCAATGTGGCCGATCAATTCAAGGATCTTCTCAGTCTTGATCAGCACCGTCCACTGGAAGATGTCACTACGACCGATACCTACGCACCACTCGAGATCCGGATTCCTCTGGCAGTCGAACCCACAACCGCCAACCAGCTTCAAAACATCTGCAGAATCGCCCGAAATCGCCAGATCGAGCACCTTGGCATTGTGTTGCCGCTGTTTGACCTTTCACGTCACGCCGAAAGCTACGCTGAGCTTTACATTTATGGCGTGCCCGTACTCAGTCTCGATATATCCGAGAAGCGAATCAGCATCCTTGAATCCATAGAGAAGATACAGTCGGTTGACGGTCTGGATTTCGTTGAGGAAAAAGACAAAGTCACCGGCAAAACCTACTACCTGTGTGAGCCCACTGCAAAGCCGCATCTGGATCAATTGCAGCTTAACTACAAAACATACGAGTCCCGGCTGCTTGAGCAAGTAGAAACCTTGCTGGTCAAAAAGATTCACCAAATGTTTAACCTGAACGAATACCAGCGCCATTTGGGATCACTTGGCGACCGTTTCGCTGAGCAACTCAAAGAACTCGATCGTGTTCTGCCCACCACCAAAGTGGTCGAAGTGTTGCAGAAACTGATGGGCGAAAGGGTTTCAATAAAAAACCTTCGTACCATTTTTAACGCGCTCATCGAGTGGGGGCAAAGGGAACGCGACGTGGATGTCATCACCGAACAAGTGCGTCGAGCCCTTTATGAGCAAATTTGCCACCAGCATTCCCATTCGAAAAAAATGCGCATCTTCACTCTGGGCGTTGATTTTGAACAGTTGATTCGGGAGTCCATTCGAAGCCAGGGCAGCAACAGTTACCTGGACATCGACGCAAGCTCGGTCAACGATCTGGTGGCCATTGTTGAGGCGCAATGCAAACCCTATTTACATGAAGAGAACCCGCCAGCCATTGTCTGTTCAATGGACTGCCGCATGTTCTTCAGGCAACTGATTGAGCAGGTTTTATTCTGCGTTCCTGTGTTGTCGCATCAAGAGGTTTCATCGACTCTCGAAATTCAGGTGCTCGGCAACATCAACATCGACGAATCCCACCAATTTCAAAGCTGATTCTGGAACTGACAAATCATGATGCAACTACAAGTCAAAGCAAAATCAGGTCTTCACGCCGGTGCTGTGTGGAACACGTCCAAGTCTTATGTCACCTTGGGTGGGTCAGCACGGGCGGACATTTTTTTATGTGACCCTGAAATTCCAGATTCGCTTATCACGTTGAGTCGTCACGGGCGGCGTTATGTCATTGAGGGCATGGACCCCTCGGCCAAGCTCATCTCAGCCGACAACAGCAAAGTCGAAAACACCATTTTTCCATCCCAAACATTAACGCTCGATTTTCGACACATTCAGCTGGACCTCACCCTGGTCACAGCCGGCCAGGGGCTTGCATCCCGGGTGGGTGAAGGCTACTCGCGACTTTTTCATTCCGGTCTGCGATTCCTGCAGGGATTGGGTGCACGGGCCATCGTGGCCTTCCTGTTTATCATTGGTCTGTTAATGACTTCCATGATCCTTTTCTTTGGCACAGCAGGTGTGGCCAAAACACAAGCCAGCATGCTTGAGCGTAAAAAAGAGTTGGCTGAGCGACAGGAGCAGGTGCCGATTGGCGTCACCATGGCCTCCAATATTGTTCAAGATCTCACTTCGTTTGCAAAGCGTCAGGGCACCAAAGGAATTTCGGTCAGACAAGAGGAAGACAAGGTCGAGATTGATGCGGAATTGTCCCGTGCACAGGCCATGGAATTCGAACGCGAACTGATTCGCTTTGGTCGGGATTACGGGCAATTCGTACAGCTAAAGGCCAATCTGCGGTTCACGCCAGAGCAAAAGCTGGTGGATGAAATTCGCGTCTCCCAAATTGTGTTCGGAAAGGCCGCTGCGGTTATTCTACAAGACGGCGAAATGCTGTTTGAAGGTGGCAAATACAACGGGTTGACCATCACCCAGATCAGCATGGACAAAGTAGTTCTCGATGGCACCACCAGCTACGAGGTGCCATTGTGATGGTTCACGAAGAACGGTCTACCTTGAACCCGGCGCTGCTTAAACTGCTTGGTGACAGGCTTGGTAACCTGAATCCAGTCAAACGCATTGGCTACGTGACTGAAATTATTGTTTCAACGGTTAAAGCCAATTTGCCCGATGTGCTTTTGGGTGAGTTGTGCGAAATCAAGGCCGCCGATGGCAGAACCGTGCTGGGCGAAGTCATTGCATTCAGTGATCACCTGGCCACTATTTCCTGCCTTCAGTCCGTCGTTGGGATTGCACTTGGTGCAACGGTTTACCCGTTGGGTCGTCCCCACTGTGTCAAGCCCACAGGGCGACAAATGGCGGCGGTGCTGGATGGGATGGGGCGCAGCCTCAATGAACCCGACAATCTCTACGCGGGTGTACTTTCAACCGATCTTGATGCAAACCCGGTCATCCGTCCGGCGCCGTTGGCTACACGCAGACCGCCCGTGTCCAGGCCGCTGATTACGCAAGTCAAAATTATCGACACTGTTTTAACGCTGGGGGTTGGGCAGCGTGTGGGTATTTTTGCGCCACCTGGTTGCGGTAAAAGCACTTTGATGGCACAAATTGTTCGGGGTGCCAAAGTGGATGCAGTGGTGTTCGGGCTGGTCGGTGAGCGGGGCCGTGAACTGCGTGAATTCATGGAGCGCGAAATAGACCACACCATTCGCCAGAAAAGCTATTTCGTCTGTGCTACCTCCGACAAGTCACCCATCGAAAGGGTTCGGTCTGCATTTACCGCCATGTCGATTGCCGAGCATTTGCGCGATCAGGGAAAATCGGTTCTGCTGCTGATCGATTCAATTACCCGTTTGGCCCGTGCTCAGCGCGAGATTGGTTTGATGGCCGGGGAGCCAGCCACTCAATCTGGCTTCACACCCTCTGTATACGCCATTCTTCCCGAGCTTGTGGAGCGCGCCGGCCTGACAGAGCAAGGCTCAATCACGGCCGTGTTCACTGTGCTGATGGAAGGCGACCGCATTGAAGATGATCCCATCGCAAGTGAGGCCAAAAGTTTGCTGGATGGTCACATTGTTCTCAGTCCCAAACTGGTGGAGAAAAATCATTTCCCCGCCATAGATCCACAGCGAAGTTTGTCCCGTGTCATGCAATCCGTGGCAAGTCAGAAAACCAGATCGGTTGCCGCGGTGCTGCGCCAGGTTTACTCCCTCTACCAGGAGGTAGAACTACTGGTTCGTTTGAACGAGTACAAACAAGGCACAGACCCATTGATCGATGAAGCGATTGCCATCAAGCCAGCGCTGGATCAATGGTGCAAGCAGGGTCGATTGAGTCCGGAAACACCTTCAACGGCCTTGTCCGACCTGGAAAATATTGTGTCCACATTTTCTGCGATGAGCGATGGAGGCTCGTGATGGCTGGGCTCGACAGTGATCTGAAGGTGGTCTTGAAAATTCGCAAAATGCGGGTTGACTCACTGAGACGCATTCAAAAAAAACGGGAAATGGAACGAATCCAGGCAGCGCAAGACGTAGAAGTCAGACAGTCAAATCTTGAAGACACGGAAACACAGGTTCGGGCAGTCGAGACCGAGCGATTGAATTCGTTGATCAATGGGCAGTTTGTAAAAATTGACCGAATTGAAGCTTTCTCCAAATTGCAGCTCAAAGGGATCAAACAAATCATGGATGCAAACCGGGAAATTGAACTGGCTCAAAAGCACTTCGAACACAGCAAAAATGTCCTGGAAGAAAGTGTGAAAGCAGCTCGGGCGGGTGAGAAAAAACTGATGGCAGTTGAAGAAGCCATACGGGAAACACTGTGGAAATGACACTGGATCATCTGGACGAAACTGTTGAGGTGAAATCCTGGACAGTCGGGGATTTGCGCAAAATCCAATACGATCAATCCACCACCTCCATTTACGCCCGCCTTGGTGGATGTGTTCAGCAGAGCACCCCGTTTCAATCGCCAACCGAGCGCGGACTTTCGATCCGATACACAGAAAACTTTCCGATGGCGGGCGGCTTGAGTGGCCATGTGTGGGCTCAGGCGTTCACTGAATCAGGCCACGAAATCGACCTGGCCATTGATCCCGCTTATATTTTTGAGCGCACAGGTTGTTTGATTTCGCCAAAAATTTCGCAGTGGGGTGGTGGGTCTTTGGTGTCTGTTTTCAACATTGTGTCAGCCGCAGTGAGCGAGCTGACCATGATGTTGAACTTGAGTCTTGAACGATTCCTTGAGCACCATGAAATTCCTGCCAAACCGCCCACGGATTATCTTGCGCTGGATCATCTGCGCGATTGCAAGGTCGTTCTCGCCGGCAGCACTGACGATCTAGCCGGGATCTACACAAAGTTCCAGTCGTACAGCACCAGTTTCTGGGCGGATTATGAACGCATGGGCCGAGTCATCCGTATCCCTGCAAACATTCGAATCTACCCCACTCGGAGCTTGTGGACAGCCAATGAACTTGCTTCACTTGAAGAAGGGGATTTGCTTGCTGTTCAGAACTTTCGTACACCTACTGGGAATGTACGAGTCAGGGGTGGAATTTATTTCAAGAATCACAAAAATCTCAAGAAGCAATTCGAGGTATTCATACAAATGAACGAAGAAGACACCAACCTTCACTTTGGCTCTGATGAACTTGGTATTGAGCAAGCCACACCCTCTGAAGCTGCTTCCCTGGCACCACTTGATGAAATTGAACTGGAAATACAGGCCGGTAAAACAACGATCCTGTTCAATGACCTTTGCTCTGTTCAAGCGGGAACACTGATCGAACTGCGCGACCACTCATTGCCTTTTGTCAAACTGTGTGTGATGGGATCGCCGATTCTTGAAGGTGAACTGGTGACTTTCCAGGACCAGGTGATGATTCAAATCACCAAGCGGCTGGACTGAAGCGCCATGGTTGAAACCATCAATCCCATCGGGCTAGTTGTCACCATTGCATCGCTGTCAGTGTTGCCGTTGATTGCAGTGACTTCAACTTCATTCCTGAAAATCTCCGCTGTGCTGCTCATCCTCAGAAACGCAATTGGCGTGCAGCAAGTGCCTTCTAATATGGTGCTCTACGGTATCTCCATGGTCATGACTTTACTGATCATGGGGCCCGTTCTAACCGATGCGGGTCAGCGCTTTGCCCCCGATGGACAAATGCCCGTGTCTGGCGTGGAAGTGTTGACCTCGATCAACGACGCAGTGCCGCCATTCAAGCAATTCATGCTGAGCAATGTGAATCCGGATTATCTCCAGAAGTTTCATGAAACCGCTCAGCAATTTCAACAAAAATACAATGCACCACCGGTCGACAGAACCGATCTGTTTGTGGTGATGCCAGCCTTTGTTGCATCGGAACTGTCCGAGGCGTTTCGCATCGGTTTGTACCTGTATCTGCCTTTTGTAATCATTGACCTCGCAGTGTCAAGCGGGTTGATGGCTCTGGGCATGATGATGGTATCGCCCATGTCCTTGACGGTGCCTCTAAAAATCGTGCTCTTTGTTGCCGTTGAAGGATGGGCAAAAATTCTGCAGGGCTTGGTCAATTCCTATTTGGGTTAAGCATGCTGATCTACTACGTCAATCAAGCCCTTTGGCTTTCATTCTTAATTGCAGCACCCGTGGTCATCGTGACCATGGTTCTGGGGCTGCTGCTCGGCTTTATGCAAGCGGTCTTCCAGCTGCAGGATCAGGCTTTGCCATTCGGTATCAAGTTGCTCGCGGTCACTGTGGTGTTAGTCGCTTTGGGATCCTGGATGGCCGGAACGATGGTGCAGTTCACCCAGTCGATCCTGGATCTGATTGCCCTGCCGCGGACCTGAAGTGGAACAGCTATTCATTGGCACTGGCGACCCTATTCGGGAGTATCTCTCAGTACTTTCTTATTTCTTGCCGAGAACAGTCAGCTTCATGCTTTTCTTTCCACTACTGTCCAAAGGGTACAGCAGCAACATCATAAAAATGTCGGTGGGTAGTGCCCTTGTTTTGTATCCTGCACTTGCGGCCATTGAATTTTATTCATCTCCTCAGCATGTGCCCAGCTTCACAGTCATTACCTTTCTCAGCGAAGTGTTGCTGGGCGGATTTCTTGGCCTGACCATTGCCTTTCCATATTTTGCATTCAAAGGTTTTGGCGCATTGGTTGATGTTTATCGGGGCGCAACTTTTGCGGGGCAGGTTACCGGCAATGACTCGGGTGAAGAACTGCCGATAGAAACGCTGTTTGGGTACCTGTTCGCCGCATTAATCCTGGCTGGCCCCGGGTTGCATGCAATCACCGTGCATTTGCTGAAAAGTTACCTCTTGATGCCACCAGGCTTCCTTAGCATTCTCGACATGGGTGAATGGTTGCAAAGTCTGATGCGTTTGACCGCAGACTTCATTACTTTTGCTGTGTTACTCAGCGGGCCGGTTTTGATTGCTATTTTGGCAGTGGAGCTGGCGGTACAAATTATCGCTGCTTTTGCCCAACAGCTTCAGGTGTACAGCGTGGAGTACAGCTTGAAAAGTCTTTTCGGCATTCTGGCCTTGCTGGGTTTGCTGCACTTTGCCGAAGAAGACATATTTCTGATGTTTTCGGAGTACAGCGAAACTTTAAATACTTTGTTGTTGGGGCTTCAATGAGCGGAGAAAAGAATTTACCAGCCACCAAGAAAAAGATTGATGATGCGCGCAAGAAAGGCCAGGTGGCTGTCAGCAAAGACATCAAAATTGTGGCTAATCTACTGGTCAGCTATGCCTTGATTTTTGAACTCATGCCCAGCTATGTCGAGCAACTGTCGAATTTGGTTGACGTGATTACTTCTACCGGAATCTCTGAAAAATTCAGTTGGTCGCCCGAGGTTGTTTCCGCTGCATTTCAGGTTTTTGCCTTGATCGTTTTTCCGATGATTGCAGCGAGTGCAATTTGTGCAACGGTGTTGACTTGGGCGCAAATCGGCTTTCTCGTGGCCCCGGAAGCAGCAATGCCCTCATTCAAAAAGCTCGACGCTGTAGAAAACACCAAAAACATGTTTTCCAAGAAGTCTTTTCTTCAACTTCTTTTGTCAGTAGGCAAAGTTCTCGTTGTTGCTTGGGTGGTATTTCTTGTGTTCACCGGTATGACCAACGACATGGTGTACAGCTACCGCGGAGGAATGCAGGAGCTTTTTGCGGTCATGGGGGACGTGCTCAAGAAAGTGGTATTCATGACCTTGAGCGCATTTATTGTGATTGCACTGGTGGACTGGGTTATTGAAAAGGCCAATTTGCTGAAAACACTGAGAATGAGTCACAGCGATATCAAGGATGAAAACAAACAATCTTTTGGTAATCCTGAAATCATCAGCAAACGCAAACAAGAACACCGCAGTTTGCTGAACTCTTCACTCAATCAACTGGATCGATCCAAACTGATTGTGGCCAACCCAACCCATATTTCAGTGGCGCTTGACTATGAGCCCGGAGTTCACGACATTCCCTTCATTGTCGCCATGGGAGTGGACGCCGATGCACTGGAAATTCGCGAGAAGGCCAAGCGTTTGGGTATACCTGTCATTGTGAATGTGAAATTGGCCCGAATGCTTTACAGTGAATGTGAAGAAGAGGAATACATCCGCAAAGAGCACCTTGAACTGGCCGCAGAAGTTTTTAGGGCCTTGTTCCAGCTGAACCAGGCAGCCTCAGGAAATAGTTCTGAAGAGGATGAAACGGATCAGCGTCCTTAAGGCCCTGTAAGCTGTGATATGAGTTCAAACCCAGTCGTCTTTGATAGGCAGTGGCTCTCCCAGTACTTCATTTGTACTACTTCGTGTGTATTGAATTGCCGGGTAGCCTAGCGCAGTGGCCAGTTTATGGTGAAGTTGTTTCAATTGCTTAACCGGCATAACCCAGTTCACCGTGCTTGAACTGACTGCAGCTTCAAAGCCAAGCGTAACAACTGCATTGGCGTCTTCAATGGCAACGCCGATGATCTGATTCGTAAAGAATGTACTCACGATTGTGCCGGGTCCTGAACAAGTTTAATGTGGGCTCTGGCTGATGCAGCATCCTCGAACAAACCAAAGTTTCCGCGTCGCACGCTGGCAATACCCCGAAACAAGCGAAATCGCTCTTTGATGTCTCCGGTGAATGCGCATTCCGACACTGAAAACCGTTGCCCATTTTCGCTTCGGAACCTGACAAAGAACAACGGGTCACCTTGGCGTATGGTGAGGTCACCCAAGGCGCAATCCCATTCCATTGAGCAATTCAAAGTGCGTTGCCAGGCATAGATATCAAAGCGCCCCGGGATGAGATTCCAGTTCAGTGTTTCAATGTCGCCAAGAATGGGGTGCATTTGTTCAATTTCAACGGGTTCATCGGCAAAAAACATATAGGGCGTTGAAATTTGCAACACCACTCTGTCTGGTTTGCGCCAGGTGGACCTTGGTTGAATATTAATGAATTTTTGAACCCGCTTTGGGGGAATGCTTGTGAATGGATAGACGGGGCAAACCGTAAAGCCGGTTGAGTTTGAAACGCGTCTCAGCTTCAAAGAGAACGCGCTTGCCACAACAAAGGTGTCTTCAAAATAGGCCCGCATGGCGGGACAGGACATAAAACCTCTGGAGGTGTTATTCCTGTCTTTTGGGGGGGTGAACCTGGTGGGCGGTGGGTACGCAAATGCTGCTTTTTCAGCTGTGTTTACCCACCCAATATTAATCATGTGTTGATTCACCCAGTCAAATTGGATCAAGAACCGCCGTACCAATAACTTCCATCATCCTCCTCTTCTTCCTCGCTTTCTTCACTCTCTGGGGGGGTGTGTGGCGTAATCGTAACGTCGCCAGGCACCGTAAAACCAGGTCGGGTGTACAGCATGCCAGGTGAAATCACGCGTTGAGTGGTTTCGTCACCGGTTGGCGACGTGGCCACATCAGCGTACACAGGTGGTTCGTAAGCGAACACATTGAAACTGGTGGTCAAAATGTACAGTGCTTTTCGCTGTTCATCGGGGGTCATGGCAGAGAATGCCTCGCCAAACAACACCGTACACATTCTGTCAAGATTGCCCTTCGTTTCATCACTCATCTTGAGTTGGGCAGGGTCGTAAACAAATGATTCAGGTATTGCAAAAGCGGAATCGTTGAAGTTGTTTCTAGCACGTTCGTCGCTGCCCACTCCACCATCGCCTTGCCAGTCACCATGAGTGCTCGAAAGCCAGTCGCGCATTTGTGCTTCGCGGAACACACCCAGACCCAGACCGCTGCCACCGTTCATGTTGGAAATCTGATCCAGGTATCCGCCACTTCCGGCGCTACCACCCAGCATCAATATATCTTTTGATGCTTGTACCAGCTTCGCTCGGTCTTCAAGACTGAGATGACCCAAGCCAATCTCGTTCCAGTAATCGTTATCGCCTGGATCTGCACCTGCCAGCGAACCAATGCCGGAAGTACCGAATCGGTCATTTCTAACGCCCTGCCCCTTGAGCTCGACCTCTGCACCATCGGCTCCCAGTGGTCCACCCAAGGTGTAGAAAATATACATTGCATCCCAGAAGGCTTTCAAGTTTGCATCATTGTTTGCTGGCGCTGTGCCTTCGGGTGGAGTCGTTGCCGGTGCCGCCACTTTGCTGCTGGAGTAAGTTGCCCCGTTGGCAGTCATGAACAGGGTGTTTGTTTCTTTGTCGTAGCCGATCAGGCCTACAGCAATTGCTGTGTTGATCTGGGCTGGTGTCAGTTGTTCCCAGGTAGTATTGGGCGGCAAACCCAACAAATTGATGATCAACTTCAGCAAAGCTTCCTGTTGATCCGCTCTCGCTGTAACCCCCGGGGGCAAGGGCTCTTCAACAGTATTCATTTTGCCGTAGGCTTCCTGGGCAAGTTTTTCTACGTCCGCCGCTGTGTAGTATTCAGGCGGCTCGGTGTTGGGTTTTTGTGCGTATCCAGTATCCGAGAAGTAAGTTGAAGCGCCTGCTGCCTTCATCAAATCCTCAGGCGTCAAATTGTTGATCGCCATCGACGCCAGGTAATCAACGTAGTCCGGGTTTTCAAAATGCCCCTGTGCTTCCTGTCCTTCAGAAGTCAGTTTCCACGTGCTGGCACCCTGAGTGGCATCGCCGCTGACAAGTCCCATTACTTTCAGAATATTCAGGTGTTCCTGTGTAATGGGTACTTCGCCGAACAGCGATTTGCACAAAGCCTCCACGTCCGGGTCCAGGGGGCCGGTCGCCAAGGTTGTTTCTTTGTCACCATAATTGGAATCAAACAAAAACCGTGCACTGCCTGCCAGGCCGGCCAGTCGAGCGCCATTGTTGGCGGGGTCTTCTGAGAACCTGAACTCCCGGTTGTTGAGGTATGCCGCTGAACCGTCTGAAAAGTAAGGGATATCGCCGCCAAAAAACTCCACATTGGCTTGTGCATTCAGTTTGGTGTCCAGCGGTGGTTTCATGAACACCATCGTGACAGTTTGCAGCTGCCCGTTGACCATAACCTGGCCCTGGGTAGTTGTCCGATCGGACAGCATTTCATATTGCTTGGCGATCTCGAACATTTCACTTCTGCCAATGTCGTCAATTTCTACCCCTGTACTTGCACTGACCCATTCCAGGAAATTTTGACGAGATTCACTCGATTCAAAGTAATAGTATTTGTCGTAATCGCCAGTTCCCACCTTGTAGTAGTAATAAGTTTTGCCGTCAAATTCTACGGTGCCCATGTTTTCATTGACGGGTTCTGAGCCGTCCTCGGGCGCAGGTGCAGCCCCTGGGGTGAATCTGGTGCTTACGGTGTTCATGATTCAGTTATCTCCGTCAGTGTATCGATATGCTAAAGATTGAAATTAAAGGCCGGAACGGTATGTGTCCTGGGCGTCTTTGTGACCTTGCCATGCATTCATCAATTGCTGGAATACGTTGTCCAGTAATTGATTGTTTCCATCCAGAACGGAGGCCTTGAATTCTTCAAGTGCTTTGCCAAACTGACCACCTGAATTGATGGGCGACACCAATAGGTTTGCAGTCATTGGACTTAACCACTGCCAGGTGGGGTCGTGAGGGTTTACTTTGTCATTCTTCATGGCGTTGATTTTGATGAAGCTGCCCCCGGCAAATGCCACAAAAACTGCCGCAGACGCCATCGCGCATGCGAATTCAAGAATGGCACCGTCTTTGCGTTTTTGGGCTGCTTCCATGGCTTGCTCAAACCGGAGCCCCGACACCTGCGACATCAGCTTTTTAATGTCCAAACCCAGGGAGTAGCTCAACATGAGGAAGCGAAGAAATAGATCACCGAAAGGGTTGTCGAAGATACCGATTTCTTCTTTGTCGCCGAACATGGCTTGAACTTCATCGTCAGTCAGCCCCCACATTTCTTTGGCTTGTTCCCGGGAAATGTTTGATTTACCGCTGGCCAGGTCCAGGTAGGTTCGAACCTGTCCAGGTTCGAGTTTCTCAAACATCGCTTCGGCCTGCTCTTGGGTTAAGGCAAAGGTGGCCATGGCCTCGCTGATGAATCTCGCTTTTTCCTCTTGGGTCAACGGTGCATCGGTCGGCGTGACGGTTGTTGTATCGCGGGTGGTAACTTCAGGAACACTCATTTTTTACTCCGAAAAATTATGGGTCGAACACTCAGGCATTTAAAGGTGCGAAGTATTGCGGCATGAATTCCAGCAACCGTTGAATCTGGTCGTGATAGACAGAAATGTCTTGCCCTATCGACAGGAGCAAGTTGTTGATCAGGTCAATGAATGCCTGGTCAATGTTGAATGCGTGCATCAGGTTTGCAATTTCAAGTTGAAGCCGTCCCATTTCAAACTGCAGACCACCTTGTGCCATTGTGATGGCGGCTTCCATGGCTTCAAGAAATCGAAGAATGGCACCTTGCTGTGCAACGGTCAGCTCGCCTGTGATGAAGTTTCTAAGCAAGGCGGGCAGCTGACGCAGAAATTGCGCCGTTGCTGAGGTTGATTGGCCAATCGCGGATCCTGCTGCCGAAATACCACCCGCCGCAGCGGCGGTGACTGCCAGCACCAACACCAGAATAATGATTGCACCGACGATTGCACCGCCGATCGGGCCGAATACTTCAGACAGCCCTTTCATCATTTCGCCCATGCCTTTCTGGATTAGCGAATCGTGACCGGCGGCCTCTGCAAGCAGTGGCTCCATGACCATAACCAGTGCAACTGCGAAGACGGCGATGGTCATGGGCGTGGGCACGATACAGGCCACTAGTGCAGCAAGAATTAGCCCCACAATGCCAAGCGCCTTGAATATTTTTCCAAGAAGTCCGCCTTTCTTGGATTTTTTTAGCTGCTCAATGAACTTGTCAACCTGGTCTCTGATGTAGGCCACTTTATTGCGTTCGGTGCCTTCCAGACCTTTCATCAGCTCGGTGAGTGTGTCGCGCGCTTTCTCCAGATTGTCGAGTGTGAAAATGGCCAGATTCTCAAAGAAAATGTCTTCGCTTTCCTCTGGCTTGTCGGGTCCGTTTGCGCTCGGGCCGAGCAAACTGTAGTCGGTGGAAACCATGATCAAGTTCCTTGTGCAAGTTTAGGTGCGAATGGAGGCCATGCTGTTTTCAACACCTTGCAGCAGCTTTACCTGTCCTTTCATGATTTCCTGAATCAGCTGGCCAATGGTGTCCATGCGTTCCTGGATCCGGGAGGCCAGGTCTTGATTGTCCGCGGCAAGTGCCCGCACTTTTAGATTTTCAAGGCGCATGATGTCCAGGTTGAGTAAACTGATGTACATGCTGACAATCACGATGAAGGGGTTTTCCTCTCCTGAATTCAGGGCATCCACCGCTGTTCTCAGGATGGTCATGCGTTCACGGAAGAAGTCCATGGTGTCTTGGTCGCCTCGGGCTTCTGCATCCTTGTACATGCGATGTGCTTCGTCGTAGGCACTCTGAATGTCTTCAGCCGTTATACCAGGCGCATCTGCTTTCCAGTTTTCATCCATGGGTGTTGCCAGATAGTCCTGGTATACATCTTCGCTTTCAATCGTATTTTGTTCCCGCTGAACCAGTCCATGTGAATCTGATAGCCCGGTGGACAATAAATGCGCCTTGCGAGCCATGGCCACATCTTGTCTGAATTCAGAGCCAGCCATATTTATTTTGGTTTGATCTCCTCCGGCTGCGGCCAAGGCCGACCGGTAGTTGCTCAGGGCTGTGGTCAGGCTGTTGAAAAGATCCAGAAGACCCAGGGCTTCCAGTTGATCAACACCCAAGGCTTCCAGTTTTTCCAGCAAAGCTACAGTCGAGGCTTCTGTTTGCGGACCACTGTCTTGATCAAGGGGCAATGAGCCTTCAAGAACCGCTCTTTTAATTTCCTCAAGCGGCGTCAGTTTGCTGCTCACGGATTGTTTGGCTTGATCCAGTCCATCTTGACCCGTAGTGGACTTCGCTAAAATAGTCAGAAAGCGTTGCTGGAGTTTCAGCTCGTCAATTTCGTTGGATAGTTTGTCTTCGCTTTTTCCTGAAGCTTTCCAATCGGCTTGTAGGTCGCGGAGTTGGGTCAAAAGCGCGTTTACGCCGGATACGGCGGTGTGTCGGCTCAAGAAAGTGATCAACTGTTGCAAATGCTGAGGCGACAATTCTGTTAAATCGTCAAAACCGTTCTGATTTAGCCAGGATCGAATAAGACTATCCACACTGCTGGGCGCAGTTGTATCAACGGTAGACTCGACCCAAGGTACGGGAGTGGTGGCTGGAACGCTCATTGTGTGATCCTTTGTAAAAGTGGGTGGAATTCAGTGACTTGCCTAATGCATTAGTCAACGCTCCAGATACCAATTCGGGTTTTGCCCGCGTTAACGTAACCGTCGTATCGTTCACGGGCGCTTTTGGCCTGTGCAGCCAGCGCTTCACTGGAAAACTGGGGGGGGATTACAGCCAGTTTTGCATCGGCACACCAGGCGTATAATTCTTGCGCTTCGCCTTGGCTGATCTCTTCACCGTTTTTGAGTTTTTCAATAAGGCCCTTGATTCTGTCGGACGCAGGCTGACCTTTTTTCGCCATGACTTCAAGGGCGGTGTCGAGGAAACCTCGCATACCTCCGCTTAGTTCCAGCGTGCCGTCTTTCGTGTGTGCATTCAGCACAGTCATTAGTGAATCAGCGCCTTTCTCAAGCGTGCCATAATGCTCGCCAAGTTCCGCAAGTCGCTTCATTTCTTCGCCAAGCCAACCCAACTCAAGGTCGCCGATCATCAGCGTTACTGACATCCAGTCTCCACGACCCGCTGCAGCCCACATGGCGTCCAGCTTGGCTTCGTCAGGCTTGTAGGGTTCTGGCGGAGTCCAAGTGGATGTTGCTTCTGGTGCTGCGGGCGGGGTGGATGACATGGTGTAACCTCGTGTTTGAGTGTTGATGAAATTACATGCGGGCTGCGTCGTATACTTTTTCGACGAAGTCTTTGGCTTTGCCGCAAGCGGACATGATTTTCGCTGCGGTTTCCAGTGAAATACCCAGCTTTGCTACTGCCGCAGCCACTTCACCGGGTGTGGGATCGCCTTGCAACAGATCGTAGAAAGCCTGGAATGCTGCTGCTTGAACTTCATCGCCAAATGCGGCGTATTCATCGACGAAAGGGGTAACGCTGGAATGCGTTGGGAAAGCTACTGGACCTGCCATGATTGGCTCCTTGATTAGGTAATGAATGGAAGTACTGCGGACTACTTAAATTTCTAAGAATCGTTTTTCCTCTCCTCCTCCCAGGTTTCTTGCATTCTTTCCATGGCGTGATCGGTAATCAACGTCACGGCAAGGCCCTCAATTGCGCGATTAACCAGAAGTTCGTCTGGTGTTACTTCGGTGCCGTAGTACGGAACGGTTGTTGTTGAAGGTACGGACATGTGATGCTCCTTATTTGTTGACGATGCTTTTCAGTGGTTCAGTCATGTCTTTCACCAGGCTTGCTGCAAGTTGCCACAGCGAACCCATCATTTGCATTTCATAGCTCATGACGACAACGTCAGTTGGCGATGAGCCGAAATCGGGTTTACTCAAAAAACTATCGACCCGTTTTGCGTGGTTGTCGGCGAATCCGAATACTCGAGCGCCTACGTTGAGAACTTCCATTGGATCTCCTTGTTTCAGCTTATTGCTGTTTAATCAGCTGTTCAAAATGTTCGGACACCTTGGTGCCGATCTTCCCGGTAAGTTGTACTGACACGGATTTCATTGCGCTGACATGCATTGCATCGATCAGGCTGAAGACGCTGTCGCGTGAGTCGAACTCACGAAGCTTTTTGTCCATGTTGACTTTGTCTTGATTCAACTTGTCCTGCGCTTTTTCAACAAAAGTTCTAATTGAACTGTTGACAGGATTGGGTTGGGAAAGCATGTTGCTGAAATCGGCGGCGTCCGCGATGGACGGCTTGAGTGTCTGCCCCGATGAGGCACTGGAAATTTGTGTGGCGCTTATTGGATCAATCAATTTTCAACTCCAGTTCAGTGTTCAACTTGCTTTCCAGACTTGCCCTAAGCATTTGAGCAAGCACCGATTTTTCTTTCAAACCAAGGTTTGATTTCATCGTTAAACGGACAAGACATTTGCCGTTGATGAACTCGCCCCGAATGTGTACTTCCCCAGCCATTGAGTTGACGATTGAGAAGCTGAAATCACTATTGGGCGGAATCTCTTTTCTTTCCTCACATTTATTTTGTGGTGAAAAAAATTCGTTGGTTCCATGCGTTGATGCATCAAAATCAGACTGATCGGGTTTGTTTCGGGTTTGCGTTGAATTGGTCGTGGCCGGAGTCATTAACATGTTGAAGAAGTCGTTCTTCAAGGTGTCGTCATTCGACCGGAATGTGTCTTTGGGCAGGTTTCTTGGGCCTTGCTGTTGCGCTACTGCGCGGTTCAGCGTGGGAATGGTTTTGTTGTTGCGGGCTTCAATTTTCTCGCGTGTAATTTCTGAAACTTTCAGTGGATCGTATCGGGATTGAATCGTCATGATGGGGGCTCTGGAGTTTGATGGAATAGGGGTGCTGGCTGTCAAAGTCCTGAAAGCCGATTGACTTCCCACAGCACCTTTTCAAGTGCCGACTGGATTTGCGCCGGGGTTTCGAAGTCCCAGCCGGGTTGGGTTTGAATCACAAACCCGGCAGATGGATCGGTATGAAATTTGGCGGAGTAGCCCGGAAATTTAGGTTTGTTTTTGTCATCGTTGAGCAGGCAGGCTGAACTTACAAACGATTCCTCAAGGGGCGTATTGCCGACCCACACGAAAAAGTACTCACCCGTATTGGGTTTGTCGTTGGCCGTATCTCCGCGAATAACAGTCCAGTCACCTTGGCTGTGTATGGGTTCCATGGTGTGGTGCTCCAGGTCGCATGGATGGTGGATCATGATGGTGCTTAAAAGACCGGCGCAAGAATTGCTGACAGCTGGGTGTTGCGCTCAATATTCTCGACAAGAATTTTTCGTTGATTCGAGTTGCGGTACATACCGCTGATGAGGTCGTGCAGTAACACCCAACGGCAATAGTTGGTAATGAAAGCGTTCTTCGCGGGCATGCGATCTGATCGAACTGCTGAGGCAATTGCGATCAAGGCATTTGCCCCTGCAAGCGTTTCGTTCGAGAGAACGGCCTGCAGGCATGATTCTGTGAGACTGGTCAAACTGGGTAAGCCTTGCATGTTTGCTTTTTGACCCCATCCCAGAAATTTTGAGTGCAATGCATGCAAATTGATCAACAGGCCGAACTGTTTGATTCGACTTAGAATCAAGTGGTGGCGAGGACTCGTAATTCGGGCTGGTTCCTGTGTTTTTTCGCGGACAAGAATCTGAATGAATCCTTCTTGCATTCGCACCAGTTTTTCTGTGGAAGCGCCAGCTTGTAGATCCTTCTTGATCATTTTGTACAGTGCAAAAAGATCTGTTGCTGACGTGGTGTTGGGTTGAATTTCCATAATTTGGTAGGCAGTGATGAACTCGCGCAGAGACGGGCCCGAAAACGATTTTGCCTTGCCTACTTCGTAGGCCCCCAAGGTGCCGGAAATAAAAGCACCATGTTCTGACAGCAACTGGTTTCGCGCCTGTTTTATCTCGGCGCGGTCGCTGTCGCTTAGCAGGGTGTCGCCTTGTTCTTGCAGGGTTTCCAGCAGGAGAAATTTTCGCAAGGCTCGCTCGCCGGGGTTAAGCGACGAGGTCATGTCCACCAGGCTTTTGCTTTTTGAACGGAGGGAATTCAACAAAGACATCATGTCTTTCTCAAAAAAGCTGCCATTGTTTACAAAAAGGGTTTTGTAGACATTCTCGAATTTTCTGCTTTTGCCGGTGCGTTTTCCTGACGACGAGATGCTGCCTTTCTGTAAGGCAGCTTGTTGCTGTTCTTCTGCACTAACTTGCGGCAGACTCGAAGATGTCTGCGTTTTGGCCGATTCGGCACCTTGCTCGGTATCTGGGCTGCTGGTTTTTGCATGGGCAGTAACAAACCGTTCAACCCTTTTTCGTGCCTCGCCTTCCAGTGGGCGTTTGGAATTAAGCCCGCCCTGCAGGGCTTCTGTGGACGTGACCTCTTGTACTGTTGGCGCTTTGACTGGGATGGATGTGCCCATGATTACCTCGAAATTGAACGATCGAGCCTCAGAGAGGGCGTTGGTTGAAGATAATCACCGTTGATTTTGAAAGACCTTTGTACGGTATCCACGGCATCGCGTGTGGATGCAGAGTTGTGCGGAGGGTCTTCAATCAGGCGAGGTGTGATGAGGAATAAGCGGACCACATTCTGACGCTGGGTTTGGGTGCTGGAAAATGCCCTGCCGATGAATGGCAGTGAGCCCAGTATGGGTACTTTGTATTCTTGATCGCTCGATGACTCTCGGTTGTAACCACCGATGAGAATCGCTTTTTCTCGTTGTATCAAGGCCTGGGTACTTAGTGAAGTGTTTTGAACACTTGGGGCGTTGATGCCTTGGCTGCCTTGCATGCCTTGCGTAATGTTGCCATCCTGAATTTCAATTCTCAAAAAGATTTTGTCGTCATCGCCTTCTTTCACCAGTCGTGGTGTGACCTGAAGCAAGCTACCCGCTGTAACAGGAACAACATCGGCCACCCTTTCACCCAACACCTGAAGGTAAAGCGTTTGGCTCAGGTCGATGTAGGCGGATACGTTGTCTTGCGTCACGATGGTTGGGCGGGCGAGTACTTTGGCGTTCTCATCAGCAGAGAGTGCTTTCAGACGTGCCAGAAAGCGAACTGGGTCGACGATGGTGCTTGCACCTGGTATCACCAGACTGGCCGCGTTGACTGCACTTCCGGGAAAATCATAGAGAAAGTGCGAGGACTGAAAGCCAAACTCCAGGCCCAGTTCGTTGAGACCTCGCTGGTCAACTTCTACGAGCATGGCTTCAACTTCAATCATGGGCAGCGGGCGATCAAGTTTGTCGATCAGCTGTTTGTAGTAGTCGAACTTGCTTTTGGCATCGCGGATCAAGAGAGAGTTTGTACGCGGATCGGCGGTGACGCTGATTGGCTTTTCTTCCTTGTTTTGTTCGTCTTGGTTTGTGCCAGGCATGGTGGTTGGTGACATGGCCATGGCTTGCATGTTTTTGGTCTGAGAAAGGGATGGTGAAGTGTTGGTCGATGCACCTCCATCGGCAATCATTCCAGCCTTTTTGTTCTCTGGAGATGCTGTCATGCGCTGGTTTGGCAGACCCAGTAGATTCAGCAAAACAGACAGTGCGCCAGGCGTTGTGATTGTCGTCCCTCTGAGTGTTGTTTGACGGTCTTCCACTGAAGCGTACTGAAGCGGGAATACCATCAGATCGATGCCATGCTTGGCAATTTCAGAGGGATCAGGAGGGCTTTGTTCAAAGGTTTCCTCGACCAGTTTTACATAGCTTCGAGGACCTGAAACAATCAACTCTTTGGTGTCAGAATTAATGGCAAACGGAAATTCTTTGTAGTACAGACCAGATGACGTTAAAAGGTCCTTCCAGTCATCGTTGCTGCGCTGACCGCCAACATAGACTTTTTGGGTTTTCCAGTCGTCTGAGCGGTACACAAACACTTGCGTACCGTTTTGAAACCAGTTGATGCGGAATGCGCTTTTGAAATAGGCCATGACATCATCAACATTGCTGAATTCGAATTTGCCATTGATTGGCTGGCTGGACAGACCGCTGGCGTTCAAGTTCAAGCCGAGCATGTCGAGCATGTTTTCAAGGGCTCGACGAGAGGGCTCTTCCTGGGCAATGTACATTTTCATGTTCGCTTTGGGTTGCGGTGCACTCAACACGAAAGCGGGGGTCAAGAGCAGCAACAGCCACAGGCCATTTGTATTAATCCACTTCTTCATATTTTTCACCTGTGCGGTTGATGGACTCGGCGACTTCGCTTTGAAGGTTTTCAATTTCCCGTTTATAAAGCGCCATAATGTTGTCGATAGAGACCTGAATTTCTGAGCCTTTGGTGGCGCGAATGCGAAGTTCGAAGGGGTTGAGGTCTTCGGATGTTTTGACTTCCCATTTTCGAATCATGAGTTTCCTGGACAGCACTGCGCCCAAGCAGGACTGGACGGTGTCGACTTGTTCTTTTGCACATTCCAGTGTCAGGCTTTGATTGCTCAGTGATCGGTCGAGCAGTGATTTGACCAGTTTCTCAACTTTGATTTTCTCTGGCACGTCATCCAGAAACTTGTGGAGTGCAGTGGTACACACTTCAATACAGATTCTGGATGAGGTGTCGGCCAGCTCCTGGACACGTTGTCGAGTTGTTCTGTGGATAGCTTGCACGTCGGTTTGCAGTGAATTGGCAACTTCCTCGCGTGCCTTGTGTCGGATTTCGTCGGCGTCACGTTGGGCTTGCTCGATAATTTGACGGGCTTCGTCGTGCGCAAAGGAAAGAATGTCCCGGTGATCTTTTGCAAACAGCAGTGTTTTGCCTTTGATGATCGGACCATGCATTTGCAGGCCTTCAGGAAATTGAATGCGTCGCAGTAAATTAAACATCGGCGCCCCTGTAAATTGCTTCAATGTCGAGCGGACTGAATTCGTCTGTTAGCAGATCCTGCTCAATCTCAAGTGCCGGTTCGCGATACTGATCGGCTGTTTCCTCAAACAGGGCGGCAAGTTCAGTGTCGATCCACCCGATGGTTTCATTCCACAAGCCTTCCTCAAGCGGGTCGATCTGTTTGATGAGCGAGGTAATGCTTCGGCTGCTGGTAACGGACCATCGCTTGAATAAAGACGGGAAAAAACTCTTGATGACCAAGCCCAATCCCAATAGCGTTCTTGTGTGTATGGTCAGGATTTCGTTGTCGTTCTGATTGACAAGGCTGGCTACCGAGAACTGCCATTTAGCGAGTCGATAGGGAATGCTTCGATAATGCTCAATGATCTGGCGGATTTCTTCGGGTGAGGAAACTCCGAATTTGCTGTTCCATTCCTGTGGGCGGGCGTGGATGATGCTTGTGTCCATCGTCAACGTGGCCAATTTCAGAAGATGCTTTTCAATGGTGGCTGTATTGCCCAGGCTTATGCAGACCAGTTCGGGCTTGTCCTGCAAGCTGGGTTCTGGAATGTCATCCAGTTCCAGAATGCTGCGGGTTTGCAGCAGCTGGAAATAATCCTGTATCTTGCCTGTTCTATGATTGGTTTCAAATGGGATGCGTTCAAGCTGTTCCGCATGAATGTTGATCAGCGGGTTGGACCACCATTTCCACCACAGCATTTGCATGGGCTCGGGAATGTTCATTTTTTGAACCTTGCGTGCAAGGCTTTCAGCAGAGAAGGCCATTGATCAACACCCTTGGCTTGCAGCCAGGTCATGCCCACTGACAACATCCACATAAAAAGAATCAGGTAGGTCATGAGCAGGAAATAGCCTTTGTCTTTAGCGCTCATTGCGATGGGACCGTACCAAACCAGCGGCACGCACTCATCGACTTTGATTTCGGATGGCACGGCAGTGACTGTGACGCTGCCCTGTGCATCGCCTGTAATGCCAGGAATACTTCTGAAAACCATGTCCCGAACTTTTGGGATGTAGGCTGGAAACTGCGCGTTTTCAGAGTATTTGACGAATACGGCTGCGGATGAAGGGGTGAGCGGTTCTCCGGGGTTCGCGCGTTCGGGCAGCACAATGTGAACTTTGGCGGCGAGTACGCCATCAATTTGCATCAGGGTATCTTCGAGTTCTTGTGAAAGTGCATACAAGTAGCGAGCCCGTTCTTCGAGGGGCGAGCTGATCATGTTCTCTTTCTTGAAGACTTGCCCAAGTGAGGTTTTTTTGTCGCGTGGCAGTCCATGTGCCTGCGTAAGATTCAACGCTGTGGATGACAGGTTTTTGGGAACTGATACGCTGGATCCGTCTTTGGTTTTTGACTTTTCTGCGGGAATACCTGCCGCGAGAAGATGTGCGTAAATTTCATTGGCTTCGGGTTCAGACAAACCGGTGAACAGCACTGTTCGGTCGGAGCAAGCCTGTAGAAACAATGTTCCTGCAAGTACTAGCGCAAGCACACGGAAACGATAGAACAAGGATTTCATGCTAGCGACCTTTCGTGACAGAGGCAATTTCTTCGCTGATGTCATTGGCGGTATTGCCCACGCGATTAACACCCAGGAAGTAATATGCTGACGAGAATTGCTGTTGCACCACTGCCCGCGGAAAGTTGCCGTCCATGGTGTGTCCACCTTCCAGTTGCTGAATTCCACCGATGAGGTGACGCTGCAAGCGGCTGATATTAAATTCGGCTTTTTGAAGTTCGATGGCGGTTTTTGCTAGCAGGGGTGGAGGAGACTCGGCTACTTCCCCGGCTGGTCTGGATTCAAACCCGGGCGTACCTTTGTTCAAACTTTTGCCCAAGCCCGACATCAGACGCTGAAAATACTCGATGTTTTCTTGAGGCGCACTGATATTGCCTGGCTTGTCCAAATTGATTGGAGCTGGTGAAGTTGGAGAGATTTCTAACATGTGAGCACCTTTCCTGTTGTGCGCTTACTGAGTGCCTGCGCCAGTACTAAAGTTCCGTTAAGCGTTGTTTGAGCTGAAATTCAGTTACAACATGCACCGTTCTTTGCTGCTGTCGTCGAATTTGAGTTCATAGTCGTTGGATGATGGACGTTCATCGCTTTGTCCATAGAACTGCAAACGCAACTCCACGCGCCGACTTGCGTCTTTGGAATCGCGAATGTTGTTGAAGGCTACGCCGCCGGCGAGAAATAATTTTTTGATCTGTTTGCGTTGCTCGGATGTGAACTGAATCGCGTTTGTTGATTCATGGCTCAGCAGTGTGCACATAACCCATTCCGAGCGCTTCAGGCTGAGGTTCAGGTTGTACAGGTAAGAACCATCGGTGTCGGTGTAGCCTTCAATGACAATTTGCTTGAGCCATTTTTTACCCATGGGTGTTCCGGCTGTCTCAAGGATGATCGGAACAATTTGACCCAGGGCCTCGGTGCCTTGTTCGTTCATTCTGTAGTCATCGGTTTGGAACCGACCCACTTCTCCGAAGTTAATGCGATTCAGTTTGCAGTCAACGTTGAGGTTTGGGTTCACTGCCGATGCTTTGTGGGAAAGCAGATTGCAAATCTCGGTGATCTCTTGGAAGCGCAGTTCTGTTTTTGCGATTTCCGGATCTTTGGGCTTCAGTGCTACCACGGGTTGCTGCAGTTCTCCGCGCTGGCTGCGTTTGACCAGTTCTTCAGCTTGCCGTGAGATGGCTGCAAGCGCGGCAACCATGGTGACCAGAAACAGGATCATGAGCGCTGTCATCAGGTCGGCATATGAAATCCAGAATGGTTTTTCCGCTTCGTCGCTTCGGTGTGGTGCGGTGAATGATTGCATCAGGCTCATAGCGGCTCCGCAGATGAACTTGCTTCGGCGTGACTGTCGTTTTGACGGGCACGTATGACTTTCATCGCAAGATCTTGTGGATTGCTGCGGATGTGACTGAGGCGGTTTTCCAGCTTTTGACCCATCTCTTCGATCGGGTGTTTGACTTGTCTTGCAAGAATGATCTCTAGCTGGTTGCTCAACCTTTTATTGGATTCGTTCAGAGCCCTTTCCAGGGCTTGAGCCAAACCGTCGTTGTTTTGGGATTGAATGGACTCGAGTTGTTTGATGACTGGCAACATGGCTTGAAGCAAATCGTCTTTCAGGTCCCGGGTCACATTGTTTGCACTGGAGGAGTGTTGAACCAAAGTGGCCAGGTATTCCTCACCCACGCCTGGTTCAAACAGGCCGTTCATCGCGTCAACAAGATCGTCCAATGCGGCGAGATTTTTTCTGTAGAGCGATTTCTCCCAGTGCGTGATGACCATGGCAACGCCAATTGCGGCGGCGGAGGCATAAAATGCGTCGCGAACGCCGCTAATTAGCAGAGTGATGCTTTCGTTCATTTTTTCGACATTGGACGCGTCGAAGTTACTCAAGCCAAACAGCAGACCGGCGAAGGTGCCGATGATCCCGATACCGGTCAGGATGCCCGGCAAGTGTTTGAAATAATCAACTCCCAGTGGCCTGTCGATGACCGTTGCTGCGGAGAAGTGGGTGGTCACCGGCACTGTGAGCCTGAACTTCCGGTTGCGCTTGACCCCGTTGATTGTTCCCGTTTGCGGGTGAAGGGTTTTGGCGAAGTCTTGCCAGGCTTTTTCGAGCATGGTGCCCTGAAACACTCTGCTGACTCCGTCTTTGCGCATGAAGTCGTCGCCCTCCGTCATTGAGCGTACGGTGCTGCCAACTTTGGAAACCACATCGGCAAGCTCTTTGGACTTGACGACGTATTGCTTGTAGAAGTTAAAGCTGGCCAGGCCAAGCAGGATCAATACTGTGACAGGTGGGATGAGCTGGATCAGGTTTGTACTTGATGGTCCCACTGCGGACTCCTTGAGGATGGATTAAAGATGTCAACTAGATTTCTCGCTACAGGTTTTAAGTTTCCAATGGGGAGATTTGGTTCCAGAAACGCAAAAAGGCACCCCGAAGGGTGCCTTTTCACTTTGCATGGGGGTCGGAGCCCCATGCAATACTACAAAGCTTAGATGGGCAGGCTGTCTGTGGGCAGTGCGCTGGTCAATGCGTCCAGTGGACTTGCGCCAGAGGAGATTGGCAGGCTGGAGGGGTCCAGCATGCTGGTCAGTGTATCCAGGGGCGTGCCAGTGGAGGGGAAGCTTGGCAACTCACCACCTGCGCCACCGCCTGCTGCCAGGTCAGTCAGTACGCTGGGGTCCAGCAGGGATGTCACCATGTCCAGAGGTGTACCGGTTTCGGGGATACCTGAACCACCGCCACTCAGGGCATCGGTCACTGGCCCCAGCACTGCATCCAATGGAGTTCCAGTAGGACCTTCTTCGGATCCACCACCGCCACCACCTGCCAGTGCATCAGCTACAGGCCCCAATACAGCATCCAATGGTGTGCCCGTGGGGCCTTCTGTGCTGCCACCGCCCTCATCGCCACCGGGCAAAGGCAGGCCGCCAGAGAGTGCTGCGATTAGAGGATCTGTCACTGGGGTTAGTGCATCAAATGCTTGATTTAAACCATCAGCCAAGGGTTGTGAAACCATCGGCAGTGCGTCAGTTGCAGTGGCCAAGCCATCAAACAACGGTGCAGCTGCGTCAAAAATCTGAGTCAAACCATCGTTCAGTGGGCTCAAAACCGGCTCCAGTCCGCCCACGACCTGGGACAGACCATCGGCGATCTGGGGCGTAACCATGCTCAGCCCGCCACCCAGTTGCTCAGCAACTACCCGAAGGTTTACTGGAAGTGTGTCGGCAGCAGCAGTGACCATACCATCTTCATTGCCCGCGATTACGTCGACCAAGGGAGAGAGTGCTGTTTCTACGGATTCGGTAATCGGTGTGACGTTCTGATCAAGTGAATCGGTTACAGGGCTCAATCCATCCAGTGCGCCAGTCACGGTATTGTTCACCGGTGTCAGAGCTGGCTCCAACGCAGTTGTTACCGGCGCTGTTTCATCCAGCACTGGGTCAAGTGCCTCTGTAACAGGTGCCAATGCACCAACTGGTGCGTCTACTACGGTAGTCACTGGGGCTAACGCGTCCACGGTTTGATCCACCGCAGGGGAGGCGGGGCCGGCCGCATCGGTGACTGGCTCCAGTGCACCTGCGGTTGCTTCGCCAGAACCACCACCAGAAGAACCGCCGCCGGATCCGCCGTCGCTGTCATCACTTCCCAATACGAATGCAGCACCGGCTGCTGCAGCCAGTGGACCGGCCAAACCGCCGGCAGCCAAACCTGCACCGAACAAACCAAACATGCCGCCTGCGCCGGTTACTGCGACTGTTTCGCCTTCAGTCAGCAATTCGAATTCGCCCTCGGCTACTTCAAATTCAGCACCGTTTTCGCCTTCTTTTAGTGTAGCTACTGCGTTGGATTGAAGAATACCTTCAGTGGCTTTTTGACCTTCAGCGCCAGGAAATTCAATGTATGCAGAACCTTCCGCACTGGTGGTGACGGTGTCACCAGCAGAAATAATGTCGCCTTCTTTCAGAAGGACTTGTTCACCGTCAGGACGGGTTACAGAAACCTCTCCCAACACGCTTTTGATAACTCCAGTGATATTAGCCACAGTGCATTCTCCGACAATGGTGTGTTCATTTGAAAATTCGGCAAAAGTTTCGCCTTGTGAGAGTTTTACTGGCCGTAATCAGGAAACGGATGTGAATATTTCCTAATAGTTAACAATCTTTAACATTTTTTGTAAGTGTTATGCTTACAAATCCTGATTTGCCGCATGTAAAGCACTCTAGAGGGAACGCCGATCGAATCTAATTGTTTTTAATTCAGCCAATTAGTGTAACTCTTTCGGGGGGTAATTTGCTCACCAAGCCAGTTGTCGAATGGCCAGTTCTTTCATGATTTCTTCTGCACCACCACCGATGCACATTACTTTTACTTCGCGATAGATGCGCTCGGTCGAGCTTCCGCGCATAAAACCCATGCCCCCCAAAATTTGCACAGCCTCGTTGGCGCAATGCTGCAAAGTTTGAGTGGCCTGGTTCTTCAGCAAACAAATATCGGCCACCAGTTCTTCGTTGATATCGCCTTTGTCGATGCACGCAATTGTTTCATCGAACCAGGCTTCCGTTGCGCGAATTTTCATGCGCATGTCGGCCAACTTGTGGGCGATCACCTGATGTTCAATCAGGCGTTTGCCAAAAGTCTGGCGGTTCTGTGCCCAGTCCAGCGCTTCGTTCAAACACACCTTCGAAAAGCCCACACAGGCACCTGCCAACATGAGGCGTTCCGTGTTGAAGTTCTCCATGATGATGCGAAAACCTTTTCCCTCTTTGCCAACCAGATAGTCAGCAGGTACTTCCACATTGTCGAAGTAAATGCTGGCGGTGTCGCTCATCCACCAGCCTGTCTTTTTCAGCGGGCTACGGGTCAGGCCCTTGGCGTTGCCTGGCACCATGAGCACGGAAATACCGCGCGCACCGGGTTCGCCAGTACGAACTGCTACGGTGAGCCAATCAGCACGCACGCCGCTGGTGATGAATACCTTTTCACCATTGATACGGTAATGAGGCACGCCATCTTTTTGAAACAGGTCGGCTTTGGTTTTGAGGTTGGCCACGTCGGACCCACCCGAGGGTTCGGTAATGGCCAGCGCGCTGATGGCTTCACCTTTCAATACCGCAGGGGCGATTAGTTGGACCAGCGCTTCACTGCCATGATTCAACAACGGAGGTAAACCGATGTTGTGGCTGAACAAACCTGCCAACAGACCTCCGCTGCCTGCGGAGCACACCAGGTTGGACAGCTTCAAACGATCGGCCAAGGTGCATTCGAATCCTCCCACTTCTTCCGGGTAACCCAGGCCAAGCAAGCCGAGCTCACCCGCCTGACGGTAAAGCTCGCGCGGGAATTCCCCAGCCTCGTCCCAGTCATTGATGTGGGGCTTGATCTGCTCATTCACAAATCGCTCCACCGAGCGGAAAAAGTCTTCCATGGATCGTGTCTCCTCCAGCCGGGCTGTGTGTTGTTTATTGGATCTGACCAAGCTGGACCATGGCTTGTTTCTGCTTCATTTGGTCACCCACCTTGATGTGCACCTGTTCCACAATTGCAGCGGTTTTGGCGGTGATGCGGTGTTCCATTTTCATGGCTTCCAGACACACCAGCACTGCACCGGCCTCCACCTGTTGGCCTGGTTGAACCAGTACCTGCGTCACTTTGCCATTCATCGGGCTGCTGACAAGTGGCTGAAATACACCTTCCGCCAAGGCCGAAGCGCTCAGCAAAGTTTCTTCATCCACATGCAACGCCTGAGGGTTTAGCCACTGTTGAATCCACACGCCAGTGTTTGATTGGGTGACTGTGTATTGCGCGGATTGCCCTTGCACCATTGCCTTGATGGTGAAACTGCCTTTTGCCGTGTCGGTACAATCCCAGTGCTCGATGAGCACTGTTTCATCACCCAGCCCGTCAATCATGTAACCTTGGGCGCTGCAGTCAACCTTCAAATTCAGGGTGTTGCCCTGTGATTTGAGTTTGAGTGGTCGTGGCAGCGCACGTGTACTCGAAAAACCACTCAACGGTAAAGGCCATGCGAGTTTTTCGTACTGTGGTGCATAGGCAAGGAACACTGCGGCGACAGCGCACTCTGCCTGGAAATGTTGAGGTTTGAGCAATTCATCAGCATGCTGGGCCAAAAAGCCTGTGCCGAAATCACCACCCTGAAAAACAGGGTGACTGGCGATTCGTTGCAAGTAGAGTGCGTTGTGCTCAAAGCCGATGAGCACGGTTCTTTTGAGTGAATCAGCCAGCTTCTCGCAGGCGGCAAGGCGGTGATCGCCGTGCACAATGACCTTCGCCAAAAGGCTGTCGTACCAGGGGCTTACCTCACCGCCTCTTTGCAGGGCGTGGTCGCAGCGGCTGTTCGCATCAGGACTCCAGGTCAACACTGGCCCCGTTTGCGGCATGAAGTCGCGCGCAGGGTCTTCGGCACATAGGCGGCCTTGAATGGCATGGCCGTTGAACACAATTTGTTCTTGTTGCAAGGTGAGGTGTTCGCCTGACGCAATTCGCAATTGCCATTGCACCAGATCAACGCCGGTGATGGCTTCCGTGACGCCATGCTCCACTTGCAAGCGGGTGTTCATTTCAATGAAGTAAAAATCACCGTTTGAATCCAGCAAAAATTCAACTGTGCCCGCACCCACATAGTGGGTGGCATGCACCAGTTTTAATGCGGCTTCACCCATGCGTGCACGCAGCTCCGCGTCCACTGCTGGGCTGGGTGCTTCTTCCACAATTTTCTGGTGGCGGCGTTGAACGGAGCAATCGCGCTCGCCCAAATGCACTGCGTGACCGTGGGTATCGGCCAGCACCTGAATTTCAATGTGGCGCGGGTTGATGATGGCTTTTTCAAGCATGACCCGGTCGTCGTTGAATGCATTCTTCGCCTCAAGTTGGGCCGAGTGAAGTTGCGATGCAAATTCGGATTCAGTCATCACCAAACGCATGCCACGCCCGCCACCGCCCGCCAACGCTTTGATCATCACTGGGTAGCCAATCCGCTGCGCCCCAGCCATCAGGTCGGTTACGCTTGCGTTGGGCTCGCTAAAGCCGGGAATACAAGGCAAACCAGCCTGTTGGGCAATTTCTTTCGCACGGGCCTTGTCGGCCATGTCAGCAATCGCCTGTGGCGTGGGGCCCACCAGGGTAATTCCTGCGTCCACACAGGCTTTTGCAAAGGCAGGGCTTTCCGATACAAAACCATAGCCGGGGTGAATGGCGTCTGCACCGGCTTTCAGCGCGGTTTCTATCAGTTTGTCGATACGCAAATACGATTCAAGTGAGGGTGCTGGGCCAATGCAGTAGGCTTCGTCGGCCTCTTGAACATGCATGGCTTTTTCATCGGCCTCGGAATAGACGGCGACTGTTGCGATACCCATGGGCTTGGCAGCGCGCAATATTCTGCGCGCAATTTCATTGCGATTGGCAATGAGCAGTTTTTTGATCCTAGGCATTCTTTTTCTTGCCCGGCAAAATACCCATGAATTTGCAGATGATGCCCAGCATGACTTCGTCTGCACCGCCACCAATCGAGATCAGTCGGCCATCACGATACAGTTGCGAAGCCGGGTTTTCCCAGGTAAAACCCATGCCGCCCCAGAATTGCAAACACTTGTCGGCGACTTCGCGCACCAAGCGACCACTCTTCAGTTTGCACATGCTGGCCAGCTCGGTGACTTCGCCACCAGCCACGTATTCTTCAGTGGCCTGCCACACCAAGGCACGCAAGGCCTCAATTTCAGTTTTCAATTCAGCCAATGTGAAATGCACCACTTGTTGATCGAGCACGGTGCTGCCGAACAAGTTGCGCTGGCGGGTGTAGTTGATGGTTTCGTTGAGCACATGCATCATGCCTTCGATGCTGTTGGCGGCACCCCACAGGCGCTCCTCCTGAAACTGGATCATCTGGTACATGAAGCCTGCGCCTTCCATACCAATCAAGTTGCGCTGGGGTACACGCACATTGTCAAAGTGAATAAGACCCGTGTCGGATGCCCACATGCCGATTTTGTGAATCTTCTTCTCAATCGTAATGCCCGGTGTTTTCATCGGTACGATGATCAGTGATTTGTTCTGATGGGGCTTGCCTTCGCTGGTGTTGGCCAAGAGGCAGATCCAGTCGGCTTGCAAACTGTTGGTAATCCACATTTTGCTGCCGTTAATGATGTAGTCGCTGCCATCCTTGCGCGCGGTAGTTTTCACACCAGCCACGTCCGAGCCAGCACCGGGCTCTGAAACACCAATACAGGCCACCATGTCGCCAGCAACGGCGGGGGCCAGAAATTCACGGCGCAGCTCGTCGCTGCCGAACCGCGCCAAAGCAGGCGTGGCCATGTCGGTCTGAACGCCGATTGCCATGGGCACACCGCCACAATGGATTTTTCCCAAAGCTTGCGCCGCCACCACGGAATAGCTGTAGTCCAAACCCATGCCGCCAAACTCTTCTGGTTTGGTCAGTCCCAGCAAGCCAAGATTACCCATCTTTTTGAACAGTTCGTGGGCGGGAAACATTTGTTCCTTCTCCCAGGTGGCCACGTGTGGATTAATTTCATTCTCCACAAAGCGTTCGATGGTGCGTTGTAGTTCTTTGTGTTCCTGGCTTAGTCTCACTGCACTTCCTCCTCGTTATTTATTTCTCACGCGCTAGGGTCGAGCCACGCCAAATTGCATGGCTTGCACACTGCGCTCTTGTTGCAGACAGGCGATCAGCGCTAGCGCCAACACCTGCCGGGTGTCTCTTGGGTCGATCACGCCGTCGTCGAGCAACAATCCGCTGGTGTGGAATGCGCTGGTTTGCGATTCGAACGTGTCGATGATTTGTTTTTTCATGTTTTCAAGCATGAACTCCGGTACTTCCATGCCTTTTCGGGCCGCGCTGGCCTGCATGACGGTGGCCATGGTGCCCGCCGCTTGCTCGGCACCCATGACCGCAGTTTTGCTGTTGGGCCAGGCAAATACAAAACGTGGACCAAATGCCCTGCCGCACATGCCATAGTTACCAGCTCCAAAACTTGCGCCGCACAGCAAAGTGATTTGCGGAACGGTTGCGTTGCTCACCGCTTGAATCATTTTTGAGCCATGTTTGATGATGCCGCCTTGCTCGGCTTCTTTGCCCACCATATAACCCGTTGTGTTTTGCAGGTAAATGATTGGGGTTTTGGTTTGGCAGCAACTTTGAATAAAGTGCGTGGCTTTGGTGGCACCTGCCGTGTCGATCGGCCCCAGGTTGCTGATGATGCCGATTGAAATACCCATCAGCTTGGCGTATCCGCACAGTGTGGCTGGGCCATAGTTGGCTTTGAATTCGAGGAAGTCGGAATCGTCGACGATGCGGGCGATGACTTCACGCATGTCCACCGGCGTTTTGATATCGGCGGGCATGATACCCAGTAGTTCTTCGGCTGGGTAGCGTGGTGCAGGCGCGTGAGCATTCAGAGTGGGTATCACATTGCGATTGCTGCTGTTCCAGTCGATTTTTGCCATCACGTCGCGAGCCAGTGCAATGGCGTGGCGGTCGTCGTCGGCGATGTAGTCACCCAAGCCTGAGACTGAGCAGTGCATGTCGGCGCCGCCCAGTTCCTCATCGGTTGCTATCTCGCCTGTGGCGGCTTTCAACAAAGGGGGGCCAGCGAGAAATGCGCGTGCGCGTTCGCGAACCATGATGACGACATCACTTAAACCTGGAATGTAGGCACCACCTGCAGTGGATGAACCGTGCAGTACGTTGATGACGGGCAGCCCTGCCGCGCTGAGTTTGGCCAGGCGGTAGAAATTACCGCCGCCCAATATAAAGTGCTCGACTTTGTATTTCAACAAATTGGCCCCGGCGGATTCGCCGAGGTTAATGAAGGGCAGTTTGTTTTCCAGGGCGATGTCTTGGGCCCTTTGCATTTTTTCAATGCCCATGGCCTGAAGCGCACCGGCCTCAATGCCAGAGTCGCTGGCAACCACCATGCACAAGGTGTTGGCTACATAGCCCAGCCCGGCAATGATGCCGCCGCCAGGAATGCTTTTGTCAGCCTTCTGCCCGTCTTGCATATAACCGGCCAGGGTGCTGAGTTCCAGAAACGGAGAGCCCGAGTCAAGTAGCAGCGCTACCCGGTCGCGAGGCAGCAACTGACCACGCTTTGCAAATGATGGTGCAGCTTTTGCTGAGGCGTCGCGGGTGCGTTTCTCCAGCGATCGAAGTTCATTCAGGGCCGTTTCCATATTGGCCTTGTTGAGTTCAAACTCGGCGGAATTTGCGGAAACGAGGCTCTCTAAAATAGGCATTGGTTTGTGGCTTTAAGTAGCGGCAAAATAGTCTTGAAAAAATCAAACGTTTGTTTGATTTTGAGGGTGAGGCTTTGGTGTGTCAAGCCTTAAATGTTTGCTTATTTCTTGCTGGCCGCGGCGCGTGCGGCGTCTCGACGCTGAATCACCTCGGGCACGCCACCCAAATGAAAGCTGTTGAAAGCCGGGTTGGGTTTGCCAGTGCCCACTTGCCAAATACGGCGCGCGTTGGGGGCTGCGCCGTCGATTCGAATGCAGGAACCCGAGATGAATGAGGCCGCAGGGCTGCACAAGAACACCAATGCGCCGGACACCTCAGCTTCCAGCCCCAGGCGTTGCAGCGGGATGGTTTTGTCCAACTGCATAATGGTTTGCTTCATGGGCTCGGGGTAAGTGTCCATGCCACTTGATGCGATGAAGCCCGGTGCAACCGCATTGACGCGCACGGGTGCCCATTCATTGGATGCCGTTTCCGAAAAGTTCAGCATGCCAGCGCGTGCTGCACCGGAGTGGCCCATGCCGGGCATGCCGTTCCACATGTCAGCAATGATGTTGGTGATGGACATGTCGGACTCGCCCAAGTGCAACATCATGTACTGGTTGAATACCTCACGGGCCATGAGAAAGCCGCCGGTGAGGTTGTTACGCACCACAGTTTCGAAGCCTTTGCCACTGATCATGTTGAGCGGTGAGGGAAATTGTCCGCCTGCGTTGTTGATCAGGTGATTGATTTTGCCGTGGGCTGCCAACACATCGGCCACAGTTTCTTTTACCCGTTCCTCTTCACGAATATCGCAGCTGTGTAGCGAAATTTTGACGGCGCAGGTTTGCTCGATTTCCGCTTTCACGGTTTCAAGCTTTTCCATTTTTCGACCGACCAAGGCCAGGTCTGCACCCAGGCTGGCCAGTTCATGTGCGGTGCAGCGGCCTATGCCGGAACCTCCGCCGGTGACCAGCACCGTTTGTCCTGCAAACAGATTGGGGCGAAATACGGATTGGAAGCTGTTCAAAAGGGTCACCTGTGAATTGTGCTTGTTTGTTTTCAAACGATCGTTTGAATTTAACCATGCTTTTGCAGATCGTGCTTTCGCACGATCCGATTCACAGATGATTTTTTTACCGGCTACCGGCGTCTGCCAAACGGATGGTGTTGGATTTGCTGAACATTTGATCAGCGAAGGCGATGGTGTGGGTGTTCAGTGCGCGGGAGCTGTCGTGCTCGGGGTCGCGGCTTGAGAAATCGGTTCGAATCGATTTCACGCGCTTGTACACCACGTCGAAGTGCTCTGGCATCACTTTCTGTACATAGGCCAAGCCGACCAGATCGGCCAGTGTTTCTTCAAAATGAAGATTGTTCTTGAATTGAATGCCCAGGTGTTCTTGCAGTGCTTGCTTGGCGGCCACACGTTTTCCTTTTTCCGACATCAGGCAGTGAGTCAATTCATGGGCCGAGGTGAATGCCAGAAATGCCGGCTCAGTGCCTTCATGACCTGAATCCAGAAAATGAGACCACACGCGCTTGGCGTCTGCATGCTGGTTAACATGCAGCACGCAGGCCTTGATGCCGCTGTTAGTCAAAAATGGAGAGGGGTTGTTCATGGTGCTTTCCCGAACATGGATGCGATCGGTGTCGATGGCATAAACCTGCGCGAACTGGGCGATTTCCTCTTTCATGGCTGCCGTGTCGGGCAGGCTGGCCTGGGGCGTGAACAGGCTGACCAAACCAAAAAATAGACCGTTCCACATGACATGCTCCAAGAATTCCGGTGATGTCTTGTGAACGGCAGGTTTTGTTGAATTCAGCATTGCACCAATGCGTTGCCCTTAAAGGGGGTATTCAAAGGGGGTGGGGGCGTGAAAGGGCAGTGGCCGTGTCAAAATGCAGGCAATCAATCATTCAATGCGGGAGTCGATTTTCATGAGCAATACCAATCCAGTGGCGATTATTACGGGCGCAGCAGGCAATTTGGGTCAGGCGGTGGCCACCCACTTGGGAAGTTTGGGTTATCGACTGCTGTTGATTGATTTGCATCAGCCTGAGTGGGAAGGCGAGAGCGATGCTGTGTCAATCGGTAACGTGGACCTAACCTTGCCCGAGCATGCTCAAGAGGTGGTGAATCAAGCCTGGGAATATTTCGGTCAAATTGATGCAGTGGTGAATATTGCAGGTGGTTTTGTGTGGGAGCGTCAGGCTGAAAGCAGCCTGGATACCTGGAATACGCAGTACGCCATCAATGTGCAAACCAGCGTGAACATGTGCCAAGCCATATTGCCGCAGTTCCAGGATCAGCAAAGCGGTGTGATTGTCAACATTGGTGCGGCCGCAGCTGGCAAAGCCGCTGAAGGCATGGGGGCTTATTCGGCTGCCAAGTCAGCTGTGCTGCGTTTGACCGAAGCCCTGGCGGCGGAAAATAAACATTTGGGAATTCGCGCCAATGCGGTGTTGCCCAGTATTTTGGACACCCCCGCAAATCGCGAGGCCATGCCTGATGCGGACCCAGCCGATTGGGTCGCACCGGACTCTTTGGCCGGGGTTATTGGATTCTTGTTGTCAGATGTTGCCCGCGACATTAATGGAGCGGGCATTCCGGTCACTGGGCGGGTTTGAAAAGCCTGCCCCTGTCAGCCGGGGCTACTTTCTGTTGGCCAGGCCGTTGAGGTAATTGTCGATTGTGAATTCAGCCTGCTCCATCAGGTTGAACAAGTTGGGGCTGAGCACAAAGTTGGCAAAAAGCCCGTCAATCAGGGCATGCAAGCCAATCGCTGCCTGGCGGGCATTGGTGTGTGCAGGCAATTCGCCTTTGGCAATCGCGGCTTGAAAATCGGCTTCAATCGTTTGAATGCAGCCTTGAATGGCCTCTAGGTGCCTGTCTCGGATGGGCAACATGTCATCGACCATTTCTGCCTTGTGCATCACAATGTCAAAAACCCGCTGTGTGCGTGGGTCTTCTGCCAGCGTACGCACCACATGCATGGACCTTGTACGCAGGTAGGCCAACGGTTGTTGCTCGGGGTGCAGGTCGGGCGTGGCGATGAATTCATCCATCGGTAATATGACGCGTTGTAACATGGCATCAAACAGGTCGGCCTTGTTCTTGAAGTGCCAATAAATGGCCCCCCGCGTTAAATCCGCGGCCTTGGCAATGTCGTTCAGCGTAGTCCTCGATACCCCTTTTTCCGAGAAAACGGCTTCGGCCGTGTCCAGAATAAGATTCCTGGTTTCCTGCGCTTCTTCCTTCGTTTTTCTTACCACAATCGTCTACGCCAAATTGAAAAATTTATTTACATACACTCATGTATGTATGTATTATCTGACTTCTCGGTCATTAAATCAACCCGAAAAATTCCCACAAGGATATAACAGGGCACACATCATGCACAGCAACTCATTGAATTCAAAGCAAACTCAAGCTTCCCCCTACAGCCGCGCTTTTGCAGGAGCCACCCTTCTGCCCGCGTTGCTGGTGACTATATTATCCAGCGCCTTGTTGCTGGGTTGCGGCCAGGGTGCCGATGCCCAGGCCCCTGGTGGCCCCGGCGCTGGCCAGGCAGCACCTGTACCCGTGGTTGAGGTGAAAACCGAACCGCTGGAATTGACGTATGAGTACCCTGCCCAAATTGCCGGCCTGCGCGAGGTCGAAATTCGTGCACGTGTGGCCGGTATTATCGAGCGTCGCCAGTTTGAAGAGGGCGGTCGAGTGAAGAAAGGCCAATCTTTGTACAGCCTGGACAATGCACCCTACCAAACTGCCTTGGCCCGTGCTTTGGCCGATGAAAATGCGGCCAAGGTTCGTGCAGCCCAGGCCGAGCGAGATTACAAACGTGTCATGCCTTTGGCGGATAGCAAAGCGGTGTCGCAATCTGAATTGGACAATGCACAATCTGCATTTGAAGTGGCCAAGGCAGACTTACAAGTGGCGAGCGCTGCGGTGCGAACGGCTCGCTTGAACCTAGAGTATGCGCGTGTAGAGTCACCAGTCAATGGATTTGCAAGCCGCTCGCTTTACTCCGAAGGCAGTTTTGTATCAGGCCCTTCCGAGTTGTTGACCACGGTTACCCAGATCGACCAAGTCTATGTGAACTTTGGTATTCCTGAGAAAGACCACGAACAACTGCGCAAAGGCATTGCAAGTGGTGCAGTCGCCTTGAGCAATGGGGATTTGGTGGTTGAAGTGTTGGGTGCAGATGGCAAACCGATGGGTTTAAAAGCCAAGCTGGGCTTTCAGGATGTGCGTGTGAACCCAGCCACCGGTACTGTCGATGCGCGTGCCGTGTTGGCCAATGACAAGGAAGTGTTAAGCCCAGGACAATTTGTACGTGTGCGTGTAAGTGGCGCAGTGCAAAAAAACGCCGTGTTGTTGCCACAACGGGCTGTGCTTGAGAACCCAGCAGGTGGAAAAGTCGTGATGACAGTCAGCCCTGAGAATACTGTGGCACCGCGCCCGGTTCAGGTTGCGCAGTGGAAAGGTGACCAATGGGTGGTAACCGATGGACTGGTTGCTGGCGACAAAGTGATGACCGACGGTTTCATGAAGGCCCCACCCGGAACACCCGTACAACCCGTGATTGCAGGCGCCGATGCGCAAGACGCAGCACCAGCAGCCACAGAGCAGAAGCAATAAGGGGTCACACATGTTTTCGAAATTTTTTATCGACCGGCCTGTGTTTGCGGCCGTGTTGTCGATTTTCATCATGCTGGCTGGTTTGGCCGCCATGCGTGGTTTGCCGATCGCGCAGTATCCTGAAATTGCACCCCCAGTGGTGCAGGTTCGTGCAGTGTACCCCGGTGCCTCTGCGGAAGTAATTGCCAGCACCGTGGCTGCGCCCATTGAAAACGCGATCAACGGTGTTGAGAACATGATGTACATGAGTTCGACTTCGGCCAGCAGTGGCGTGGTTGAAATCATGGTGACGTTTGAAATTGGCACCGATCCGGATCAAGCCGCTTTGAACGTGAACAACCGCGTGAAGCAAGTGGAAAATATCTTGCCGCAGGAAGTGCGCAGGCAAGGTGTGACTGTGAACAAGGGTTCTTCCTCATTTTTGCAGGTGTTGGCGTTTTATTCTGAAGACGGCAGGTTCGATGACTTCTACACCTCGAACTACGTGACCTTGAACGTGCTGGACCGCATCAAGCGAATTCCGGGTACCACCAACGTTCAAATTTTTGGTGCGAAAGACTACGCCATGCGCATCTGGATCAAGCCCGATCGCATGGCCCAGTTGAAACTGACTGCGGGTGATATCGCTGCCGCGCTGAATGAGCAAAACGCGCAGTTCGCAGCAGGCAAGGTGGGGCAAGCCCCCAACAACAATGGCCAGGAACTGGTCTACACCATCACGGCGCAGGGACGGCTGCAAGATGTTGAAGAGTTCGAGAATGTGTTGATTCGGGTGAATGCTGACGGTTCTTCATTGCGCCTGAAGGACGTGGCCCGCGTGGAATTGGGTTCCAAGGATTACGACTTTACCGGTCGTATCAATGGCAAGCCAGCGACGCTGGTTGGTGTGTTTTTGCAGCCCGGTGCCAATGCGCTTGAAGTGGCTCAAACCGTGAAAGGCACGGTGGATGAAATTGCGGCGGACTTTCCAGAAGGTCTTAACTATGCCGTACCTTATGACACCACACGATTCGTAGAAGTGTCGATTCGCGAAGTGGTGAAAACGCTGATTGAAGCGATGATTCTGGTGTTCATCGTGGTGTATGTGTTTTTGCAAAACTGGCGCGCCACGCTGATTCCAATTCTGGCTGTGCCCGTGTCCCTGTTGGGTGCGTTTGCTGGCTTGTACCTGTTGGGCTATTCCATTAACACACTGACCTTGTTCGGCATGGTGCTGGCCATCGGTATTGTGGTGGACGACGCCATTGTGGTGCTGGAAAACGTTGAGCGAATCATGCATGAGGAGGGCTTAAGTGCCCGCAAGGCTGCGATTAAGGCCATGCAGGAAGTGACGGGCCCGGTGATTGCGATTGTGTTGGTGTTGTCGGCTGTGTTTATTCCAATTGGTTTCCTCGGTGGTTTGACTGGTGAGCTGTACCGCCAGTTTGCGATCACGATTGCGATTGCGGTAATTGTGTCCGGTATTGTGGCGCTAACCCTGACACCAGCATTGTGTGTGATGTTGTTGAAACATGAGCACAAAAAACCCGGTAAATTTTTCACCTGGTTCAACGACTGGTTTGGCCGTGTCACGACCAAATACGTGGGTGGCGTGAAGTTCATCAGCATGCGTCCGGCCATTGGTATTGGCCTGTTTCTGGTCATGCTGGTGGTGACCGCCGGTTTGTTCAGGGCTACACCCGGCTCATTGGTGCCCGATGAAGACCAGGGTTACTTCATTGCCGCGGTGTTTTTGCCCGACGGTGCCACCTTGCAGCGCACCGACAAGGTGGTGGCTGAAGTGGTGGATGCAGTGGCCGCCAACCCGGCCAACGAGTATTCCGTGGCATTCACTGGGTTCGACTTTTTGGGCGGCAGCTTTAAAAATAACGCAGCCACTATGTTCGTGACCCAGCGCCACTGGGATGAGCGCGAAGCTGTAACCGGGGAGCTGGTGGGTGAATTGTTTGGCCGCACGGCCGGCATTCAGGAAGGCTTGGTGCTGGCCTTTGCCCCACCTCCAATCTTCGGTTTGGGCAATGCAGGCGGTTTTGAGTTTTACATTCAAAACCGTGGTGAAGGTGGGCCGGCAGAATTGGCCAAGGTGATGAACGACTTCATTGCCAAAGCCAACAAAGATCCGCGTTTGGCGGGTGTACAAACCCTGTGGCGCCCAGGCACACCACAGTTGTATGTGGATGTAGACCGCGAGCGTGCCCGCGCCATGGGTGTGAATGTGAATGAGGTATTTGATACCTTGTCGGCAAGCCTGGGCACGTACTATGTGAATGACTTCAACAAATTTGGCCGTACCTGGCAGGTGTTGATGTCGGCGGATGCGCAGTATCGCAAAAGCCCAACCGACATCGGCAATATGTATGTGCGTTCCAACAAAGGCGAGATGATTCCAATTTCCGCCTTTGCAAAAGTGGAGTTTTCACAGGGGCCAGAAACTTTGGAACGATTCAACAATCTACCCGCAGTGAAATTGCTGGGCAGTGGCGCACCCGGGGTGAGCTCCGGCGAAGCCATCAAGGCGATTGAAGACATTGCAGCAGAGGTGTTGCCCGACGATTTCAGCTACGACTTCTCGGGTGCTTCCTTCCAGGAAAAACGTTCTGCGGGTTCTTCAAGCTTCGCTCTGATCCTTGGTGCGTTGATGGTGTTCCTGATTTTGGCGGCACAGTATGAAAAGTGGACCTTGCCGTTCTCGGTGTTGCTGGCCATGCCGTTTGGTTTGTTTGGCGCCTTGCTGGCAGTGTGGATGCGCGACATGACCAACGACGTGTACTTCCAGATTGGCTTGGTGACCTTGTTGGGCCTGGCTGCCAAGAACGCGATTTTGATTGTGGAATTCGCGGTGCTAAAACGAGAGGAAGGCATGAGTGCATTGGAGGCCTCTCTGGAAGCAGCCCGTTTGCGGTTCCGCCCCATCCTCATGACCTCTTTTGCGTTTATTCTAGGGGTCGTTCCACTGGCGTTCTCCAGCGGTGCAGGTGCTGGCGCGCGAACAGCGGTTGGCACTGGTGTGATGGGTGGCATGACCGCCGCCACGCTGTTGGCTATTTTCTTTGTGCCCCTGTTTTACCGTCTGATTGACAGAAGTGAAAAAGGTGGACGACACCATGGTGATGAAGAGGAAGCAAATGATTCATCCAATCAATCTACAACGAACAAAGGGGGCGAGCATGTTTAAGGCCCTTCCAAAAACCGCGATCGCTTTGGGCTTGACCTTGGCGTTGACGGGTTGTGCTTCCAGCATTCCTCTGCTGGACAGGTTCACCGCAAAGCCTGAAAAGTCGACCGAGGTCGTAGTGCCTGAGAACGCCAAAGGCGTTGGTATGAGCCAGGTTCAAAACGAAGCCTGGTGGCTGTTGTTGGGTGATCCTGCGTTGACTCAAGTTGTTGAACAGGCCCTGAAAAACAACACCGATGTGCGTTTGGCCAATGAGCGCTTGAATGAAGCCGGTGCCGTTCTTGGAATTGCGAAATCCCAGAAATGGCCATCTATTTTCGGTCAGTTCACCACTGGCCGAAACCGCCCGTCGCAAGCGGGCAATGTACCGGTGTTTGGTGGTCAGAATGTGTACGAAAGCAATCAGTTCGGGATTGGCGCCACTTGGGAGCTTGACCTGTGGGGGCGCATTGGTGCCCTGGAAGATGCAGCCCGTGCTGGCTTTATGCAACAAGGCTACAACGTACGGGGTGTGCGTTTGAGCGTGGCTGCTACGGCTGCCTCGCTTTATACCCAAGTGCGTGTGTTGGGATTGCAAGTGAAGGTACTTGAGCAAACCCTCGAAAGCCGGGACTCGGCCTACAAACTCGCCAAGCAGCGTTACGACGTGGGTTTGAGCAATGAACTTCAATTGCGCCAAACCGAAGCGGAATTGTTGGCAGTGCGTGCGCAGTTGCCCGACACCCGGGAACAACTGGCCCGCGCGCAAAATGCGCTGGCGGTGATTGTCGGCGGAAACACACCGGAGTTGCCCAACTTGGCCGTGGAAAATCTGGAATTGACCAAGCTGTTCATATTGCCGGAAAACACACCTTCAGAATTGTTGCTGCGTCGCCCCGATTTGGCTGCGGCTGAACAACAATTGCTGGCTGGCGAAGCCAACCTGGAAGCGGCCCGCAAAGCCTTTTTCCCTACAATCGGTTTGAGTGCATTTGGTGGACGTGAAAGCGCAGATTTAAGCGATTTGTTCAGCGGCCCAGCCCGAGTGTGGAGTTTTCAGACTCAAATTACACAGCCAATTTTCCAGGCGGGTCGTTTGTTTGATGAAAGAGACGCAGCCGTGGCGCGCCGCAATCAAGCAGTGTTGCAGTATGAAGCCAGTATACGTACTGCATTCCAGGAAATTTACGACGCCATCGTGGCACAGCGTGAAGCACGTGAGCGCTTGCAGGCGCGACAGGAGCAGGTTCAAACCCTGACCCAAGTGGTTCGCTTGGCGCAGTTACGCGTCGACAACGGCGTGGCCAACCAGCTTGAATTGCTGGATGCCCAACGCAATTTGTTGAATGCACAACTCAGTTGGGCATCGGCCTGGCAGAGCCAGCAAGGCGCAAGCCTGGCGATGATTCGAGCTTTGGGCGGTGGTTTCAATGCCGAGCAGGTAGCGTTGAAAGAGTAAGCGATCTGCGCTGCAGCACTTGGAACGGCGACTGGGTAACTGGTCGCCGTTTTTGCTTGATGCATTGAACTTTCACCGGCCTGTGATATAACCAAAACGGGTTAACCCATAGCATTCACCAAACATTCAAACAAAGGAGTTGGAGATGGCAGGTTATTTCGAATTAAGCAAAAGCAGCGATGGTCAGTTCAAATTTGCCTTGAAGGCGGGCAACCATGAAACCATTTTGACCAGCGAACTCTACAAAACCAAAGCCGCCGCTGAAAACGGAATTGAGTCAGTTCAGAAAAACTGCGGTGAAGCATCACGTTATGAGAAGAAGGTCGCTGCCAACGGCAAGCACCATTTCAACTTGAAGGCTGCCAATCATCAAATTATTGGTTCCAGCCAGATGTACGCCAGCGAGGCTGCATGCGACAACGGCATTGAGTCGGTGAAAACCAATGGCAAGTCGACCACAGTCAAAGATTCGACAGCCTGATTTTGATTGCGAATCATGCGGGGGTTGCACCGCATGGTTTGCCGCACTGCGGTAGAGCAAATCCACTATCGGTTCTGTCACTTCCCGGTTATGATCAAACGATGACATCGAAGAATGTCATCTTAAGCAAAAACCGTCGGAGACCCACCATGACCGCCACCACTGCTGCGCGAAAAAAAGCCGCGCGTCCCGCGTCCAACACTGATGTGCCTTTGAAGCAACGCAACGTGAAATTTGATTGGTCGGAAACACCGATTGACTGGATTCCCGATGAGCCCTATGCAAGCTATTTCATCAACGAAATCAACCTGATTTTGCCTGCTGGCGAGTTTTGGTTTTGTCGGCTGTACAACAAGGCTCTGCCCTTGGTGACCGATGAAAAACTGAAAGAGGACGTACGCGGATTCATCAAGCAGGAAGCGATGCATGCACGTGGGCACAGTTCAGCCACTGAGGAATATCTAGCCGCGCGCGGCATCAAGACCGAGCGTAATCAGCAATTGATGAAATGGTTGTTTGATGTGGTGCTGGATGACACGCCTTTTGGGAAAAAAGTGCCAACCTGGCTGGAGCGCCGTTGGTTGCTGGCCCGTCTTGGCTTGGTGGCCACCATTGAACACATGACCTGCGTGTTGGGCATGTACGTGCTGGAAAACAAAAAATGGGATGAGCTGAATTCAGACCAGGTGTTGCTGGACCTGATTCGCTGGCATGGTGCTGAAGAAGTGGAGCACCGCAGTGTGGCTTTTGATTTGTACAAGCATTTGGGTGGCGACTATTTGTCGCGCTATTACCTGGCGGCCATTGTAGTGCCGATGATTATTGGTCTGTGGGTAGATGGCGCGGCCAATATTGCCGGGCAAGACCCCCGTTTTGCCAAGAAAAAACCTGCGGTTTACAAGCCATGGATGTGGGTTGAATGGTTCAAGGCTTCGCGCAAGGAGTTGTTGCCCAATCCACTGTGGCTGGTGATGCAGCAGTTGCCTTATTTCAGCCCATGGTACGATCCATCCAAAGAGGGTTCGACCGAATTGGCGCAGGCCTATTTGAATCAGTCCCCGGCTGCCATGGCTGCTGGGGCGATTGCTGCGAACATGAAGGTCCCGGCCTAAGCTTCCCACAGGGGGAAGCTTCCGAACTTTCTACAGCTTGCCCTGTCCTAACCCAGATGGTATGTTCCGGGTTATGACAAAAATGGTTCGAACTCTTTTCATGTGGCTTATGTTACTTGCGTTGCCCGTTCAGGGCATGGCGCAGGCCAGCATGTTTGCGTGCCATTTGAATGGAAATTCAAGCAGCGCCGGTCAGACAATCGACCACAGCACCATGCACCACAGCGAAATGAACCACGACGGCATGGACCACAGCATGCACGACATGGTGGATCATGCTGATCCTGACTCGTCCAAAAAATTGATGAAGTCGCTGCACGGTTGCTGCAACTGCGCACCCACCTGCGCGGTAGTGCTGTTGCCTGTGGCACAGGCCAGTTTCAATGCCATTCAGCATGATGCAACGCACCCTGTTTCTACGCCCCAATTGCCCTATTCCGCCGACACTCGGCGAATAGACCGACCGCCCAAAACCCTCGCCATTTGATTCTTGGGCATGCCGGGCCACATTCGCCTGCATGCCTTGTGTATTAAATGATTGCGAGGATCTATGAAGTCCCATTTCTTATTCGCACCCCTGTTACTCGCCTTCGCATCGTCTGCGAATGCCGAACAGGCTGTGCAAGAACTTGAATACCGATCGGCGTTCGAGGGCTATCAAGCCTATTCCGATTCTGAAATACAGAACTGGCCCAAAGCCAATCAACTGGTTGATGAAATTGGTGGCTGGCGTGTGTATGCACGCGAGCCCTATGAAGACAAAGAGAAAGACAAACCGGCAGTTTCCAGAGAGGCTACACAACCCAATGCTCACAAACATGGGGGTGCTCAATGAACATGCCCCATCGGATGAAAAAAACAGCCATTTCACTGGCCGTGCTGGTGTTGGCGGGTTGTGCGTCGGTGAACATTAATGAATCGGTGGACCAAACCAATCAGGAATTGAATAGTTTCACCAACGGCAAATTGAGTCTTGTTCAAACCGATGAACAGCGCCAGGCCATGGCAACCAAAGCCAGCGAAATACTGAAAGAACCGTTGAGCCAGCCTGCTGCGGTGGAATTAATGTTGACCCACAGCCCGCAGTTTCAAACTGTGTTGGCCGAGAACTGGGCACAAGCCGCGCAAGCTGCACAAAGCGGTCGAATTCACAATCCGGTTTTTGCTTTCGAGCGTTTGCGGATCAAGGATGAGCTGGAACTGGGGCGTTTGCTAAGTTTTGGCCTGCTGGATTTGCTGAGTTTTCCCGCACGCCAGGGAATTGCCCGCACGCAACTTGACCGGGCGCAGTTGCAATTAACCAGCAGTGTGGTGGACCAGGTGACCCAGGTTCGCCAAGCCTGGGTAGATGCAGTTGCCGCCCAACAGGCACACACTTATGCTCAGCAGGTGTTTGAAAGTGCTCAAACCAGCGCTGAACTGGCCCGCCGCATGCAGGAAGTGGGCAACTTCACCCGCTTGCAACGCGCACGCCAGCAAAGCTTTTATGCCGATGCTGCGCTTAATCTTGCTGCCACACGGCACAAAGCCACAGCCACCCGCGAAGCACTGGTGCGAATGTTGGGGTTGAACACCGAGCAGGTTGCGCAGCTGAAGTTACCCGATCGCCTGCCCGATTTGCCTGAGGCGCCCAAACCCGCGGCTGATGTGGCCAAGCGGGCTGAGAATCGACTCGATGTGAGGATGGCCAAGCTGGGCTTTGATGCCAGTGCAAAAGCGCAGGGATTGGGCAATGTGGCCAGTTTTCTGGATATTGAAGCTGGCATCCGTTACGACACCGTTTTTGAAAACGACACCGGTGAGCGCAACAACAAAAAAGGGTATGAACTTGAATTGGCCCTGCCAATTTTCGATTGGGGCGGCATGAAGCGCGATACCTTCAATGCTAGCACCCTGGCTGCTGCCAACCGGCTTGAAGCCACGTTGCGTAGTGCGCAATCCACCCTGCGGGAGAGCTACTCGGCTTACCGCACCACCTATGACATTGCACGCCACTACCGCGATGAAATCATTCCGCTGCGGCAAACCATCGCCGATGAAAACGTGTTGCGTTACAACGGCATGTTCATTGGGGTTTTCGAGTTGTTGGCGGACAGCCGTGACCAGGTGAATGTGGTGGTGCAGGCCATCAACGCTCAAGCTGATTTTTGGCGTGCTGACGCTGCTTTGCAGGCAACTGTGGTGGGCAAGCCCATGATGGTATCAGTCAGTGGCGCGGCTGCAAGTGCTGGCGGTGATGCTGGCGGTGGCCACTAAATGAAAGGACATTCAACATGACTTCGAGACGAGAATTTTTCAAGGCCGCTGCACTAACTGGCGGCGCGGTGGCTGCGGCCAGTGTCAGCAAGGTGGCCATGAGCGCTTTGCCTGAACCCATTTTACAAACATCGCCTGACACCATGCCCCCCTTGGTGCCCAACACCGGGCGCCCTTACAACCCGGTGGTGACGTTGAATGGCTGGACATTGCCTTGGCGCATGAACAACGGTGTGAAGGAATTCCATTTGGTGGCTGAGCCCGTCTTGCGGGAAATGGCACCGGGCATGACGGCCCACCTTTGGGGCTACAACGGGCAAAGCCCCGGCCCTACCATTGAAGTGGTGGAAGGCGACCGCGTGCGGATATTTGTGACCAACAAACTGCCTGAGCACACCAGCATTCATTGGCATGGCCAGCGCTTGCCCAACGGCATGGATGGTGTGACCGGTTTGAACCAGCCAGGTATTCCAGCTGGTAAAACCTTTGTGTATGAATTTGAAGCACGAAGGCCTGGTACCTTCATGTACCACCCGCATGCGGATGAAATGGTGCAAATGGCCATGGGCATGATGGGTTTTTGGATCACCCACCCAAAGAACAAGAACCCGCTGATTAATGAAGTGGACCGGGATTACTGTTTCTTGTTGAATGCCTACGACATTGACCCTGGTGCCTACACGCCGAAAATCATGACCATGCTGGATTTCAATTTGTGGACCTGGAACAGCCGACTGTTCCCGGGTATTTCACCACTCGTCGCTCGCAAGAATGATCGAGTCCGGATTCGTGTTGGTAATCTGACGATGACTAATCACCCCATTCACATTCATGGCCATGAATTTGAGGTGACTGGTACCGATGGTGGTCCAACACCGAAAAATTCACGCTGGCCTGAAGTCACTGTGGATATTGCGGTGGGCCAAATGCGTCAAATGGAATTCATCGCCAACGAGGAAGGCGACTGGGCATTTCATTGTCACAAAAGCCATCACACCATGAATGCGATGGGCCACGATGTGCCCACCATGATCGGCGTGGACCACCGGGGCATGACCAAGAAAATTACCAACCTGATTCCGGACTACATGGCCATGGGTGAGCGCGGCATGGCTGACATGGCTGAAATGCAAATGCCGCTGCCCGACAACACCATTCCCATGATGACGGGCGAAGGGCCTTTTGGTTCGGTGGAAATGGGCGGTATGTTCAGTATGCTGAAAGTGCGAAAGGATCAAAAACCCGGTGATTATTCCGACCCTGGTTGGTACAAACACCCGGAGGGCACAGTGGCCTATGAATTTACGGGTGAACTGGCCAAACCCAAACGCAGCAGCAACGCCGGGCAGCCCAGCATGAAGTTGGCGCAGAAGAACCAGCCACATATTGAGTTGCAGGTGCGTAAACCCACTGGGCATTCAGGCCACTGATCGTTTTTACGTAAAGGAATGTAAATGTTGAAATTATTCGGAGTCCTAATTGCCTTTGCTGCGTTATTGGGAGGAGTGAACAATGTTGCACTTGCTCATGGCGAAAAGAAAGGCAGTAACGCACCAGTGGTGAAAGAACAAACTGATTGGGGCGTTGCGGGTGATGCCGCGAATGTGATTCGAACTATCGACGTCAGCATGGGCGATGACATGCAGTTTCAGCCTGGCAAGCTGGAAGTCAAGCAGGGCGAAACCATTCGCTTCCGGGTCAAGAACACTGGCAAGTTATTGCATGAGTTTGTAATTGGTACACAAGCTGAGAATGCAAAGCATGCGGAGTTGATGCTGAAATTTCCTGGCATGGAACACGATGAGCCTTATATGACCCATGTGGATCCAGGCAAAACAGGCGAGATTGTTTGGACCTTTAATAAAGCAGGCGAATTTGAATTCGCATGTTTGATAGCAGGTCATTTTCAGGCGGGCATGGTGGGGTCAATCACCGTGGCGGCCAAATAACTTTTTGTAGGAGTAATACCATGAAAAATACATTGAAACTGAGTGCAGTTACCTTGGCTTTGTTGGGTGCAGGTGCTGCTTATGCCGCTGACCACACTGTGCACGTTATTGAGAATCAGCAACGCATGGAAGCTGAAGCCAAGGCCAAGGCGAAAGCGGCTGCTCAAGTTGAACTGGCCGATGGCGAAATTCGCAAAATCAACAAGAACACCGGCAAGATCACCGTGAAGCACGGTGAAATCAAAAGTGTTGAAATGCCACCTATGACCATGGTGTTCGGTGTGGCCGACAAAGCCATGCTGGAAGGCTTGAAGGAAGGTGACAAGGTGAAGTTCAATGTGAAGCAGGAAGGCTCGAACTACACCGTGACCGAGATCAAGAAAGCACAGTGAGTGCTTGATTCCTATCGGTAAGAAATCAGGCCATTGGGTTTGGCAGCAAATGCTTCCAGCCCATTGGCCTGATCTGCCAACACGCCAGCAATTTCACCTTCAAAATGGGCTTGCTCGTTGAAGCTAGCCAGGCTTATGCCACGCTGACCAAACAATAGTTTGCTGACACTGCAATTGGTAATCATCCAGTTCAAATTGAATGCGTTGGTATCGGGCAATTGCAACAGGTTTTGCGCAACTGCCGTAATTGGCCCACCCGAGGTAAACACTGCCACATTCGCTGAACCTGTTCCGTGTTTCAGCTGCATCGCTTGAGCGGTCACTAAGCCCAAGCCGCTCATTACCCTGGCTTTGAAGCCACGCCAACTTTCCGGGTAGTCGGTGTCGTGTTCACCGCTCACCCAACGCGCGATCGCTTTCTCGAAGATTTGTTGAAATGCCTTGCGGGGGTCTGCGTTCTGCATCACCTGTTGTTCGAACGCATCGGGATTGTCGTACTGACCAATCAGCGCCTGCAGTATGGCCTCATGGTCGTATTCGTTCAAACCCGCATGCTGCACCGGTTCTTGAAACACACCATAGGTGCTTGCAAAAGCCTGCGCGGTTTGCAGGTGCCTATTCATGCTGCCGCTAAAAAAACCATGCAGTCGAATTTTGCGCGCTTTGAACCAGGCACCCAACTGGGCTGCCTGAAGTTGTCCAAGCTCAGACAAATTGTCGTAATCCGCGCTGTCGAAACTGGCTTGCCCGTGGCGAATTAAATAGATGGTTCCCATGCGTATTCAACCTGCTTTCTTGATGAGCGATTTACATCGCCAATCAAAATAATTCACCATAATCCAGAAGTTTTTAAATGCAGGATTGCGTGTTTGCTTGTGGTGGTAGCGGTAATAAATTTGTTGTGCAATCACGGCGATTCGGAACAAGCCGAACACCTCGTAGAAGGTCCAGTTGTTGGTGTGTATTCCAGTTTTCTGCATGTAGTAGTCCACCATTTCCTGGCGGGTCATCATGCCGGGCAGGTTAGAGGGTTGCCGCTGCAGCATCTTCATCAAGAAGTTGTCGTCACCCTGCACCCAGTAGGTAATCACACTGCCCAAATCCATCAGCGGGTCGCCCACAGTGGCCAATTCCCAATCCAGAGCCCCAATAATTTCGGTGGGATTGGTCGGGTTCAGCACCACATTGTCCAGCCGCCAGTCGTTGTGAATCATGCACAGTTTCACATCGTCGGGGCAATTCATGTCAAGCCAGCGTCTTACCTTGTTGAATGAACTTACATTCCACGTGCGTGCCTTGTCATAGCGCTGGTTCCAGCCGTCAAGCTGGCGGCGTGTGTAACCACTGCCCTTGCTTAAGCTATTCAGTCCGCTGGTGTGAATGTCGATTTGGTGAAGCTCAATCAGGCGATCCAGAAAGTTGATGCTGAGTTGCCGGGCCTGTTCGCGACTAAGCTGCACGCCACGCGGCATGTGCTTGCGCGGAATAATTCCCTCGATTCTGTGCATCACGTAAAATTCACTGCCAATCAGCGACTCATCGGCGCAATGCCCCACCATATTGGGTACATAGGGGTACACTGGTTTTAACAGGCTTTGAATGCGAAACTCGCGGCCCATGTCGTGTGCACCTTTGGCTTTGGTGCCTTTGGGTGGACGGCGCAGAATCAAATCGGCTTCGGGGTATTTCAAACGGTAAGTCCAGTTGGAAGCGCCACCAGAATATTGCGTTAACTCTGACTTGTCGCTCAGCGTTAAACCTTTCGCGCGCAGCCAGCCTGTTACCACGTCGGTATTTAACTCTTCGCCCTGGCGAACCGCACCACCCGTGTCGATGACCGATTTTTTGGACTCGGTCATTATTTAAATCCTCGCTTCATCATTTCAATGCGGGCAATTACCCCTTTGTGAACTTCATCGGGGCCATCGGCCAGGCGCAAGCTGCGCGCCTGAATGTAGAAGCCAGAAAGCGGCGTATCGCGGCTAACACCCGCTCCACCATGCATTTGAATGGCCATGTCTACCACCTGCTCAAGCACATTGGGCGCTACTACTTTAATGGCTGCAATCTCTGTCATCGCACCCAGTGCACCGAGTTGATCCAGCTTCCATGCGGCGTAGAGAGTTAACAAGCGGGCCTGGTCAATGGCCAGCCGTGCTTCAGCCACACGTTCGCGGTTGCCGCCCAAATTAATCAAGGGCTTTCCAAACGCCACGCGCGAAATGCCGCGCTTGATCATCAGGTCCAGCGATTCCTCGGCCGCACCAATGCAGCGCATGCAGTGGTGAATGCGGCCAGGCCCCAAGCGGCCTTGCGCAATCTCGAATCCTTTACCCAGGCCCGCGATCACATTGCCCGAGGGCACGCGCACATTGTTGAACTCCACCTCGCCATGGCCATGGGGTTCATCATAAGTGCCGAACACGGGCAGCATACGCTTGATTGAAACGCCCGGAGTATTCAATGGCACCAGCACCATGGTGTGTTGGTGGTGGCGGTCCAAATCCGGGTTTTCTGTGCGTGCCATCACAATGGCGATTTTTGCACGCGGGTCGCCAATGCCACTGCTCCACCACTTGGTGCCGTTGATCACCACTTCATCGCCTTCCAGCGTGGCGGTGGCTTGCATATTGGTGGCATCGCTGCTGGCCACATCGGGCTCTGTCATGCAAAAAACAGATCGGATTTCGCCTGCCAGCAGAGGTTCCAACCACTCTTTTTTCTGCGCGTCGCTGCCGTATTTCCACAGCACCTCCATATTGCCGGTGTCGGGTGCATTGCAATTAAACACTTCAGGTGCCATCAGGCTTCGGCCTGTTTCTTCGGCCACCAGTGCGTATTCCATGGTACTCAGGCCCGCACCCAGTTTGTCATCGGGCAGGAACATGTTCCACAAGCCCGCCTCGCGCGCCTTGCTTTTCAGGGCCTCCATTTCAGGGGGAATACGCCAGTTGTTCCACTCGCGGCCATTGCACTGGGCTTCAATTTTGTCCCAGTAGGTGGCTTCAAGCGGCGCAATTTCGTTTTTCATGAAGGCGCGAACGCGCTTTACAAAGTCTTGCGCCTTGGCGCTGGGTTCAAAATTCACAACGGGTCTCCTGATTATTTTGATGGTTCGGCTTGTTTCCTCCGATATCATCCATGCTAACGGAAATTACAAGGTGTCAACAATATGCGTGCTTTGGGCAAAGTTTTGATTGCAGTGGTATTGCTGCCAGCGGCTGTGATTGGTGGAGTGGTGTTGCTTGGCTCAACACCGGTGGAACCTGCGGCCTGGAAGCCTGCACCCATGCCCAGCCTGACCGCGGGCCCATATGCCGATAACAATTTGTTGCAAGACGCGCAAGTATTTGGCACCTACAACCTGCTTCAGCCTGAGTCAATCGAACCTGGCCCTGATGGCTTGTTGTACACCGGCATGAACACCGGTGAAATTGTTCGGTTTGACCCAGAGAATCTGCAAGTCGAAGAAAGCCCCCAAACGACTCCTTTTGATTTGATCGCCAACACCAAAGGCCGCCCCTTGGGTTTGGTGTTCCATCCCGAGGGTTTTTTGGTGGTCGCCGATGCGATCAAGGGCTTGTTGAAAGTGACCCTGCAAGGCGAAGTCACTGTGCTCTCGACTGAGTCGGAAGGTGTGCCATTCAAGTTTGTAGATGATGTGGCAGTGAGCGCCGATGGCCGCTATGCTTATTTTTCGGACGCTTCCAGCAAGTTTGATTTCAACAATTATGTGCTCGACGTGCTTGAACACGGCCCCAATGGTCGACTGCTTCAATACGATTTTCAAACTGGTGAAACAAAAACATTACTCAGTGGTTTGCAATTTGCCAACGGTGTAACAATTTCAAAGGCTGGCAACTATGTGCTGGTGAACGAAACCGGCGAATACCGAATTGTGCGGTATTGGTTGCAAGGTGAGAAGGCCGGAACCAGCGATGTATTTGTTGATGGCTTGCCCGGCTTTCCCGACAATATCCGCACCGATGCTGATGGTAACTACTGGCTTGCAGTACCCAGTTTACGTGACCCGCTGCTCGATTCACTTGCCGACAAACCTGCTGTTCGCAAAGCAATGGCAAAATTATTGAACCATGTTCAGTTCCCGATCAAACCCAAGGCGATGGCCCTGGCAATCAACCCGCAAGGCACCGTGATTGCCAACCTGCAAGCAGAGAAGGCGGGTGCTTACTATTATTACGTCACGCAGGTGACGCCCTTTAATGGCAAACTGTACTTCGGATCGGTGCACATCAACGGAATTGCAACTATTTCCAATCCACTGGGTCAGTCACCCAACGAATAAAACCGGAGAGAGAGAAAATGGCCAAAGCAGCAAAGAAACCCGACATGCCCTCGATCAATATTGGCATCCCCGATGCCAAGCGTGCGGCGATTGCCCAAGCGCTTAGCCGTTTGCTGGCCGAAACCTACACCTTGTACCTGACCACGCACAATTTCCACTGGAACGTGACCGGCAAAATGTTCAATACACTGCATACCATGTTCATGGGCCAGTACACCGAAATGTGGAATGCAGTGGACCCGATTGCAGAACGTATTCGGGCGCTCGGTTTTCATGCGCCGGGCTCCTACGCGGAATTCGCGAAGTTAAGCACCTTGAAAGATGCACCAGCCAAACCACCCAAGGCCATGGAAATGGTGGAAATTCTTGCCAAGGGTCATGAGGCGATTGCGCGCACTGCCCGCGAAATTTTCCCCATTATCGAAGACGGCGATGATCAGCCTTCGGCCGATTTGCTGACACAACGCATGGACATTCATGAAAAAACCGCATGGATGTTGCGTGCTTTGCTGGAGGACTAATTCGGGTTGTTTATTTAACCCAGACGGGGGGGCATTGTTATCGCCTTCCCTTTTGCATCTGTTTTACCTTGCAGCGAGTAGTGTTAACGTGACTGAAAAAAATTCTCCAGACCCTAGCGACTTTGACTACGAGGCTGCGCTTCTGGCCTGCGCGCGCGGTGAAAAATTTGCGTTGCAGGCAATTTATGCACGAGACAGCCGCTGGTTGTTCGCGGTGGCTTATCGGATTGTGAAGCGGCGTGAGCTGGCTGAAGAGGTTTTACACGATGCCATGGTCAAGGTCTGGAATCGATCTCGGTTATACTCTCCCGCCTTGGGGTCTGCGCGCGGTTGGGTGTACACGGTGGTTCGCAACCAAGCGTTAAATACGGTGCGCAAACGGTTGATGGAAGTGTCTTCCGAAGAGCACGACGTTCCCGAGCTGTCGACCAACGACAACCAGGAGCTGGCTCAGGAAGCCGAAAAGCTCAGTGCTTGTCTGGGCAAACTGGATGAAACCAAACGCAACGCCATTGTGCTGGCTTTTGTCGATGGTTATACCCACGAGCAAATTGCACAACGATTGAATTCGCCCCTCGGCAGCGTCAAAAGCTGGATACGCCGGGGATTGTTGAAATTGAAGGAGTGTTTGTCATGACAGAGACGACGCAGACAGAAGCCAAGATTGTTGAGGCTGGCGAGTACGTGCTCGGCGTGATGACAGATGCTGAGCGACAGGATTTCGAGCGACGCTTGAATCAGGACCCCGAGCTGGCCAAAGAAGTGAGCAACTGGACTGAACATTTTGCCGCCATGTCCAGAAAGTTTGAGCAAGTACCCGTGAGTGCTAAGGTGTGGACCAATGTGGAGAGCTCGATCGGCGTGGCTGGCGAGAAAACTGCATCTACAGCAACATCACCTTTCGCTTGGTTGTGGAAAGGGTGGGCTATTGCAGCCAGTGCGGCAGTGGTGGTACTGGGTGTGCAGTTGTTGGGAGCAAGCCAGGAACTAAATGATGGGCCTCGATACGTGGCTGTGATGAAGAGCCCTGACAAAACCACTGAATGGCTGGTTGAGGCTCGCCCCAACGACACCATTCGCGTGTATCAAATTGGTGGTTTGCCCATTCAAGGCAACCCGGCCAATATGGGTAAAAGTTTGCAGCTTTGGACCAAGGCTCCGACCGATGCTGGGCCTACCTCATTGGGGTTGATGGAATTGGGCAAGCCGCTTGAACTGCCTGCTGACATGTTACCCAAGCTGGTTGAACAGCAGCTGTTTGAGGTCACCTTGGAACCCGCTGGTGGATCTCCTTTGGGCAACCGACCTTCCGGAGAAATCATGTTTATCGGTACAGCGGTGGCCTTGAAGTGAGTGATTGAAATGTTCAAGGCGTAAAAAAACCCCGGTCTTTTGGACCGGGGTTTTTTTGTGCCTAAATTACTGGGCGATCGCCAAATCCAGAATATCTGTCGGTCCGGTTGCCCCACCGATCTGTCCAATTGCACTGCCTACATTGATACCACCGGCTGGAATTGCCGAAGCAGTGTGCAAAGTGGTTCTTTCACTTGGAGCTGATTTGCTTGCGAAAACCACAACAGCATCACCTGGATAGCGAATATCCAATGCTGAGCTTCTGGCCACAGCGAAAGGAATTGTATTCAGTGAGGTTGTCACACCCGAGGCAGGTATTTGTTGCACAAATTCCCTGCCAGTGGCATCGACTGCTAGCAAGCGCACGGTGCTTGTGCTTGGCACGCTGCTACCGTATGCAAGTGCAATGAGTTCACGAGTGGTTGGGGTAATTGCAGTGTTGTCAGCAATCGTTGCAGTGGTAGTCGAGGTGATTGTAATTGCCCTGTTCGAATCATCCGATCCAACAACGCGCAGGCCACCATTTGCAGGATTGAAGTCAACTGAATAATCAACGCTGTTATCAAGTGCAGTACCGCCCGACAATACACGCGCGGGCATTAAGGAGCTAGGTGCCGTTGAGTTGTTGGTTTGAAAAAGATTGGTTGACGTAAGCACGTATAGTGATTGTGGACGATTTGCTGGGTCAACCGTGTTTGTGCTGTAATCCATGCCAATCAATTCTTCGCCTGTTGCCAGCATAAAGGCTGTTGAAAGATTGCTGATTGTCGTTGGCTGAAGATATCTGAATGTGAAAAACTGTCGGCTTGCTGTCAGTCCAACAACTGTGGGGTTTGCGCGTTTTTTCTGTGCAAACGCCACCGGTGTCTCTCCTGCATTCAAAGTAATGTTGCCCACCTTAGTCGCCGCGTTGGATGAAGCGTCTGTGTTGATGCGGTACATGGCCAATTGGCCACCCACAACCATTGGTGCTAGTCCAGTTGTTGTGTCCGCTGGTAAATCGAATCCAATAATATCGGTTGGGTCAACGCCCAATGTGGATTCGAGGGTCTGAATTCCGTCATTTGCAGGATTCTGCCCGTAAAGTACGTTGTTTGTTTCATCTAAGTTGAACAGCAAAGTGCCCCTGCCAGTCGCACTGAAGGTGTCGGTGTAAGCACTCTGGGTTACTTCAAAACCGGCGGGGCCGGTTGCCACGGTATTGACAGCTACTGCGCCATTTTCAACGTTTACAGCCCAGTTGGTATTGTTGCTACCAATTACACGCAGTCGGTCTACAACTGGGTTGAAATCGACAGAATATGTTTCACCAGCGGTCAACAAAACACTCAGTGTGCTTCTTTCCGTGGCCATATTACTTGCTTCTTCAACGCTGTAAAGTTTACTTGCGCTTGTTAGTAACCATAGGCGTCCATCGGCATTTCTATAGTCCGCGTCCACGATGGTTTCACCGGTACCTAACCCTGTGATTGATGATCGGGAAAGTACCGCTCCCGTCGTGTTGTCGATCGTGATTGTCGCGCCAGATGCCGTAATCAACACACCTTGATCGCCAAATGCTGTTGGTGGGATGGTGTTGTCATTGCTCGACAGGCATCCTGCAAGCACTACGCCTGACACTGCCAGTGCCAAGCATTTCATCTTGAATTTTTTCATTTCATCCCTCAGTCGTTGTTTAAAGCCGTTGTCAATCTTTTGTATGACACTTATAGAACACCGACAGTGAGTGATTGGATGCAGCTAGCTGACCTGGCCTTTGTGTTTCAACCCTTCCAGATTCAAAATCTCGATATTCCCCCTTCCCAGTTGAAGTAAACCTTCATGCTCCAGTTCTTTGAGCATCTGGTTTACTGTTTGCCGCGAAATTGACAGCATGGCCGAGAGCTTCTCTTGCGACACGTGCAAGGTACGCGCGCTCACAGTGCCGCTGTCTGATCGTATGCCGTAGCCCTCAGCCATTTGCAGCAAACGGCGGGCAAGGCGGGTGGGGGTGGGCAACAGGGCAGCGTCTTCGATGGCGCCGAAAATAAGGCGCACCTTCTGGGTCAACAGCAGACCAAATTCGCGCCAGTAATTGGGGTTTTCTGAAATCAGTTGGTCCAGCAGAGCCTGTCGTACGTGAAACACTGTAGCAGGTCCATCGGCAAGGGCATCGTGGGTTCTCGGTTGGCGGTCGAACAGGCAGATTTCTCCAAACCAGTCGGGCGGGTCAATCAGGGTCAGGATCACGTGCTTGTCCTCGGCACCGTGTTTGCTCGCGCCCACAATCTGGACCGACCCACTTAGCACCGCGTACAAGCCGTCGGCACAGTCACCCCTGGAAAATAGTCGCTGTCCGTTTTGAAACTGACGCAAAGCACCATGCTTTAACAAAGCCTGTTGCAGGTTGCCGGGCAAATTGGCAAACCATTTCCCGCGGTTCAATATTTGTTGAATGTTGTGTGTCTGCATTGTTTTTTTGTTATGTCTCCACCTGTTCCACTAAATTAGCATCAAATGTCAGGCAATTGACAGACCTTTCAGGCTTGATTTGTAACCATATAAGCTCAAAATCAAATATTTAGAGCAATTGCCGCTTCAAGGAGAACAAGCCATGAGAACGTTGGTCGATCAACTGGCAACTTATGCCACTTATCACCGAGACCCACGCAACATCGCCACCCACTTCGTGGGCGTGCCAATTATTGTGTTGTCTGTGCTTATTCTGCTGTCGCGCGTGTCGGTTGATGTTGCTGGCATCGCGGTTACGCCGGCATTGGTGGTGTTTTTGTTGTCCAGCCTGTTTTATCTCAAACTCAGCCTCGCTTACGGTTTGGCCATGTTTGTCATTCACGGCGCACTGCTGTTGGCTGCCGGCCACTTTGCAACCTTGAGCACATTGGCCTGGTTGGGTGCTGGCGTGGGTATTTTTGTGGTGGGCTGGATTATCCAGTTTGTGGGCCACTATTACGAGGGCCGCAAGCCCGCTTTTGTAGACGACCTGATTGGCTTGGCGATCGGCCCCTTGTTTGTGGTCGCTGAACTGGGCTTTTTAATTGGCTTGGGCAAGAAAACCCAAACGCAGGTTGAAGCCATTGCCGGCCCTGTGCGCCGACGCGAAACAGCTAGCGCTTAAACACAACAAAGCCTCGGCAAGGGGGTTCATCAGAACCCCCAATGCACGTCCACTTCTTTTTTTGCTGCTTCTTCCAGCATTTTCAACAAGGGGTAAGCTCTTTGTTCCAGGCCCACATGGTTTTTCAGGGCAATTTTTTCTTCGGCGCTTAGCTCATCTTCATCAATCGGGTTCTCGGCGCGGGCCATGCGTTCAGTATTGACCGCTGCAACCAGCTGTGCATGGGCATGCGCAAGATCGTGTGGTTCGATCACGCCCCGCTCACTGGGTTCAATACCCATAATTCGAAATAGTTGGTCTGCATTGGATTTGAACATCACTATGTCGCCGGCTGCTTTCGATTTGAATTTCACAATACCCATTCTGTCCACACTCTGGTTATCACTGCTATTGATCTGTATCAAGAGCCCCTACAATGGAGCACCTGCCTAATTTTCGCCTCAAAGCGCCTCATGAAAACAGCTTTCACTTCAAGCCGTGCAATTTTCGTTTCCCTGCTTGCATTATGCGCCTTGGTCGCTTGTTCGCCCCAGTTCAACTGGCGCGTGGTGCCCAATACCGACATCGGCTACATGGCCACTTTTCCCGACAAACCAGCGCAAGCCACCCGAACCATGGATCTGATTGGGCTTCAAGTGCCGCTGACTTTGCAGGCTGCGCAAATTGAAGGCTTGTATTTTGCCGTAGGCACCGTGCCCTTGCAGGGCGAATTGGCAGCGCAAGGCGCAGCCCTGCGCGACGCTTTGGCCCAGGCGGTTGCCAACAATATTGCGGCGGGCCAGGCCGAGGTAAAGCCTATTCAATGGTTGGGCAAAACCGTCTATGAAATGTCGATCAAAGGCAAGTTGCCAAGCGGTGAAGCTGCTTTTGCGCAGGCTCGTTTTTTTGAGCACCAAGGCGTTTTGTATGAGGTGTTGATGATGGGCCCTGGCGAGGCTGCCAATCCAGATTCAGCCACTTCGTGGTTCGGTGGCTTTTCCCTGTTGGGGCAGTAATGCAGTACAAACCCGAAAATGTATCGCGTGAAATTGGGCCCGATGGCGTAGAGCACATGTATGTGAATGGCAGCCTCGCCATGCGCATGTTCATTATTTTCGCAGCCGCCTATGTGATGTCCTATGCGTTCAGGGCCATCAATGCCGTAATCGCACAGCCCTTGGTTCAAGAACTGGGGTTGACCGCCGGGCAGTTGGGTTTTCTGGCCTCGGCGTATTTTTTGTCCTTTGCCATTATGCAGTTGCCCGTGGGGGTCATGCTGGATCGTTACGGCCCGCGGCGAGTTGAGGCAGTGTTGATCGGATTTGCAGCGCTGGGTGCCCTGCTCTTCGCAGTTGCCGATTCTTATCTGGTGTTGTGGTTGGGCCGAGCCCTGATTGGTGTGGGCGTATCGGCGTGTTTAATGGCGGCCGTGAAGGCCTACTCGCTCTATTTCAGGCCGCACATGCAGGCCAGCCTGTCATCCTGGATGCTGGTGGCAGGGTCGCTTGGGGCACTCACCGTGACCACGCCAGTGGAAGCTGCTTTGCCTGCTTTGGGTTGGCGCGGTGTGTTTGGGGTGGCAGCAGTGTTGTGTGTATTGGCTGGTCTGGCACTGTGGTTTGCTTTGCCTGCGTTGTTCAAACCCCAAAAAACCCAGTCGGTTGCCGACATGGCTCAGGGTTACCGGGCCATTTATGCACACCCTCATTTTTGGCGTGTCGCGCCTCTGGCCATGATTACGCAAGGTGGTTTTATGGCTTTTCATGGTTTGTGGGTTGGCCCTTGGTTTACCAATGTTATTGGGGTCACCAATGCACAGGCCGCGCAAAACATGTTCTGGATTTCCGCAGTGCTAATGCTGGGTTATCTGGCTTTGGGCTTTCTGACCAAACGGGTGTCCAAGGCTGGGGGCGATGAAGATCAAATCATGTTGATCGGCATGGGTTTGTCGCTTTTGTTATTCGCTGTTCAAATTGTGCAGGGCGAGCAGTCAAGTCTGTGGGGTTGGTTGATCCATGCCTTCCTGATTTCGTCCGGCATTATGACTTACGCCACTTGCAACAAGCCATTTCCAAAAAAACTCACGGGCCGCTCCAGCACAGCTTTGAACCTGCTGATTTTCATAGGCGCATTCAGTATTCAATGGGGCATCGGTATCGGTATTGATTCATTCGTGGCTTTGGGGCTGGGCAGTACCGATGCCATGCGGCTTTCTCTGGCCATTTTGTGGGCCCTGCAATTGTTCAGCTGGATTTGGTTTGCTCGACCCGGCCGCAAGACGAGTCACCTAATACCCTTTCGGGCGTGACGGCAGCTGCTAAGGCATCTTAGTCACGGTTCACCCACTGCGTGCACCTGACTGACTGTCTCGTTGTTCAATGCCTTGCGGTATTGAATGGCAGTAGCAACGTGTTTTTTGTCGATTTGCCCGATTTGATCCAAGTCAGCCAATGTGCGCGCCACACGGCAAATTCGATGCAGTGCACGGGCTGAAAGATGATTTTTCTGGGCGTAGGCCAGCAACAGTTTTTCAGCGCCGCTGGCGGGTTTGCAATACTTGTTGATTTGGCCCGCGCTCATTTCACCATTCAGGCAGCCCTGGCGTTCTAGCTGAATGGTGCGGGCCTGTTCAACCTGTTTGCGCAGCTCTGTACTGCTGCCCAACCCGACGTGTTCTGTTTCCCCGTGTAGCAGCGTGCCGTGGTCGATGGCTTGCACTTCAACTGAAATATCCAGCCGGTCGGCCAAGGGGCCAGACAGTTTGTTTTGATACTTTCTGACCTGGTCGGGTGTGCATCGGCATTCTTTGGCAGGGTGCCCCAACCAGCCGCAGGGGCAGGGGTTGTGGGCGCACACCCATAAAAACCTTGCCGGAAAACTGGCCTGATGGCCCGATCTGGAAATATTTACACGCCCGGTTTCAAGCGGCTCCCGCAGCGATTCTAGGCACCGCCGATCAAATTCCAACACTTCATCGGTAAATAAAATGCCTTGGTGTGCCAGCGTAATTTCTCCTGGTGAGGGTGGGTTTCCTCCGCCAATCAAAGCGGCCATGGTGCTGCTTGGATGCGGGTTCCGAAAAGGGCGCTGCGGGCTTAGTACATCACTTTCGCCCTTCAAGCTTCGAATGGCTGAAATTTCCAGCGAGTCTTCAAAGGGCAGCGGTGGCATCAGGCTGCCAACGCGCTGTGCCAGCATCGACTTCCCACTGCCGGGCGGCCCCACCAGGCGAATGTGGTGTTGCCCCGCTGTGGCAGCAAGCAAGGCGTGTTTGGCAGTTTGGTGTCCAATTACTTCCGCCATGTCTAGCGGGGTGAGCTGAGCTGAACTCGTCGGAGTATTGGGTACGTGTTGGTCGATTGGGCTGCCATGCCCCACCAAATGCGCCGCGGCCTCAAACAGATTGTTCGCACCGAACACAGCAACATCGGGCACTGTAGCGGCCAGGCCTGCCTGTGCTTTGGGCATCATCAGCTTAATCGCGCGCTGGCGCGTTCTAGCCTCCTTTCGAGCGGCAACTGCCAGCGCAAAAGGGCTGCGCACGCCAGTCAGTGCGCCAGAAAGTGAAAGTTCGCCTGCGAACAACCAGTCAGAAAGCTCGGCTTTGGTCAGTTGACCCGACGCACTGGCAATGCCCAATGCCACTGCAAGATCGAATGCAGCGCTTCCCTTGGGAAGGTCGGCTGGTGCGAGGTTGACTGTAATTCGTTGGGAAGGGAACTCGAATCCGCTGTTGAGCAAGGCCGAGCGAACCCGTTCTTTCGATTCGCGAATTTCGGTGTCGGGCAGACCAACCAGTGCGAAAGAAGGCAAACCGGCCGACAGATGAACCTCAATTTGAACCGCAACCGGGCGAACGCCCACAAAGGTAAGACTGTGAAGGGTGGCTAAAGGCATGGTAGGGGAACAGAGGGGGCTACAGTCAAACCCCGACGATTATCCCTACACAGCCTTGTTTGGCAAACGGGTGCTTCGCTTTGTGTCACCCGGTGGAGGAGAGCTTGCCCCTAGGTGGGTCAGCCCCGTTTTTCGAGGTCAGCCACGCGCATTTCCAGTGCATGCACCTTTTCGCGCAACCTGTTTAACACTTCTTTCTGAATTTCAAAATCCTCAAGGCTGACAAACTCCATGTCTTGCAAACCCTGGCGAATCAGCTGTGTTACAGGGTTCTCTATGTTTTGAAGCCCTTTTGCATTGAGCAATTCACCCACTTTGGCCGTGATGGCATCGAAAGGATTGTTCGCCAATGTTTCCCCCAAAAGAGTTGTATCGCATCGCACCAAAAGAGTGCACCAAATTGGTGCTGCGATGGAAAATTCAAAAAATTGAATTGCCATTGTGCCCGAAAAAGGGGGATTTATCGCGAAATTACTGACGACTCCGCGGCTGGCACACTTCTCGCTAATAGACCCTTGCCAAAAAAACTTTACGGCATTCATCTATTTTTAGGAGAGTGAGATGAAAAAATTAGTACTGGTCGCTGCAATCGCCGCAACTACTTTCGGGGCTGTTTCAACTGCACAAGCTGTTGAGGTCACTACAACTGCCAACGCTAACGTAACTACTGATTACAAGTTCCGTGGTATTTCCCAAACTAACGCTGGCCCAGCTTTCCAGGGTGGCTTTGACGCCGCTTTCAGCAACGGTTTCTACGTGGGTAACTGGAACTCCAATATTAACAACCTAGGCGCTGGCAGCTCCGGTCTGGAAATGGACTTCTACGGTGGCTATGCTGGTTCATTTGCCAACGGTATTGGCTACGATGTAGGTGCCTTGTATTACTTCTATGAAGGTTATGCAGTGGCCGCAGACGCACCCGATGCAGACACCTTGGAAATTTACGGCAAGGTGTCATACGCTAATGCATACGCAAAATTGTCCTATGCAGTATCGGAGGATTATTTCGCATTCAAGGCCGATAATGGCTCAATTGATCAAAGTGGGTCTACATACCTTGACCTTGGCTACACATTCCCATTGTCAGACCAGTTGTCTTTGACTGCCCACTATGGTCTGACATCGTTTGACAAGGACATGACCGATCTGCGTCCTGGTGCTACCGGTACGATTGATTCCTATGCTGATTACAGCATTGGCGCAACTTACGCGATCAGCCCCAAATACTCAGTAACTGCTGCCTACATCGAAACGGATGACGACGCATCTGCTCTGATCGGTAACGATGATCTGACAGACGGTTCTTTGGTAGTGACATTCAGCGCCAAGTTCTAAATCGAAAACAGACAGCGCTCTGAAGAGGGGCGCTGTTTTTACCCTCTTCAAACTTAATTCAGGAGTGCGTAATGAAGCTAATTTCAGCAGTCATTAAGCCTTTCAAACTCGATGAAGTCCGTGAAGCGCTGTCTGCCATCGGCGTGCAAGGCATTACGGTTACCGAAGTGAAAGGTTTTGGTCGCCAAAAGGGTCACACCGAGTTGTACCGTGGCGCCGAGTATGTAGTCGACTTTTTGCCCAAAGTGAAAATTGAAGCCGCAGTGGACGACAGCCTTGTAGACCAAGCCTGCGAAGCCATTGAAGCAGCAGCCAAAACCGGCAAGATCGGTGACGGCAAAATTTTCGTGTTTGATTTGTTGAGTGTTACCCGTATTCGCACAGGCGAAACCGGTAAAGACGCCCTTTAACCAGAGAGAAGTGAGGAAATGATGAAAAAACTTCTGACTGTCTGGCTGGCGGCCGCTGCACTGAGCTTCAGTGTTGCTAGTCCCGGTGTGTTTGCGCAAGAGACACCCGCGGCACCTGCTGCCGAAGCCACCGAAACAATGCCCGCTGCAGTTGAAGCAGCGCCCGCAGCGGCTGAACCCGCTGCTGAAGCACCCATGGCTGCTGAAGCTGCCCCGGCGGAAGAAGCTGCTCCAGCTGCTGCGCCTGTACCCGACAAAGGCGATACCGCCTGGATGATGGTTGCCACTTTGCTGGTGATCATGATGACCGTGCCTGGCTTGGCCCTGTTTTATGGTGGTCTTGTTCGCTCCAAGAACATGCTGTCTGTTTTGATGCAGGTCATGGTGACGTTCTCGATGATTATTGTTCTTTGGTTTGTGTATGGCTACAGCTTGGCATTTACCGAAGGCAACGCATTCGTTGGCGGATTTGACCGTTTGATGCTTTCCGGAATTTGGGACAACGCAGCTGGAACATTCGCAAATGCGGCAACTTTCAGCAAAGGCGTCTACATTCCTGAAATCGTATTTGCCGCATTCCAGGCGACTTTCGCCGGCATTACCTGCGCACTAATCGTGGGTGCATTCGCCGAGCGTATCAAGTTCGGTGCAGTGTTGATGTTTATGGTTATTTGGTTCTCCTTCAGTTACATCCCAGTGGCACACATGGTGTGGTTCTGGATGGGCCCAGATGCATACAGCAGCGCAGAAGTTGCAGCCGAAATGACCAGCAAAGCTGGCTACATTTGGCAGCTTGGTGCACTCGACTTCGCTGGTGGTACCGTTGTGCACATCAACGCCGCTGTTGCTGGTTTGGTGGGTGCATACATGCTCGGAAAGCGCGTTGGCTACGGCAAAGAAGCAATGCCTCCGCACAACCTGGCGCTGACCATGGTTGGTGCTTCATTGTTGTGGGTGGGTTGGTTCGGTTTCAACGCAGGCTCTGCCCTGGAAGCAAACGGTTACGCAGCGCTGGCATTCGCAAACACCTTGGTAGCAACTGCCGCAGCTGTAATGGCCTGGTGTATCGGTGAAGCGCTGTTGAAAGGCAAGGCTTCCATGTTGGGTGCTGCTTCTGGCGCAGTAGCTGGTTTGGTTGCGGTAACGCCCGCCGCCGGCAACGTAGGCATCGCTGGTGCCATCGTAATCGGTCTGCTGGCAGGTTTCATCTGCCTGTGGGGTGTATCTGGCTTGAAAAAGCTGCTGGGTGCTGACGACTCTCTGGACGTGTTTGGCGTTCACGGTGTAGGCGGTATCTTGGGTGCCTTGTTGACTGGTGTGTTCAACTCGCCAAATTTGGGTGGCCCATCCGCAGTGGCTGACTGGACAACTGTAACCATGATTGCTGCTGGTGACTATTCAATCGCCAGCCAGGTGCTGATCCAGGCCAAAGCAGTGGTGATCACCATTGTTTGGTCAGCTGTGGTTTCAGTAATCGCTTTCAAACTGGTTGACATGATCATCGGTCTGCGTGTTTCTGAAGATGCAGAGCGCGAAGGTCTGGACATCACTTCTCACGGTGAAACAGCCTACAGCAAGTAAATACACTCTCCACTTAGGTGGAATCCTTCAGCCTGGGGTAAAGGGCTGATTCAAAGGCACCTTCGGGTGCCTTTTTTGCTTCACCCCCCGATTTCCCTTCCTCAATGTGGCAGTGCAGCGTTTTGGATTACACTTGGCGAAGTGTCTCACCCAGGGAATGTTGATGGTTCCACATCTTGTAACTGCTTTAACCGGTCCGCTGTTGGATCTCGAAAAACGTATGCTCGACAAAACCACCGAAATTGAGCGGTGGTTTCGCATGGCCTGGAACGAGAACACCCCTCCGTTCTACAGTTCTGTCGATGTGCGCAACGCAGGTTTCAAGCTCGCCCCTGTTGACACCAACCTGTTCCCTGGCGGTTTTAACAACCTCGCCCCCGACATGATGCCGTTGGCCATTCAGGCCGCGATGAGTGCGATTGAAAAAATTTGCCCTGAAGCACGCAGCATGGTGTTGGTGCCCGAGAACCACACGCGCAATACCTTTTACCTCACGAATGTGGCCCGCTTGGCTGCCATTCTGAAGCAAACCGGTTTGGATATTCGGCTGGGTTCTATGTCGCCTGATATTACCGAGCCCACTCGCTTCGATTTGCCCGATGGTCAGCACATCATTTTAGAACCGCTAAAGCGCAATGGTAACCGAGTGGGTGTTGACGGCCTTGAGCCATGTGCGGTGCTGTTGAACAACGACTTGTCCGCCGGTGTGCCCCCAATTCTTCAAGGCATAAAAGACCAAATCCTGTTGCCCCCTTTGCATGCTGGCTGGGCCACTCGTCGCAAGAGTGCCCACTTCAAGGCCTACGATTCTGTCGTGGAGGCATTTTCTGAGATGCTGGAAATTGATCCCTGGTTGATCAATCCCTATTTCACGCATCGAAACAAACTGAATTTTCAGGAACGTGTGGGCGAAGAAGCCTTGGCAGAGGCTGTAGATGAAGTGTTGGCCAAGACACGCGTGAAGTATGCTGAGTACGGGATTGACGAGCAGCCTTACGTGGTTGTGAAGGCCGATGCTGGCACCTACGGCATGGGCATCATGACTGTGAAAGACGCCTCGGAAGTGGTGGGGTTGAACCGCAAGCAACGCAACAAAATGTCGGTGGTCAAAGAAGGTTTGCAAGTGTCTGATGTCATTATTCAAGAAGGTGTGCACACCTTTGAGAACATTGAGGACGCGGTGGCCGAGCCCGTGGTTTATATGATTGACCGTTATGTGGTGGGTGGTTTCTACCGGGTGCACACGGGCCGAGGCCGCGATGAAAACTTGAATGCACCTGGCATGCACTTCGTTCCATTGGCATTTGAAACACCGTGCAACACACCCGATTGCAGTGATCGTCCCGATGCGGCCATGAACCGCTTTTACGCGTATGGTGTAATCGGTCGTTTGGCGGCACTCGCAGCCTCGCAAGAACTGGAGGCCACTGCCAGCGCGGAGTTAGCCGCATGAGCAGTAAAAGCTTTGTGTGCGTGATCGACCCGCTCACCAGCCTGAATCCGAAAAAAGATTCTTCTATCGCCATGATGGAATCGGCCCAGTCGCGTGGCTGGAAGGTGGGTGTGATCGAGGACGGGGGCTTGCACTGGTCCACTGGCGCAGGTGTGCGTGCGCAGGTGGTGTGGATTACAATTGATCTCGCAAATAAGCCTTGGTACGCCGAGGTGGGGCGTGAAGAAATGGCATTGAAAGACCTTGATGCCGTCATCATGCGCAAAGACCCGCCGTTTGATGCCGAGTTTGTAACCGCTACCTGGTTGCTTGAGCAAGGCGAGCGCGAGGGTGCGCGCGTATTCAATAGCCCGCGCGCCATTCGCGATCACAACGAAAAATTCACCATTGCCCAGTTTGAACAATTTGTGGTGCCAACCCTGGTTTCGCGCAATGCTGCCCAGCTTCGCAGTTTTCTGGAACAACACCCCGACGCCATTGCCAAACCCCTGGATGGCATGGGAGGCACCTCAATTTTTCGCATGAAAAAAGGTGATCAAAACGTGGGTGTGATATTGGAAACGCTGACCGACTATGGCCGCAAAACCGCCATGATTCAGCGCTATATTCCTGAAATTGTGGATGGCGACAAACGTGTGTTGCTCATTAATGGCGAGCCGGTGCCCTATTGCCTCGCACGTTTGCCCAAAGAGGGTGAGCACCGAGGCAACCTGGCGGCGGGCGGCACGGGCAGGGCGCAGCCCTTGAGCGAAAGCGATTGGCACATTGCCCGCACACTGGCCCCGGAATTGAAAAAGCGTGGGCTGTTGCTGGTGGGCCTGGACATTATTGGGCAGAACCTGACCGAGGTGAACGTGACAAGCCCCACCTGCTTCCGTGAGATCATGGATCAAACCGGTTTTCCTGTTGCGGATACTTTGTTGCAAGCTGTTGAAAATGCCTTGCAGGAGGGCAACTGATGCTTGGGCTGGTTCTCGTTACTCATGCCCCTTTGGGCGACGCCATTGCCCAATGTGTGAAACACGTCATGGGTTCTTTGCCCGATGGCCTGGCGGTCGTGGATGTACCCGGCGACGAAGACATCGAACAGTCGGTGCAACGTATTCAGGTCGCCGCGCGGCAGGTGCATGCAGGCGAAGGCGTGGTGTTCCTGACCGATCTGTTTGGCGCAACTCCCTCCAACGCTGCTGTGCGTGCCGGTGTGGAATCGTTGAACCTGCCCACCGTGTTGGTCTCGGGCTGCAATTTGCCCATGGTGTTGCGTGCACTTGGTTTTCGGGATTTGCCCATCAATGAAGTAGCCGAACGTTTGGTCATGGGTGGCCGAAACGGTATCGTAAGCACTGGTGCCACAGCGCCACAACGTCAAACCTTTAACCCGGCGAAAAACGATGATTCAGCAAGAAATCACCATCAGCAATAAATTGGGCCTGCACGCGCGCGCTTCGGTCAAGTTGACTCAAACAGCCAGCCGCTTTCAGTCCGAAGTGTGGATCGGCAAAGCGGGCCGCCGCGTGAATGCGAAAAGCATCATGGGTGTCATGATGCTGGCCGCGGGCAAAGGGCACAATGTGGTGCTTGAGGCAGAAGGCAGTGACGAGGCTGAGGCCATTGCTGCACTGGTGGCCTTGATTGATGACAAATTCGGCGAAGGCGAGTAAACCATGACCCTGGCCTTGCATGGCATCGCAGTTTCACGAGGCATTGCAGTTAGCCGCGCCCTGGTGTGGGACACGGCCATGCGGGATATTCCCCGCAATCGCATCGATAAAAAATCGGTTCGTTTCGAGAAAAAAAGATTCGACAATGCCATCAAGCGCGTGGCTGATGAACTGGTTGAAATTCGAAGTCAAATTGCCGCTGACTCCCCCGCCGAGTTCGATGCTTTCCTGAATCTGCACAGCCTGATCCTTGCCGACCCCATTTTGTCGGAAGAACCCAAAAACCTCATTCAAACCAAGCTGATCAATGCCGAATGGGCCTTGATTGAGCAAATGGAAGTGTTGCTGGAGCAGTTCTCCGCGATTGAAGACGACTACTTCCGCGAGCGCAACAGCGACGTGCGCCAGGTGGTTGAGCGGGTTTTGAAATCGCTGCGAGGGCATGCAACGGCTTTGCCCCTGCCTCCAGAAGGCGAGAATGAAGACCCCTGGCTAATTGTTGCGCACGATATTTCGCCGGCCGACATGGTGCAACTGAAAGGTCGCCGCGTTGGCGCTTTCGTGACTGAAATGGGTGGTGCAACCTCCCACACTGCCATTGTGGCGCGTAGCCTGGGCATACCCGCCGTGGTGGGCGTGCCGCGTGCGCTCGAGTTTGTACACAATGGCGACCTGGTGGTGGTCGATGGCAAGGTGGGTGCTGTATTCCTCGACCCTGCCGCCATGGTGGTCGAAGAATACCAGCGCAAGCAGGCCATTCTGGCTTTGTCGCGCCAGCGCCTGAAACGACTGATTACCACGGAGGCACGCACCCAGTGTGGTCGCCGGGTTGAACTGCTGGCCAATATTGAATTGCCTGAAGACGTGAAAGGCGTAGTCGATGCCGGAGCCGATGGTGTGGGCCTGTTCCGTTCCGAATTCCTGTTCATGAACCGCAAGGAATGGCCTTCAGAAGATGAACAGTATGAAGCCTACCGCAAGGTGATCAAGGCCATGAAAGGCAAGCCGGTCACGGTTCGCACGCTTGATCTGGGTGCCGATAAGACCCTGCAATTCGATGGTGCCAACAGCAGTGCCCCCCCGGTGTCCAGCACCTCAGCGCTTGGTTTGCGTTCCATTCGCTTCAGCCTGTCCGAGCCTGCAATATTCCTCACCCAAATTCGCGCCTTGTTGCGGGCTGCCAAGCATGGACCTGTGAAAATTCTGTTGCCCATGCTCACCAACATTCGTGAAACCAGGCAGGCCTTGGCTTACATCGACATGGCCCGTGAACAGTTGCTCGAACGGCGTTTTCAGGCCAATCAGGCTGTGCCCATTGGCGGCATGATCGAAGTGCCTGCGGCGGCGCTCAGCCTGCCGCATTTTTTGAGTTACCTCGATTATGTGTCGATCGGTACCAACGACTTGATCCAGTACACCCTGGCTGTTGACCGGGTGGATCACCAGGTGGCTCATCTGTACGATCCCCTCCACCCGGCGGTGTTAAGGCTGGTGTACGAGGTCATCTCCAGTGCCGAAAAAGCAGGCGTACCCGTGAGCGTATGTGGTGAAATGGCAGGTGATATTCGTTTGACCCGCTTGTTACTGGGTATGGGTCTTACCCAGTATTCGATGCATCCGTCACAACTACTCGATGTCAAAGAGTTGCTCTTGAAAACCGACTTTGAGGCTACGCAAAGACTGGTCAAAAAGGTGACTCGAACATTTGACATCGATAAAATTGACGCTCTGATGCGCCAATTGCACGAAGACTGATCCCGCAACCGGGCCGCCTTCAATGCCGGTTTGCGATTTATACTCAAAGGCTTGCGAAAACCAACAATCCAACCTAAGAAACACCGTATTGTGTCTGCCAACCAGTCCGTGGGCTTCGTAAAGCCCGAGCTTATTGAATTCACTGCACCGCTTTTACTTGAGTGCGGAAAGTCCCTGCCCAGCTATTCTCTGATGGTTGAAACCTATGGCACCTTGAATGCCGAGAAAAGCAATGCTGTGCTGGTGTGCCATGCTTTAAATGCCTCTCACCATGTGGCTGGCCTATACGAAGGACAAGAAAAAAGCGAAGGTTGGTGGGACAACATGGTGGGTCCCGGCAAGCCGCTGGACACCAATCGATTTTTTGTAATCGGCGTGAATAACTTGGGTTCGTGCTTTGGCTCCACTGGCCCAAGCAGCACCAACCCTGAAACTGGCAAACCCTACGGCGCCGACTTCCCGTTTGTAACGGTTCAAGACTGGGTGAATGCGCAGGTACGCCTGGCTGATTATTTCGGCATTGAAAAATTTGCCGCAGTCATGGGCGGCAGTTTGGGCGGCATGCAAGCCCTGCAATGGAGCCTGAGTTACCCAGACCGCGTGGGCCACTGCATGGTGGTGGCTTCAACGCCCAAATTGAGCGCACAGAACATTGCCTTCAACGAGGTGGCTCGCCAGGCCATTGTGACCGATCCCGATTTTCACGGTGGAAATTACTATGAGCACGGCGTGGTACCCAAACGCGGCTTGCGCCTGGCACGAATGATTGGCCACATCACCTATTTAAGCGGTGACGACATGGCCGAGAAGTTTGGCCGCACTCTGCGCAATGGCGATTACAACTACGGTCTTGAAGTGGACTTTCAGGTAGAAAGTTACCTGCGCTATCAGGGCGACAAGTTTGCAGATTACTTCGATGCCAACACCTACTTGCTGATTACCAAAGCGCTGGACTATTTCGACCCCGCACGCCACACGGGTGGCGATTTGGTCAAGGCTCTGCAAGCGGCCAAAGCCAAGTTTCTGCTGGTCAGTTTCACCACCGACTGGCGATTTGCACCCGAGCGAACCCGCGAAATTGTGGAGGCCCTCATGGCCAACCAGCGCGATGTCACTTACGCGGAAATTGACGCCCCGCACGGTCACGATGCATTCTTGTTGACTGATGAGCGCTACCACAATGTGGTGCGTGGCTACTTTGAGCGCATTGCCAAGGAGCTTGCATGAAAACCCCACACGCTGTTCGACAAGATGTGCAACCTTTGCCCATTGCGGTGCCCCGGGCCGATCTTGATTTGATCGAAAGTTGGGTGCCCATGGGTGCGCGCGTACTCGATTTGGGCTGTGGTGATGGTTCCTTTTTGGCCCGTTTGATGAAAACCCGGAAGGCCACAGGCTATGGCGTTGAAATCGACGATATCAATGTGCAGCGCAGTGTGGCCAATGGCATCAACGTGATACAGCAAGACCTTGAAAAAGGCCTGGCTATGTTCAAGGATCATGCCTTCGATGTGGTGATTTTGTCGCAAACCCTGCAAGCCATGCACAACACCGAGCGAATCCTCAAAGAGATCGCCCGGGTTGGGAAAGAAGGCATCGTCAGCTTCCCCAATTTTGGTCATTGGTACCATGTGTGGTCGATTGCCTTGGGTCGTATGCCGGTGTCCAAACAGATGCCTTATCAGTGGTACAACACCCCGAATATCCACCTGTGCACCCCCAAAGATTTCGAGGCACTGGTTGCTCAAATCGGACATAAAGTACTGGGCAAACAACTTTTTTTGAACGGCGAACCCGTGGAGCTGTTGGGCAATTTACGCAGCACTTTGGCGGTCTATCGCTTCAAGCCCCAGTTTGCAGATTAGGCCAACACCATGAAAACCCGGCAACCCACCCCACGTGAAAACGAGTATTGGCGGCAGGTTAAAAGAATTACCTGGCGCTTGCTGGTGGTGTGGATTGCCCTGATTCTCAGCGTGGTGTTGTTTATTCCCCAGCTTGGCATCACGGTTTATGGGGTGCCTTTGACCTATTGGGTCATCTCCAGCGTTCTGCTTTTGAGTTTTTTGGGATTGGTTGCGTGCTACGCATGGCGCATGGATAGGTTAGAATTGAAATTCAAACGAGCGGTGGAAAACAACCGCAACCATCCAGGAGACACGAATGAAAAGCAGCACCGGCGAGGTGGGAAAACCCCTCACTGACACCAAAGGCACGCCCCTGCGTTTTGTAACCGGTTCGTCCCTGTTCGACGGACACGATGCAGCGATCAACATGATTCGCCGCCTGTTGCAAAGCCAAGGTGCTGAAGTCATTCACCTGGGGCACAACCGCTCCGTGCAAGAGTTGGTCGATGCCGCCATTCAGGAAGATGCGGATGGCCTGGCCGTGAGTTCCTATCAGGGCGGGCACAACGAATTTTTCAAATACATGGTCGATGAGCTGAAGGCCAACAACGCTGGTCACATTCAGGTATTTGGTGGCGGTGGCGGTGTCATTTTGCCTTCTGAAATTGAAGCCCTTCAGGCCTATGGCGTAAACCGAATTTACAGCCCGCAAGACGGCCAGAAAATGGGCCTGGAAGGCATGATCGGCGACATGATTGCCCGTGCAGCACAAGTGCGCGATGCCCGCAAAAAGATTGGCACAGATTGCTCACCGGAAAGTATCAAGGCTTTGGGCAACAACTGGCCGCTGCTGACCCAACTGATTACCCGACTAGAACGTGAGGAAGTTTCAGCCGCCGATCTCGAAGCAATTCGTGAACAAGCCAAAGCCAGCAAAACCCCAGTGTTGGGCATTACCGGTACGGGCGGCGCGGGCAAGTCGAGCCTGACTGATGAGCTGATTCGCCGCCTGCGCATGGACCATGGCGATGATTTGACCATTGGCGTGGTGTGTGTAGATCCTTCCCGCCGAAAAACCGGCGGTGCATTGTTGGGAGATCGCATCCGGATGAATGCCATTGGCCCTTGGGCTGGCAATGGTCCCAAAGTATTCATGCGCTCACTGGCCACCCGCGATTCCGCTCAGGAAGTACCCGCTACCCTGCCCGACATCATTGCCTTGTGTCGCGCCACGGGTTTTGATGTGGTGCTGATTGAAACCCCAGGCATTGGCCAGGGCGATGCGGCCATTGTGCCGCATGTGGATTTCAGCCTGTATGTGATGACACCGGAATACGGTGCAGCCAGCCAGCTTGAAAAAATCGACATGCTGGATTTCGCAGATTTTGTGGCGGTGAATAAATTTGACCGCAAGGGCGCACTCGACGCACTGCGCGATGTGTGCAAACAGGTGCAGCGCAACCGCATGGCCTTTACCAGCATGCCCGACACCATGCCTGTTTATGGCACGCTGGCCAGCCGGTTTAACGACGATGGTGTCAGCGCCCTGTACAAGGCCCTGCGTGCCGCCTTGCCCATTGCCAAGCCCTCCAAAGGCCTGTTCAACACCATTGACACCAAACATTCCACCACCCTGAAAGCCGTAGTGCCTTCCGAGCGTGTGCGTTATTTGGCTGAAATCGCGCAGGCTGTACGCAGTTACAAGGCGCAAGTACAAAAAGACGTAGCTGCAGTGTACGACCTGGAATGCATGCAACGTGCCCAAGCCCTATTGCTTGAACACAAACCTGACAAAACCAAGGCGGTGGAAGCGCTGGACGACATTGTCGAACTGACGAACACTCGAATCAGCATGGCTGCGCAAAAGGCCATGAAAGACTACTCAAAGTTGACTGAGGGTTACAAAGGCGACACGCTGACCTATGAAGTGCGCGGCAAGGCCCTGCAAGCACCGCTAACCGTGACTTCGCTCAGTGGCCTGAAAATCAATCGCGTCAGTCTGCCGAAGTTCACCAGTCGGGCCGACCTGCTGAAATTCGTGATGCTGGAAAACCTGCCGGGTTATTTCCCCTTCACCGCAGGTGTATTCCCAGTCAAGCGCGAAGGAGAAGACCCCACCCGCATGTTTGCCGGTGAAGGCGACCCCGCACGCACCAACCGCCGTTTCAAGATGCTCAGCAGTGCCAGTGACGCGAAACGTTTGTCGACTGCATTTGACTCGGTCACCCTGTATGGTTTCGATCCAGATCTGCGGCCAGACATTTACGGCAAAGTGGGCACCAGCGGCGTGAGTGTGGCCACGCTAGACGACATGAAAGTGTTGTACAGCGGCTTTGATTTGTGCGCTCCAAGCACTAGTGTGTCGATGACCATTAACGGCCCGGCACCCAGTATTTTGGCCATGTTCCTGAACACCGCCATTGATCAGCAAGTGGATCTGTTCACTGCCAAAAATAAGCGCGCACCGAATGCCGATGAATACGCCAACATCAAGGCCAGCACTTTGAAGGCAGTGCGCGGCACAGTGCAAGCGGACATTTTGAAAGAAGACCAGGGCCAGAACACTTGTATTTTCTCGACTGAATTCAGTCTGCGCGTGATGGGCGACATTCAGCAATACTTCATCGACCACGAAGTGCGTAACTTCTATAGCGTGTCGATCAGCGGTTATCACATTGCAGAGGCCGGGGCCAACCCGATTTCACAACTGGCGTTTACCTTGTCAAATGGCTTTACCTTTGTGGAAGCCTATTTGGCACGCGGCATGAAAATCGACGACTTTGCGCCTAACCTTAGCTTCTTCTTTTCCAATGGCATGGACCCCGAATACACAGTGCTGGGTCGCGTGGCCCGTCGCATTTGGGCCATCGCCATGCGCGACCGTTATGGTGCCGCCGACCGCAGCCAAAAGCTGAAGTACCACATTCAAACCAGTGGCCGTAGTTTGCACGCCCAGGAAATCGCGTTCAACGACATACGCACCACCTTGCAGGCGCTGATTGCCGTATACGACAACTGCAACAGCCTGCACACCAACGCCTATGACGAGGCAGTGACCACGCCGACTGAGGAAAGCGTGCGCCGGGCCATGGCCATCCAGTTGATCATCAACAAGGAATGGGGTTTGGCGAAAAACGAAAACTCAAGCCAAGGAGCTTTCATTATTGAAGAGCTCACTGAATTGGTGGAAGAGGCTGTGTTGGCTGAACTGGACCGCATCAGCGAACGCGGCGGTGTGTTGGGTGCCATGGAAACAGGCTACCAGCGCAGCAAAATCCAGGAAGAGTCGATGCATTATGAAATCCAGAAGCATGACGGCACCTTGCCAATTGTGGGTGTGAATACTTTCACCAATCCCAATGACAACGCCGACTCCTTGAACTCGCTTGAACTGGCGCGTGCCACTGAGGAAGAAAAACAAAGCCAGTTGAAACGCCTGGCTGAATTTCAGCAGCGACATGCCGCTGAGAGCGGACCGATGCTGGAGCGCCTGAAGCAAACTGCCATGGACGGTGGCAACGTGTTCGAGGTGCTGGTGGAGGCAGTGCGGGTGTGCTCGCTGGGGCAGATTACGCAGGCGCTGTTCGAAGTGGGTGGCAAGTACCGCAGGTCGATGTAAAAGTTGCCTGTGGTGCATGTGGCTGGGGACTGTTGCTCAACTCGGCATGGGTTACTTGTCGCGCATTTGAATGGTGACTTGGGAGCCAAACTTGAATGGTCACCGCTGCCCGAAAACTTGGCATTTCGGCTTGTTGTCTTGAGCCTGCACTAAGCCAAGCCCTCCAAAAGTAACGGTCGGGTCTTGGCTTTCGCGCCAGGGCGCGATCGTTAGTCTCGGCGCGCCAAGCCGGCAAGTTTTCTGACTGGTCATCGTGCGAC
>Ga0114984_1000008_pt1 | contig 113994 bp, 110 predicted proteins | sample Shrwel1BS1Day1_FD_96987 | JGI IMG/M metagenome (GOLD analysis project Ga0114984, IMG submission 96987) | Subsurface microbial communities from deep shales in Ohio, USA - Utica-3 well 1 S-1-Day1 | ecosystem: Environmental > Aquatic > Deep subsurface > Shale gas/oil reservoir > Produced...
GATATATTCCAAAGCCGACCGCATTTGCTCCCCGCGACTGGAATCGCTGAGTAGCCCCGCCCACCGGGGCTGGCTGGTGCCCTTCATCGCCCTGATGGGATTCATCATTTTTCTGCCTATACCAGGCGGCAACGGCACCCCAGCTGTTGCGCTAATTTTGATTGGGCTTGGGCTTATGGCACGGGATGGCCTGGCAATTATTGCAGGGATTGTTACCGGGCTGGTGGGAGTTGGCGTGGTGGGATTTTTAATGTGGGTGATCTTAAGGCTGGTTTGAAATGAGACATCTTGAAGAACACAAAGGCCACCGCACCGGTTGGCCACGTGCGTGAACGCGCGGAACTGGCCAATCAGCCCGAGCATGAGCATGCTGAATTGACATCGATCTACATAGAGCGAGGGCTTTGATATGGGGTGTGGCTGGCGGCTCTCTTGTATTTCTCGCGGGGTTGGGCGCACTCGCCGCTCGAGCGAGTGGCTCCTCCATGGGAATAGCGGCAGTACGCTTTACCTTTTGGGGCGCATTGGCCATGAACCTGACAGCAGGAGTGGGTACATTGTTCGGGGTGACGGCTTAGCGACAATCGATCAGAAAAACTACGCAAAAAGACAAAAGGCCCAATTTTAAACCTTGGGCCTTTTAGATTTTTGGTCGGAATGAGAGGATTCGAACCTCCGACCCCTTGCACCCCATGCAAGTGCGCTACCAGGCTGCGCTACATTCCGAGAAGGCTGGATTATACATGAAACGCTTAGGCTTTCAGGGCTTCGCGCAAATTTAGCAATTGTTCTTTCAAAACTTCCCGATCGATCAAAATGGGCAGCGGCGCGTCGCCTGCCGGGCCATTTTTTTCCTGATCCAAACGGTTGCGTGCACCGTTGATGGTGAAGCCGTGTTCGTACAGCAGTTCACGAATTCTGCGAATGAACAGCACCTCGTGGTGCTGGTAGTAACGACGATTGCCGCGTCGGGTAATCGACTTCAATTGCGTGAATTCTTGTTCCCAATAGCGAAGCACGTGGGTTTTTACGCCGCACAGCTCGCTGACCTCACCAATGGTGAAATAGCGCTTGGCCGGAATGGGCGGCAAGCTGGCTGTGGGTGGCGCTCCGTCTGCGTTTACGGTTTTTTGCATTGAGTAATTGGCTTGTACTTAAATAATTTAGTGAAAATTATTCAACCAAAGCTTTAAGTTTCTGGCTGGGATGAAAGGTTACCACTCTACGCGCCGCAATGGGAATCTCTTCGCCAGTTTTTGGGTTTCTACCGGGGCGTTGGGGTTTGTCACGCAGCTGGAAATTGCCAAAACCCGACAATTTCACAGAGTCGCCGCCTTCAAGCGTGGTGCGAATTTCATCGAAAAACGCATCCACGAAGTCTTTGGCTTCGCGTTTGTTCAGGCCCAGGCTATCAAACAACATTTCAGCCAATTCAGCCTTGGTCAGGGAGCCCGAGGCCAGACCATCTTCAATCAGGTCCATGCGGTCCGTGCGGGCAGTAGTTTCGTTGCTTCGGTCGTCGTTCAACACAAATTGATCCACAGTGAGTTCTACCTATTTATCAATATTTATCTCAGGCGGGCCGCACAGCGCTGGCCTGCCTGATCAATCATTTTTTTCAACAAAGGTTCGATGTCTGCATCAGTCAGGCTGCGGTCGCCGGCCTGAAGAGTCAGCCTGAACGCCAAACTTTTCTCATTTAGATTCAGGCCCTTACCTTCTTCTTTCGGCACGAATTCATCGAAAAGGATAACCGATTTCAGCCAAGCAAGGTTGTCATCTTTCACTTCAGTGAATGCTTTTTTAAGCTGCGCAGCAGCAATATTTTGCTCTACAACAAATGCCAGGTCACGAACCACAACTGGCTGCTTCGAAACTTCTTTGAAAGCTGGCAATTTTCGCGTGTTCAAGCCATCCAGCAACAATTCGAACACAACAGGTGCCTGTGGCAAATCGTATTCCTGAGCCAACTTGGGGTGCAGTTCACCAACAAAACCAATGGGCTGTTTATTCACCAGCACACGGGCGCTACGGCCTGGGTGTAAAGCTGGGTGCGGGTTTGCAACTTCAAACACCTCGAAATCCACCTTGCGGCCATGCAGCAGTTGTTCTACATCGCCTTTCACATCAAAAAAGTCGAGTGCGCGATTGTTTCCGGCAGCCCATTGCAATTGATCAGCCAAGCCATACGCCAAACCACCCACTTTCCAGGTTTGTTTGAAGCCAGCTACAGTTTGTGCACCGTCTTGCACCTTGTCGTCTTTCTCGAAAACGCGGGCCACTTCAAACACACGCAGGCGATCTACACGGTGGCCCAGGTTGTGTTTCAACACGCCAGTCAGGCTAGCAATCAAGGTAGAGCGCATTACGCTAAGGTGGCTGGCAATCGGGTTCAACAAACGAACCGGGTTGGTATTGGCGTTGAAATCGGCTTCCCATTGTTCGGGCGTGAAGCTGTAGCTAACCACCTCCTGGTAACCCAGCGCAGCCACTTGGCGGCGAATGGCATGGCGGCCAATTTTGCCTTCAGCGGCAGGCAACATCTTCAGTTTGCCCATGGGTGCGCGCAAAGGCAGGCTGTCGTAGCCCACCACGCGAATCACTTCCTCGATCAGGTCTTCTTCGATGTTGATGTCGAAGCGGTAGCTGGGCGGGTTGACCACATAACGCGTTTCAGAGCCCTGCCCCTCGGCGGTGAATTCAAAGCCTAGCTTGGTGAACACGTCTTTTACTTGTTCAACGGTAAATGGCATGCCAATGACCATTTCCGCACGTGCGTGGCGCAAGGTTACAGGCTTGCGCGCGGGCAGGTTCAACACCTGGTCCACCACAGGGCCAGCCTGGCCACCGCAAATTTCCAGAATCAAGGCAGTGATACGTTCAATGTGTTCAGGAATGGTCTGAAAGTCCACGCCACGTTCGAAGCGGTGTGAGGCATCCGACGAGAAATTGAATTCACGTGCACGGCCCACAATGGCGTCGGGGTGCCAAAACGCGGCCTCCACGAAAATACTGGTGGTGCCTTCGTTCACCGCTGTGTGGTCTCCACCCATAATGCCAGCCAGCGCTTCCGGGCCATTGGCATCGCAAATCACGCCCATGTGCGGCTTCAAGACCACTTCCATCTCGTTCAGCAGCTTCAGCTTTTCGCCTTCGCGTGCCCAACGCACGGTGAGGTCGCCTTGCACTTTGTCCAGGTCGAACACATGGCTGGGGCGGCCCAGTTCAAGCATCACGTAGTTGGAAATGTCCACCAAGGCGTTCAAGCTGCGCTGGCCGGCGCCTTCCAGGCGATCAACCATCCACTGAGGGGTTTTTGCATGGTTGTTCACACCGCGAATGACACGCCCGGCAAAACGGCCACACAAATCGGCGTTTTCAACTTTCACATTCAGGGTGTCGCCAATGGCGGCGGCCACGGGCACAAATGAAGGAGCATTTAAAGTTGCACCGGTCAGTGCCGCCACTTCACGGGCCACACCCCAAACACTCAAGCAATCCGCACGGTTGGGCGTCATTTTCAGGGTGAACTTCATCTCGTTCAGGCCGAGAAGTTCACGTACATTGCCGCCCACGGGGAAGTCTTCGCTCAAAATATGCAGGCCATCTACATCACTCGGTACGCCCAGCTCTTTGCCAGAACAAAGCATGCCTCCACTTTCAACGCCGCGCATTTTGGTGGGTTTAATTTTGAAACCACCCGGCAATTCCGCGCCTGGCAAAGCGCATGGCACCTTCAGCCCTTCGGCCACATTGGGGGCACCGCACACAATTTGACGCACATCGCCTTCGGCAACTTGTACTTGGCACACACTTAAGCGGTCGGCATCGGGGTGCTTGTCTTTCTTAAGAACCAAACCCACCACCACACCAGAAAACTCCGGGGCGATCGGTTCCAGTTCTTCCACTTCCAAACCCGCCATAGTGAGCTTGTCGCCCAACTCTTGGGTGTTCAATGGTGTGTTGACGAGTGACTTCAACCAGGATTCTGTGAATTGCATCTTTTAATATCCAAAACTGGCTTGTTTAAACCGAATTAAACTTAATTGAATTGCTGCAGAAAACGAATGTCGTTTTCGTAGAACAGGCGCAAGTCGTTAATGCCGTAGCGCAGCATGGTCAAGCGATCGGGGCCCACACCAAACGCAAACCCTGTGTAGGTTTCAGGGTCAATTCCCACATGGCGCAACACGTTCGGGTGCACCTGGCCACAACCGGCAATTTCCAACCACTTGCCCTTGTTGGGGCCGCTGGTAAACGCCATATCAATTTCCGCAGAGGGTTCCGTGAACGGGAAAAACGAAGGGCGAAAACGAATGGTGATGTCGTCGGTTTCGAAAAAGGTTTTCAGGAAATCCATGAACACTGCCTTTAAATCGGCGAAGCTGACACCTTGGTCAATCCACAACCCTTCAACCTGATGAAACATGGGCGAGTGAGTGGCATCGCTGTCCACACGGTACACACGGCCCGGCGCAATGATGCGAATGGGCGGTTTGTTGGTTTGCATGTAACGCACCTGCATGGGCGAAGTGTGCGTACGCAGCAGGTTACCGCCAGTGCCTTCTACATAGAAGGTATCGTGCATGGAACGCGCGGGGTGATTCTCGGGCGTATTCAATGCAGTGAAGTTGTGAAAGTCGGTTTCAATTTCAGGGCCATCAGCCAAATCAAAACCAATGGTGGTAAAAATTTCTTCAATGCGTTCCAGTGTGCGCATGGCCGGGTGCAAGCCACCTGTACCGCGCATGCGGCCTGGCTTGGTGACATCGATCGCCTGCGCATGCAACTTGGCTTGCATGGCGGAATCGGCCAGCGCCTGGCGCTTGGCATTCAACACAGCTTCAACCTGCTGTTTCAATTGATTGATTTCCGCGCCACGGGTTTTCTTTTCTTCGGGCGACAGCGCGGCCATGCCTTTAAGCAGCTCGGTGACTTTGCCCTGCTTGCCCAAAAACTGGGCCTTGATGTTTTCAAGACTGGCTGGGTCTGTTGCCGAGGACATGGCCTGTTCGGCCTCGGTAAGAATGGCTAAAAGCGAAGCATCCATGGGTATTGGGTCGATTCTTTTTGAGATTGGAACGGCTTTGAGTAGAGCCCTGAATTGTACCGCCTGAAAACAAAAACGGAGCCCGAGAGCTCCGTTTTGTTTAGTCTTTTCGCCAACTTAAGTGAAAAACCTCAGGGGCTACACTTGTGACAAATATTTGACTTGGCTGGTGAATTAAGCCTGCGCTGCGCGCACTTGACCCACGATGGCAGCAAACGCTGCTTTGTCGGTCACTGCCAGGTCAGCCAATACCTTGCGGTCAAGGCCAATGGCAGCTTTCTTCAAGCCATTGATAAACACGCTGTAGGTCATGCCGTGTTCACGCACTGCGGCGTTGATTCGGGTGATCCACAGGGCGCGGAATACGCGCTTCTTGTTGCGACGGTCACGGTATGCGTACTGACCAGCACGCATTACCGCTTGCTTGGCAACGCGGAACACATTGTTACGACGACCGCGGAAGCCTTTGGCTTGGGCGATTACTTTTTTGTGACGGGCGCGAGCCGTTACACCACGTTTTACTCTAGGCATTTGTCACTCCTCCCGGTTATGCGTAAGGCATCATGTCGCGTACGCGACCGATGTCTGATTTGTGAATCGTTTCCATGCCGCGCAATTGACGCTTGCTTTTGGTCGTTTTCTTGGTGAGGATGTGGCGCTTAAAGGCGTGGCCACGCTTGATCGATCCGCTTGAACGGACCAAGAAACGCTTTGCGGCGCTCTTTTTGGTCTTCATCTTGGGCATCTTGGTGCTCCTATTACTGTTCAATATTCATTGAACCTGCTTGCAGGTGGCTTCGACGAAGCACTTTTCTAACCTGGTGGGCAAATTGTTGCTTTGTGGTTTTACGCACAATACAGCAAGCCCGCGATTATAACGCGGGTTTGCTGTTCTGGGCAATACTTTCGGAAAACTTCAGGCTTTCAGTGCTTACTTCTTGCGAGGAGCAATCATCATGACCATTTGGCGACCTTCCATCTTGGGCATTTGCTCGACAACGCCGATCTCATCGAGATCGGTGCGAACACGCTCCAAAAGGCGGGCACCAATGTCTTGGTGAGCCATTTCACGCCCCCGAAAGCGCAAGGTAACCTTGCACTTGTCGCCGTCTTCCAGAAAACGGGTCAAATTACGCAACTTCACGTTGTAATCGCCGTCGTCTGTTCCCGGGCGGAACTTGATTTCCTTGATTTGAACTTGTTTTTGCTTGGACTTGGCTTCCGCGGCTTTCTTTTGCTCTTGGTAGCGGAACTTGCCGTAATCCATCAGCTTGGCCACCGGGGGCACCGCCTGAGGCGCAATTTCCACCAAATCCACACCGCCTTCTTCAGCCATACGCAGGGCGTCTGGTGTTTTAACGATGCCTAACTGCTCACCCTCAATTCCAATGAGGCGCACTTCGGGGATACGGATTTCCTCGTTAATGCGATTTTTCTTTTCTGCTACGATGTCTAGCCTCTTTCTTCTGGTTAAATAAAATCAGGCCCGACTGTTGATTTCACCCAGCAGGCGCTGAACGAATTGATCAACAGGCAATGAGCCCAGGTTTTCATTGCCGCGCAATCGCACGGCAACTTGGTTTGCATCACGTTCCGCATCGCCGATTACAGCGATATACGGGGTTTTCTGCATCGTGTGCTCACGGATTTTACGATTGATCTTTTCATTACGCAAATCCGCCTCCACTCTAATGCCTTGTTTTTTCAACATTTGCACCACATTGTGGGCGTATTCATTGTGCGCCTCGGTGATGGTGGCCACCACCACTTGCACGGGCGAAAGCCACAACGGCATTGCACCTGCGTGGTTTTCAATCAAAATGCCGATGAAACGTTCCATGGAACCGACGATGGCGCGGTGAAGCATTACAGGCACGCGGCGGCTGTTGTCTTCAGCCACATACTCAGCGCCCAGGCGGCCAGGCAACTGAAAGTCAACCTGAATGGTGCCGCACTGCCACGAGCGACCAATTGAGTCTTTCATGTGATATTCAATTTTCGGCCCGTAAAAAGCGCCCTCGCCTGGTAACTCGGTCCACTGAACGCCGCAGGCTTTCAAGGCCGCGCGCAGGGAATCTTCCGCCTTGTCCCAGGTTTCATCGGTGCCCAAGCGAGCCTCTGGGCGCAAGGCCAGCTTCACATTGATTTCATTGAAACCAAAGTCGGCATATACCTGCATGGCCACTTGGTTAAAGCGGGTTACTTCTTCTTGCACCTGATCTTCAGTGCAGAAAATATGGCCATCGTCTTGCGTGAAACCGCGCACGCGCATAATGCCGTGCAAGGCACCCGAGCTTTCATTTCGGTGGCAGGCACCGAATTCACCATAGCGCATGGGCAGGTCGCGGTAAGAACGTAAATCGCTCTTGAACACTTCGATGTGACCGGGGCAATTCATCGGCTTTAAGGCGTAGTCGCGCTTTTCCGACTCGGTGGTAAACATATTTTCTTTGTAGTTGTCCCAGTGGCCCGACTTTTCCCACAACTTGCGGTCCAGAATTTGGGGACAGCGAATTTCCTGGTAATCGCCATCCACGTACACCTTGCGCATGTACTGCTCAACCTGTTGCCACAAGGCCCAACCCTTTGGGTGCCAAAACACCAGGCCGGGGGCCTCGTCTTGCATGTGAAACAAGTCCAGCTGTTTGCCCAGTTTGCGGTGGTCGCGCTTTTCAGCTTCTTCAAGGCGGTGCAGATAGGCGGCCAGGTCTTCTTTCTTGGTCCAGGCTGTACCGTAGATACGCTGCAACATTTCATTGTTGGAATTGCCGCGCCAGTAGGCACCCGCTACTTTCATCAACTTGAAGTGTTTCAGTTTGCCGGTATTAGGCACGTGAGGGCCACGGCACAGGTCAATGAACTTGCCTTCGCGGTATAGCGAAATATTTTCATTGCTTGGAATGCTGGCAATAATTTCGGCTTTGTAGTGTTCGCCCTGGTCTTTGAAAAACTGCACCGCGTCGTCACGCACCCATTCTTCACGGGTAACCACCTCATCGAGCTTGGCCAGCTCGGCCATTTTCTTCTCGATCGCCTCGAGGTCTTCAGGCGTGAAGGGGCGTTCGTAGGAGAAGTCGTAATAAAACCCGTCTTCGATCACGGGGCCAATGGTGACCTGCGCGGTGGGAAACAATTCCTTCACAGCGTAAGCCAACAAATGCGCGGTGGAATGCCGGATCATGTCCAGCCCTTCGTCGTCTTTTTCAGTGACGATAGACAGGGTAGAGTCGTTTTCAATGGTGTAAGAGGTGTCAACCAGCGTACCGTTCACTGTGCCAGCCAAGGCGGCTTTCGCCAAACCAGGGCCAATGCTGGCAGCCACTTGGGCGACTGTCACAGGGTGATCGAAAACACGTTCGGATCCGTCAGGCAGGCGGATTACTGGCATAGGTACTTCCCTTACGATTGAATGGGCTTAAATAAAATTCTTTGCAACCTTCTATTTTAGCCTTTTGAATGATGCCTGTTCACTAAAAAGCTGTTGATTGCCAACAAAAGCTTGTTCAATCACACAATCTTGGGTTTGTGAATGCCCTCCTTGATGTCTTTCTTCACTTTCTTGGCAGCCTTCTTTTCCTTCGGCGTGCTCAAAGCCTTCTTTTTGTCCATTTTGTTGCTTTTTTGCTCATGACTCATGAGTTTTCTCCAATAATTCGCAGACCGATACAATTAGCCGCCCGCAATCCAATAATCCTCGAGTTCGGCAGGTAGGTATGTTCGGTAGCGCACACAAGTTAAAGCCGACAGGACTACACTGAGTGGGTGAAGTGCTCAATGCTGCTCAATACCGTCTGGCCCGGCGCTTCACCACACCGAAGGCAAAATGAATTCCCCACCTCTTAATCACCTGCTCAACGCCCTACCCCTTTCAGATTTCGAACGCATCAAACCGAAACTTGAAAATGTCACCCTGAATATGGGTGATGTACTTTATGAGTCGGGCGATCAAATGCGTCACGCCTATTTCCCGACCACCGCAATAATTTCACTGCTTTATGTTCTGGAAGACGGATCCAGTGTTGAAATCGCTGTCGTTGGCAATGAGGGCATGTTGGGAATTGCGCTTTTCATGGGCGGACACACCACCCCAAGCCGCGCAATTGTTCGCTGCAAAGGACAAGCCCTTCGACTGAAAGCCGACAACTTGCTGGAGGAGTTCCAGCTAGGCGGGCAAACCCAGAGTCTGTTGCTGCGTTATACGCAAGCCCTGATTACACAAATGACCCAGACCGGGGTGTGCAATCGCCACCACTCGGTAGAGCAGCAACTGTGCCGCTGGCTATTGCTCAGCCTGGACCGCTTGCCCGGCAATTCACTGGACATGACCCAGGATTTGATTGCCAGCATGCTCGGCGTGCGAAGAGAGGGTGTGACCGAGGCTGCAGGGCGACTTCAACGTGATGGTTTGATTCAATACAGTCGTGGACATATCGAGGTGCTTGACCGACCCCGACTGGAACAAAACGTGTGCGAATGCTACAAGGTCGTGAAAACCGAATTTGAGCGGTTGCTGCCTTTTTGCAATGAGCGTGATCATTGAATGGACTGGCTACCTAGCAAACATTCAAACTCATACCGAACCAGGGGATAGCATTCACAAACCAGCGCTTCCAGGCCTTGCCTGCTAAGCACATGAATTTTGCCGCGATGGTACTGAATAAAACCTGCCGCTTGCAGCTTCCCCGCGGCAACAGTGACCCCGGCCCGCCGTACACCCAACATCTCTGAAATGTGCTCATGAGTCATGACCAATTCATTGTCCTGCGCTCGGTCAAGGCTCAACAACAGCCAGCGACACAATTGTTGATCAATGGTGTGGTGGCGGTTACACACCGCATTTTGGGTCATTTGCGTGATCAAGGCTTGGGTGTAACGCAATATCAATTTGAACAGTGAACCTGCGCGATAGAACTCGGAATTGAATCGATCTGCGTCGAGTCGATAAGCCTGACCCGTGGCCTGCACCACTGTGGAACTTGGCGATGCATGCTGGCTCATGAACAGAAAAACGCCCAACATACCCTCGTTACCCACAATTGCGATTTCTGCGGAGTCTTTGTTTTCCAGTACACACAACATTGACACCACCGCGGTTGTTGGGAAAAAAACTGAGTCAATCGGCTGCGATGTTTCATAAAGCACCTGGCCCATTTTCAAATCCACAAGTTCCAGGCCTGACAACATTCGATGCAATACATCTATGGGCAAAGCCTTGAGCAACAGGTTCAAATTTAAGGTGTGGTCAAACTCATTCAATGACATCGACAAGGCCTTTGTTTACTTCTTGAATGCAGAGGAATATCACTCACGCAGCGCAATGTCTGTACGCAAGTTCACTTAAGCCTCTATTTGTCTGTGTGTGCGCCACCGCACTGTGAAAAATCCGGTAAGTGACTACTATTTAAAAGTCGGTATTTTCTGTCCATTAAATACACAACAACATCCCTATCGGAGTTAAAACTATGTTTTCAAATCAACGACTTTTAAAAAGTTTTAGTCTTCTATCAATCGTTTTCCTGGCTGCATGTGTAACACCTCAGCAACAAACCCAGGCCAACGAATATGTTGAAGACTCAGTGATCACCACCAAGGTGAAGGCTGCCATTTTTAATGAACCTACCTTGAAATCAGCCGAGATAAACGTGGAAACATTCAAGGCTGTGGTTCAACTAAGCGGCTTTGTAAATTCCAGCTCAGACATGAACCGGGCTGTTGAAGTGACCCGTGGAGTAACCGGTGTTCAATCGGTGAAAAACGACATGCGTCTCAAATAACTCAGACGTAAAAAACCCGCTACAGAGTTTCAAATCTGTAGCGGGTTTTTTTTATTGCGACTTAATTCAGAACAGTGATTTCAACACGGCGGTTCTGCTGCCTGCCCGCGGCAGACTGGTTGCTTGATACTGGCGACGTTTCACCAAGACCTTGCATACCAAGCCGATTTGCAGAAATTCCGCGGTTGATCAGGTAACTGAATACCGCCTGTGCGCGACTCTGTGACAGTTGCAGATTGCTTTGTTCCGAACCCACGCTGTCTGTGTGTCCTTCGATCATCAACTTGCGATCTGGATTGTTACTCATGAAATTAAATAGTTTAGTCAAATTGTTGTCGGCACCCGCGTTCAAATTTGACTGGCCGTTCGCAAACAACACATCGCTGAGTGTAATCACCATGCCGCGTGGTGATGGCTTGGCATTCAAGGCAGCAAGTTCAGCCGAGAGTTGCGCTGCACGACGATTGGCCGCATCAGCCTCTGCAGTTCGGGAGGCTAGCCTCGCATCAGCAGTGTTTCCGCTGATTGCTTTCTGCTGTTCTAACAAATAAGCCTCGCGTGCCTTGGCTTCTGCAATTTCAATTTTTCGGTGTGCAACAAAATCGTTGTGATAGGTCACTTGCGTGCTAATTTGCGGCTGCTCTACTTTGTTGACAGCGACCTCAGCTTCCGCCCGTGCCTCGGGTGCATAACGGCTCAACACTGGGTCGGCCTGGAGGGTTGTGAGTTTGTTGCGCAGTTCAACCTGACGATCAGAGCTGACCATGGTTGATGCACAGGCTGACAGCAAACCAAGCATCAAAACGCTAAGTACGGTGTATTGGGGTAAGTTATTCATGGTGACACCTTTTTGTTACGCAACATTTCCTGCTGCATGGCGTTGCTTTGGATTTGTAGTTGTTGGTTGGTTGCCGCGGTAACACCAGCTTTTGTTTTGGCAACGGCCAAGTCTGAGCTCACGATAGATTCGATGGCCAGCATTTCAGCCAAGTCTGCCTGTCCATCTTGAGAGGCTTTTCTTGAGGCCTCCAAGCGCTGGCGAGCCACGGTTAATTCCTGATTGCCGTAGGTATTGACAGGCATTTTTTCAGCATTGGACAAAGCAACCTGCCCTTCTACATAGGATCGACTGTGTGGAGTTGGCGCAGTGGCGCAAGCGGCAAGAACGCCGGTCAGTAAAGCTAGGTTTGCGATAGCAATTTTCATTGCGATTTGCCTTTTGACGGTTTAATCCACCAAGATAGGCAAAAGGCAAGTCGACGTCGGTGCGCTTGCGAACACAGACAAATTTGTAAAACAAGGGGAAGTTTTGGTAGGACCGACTGGAATCGAACCAGCGACCTCTGCCATGTCAAGGCAGCGCTCTAACCAGCTGAGCTACGGTCCTAAAGAAGAGTGCGAAATATACACCAGTGAGCCCGCGGGGGCAAGTCTAAACACGCTTGACAAGATTTCTGACAAGAACTATTGTCATATTCAATTTTTCAAATCTCCATCATCGACAAGGAAAACAGATGGCCATTAAAGTCAGCCCCCAATCGTTTGAATCCATGCGCAAAGTCATGAACGGCTTCTGGATTGTGGTTCCAGCCTATCTGTTGATTAGCTTGGTGATGCCTTTCCTGTTGGTTTTGGCCGCCTTGTTACTGGTTGCACACACCTTGGAACTGCCAATTGCATTCCTTCGACTGCGCGGCAAAAACCTGCCAACCATGGAAGTGGTGTCAAAAACCCTGCTTTACGGCTTTACCTGGTGGCTGCCGAAAAGCCTCGAAGCCAAATAAAACGAGTCACAAAATCCAAGAGATGGCGGCTTTTTTGTCAAAAAAGAGTCATATAACCGTCACAAGGTAGTCAAATCGAGCGCGTTTAATGGGTGCCATGACAAGAACATGGACATTAAAAATGCGCTCGAACCAGTTGAATTTCAAGCAGCAACTTGCCGAACAACTGTTTGCGAAAGCGACCACCGAACCACACGCTGAGCCAACTGGTCAGCAATACCATCCTGAAGCTGACCCTGCCGCCGACGATCAGGGGTCGAACAAATACCGCACCATCTGGATTTCAGACATTCACCTGGGTACGCCTGGTTGCCAGGCAGACGCCCTGCTCCACTTCCTGAAACACAATGAAAGCGACACGCTTTACCTAGTGGGCGACATTATTGATGGCTGGCAGCTGCGAAAAAGCTGGTTTTGGCCACAAAGCCACAACGATGTCATTCAAAAGGTTTTGCGCAAGGCGCGCAAGGGTACACAGGTGGTATTTATTCCCGGCAACCACGACGAGGCTGCGCGCCAGTTTGCCGGCATGACCTTCGGCGACATTCCTATTATGGAAAACGCTGTTCACGTGACCGCAGACGGCAAACGCCTGTGGGTGGTGCACGGTGATGAGTTTGACCAGGTGGTGCGCTATGCCAAATGGCTGGCCTACCTGGGCGACACGCTGTACAACTTTGCGCTGACTTTGAACCGGGTGTTGAACAATATTCGAATCAAGCTGGGCTACCCGTATTGGTCACTGTCGCAGTTTTTGAAACAGCAAGTTAAAAATGCCGTGAACTTCATTCTTGAGTTTGAACACGCGCTAATTCACGAGGCCAAGCACCGCGGCTACGACGGTGTGGTGTGTGGCCACATTCACAAAGCCGAGATTAAAGAAGTGGACGGCTTGCTTTACTGCAACGACGGCGATTGGGTTGAAAGCCTGACCGCGCTGGTTGAGCATCCCTGCGGAAAACTGGACATTGTTCACTGGCCACACCGTGACCTGCCGGTTCGCAAACAAAAAGCGCTTGCGCACTCGGTAGCGGAGTAAACCACCATGCGAATTCTGATTGCAACCGACGCCTGGGCACCGCAAGTCAACGGTGTGGTGCAAACGCTTAGCCAGGTGGTAGCACAACTGACCGCGCAAGGCCACGAGGTACGGGTAATTCATCCGGGCTTGTTTAAAACCATTCCCTGCCCAACCTACCCTGAAATTCGACTGGCATTGTGGCCTTTCACACGCCTGCGCAACGAGCTGGACCGATTCAAACCCCAGGCTGTGCACATTGTGACCGAAGGGCCAATTGGCTTGGCCATGCGACTGGTAGCGCATGGTCGAAATTTGCCGTTTACAACGGCTTACCACACCCAGTTTCCCGAGTATGTCAAAGCGCGGTCGGGCATTCCGATTCGCTTTACTGCCGCGCTGCTGCGCTGGTTTCACAAACCATCCCGTGCAGTGATGGTGCCAACCTTGTCGGTCATCAAAACATTGCAAGGCCGTGGCTTGAACAATTGCGTATTGTGGCAACGGGGTGTTGACTTGAAACGCTTCAATCCGGAGCAATCGGCGGCCAGCAAGCACATGAGTTACAGCCCCCGCGACCTGCCAACCAACGATGCCCAACAGGTTGAACTGTTGCACCGCTTGAATGCCTGTAGCATTGAGAAACCGGTGTTTCTGTACGCAGGCCGTGTGGCCGTGGAAAAGAATCTGGACGCCTTCTTAAGCCTTGAACTGCCTGGCGAAAAATGGATTGCTGGCGATGGCCCAGCCCGCAAGGCGCTCGAGAAACAATACCCAGAGGCCAAATGGTTCGGGATGCTTAACCACGCAGCGCTTTCCGAATTGTACAAACGTGCGGATGTTTTCGTGTTCCCAAGCATGACTGACACCTTTGGATTGGTGTTGCTTGAAGCCATGGCCAGTGGCTGCCCCGTGGCAGCATTCCCCGTGAACGGGCCGCTGGATGTGGTTGGCAATTCCGGCGCAGGCGTGCTGGGCTGGAACTTGAAAACCGCTGCCATGGCCGCATTGAAAATTGAACGTGATGTGCCGTTGAAGCACGCCAGCACTTTTACCTGGGAAAATTGTGCTGAACAGTTTCAGGGCTACCTGGCCCCGATCGGGTTGACGAGCACTGCGCCCAAGAAGCTGTCAGCCAACCCCAAGCCTTTGTCTAACCGCCCCTGAAGTCGAATGCCCTGTGAATTGCCTATAATAGGCCCTAAATAATAGGCACTAAGTGAAAACTCACAACTCATTCTCAGGAGCAATACAAATTGGGATTCCTAGCCGGTAAAAAAATTCTTATCACAGGCCTTTTGTCAAACCGTTCAATTGCTTACGGTATTGCCAAGGCCTGCCACGCGCAGGGCGCTGAACTGGCCTTCACTTACCAAACCGAGCGTTTCATTGACCGTGTTACTGACATGGCAGCCGAGTTCAACTCCAAGCTGGTGTTTCCACTGGATGTGGCCGAGGATGCCCAAATTGAAAACCTGTTCACAGAACTGGCCAAGCACTGGGATGGTTTGGACGGTTTGGTGCATGCCATTGGCTTTGCCCCGCGCGAAGCCATTGCTGGTGACTTTCTGGAAGGCATTTCACGCGAAGCATTCCGCATTGCGCACGACATTTCAGCCTACAGTTTCCCGGCACTGGCCAAAGCCGCTTACCCCATGATGCAGGGCCGCGAAGGCGCTTTGCTCACACTCAGCTATCTGGGCTCTGTTCGCATGGTGCCCAACTACAACACCATGGGCTTGGCCAAGGCATCGTTGGAAGCATCGGTTCGCTACCTGGCTGAATCACTGGGTCCAAAAGGTATTCGAGTCAACGGTATTTCAGCAGGTCCAATCAAAACCCTGGCTGCCGCGGGCATTAAAGGTTTCAGCAAAATTTTGCACGCCGTGGAAGAGGCAGCACCCCTGCGCCGAAACGTGACGATTGACGATGTGGGTAACACTGCCGCATTCATGCTTTCTGATTTGGCACGTGGCATTACTGCCGAAATTACCTATGTGGATGCAGGCTACAGCACAGTGGTAGGCGGCATGGCAGAATAAGGAATCGATTCCTTAAACGTTTCACCACAAGGCGGTAATTCGGGTGAACCAACAGCTCACAAGTTCAACAACCCTCGCTTTGGCGGGGGTTTCAAAAACCCTCGGTGGCGTTAAGCTATTCACCGACGTTAGTCTTCAATTGCAACAGGGGCAGTCTCTTGCCGTGATCGGTGAATCGGGATCAGGTAAATCGACCCTGCTTCATTTAATGGCCGGGCTGGACAAGCCCGACACTGGCGAGGTGTATTGGGCAGGCACTGCAATTCACACCTTGAATACCAATCAAATTGCAACCAAGCGGCTTCGGCACGTTGGGCTGGTGTTTCAGGCTTATTACCTGATGCCGCACTTAACCGCACAACAAAACGTTGAACTGCCGTTTTTGCTGGCGGGTGAACAACCAGACCATTCACGTTGCATACAGCTGCTGACGCAAGTGGGCATGGCGCACAAGGCGGGTAGCTACCCACGCGAAATGTCAGGTGGCGAACAACAACGTGTGGCGATTGCACGCGCCCTTGCATTAAATCCGCCATTGATTCTTGCAGATGAACCCACAGGCAACCTGGACGAAGACAATGCCGAGCGAGTGCTGCAAGTGTTGCTTGACGCATGTTCAGCACAGGGATGCGCCTTGGTCATGGTGACCCATTCCGTCAAAGCTGCCAGCCATTTGAATCATCGCCTGAATTTGGCCGACCACCATTTGGCCGGGCACTATACGGCTGAATTAAGCACGGTTGAAAATTTGGCTGCCGCAGCCACCAAGGCCTGAGTCATGGCGTTGTCACCAAGCCTGGCTTTAAAGCTGCAACTGTTTGCTGGCGCCTTGCGTGATCAACCGGTGAAGTGGCTGATCGCTACCATTTCAATTGCAGTGGGTGTGGGGCTTGGGTTTGCCGTGCACCTTATTCACAAGCAGGCGCTGGATCAGTTCAACAACGGCGTGAGGCAATTCTCGGGACAAGCTGATTTGCAGTTTTTGCCGCACAGTTCTCTACTGCCTGAAACAATTCTTGAACAACTTGCCGCCTTGCCCGAAGTGGCAGTGGCATCACCAGTCATCGATATCCTCGTACCCATGCAGGGTTTTGACAAACCGGTGCGCTGGCTAGGGTTGGATGTGTTCACCGCTGCGGCGGTCACGCCCAACTTGATTGGGCAAAGCAGTGATGAAACAAACGACACCGCACAACAAGGCGAGATCCCTTTGCTGAGCTCCACTTATGTTTTTGTAAGCCCGGCTCTGAAAGAACAACTGCCCAGTGAACAAAACACACTGACCACACTTCACAACAACTCAAGCCAGGAATGGCAGGCTGCGGGCACGGTACCCGCAGCCGGTAGCGGGCAGCTGCTTGCCGTAGCAGATATAGCAGCGGTGCAATGGCGCTTGGGCACCTTGGGGCAAATTTCCCGCATCGATTTAAAACTTCAAGAAGGCGTGACCCCGGCCAGTTTTCAACGGCAATATGGCGATGAGTTTTCAGAGTTGGGCCGCCTTGAAACGCCGAGTGAACAAGGCACACGAGGAGCCAGTGTCTCGCAGGCCTATCGCGCCAACCTGTCCATTCTGGCCATGGTTGCATTGCTGACGGGTGGCTTTTTAACCTTCTCTACGCAAATGCTGGCAGTGGCACAACGGTCACGGCAGTGGGCACTGCTGGCGGCCTTGGGTGCGCGGGCAGGCGCACTGCGCATGCAGGTGTTGTTTGAATCGATGTGTTGCGGTGTGGTGGGTGGAGTGCTGGGCGTGGCCTTGGGCTGGGGTTTGTCCCTGGCCGTGGTTCGTTATTTGGGTGTTGACTTGGGTGCAGGTTATTTTCAAACCACGCAAAGCACAGTGGGTTTGCCCCCTTTGGATACCTTGCTTTTTGCCGGCTTTGGTGTAATGGCCACCTTGCTGGGTGGTTTGTCGCCTGCCTCGCAAACTGGTCAAATGGCTTTGCACCAACGCCTGCGTGCAGGCACCGAAGAGGCCGGCCTGCAGTTTGCCAACAAGGCGCACTGGGTTGGCCTGCTGCTTTGCGGGGTAGCCGCTGCCTGCTTGTTTATTCCCCCTTACGGAAATATTCCGGTGGGCGGTTACATGGCAGTGGCTTTTGGTTTGTTCGGCGGCATCGCAATGATTGGCTTGGTGGTACGCGGCCTGATACGCCCGCCCGCGCAGCTGGCTCAAATGGCAGATCTCGCAAAATCGCGCTTGGCCAGTACTCCGAATTTACTGGCTGTGGGTTTGTCAGGCGTGGTCGCCAGTTTTGCGCTGGTTGTGGCCATGCATGTGATGATTTACAGCTTTCGCCATTCGCTGGACAACTGGCTTACCCAAGTGTTACCCGCCCCCTTGTATGTGAAACTGAACAGCACAAGCATCCCTGTTTTTCCAGATTCATTTCAACAAAAACTGGCTGAACTACCAGGTGTAGATTTGGTTGAATTTTGGGGACAGCAATCGATCGTACTCGACCCGAAAAGGCCTGCGATTGAACTGATTGCGCGGCCAATTTCAGTTCAGGCCGCTGCCCAGCGCCTGCCCATGACTGGCAATGCAATCGACGAGCCCAAAGCGGGTACTCTTCCCGTGTGGGTCAGTGAACCCATGACCGATTTGTATGGCCTGCAAGCCGGTAGCACACTTGAACTGCAACTGGACCAAGGCGTGCTTGTACCCACCACAGTGATGGGCGTGTGGCGCGACTACACCCGCCAACACGGCGCAATTGTGCTGCCCAAAGCGGAACTGCTCAAGCAATTTGGTGTGCAATTCAAAGACACACAAGGTGCTGTTTGGCCACAAGAGAATGTCACTGTGAAAGAGATGGTGGCACGCATTGAACAGGCTGCCAGCACCACAGCGGTTGCGCGAAAAATAGACTTTGCAGAGCCGGGTGAAATTCGACAATTAAGCCTGGATATTTTCGATCGAAGCTTTGCCGTCACCTACTTGCTGGAAATTGCGGCTGTGGTGATTGGCCTGTTTGGCGTGGGCACCACGTTTTCGGCCATGGCCCTGCAACGCAAGCGCGAATTCGCCTTGCTGGGCGCCATAGGGGCCAGCCCAAACTGGATCTTGAAACTGATTGCACGTGAAGCCCTAATTGCATCAGCCCTAGCCGCTTTGGTGGGTTTGATGATTGGTTTGGCATTTGCTGCCATTTTAATTTTTGTGGTGAACCCGCAATCTTTTCACTGGACCATGGAATGGTTCACACCCTGGTACGACCTGGGCGCCATGGTGTTAGTGTTGATTGCCATGAGCAGCGCCACCGTGACGCTGGCTCTGCGCAACAAACTGGGTACTCGCTTGGTCGAGCAATTGAAAGAGGACTGGGCATGAAGCGGCGGGATTTGTTGAAAGCCGGCATTGGCATGCCACTACTCGCACATATGGGCTTTGCGTTGGCCGAACGAGGCTTGCAGCGGGTGTATGCCCAACCCAATGTAAACATACCGCCCACCCTGCCCCGTGACCATGGCGCACATCCTGCGTTCCGAACCGAGTGGTGGTACTTCACAGGCTGGTTTGAAAGCCCTGAATTGAGCGAACCTTTGGGTGTGCAAATTACATTTTTTCGGTCTGCGCCCCATGTGAATGTGCTGAACCCCAGCGCCTTTTCACCCAAACAATTGTTGTTCGCCCATGCTGCTGTGGCCATGCCTTCGGCAGGCAAGTTGAAGCACGATCAAATTATTCGCCGTGCGGGCAGCGGCGGCGCCTTGATTCAACGCACAAACCAACAGGTGTTGAACATCCAAATGCCAGGCTGGCAATTACAAACTGCGCAAGGTGAGCAGTGGCAATGCAAAATTAACACCCCGCAATTGACTATCGACTTGCGCATGGAACAAACACAAACACCGTGGATGCAAGGCCAGGGTGGCTACTCGCAAAAAGGGCCCAAAGCGGAGCAATCGAGTTATTACATCACCCTACCCCACATGCGCAGCAGCGGCACAGTTCGCGTGGAGAACAAAACATTGCCAGTGCAAGGCACCTTCTGGATGGACCATGAATGGTCAAGCACGGTGCTGGCCCCGAACGCCCAAGGCTGGGACTGGGTGGGCTTGCATGGCAGCCAAGGCGAAGCCTTGATGGCATTTCAAATTCGCGATCGCGATACCACCAAACCGCCTGTCTGGACCAATGCAGTCCTTCGACAGGCGGACGGCACAGTGCGCAATTTCAAACAGGTTCAATTCGAGGTGTTGAAACGCTGGAAGTCAAGCCGAACCGGCATTGAATACCCGGTGTCTCAAACCCTTAAGCTGGACGATCAGCGCTTTGAACTTAACCCCTTGTTCGATGATCAGGAACTGGACGCGCGCGCCAGCACCGGCACGCTGTATTGGGAAGGCGCGGTGCATGTGAAAAGCACCAGTGCTTCACCTTGGGGCCGCGGCTATCTTGAAATGACAGGGTATGATCGCCCCATGCAACTTTGAGCCACTTACCACTCACCGCATGAGCAACACCAAAAAACTTCAAACGCTGGGTTCAACCCTGGCCTCCTTGGTCAGCCCCCACAAAGCCTGGGCGTTTGCTGCCCTGGGTGCCCTTCTGCTGGGCTCGGCCATGTCACTGACCATGCCGGTCATGTTTCGCTGGCTGATCGACAGTGGTTTTCTCGCAGGTGAAAACCCCGAGGGTTTGAACAGTGCATTTGGATACCTGCTGGTGCTGGTGTTTGTGCTGGCCATGGCCAGTGCGGTGCGGTTTTACTTGGTAACCACACTGGGCGAACGCATTTCTGCAGATTTACGCAACCGTGTGTACAGCCATTTGCTGGTGCAACGCCCCGAGTTTTTCGAAACCTTAAAGGTTGGTGAAGTTTTGTCTCGCTTGACCGCTGACACCACGCTGATTCAAACCCTGATTGGCAGCAGCCTGTCATTCTTTTTGCGCAACAGCCTGACCACACTGGGCGGCTTGGTAATGCTGCTGCTCACAAGCCCCTTGCTTTCAGGTGCTGTGCTGTTGTTGGTTGTTGTGGTGATGGTGCCGGTGGTGATATTGGCACGCAGGGTTCGCAAATTGTCGCGGGCCAGCCAAGACAAACTGGCCGACAGCAGCGCGATTGCACAAGAGGTTTTGAACCAGATTACCACCGTACAAGCCTTCAATCAGGAACACACCGAGGCTTCAAAATTCACCACCTCCAGTGAGCAAACCTACCAAACCGCGCGCAGGCGCACCGTGAACCGTTCCGCTTTGTTGTTCGTGGCGATCGGCCTTGCGTTCGCAGGCTTGGTGGTGGTGTTGTGGATGGGCGCAAAGGCAGTGGCCAGCGGCGAAATGAGCGCGGGTGAACTGGCCCAGTTTGTGATGTACGCGGCCTTTGTGGGCGCCGGTTTCGCTGCGTTATCTGAGGTACTCGGTGAATTTCAGCGTGCAGCAGGTGCGGCCGAGCGCCTGGTTGAGCTGCTCAATCTCGACACGACCATTCACAAACATGGCCTTCCCCCACCCGCGAAACAGGGCGGCTTTTTGATCGAATTCAGTCATGTTGATTTTGCCTATCCTTCAGCGCCGGAAAAATTCATTCTTCAAGATTTCAACTTGAGTATTCAGCGCGGCGAAACTCTTGCTGTTGTGGGACCCTCGGGTGCAGGCAAATCCACCTTGTTCAGCCTGCTTCTGCGCTGGTACGACGTAAACCAGGGGCAGATTTTAATTGAAGGCAAGGCACTGGAAAGCCTGCACCTGGAGCAGTGGCGAGCCAATTGCGCCTATGTGGCTCAGGAAGCAGTCATTTTCTCAGGCAGCCTGCAAGACAACGTAAGGTACAGCAAGCCCAACGCCACCGCCGAGGAAGTTGACAAGGCACTGGCCGACGCAGCGGCCACCAATTTCGTGCACCGAATGCCCGAGGGTTTGAATACCAATGTGGGTGAAAAAGGGGTGCGCCTGAGTGGCGGGGAACGCCAACGGGTGTCTATTGCACGCGCCGTGCTGCGAGACGCTGGTCTGCTTTTGCTGGATGAAGCCACCGCAAGCCTAGATGCAGAAAGCGAGCAACTGGTGCAGCAAGCAATCGAGAAAAGCCGCCACGGCCGAACCACCCTGATCATTGCCCACCGCTTGGCTACCGTCATGGCGGCCGACCGAATTGTGGTGATGAATGAGGGCAAAATTGTGGAGATGGGTACTCACCGGGATTTGATGGCGCGTCAAGGTTTGTACGCCAAACTGGCTTCGCTTCAGTTCATCAATGAGCATGCACAGAAAGTGATGGCGTGAATTTTCCGGGTTGGCAACGATTGGGCTTTCCAACAAGGTAAACTTAGGAGACTAACGACCCCCCGGAATTTGCAGCGAAATCAACATGCAACAGTACCTTGACTTGATGCAGCACGTGCTGGACCACGGCACCGATAAAATGGACCGCACCGGCACGGGCACTCGTTCCGTATTTGGCTACCAAATGCGCTTTAATCTGCAAGACGGCTTCCCCATGGTGACCACGAAGAAGCTGCACACCCGTTCCATCATTCACGAGTTGTTGTGGTTTTTGATGGGCGACAGCAACATTCGTTACCTGAAGGAAAACGGCGTCAGCATTTGGGACGAGTGGGCCGATGAGAACGGCAACCTGGGCCCGGTGTATGGCGTGCAGTGGCGAAGCTGGCCCACGGCCGACGGCCGCCACATTGACCAAATTTCCCAGTTGATGCAGCAAATCAAGAACAACCCCGATTCTCGGCGCCACATTGTGAGCGCTTGGAACGTGGCTGAAATCAACAACATGAAGCTGCCGCCCTGCCATGCACTGTTTCAGTTTTATGTGGCAGACGGCAAACTGAGTTGCCAACTGTACCAGCGCAGTGCCGATATTTTCCTCGGTGTGCCTTTCAACATTGCCAGCTATGCCCTGCTCACCCACATGGTTGCGCAACAATGCGATCTTGAGGTTGGTGACTTTGTGTGGACAGGTGGCGATTGCCATTTGTACAGCAACCACATGGAACAGGTGGCCGAGCAACTAAGCCGCAAGCCGCACCCGCTGCCTACACTGCAAATCAAACGCAAACCTGAAAGTATTTTCGATTACAAGTTCGAAGATTTCGAAATTCTAAATTACACTTGCCACCCGCACATCAAAGCGCCAGTGGCGGTATAAGGCATGAAAGTATCTATTGTGGCCGCAGTGGCCAAAAACGGTATTATTGGCATCAACAACAGCCTGCCCTGGCACCTGCCAGAAGACCTTGCTTTCTTCAAGCAGACTACTTTGGGCTGCCCGGTGCTGATGGGCCGAAAAACCTATGAATCCATCAACCGCCCACTGCCTGGGCGCCTGAATGTGGTGTTGTCGGGCAATGTACACTGGACACCCGCACCAGCCAAAGATGGCACGCCCCGCAGCGTGATTGCGTACCCTGGAGCCCTACCCGAGGGCGGTGTCACTCAAATTGCAACAGCCACGAATTTGCCCAATGCACTGAATTGGCTTTCAAATTTTGAACAAGTATTTTTGATTGGTGGGAGTAATTTGTATCAGCAGGCCCTGGACCAAAACCTGGTTGATGAACTGATACTCACCGAGATACATCAAAGCTTTGAAGGTGATGCCAGCTTTCCCCAATGGGATCGCCAGCTGTTCAGGGAAGTTGAACGGATTGCCAATACAGCCACCCCGGAACGCGCGTGGGGCTTTGATTTTGTAAAATACGCAAGAGTAGACAATTAATCCGCGAAGAATTGAACCCTGTAAGGGGTTAGAAGGAGTAAACAATGGCACGCACAGTGAACTGCATTAAATTGGGTAAAGAGGCGGAAGGCCTAGATTTTCCTCCCGCACCCGGTGAGTTGGGCAAGAAAATTTTTGAGAATGTGTCCAAACAAGCCTGGCAAGACTGGTTGAAACACCAAACCATGTTGGTGAACGAGAACCGCCTAAGTCTGGCAGATGCTCGCGCCCGCAAGTACCTGATGGAGCAAATGGAAAAGCACTTCTTCGGTGATGGTGCCGAACAAGCCGCCGGTTATGTGCCGCCCAGCAACTAAGCGGCAACCAGTCAAACACACGACTCACAGCACATCAAAAAGCCCCTGAACACAGGGGCTTTTTTTCTTGCGCCAGCCGTTGCATACTGAAACCGTCAACCGGAGTTTTCAGCATGACCAGCTTCCAAGACAGCGTGCTGTTTCGCTACTTTTTCTTTCACTGGCTGTTTCGCGATGCCAGCGTGAAAGAGTTGTATCAACGATCTGCGGCAATCGCTCACAACAAAGCCAACCGACACCACTTGCTGGCTTATTTACGCCGCTGGATCGCATTAACCCTGTTGATGTACTTCGCCGGAATCATGCTCGAGCAACTTAACACCACGGCCTGTGTGTTTTTCTACACGATCGCAGCCTTGGGCACCTGTACTATTGCAAAAATTACCGTGGCGTGGGTTTTCCTGGGCAAACATCAGCTTTAAGCAAAACGGCTGCCCAACAAAAAGCCCGCTACACATTTGGTGAAGCGGGCCGCTTGTTTTTTCTGGTTAAAGCCGTTTGCCAATTAACTCTCAATTAATTATCTGAAGCTTCCTGAGCAACAACTTCTGGTCCCTGATGGCGAACGTCACGGCCTTTCACCATATAAACCACGTGTTCAGACATGTTCTTGGAGTGATCACCAATGCGCTCAATTGCTTTGGCAATGAACAAAATTTCGATGGAGCGGGAAATGGTGCGTGGGTCTTCCATCATGAAGGTGATTAGCTGGCGCAAAATCGCCTTGAATTCATCATCCACCTCGATATCGGCCTTGACCACTTCTGCCGCAGAAACCGCGTTAACGCGTGCATAAGAATCCAAAACCTTGCGCAGCATGGCGATGGCGTTGCTGGCAATGCGATGCAAATCGACTTTGGGTACGAAATGCTTGCCCGCATCCGCAATCATCATGCCCATGCGAGCCACTTTTTCAGCTTCGTCACCGATTCGCTCCAGGTCGCGAATCATTTTGATCGCCACAATTACCGAGCGCAGATCAACTGCAGCAGGCTGGCGACGGGCCAAGATGTGATTGCACAATTCGTCGATTTCAAGCTCGATGTCGTTGACTTCTTTCTCACGACGAATAACGTCCTTGAAAATTTGGGTATCGGCCGCGCCTAAACCTTCGATGGCTGACACGATCTGATTCTCCACCAGGCCGCCCATCTGTAGAACGCGAGTGCGCAGCGACTCCAGTTCGGCGTCGTACTGTTTGGAGGTGTGTTCAGTCATTTGTCTTCCTTACCCGAATAATTGTTGTAACAACGCAATGTGGCACAGGCAGATGACAGGAATTTGTCAAATCTGGACCAGCCTTCACTTTATTCTGCCATGTTCTGCACAATTATTCAGGCCTTCGTCCCGCCTGTATGGGGGATTAAAGGGTTTTTATTCCATCTGCTGTTGCGATTAACACCACATCGGCCTTGCGAATCGCGAAAAGACCGTTGGTAACAACTCCTGGCCAATGGTTAATCTCTTTTTCCATGGCAACCGGGTCGGTAATTTTCAGGCCAGCCACGTCCAGAATGATGTTGCCGTTGTCGGTTATAAAACCCTCCCGCAACTTCACTTGACCACCCAGCGCAGTCAGCTTGCGGGCGATCGCATTGCGCGCCATGGGCAACACTTCAACCGGCAAGGGAAAAGCACCGAGTACCTGAACAAGTTTTGACTGATCGGCAATACAAACAAACTTCTCTGAAATGTCAGCCACAATTTTCTCGCGGGTGTTTGCACCACCACCACCCTTGATCAGGCAATTGACTGGGTCCACTTCGTCGGCCCCGTCCACGTAGATCGACAGGCTTTGCACATCATTCATGTCAACAATCGGCACGCCGATTTCACGCAGTTTTTTCTCGGAACGTATGGAGGAAGACACCGCACCTTTCAGTTCAATACCCGACTCAGCCAAGGCATCAATGAAACAATCGACCGTTGATCCAGTGCCAACACCCAACACAGTACCGGGTTGAACATAGTCTAGCGCGGCCTTGGCCACCATTTTCTTAAGTGTTAAAGCATCCATGAAGGTGTCGATATTCCTGAGAGTGATTGAGGTGCTGATGGACAACCGATATTTTAAAGGTAGAAGTGGACTGTAAAAGAAAAAACCAACTGCACGCAGTTGGTTTTTCCGTGGTTTACAGCAAAAGTGAAGGGATTACTTCTTTTTCTGAGCAGGCAGATCCGTGCACACGCCTTTGTACACTTCAGCGGCCATGCCCACACTTTCACACAGGGTGGGGTGGGGGTGAATGGTTTTACCAATGTCAACAGCATCTGCGCCCATTTCAACAGCCAGGCACACCTCACCGATCAAATCACCAGCATTCATACCCACAATGCCGCCACCCACAACACGCTTGGTTTCTTCATCAAACAACAGTTTGGTGAAGCCATCATCCGCATTGTTGGCAATGGCTCGGCCTGAGGCAGCCCACGGGAACACGGCCTTACCCACTTTAATGCCCTGGTCTTTGGCTTGGTCCTCAGTAAGACCAACCCAAGCCACCTCGGGATGCGTGTAAGCCACACCCGGAATAACCCGTGCATCGAAAAACGCTTTTTCATCCGCAGCGGCCTCGGCAGCCACATGGGCTTCATGCACAGCCTTGTGCGCCAACATGGGTTGTCCTACCACATCACCAATTGCAAAAATATTGGGCACGTTGGTGCGCATTTGCTTGTCCACTGGAATGAAGCCACGGTCAGTGACTGCAACACCTGCTTTCTCGGCACCAATTTTTTTGCCATTGGGCGTGCGTCCCACTGACACCAATACCATGTCGTAAAGCTGAGGCTCTTTGGGCGCCTGCTCGCCTTCGAAGGTCACGAGAATGCCCTTCTTTGTGGCTTCTACACCCACAGTTTTGGTTTTCAACATGATGTTGTCAAAACGCGGTGCATTGCGCTTTTGCCAGACTTTCACCAGGTCGCGATCGGCCCCCTGCATCAAGCCATCCAGCATTTCTACTACATCCAGTCGGGCACCCAAGGCCGAGTACACAGTGGCCATTTCAAGACCAATAATGCCACCGCCAATAATCAACATCCGCTTGGGGATGAATGGCAATTCCAGTGCGCCAGTCGAATCCACAATGCGAGGGTCTTCAGGAATGAACGGCAGATGCACCGGCTGTGAACCTGCGGCAATAATTGCCTTGTTGAACTGAATAACTTGCTTGCTACCATCGGCTGCGGTCACTTCAAGGTGATTGGCACTTAGAAAGCTACCCACGCCCTGCACGGTTTTTACTTTGCGGCCTTTGGCCATGCCAGCCAAACCGCCGGTTAGCTTGCCAACCACACCCGCTTTGTGCGCGCGCAGTTTGTCGAGGTCGATTTTGGGCTTGGCAAAAGCGATGCCGTGTTCACCCATGTGCTGCGCTTCTTCCAGTACCTGTGCGGTGTGCAGCAGCGCTTTGGAAGGGATGCAACCCACGTTCAAACACACACCACCCAAGGTGCTGTAACGTTCGATCAAAATGGTGTTCATGCCCAGGTCGGCACTGCGGAAGGCGGCTGAATAACCGCCGGGGCCCGCGCCCAACACCAGCACATCGCAAGTTTGATCAACTTGGCCGCTGTAATTACTGGCAGAGCCTGCAAACGCGGCAGATGGAGCGGCCACAGGCGTTGAAGTGGCAGACTTGCTTTCAGCAGCGGCGGCTGGTTTGGAGTCCGCTGCAACTGTTGCGGCGGGTGCGGCTGAAGATGTACCACTACCGCTGATTTCACAAATCTCACTGCCCTTGGATACCTTGTCGCCAACTTTCACGAGCAGCTTGGTGACCACGCCGTCGTCAGAGGCTGGAATTTCCATGCTGGCCTTGTCAGACTCCACCGTGATCAAGGATTGCTCTTTGCTCACCTTGTCGCCAACTTTGACCAACACTTCAATAATTTCTACGGAATCAAAATCACCGATATCAGGAACGATCAGTTTCATGTGTTCATCCCCTTACAGCAGCACTTTGCGCATGTCGGCCAACACGCCGGCAAGCTCAGTGGTGAATCGGGCCGCCATGGCACCGTCAATCACGCGGTGGTCATAGCTCAGGCTGAGCGGCAGAATGAGACGAGGCTCAAATTCCTTGCCGTTCCAGACCGGCTTCATGGCCGATTTGGACAAACCCAAAATGGCCACTTCAGGTGCGTTGATGATGGGTGTGAACATGGTTCCACCCACACCACCGAGCGAGGACACGGTAAATGTAGCACCTTGCATGTCAGCGCCCTTCAACTTACCATCGCGGGCCTGGGCAGACAATTCACCCAGCTCATTGGCAATTTGCGCGAAGCCTTTCTGATCGACGCCTTTGATCACAGGAACCACCAAACCATTTGGCGTGTCGGCAGCAAAACCAATGTTCCAGTACTTCTTCACAATCAATTTGTCGCCAGCTTCATTCAGCGAGGCGTTAAAGGCGGGGTACTTCTTCAGCACTGCCACACAAGCCTTCATCACGAAAGCCAACATGGTCAGCTTCACGCCTTGCTTGGCCAGCGCGGTATTGGTGTCTTTGCGGAATTGTTCAAGATCAGTAATGTCGGCTTCGTCGAACTGAGTCACATGCGGAATCATGACCCAGTTGCGGTGCAGGTTCGGACCAGACAATTTCTTGATGCGTGACAATTCCTGCTCTTCAATTTCACCAAACTTGGTGAAATCAACCTTTGGCCATGGCAACAAATCGAGGCCAACACCACTGCCGCCTTTGGATGCGCCAACCGAAGCAGAACCCACACCGGCAACAGCCGCTTTCACGAAGTTACGTACATCGTCGGGTGTGATACGGCCTTTCGGGCCTGTGCCCTGCACAGTGGTTAAATTCACACCCAATTCACGCGCGAATTTGCGAACCGACGGGCTTGCGTGCGGCGCGTTCACCGACGCAGCAGTGGGGTTGTGCGGTTCGGCAGGCGTTGGCGCAGTGGCAGCCACTGGCGCCGGGGCTGCAGCTTTCGGTGCCTCGGCCTTGGGTGCTTCCGCTTTGGGTGCTTCCGCTTTGGGTGCTTCCGCTTTGGGTGCTTCCGCCTTGGGTGCAGGCTCAGACGCCGCAGGTGCTGCAGCAGCACCGCCCGCAGCGGGTTCAAGAATCAGCATCAAGGTGCCTTCTTTCACCTTGTCGCCAATTTTCACTTTCATTTCTTTCACCACACCAGCCTGAGGGCATGGAATTTCCATGCTGGCTTTGTCAGATTCCACTGTGATGATGGATTGCTCCGCCGCCACCGTGTCACCTACTTTCACCAGCACTTCAATAATTTCCACCCCGTCAAAATCGCCGATGTCGGGTACTTTGATTTCGATTGTCATTTCGATCGTCCTTTTTATGCGTAGGCTGGGTTGGGCTTGTTGGGGTTGATGCCGTATTTCTTGATTGCTTCACCCACGGTGCTCAGTGGAATGTCGCCCTGATCGGCCAAAGCCTTCAATGCAGCAACAGTTACGAAATGACGGTTTACCTCAAAATGCTCACGCAACTTGGAGCGGAAATCGGAACGACCAAAGCCATCGGTGCCCAAAACTTTGTACTCACGGCCCTTGGGCATGAATGGGCGAATTTGGTCAGCAAACAACTTCATGTAGTCGGTTGAAGCCACAATCGGGCCTTCGGTTTTCGACAACATTTTCTCGACATAACTTTGCTTGGACTTCTGCTCCGGGTGCAGCATGTTTTCACGTTCTACATCCAGACCTTCACGCCGCAGTTCGGTGAAACTTGTGACTGACCACACATCGGCTGCAATACCCCAGTCTTTTTCCAGCAATTCGGCTGCTTCCAGCGATTCACGCAGAATGGTGCCTGAGCCCAGCAGTTGAACACGCTTCTTGCCAGCCTTCTTCAGGGTGGATTCGCGGCACACATACATGCCTTTCAAGATGCCTTCTTCAGTGCCTTTCTTCAGGCCCGGCTGGGCGTAGTTCTCGTTCATCACGGTGAGGTAATAGAACACGTTTTCCTGATCTTCCACCATGCGCTTCAAACCATGCTGAATGATCACAGCCAGTTCATGGGCAAAGGTGGGGTCGTAGCTGACGCAGTTGGGAATGGTCGAAGACAAAATGTGGCTGTGGCCATCTTCGTGCTGCAAACCTTCACCGTTCAGTGTCGTGCGGCCGGCAGTGCCGCCCAACAGGAAACCACGCGCCTGCATGTCACCGGCAGCCCAGGCCAAATCGCCCACACGCTGAAAGCCAAACATGGAGTAGTAAATGTAAAACGGAATCATCACGCGGTTGTTCGTGGAATACGATGTGGCCGCAGCAATCCAGGAGCTGAATGCGCCTGCTTCGTTAATGCCCTCTTCCAGAATTTGGCCGGCTTTGTCTTCGCGGTAGTACATCACCTGGTCTTTGTCGACTGGCTCGTACAACTGACCCTGTGAAGAATAAATACCCAGCTGACGGAACATGCCTTCCATACCAAATGTGCGGGCTTCATCAGGAACAATCGGCACAATCCGTTGGCCAATTTCCTTGTCGCGCACCAAAGCAGTCAACACGCGCACGAAGGCTTGCGTCGTGGAAATTTCACGGCCTTCCTTGGTGGGTTCAAGCACAGCCTCGAATGCATCCAGACCAGGTACTTTCAATTTTTCATCGGCCTCGCGGCGACGCTTGGGCAGGTAACCACCCAAGGCTTGACGACGTTCATGCAGGTATTTGATTTCCGGCGCATCGTCGGCGGGCTTGTAGAAAGGCACGTCTTCAATGATGTCGTCAGACACGGGAATATTGAAACGATCACGGAATTCCTTGATCGACTGAATGTCCAGTTTCTTCTGTTGGTGGGTGGTGTTCTTGCCCTGACCCACTTTGCCCATGCCGAAACCTTTCACGGTTTTCGCCAAAATCACGGTGGGCTGGCCTTCATGCTTCATGGCGGCGTCGTAAGCGGCATGCACTTTGTGCGGATCATGACCACCACGGTTCAAGCGCCAGATGTCTTCGTCGGTCATGCGAGCAACCATTTCCAGCAACTTGGGGTGCTTGCCAAAGAAGTTTTTACGCACGTAGGCGCCGTCGTTGGCCTTGCAGTTCTGGTATTCGCCATCGACCATTTCCAGCATGACTTTGCGCATCAGACCGTCTTTGTCGCGGGCCAGCAATTCATCCCAGTAGCCGCCCCAGATCACTTTCAACACGTTCCAGCCGGAACCCCGGAATTCACCTTCGAGTTCTTGAATGATCTTGCCATTGCCGCGCACCGGGCCATCCAGGCGCTGCAGGTTACAGTTCACCACAAACACGAGGTTATCGAGCTTTTCGCGTGCGGCCATGCCGATTGCGCCCAATGATTCGGGTTCGTCCATTTCACCGTCGCCGCAGAACACCCAAACTTTGCGCTTGGATGTGTCGCAAATGCCGCGGGCGTGCAGGTACTTCAAGAAACGGGCCTGATAAATACCCATCAACGGGCCAAGGCCCATGGACACGGTCGGGAATTGCCAGAAGTCAGGCATCAACTTGGGGTGTGGGTAGCTGGACAGGCCCTTGCCATCGACTTCCTGACGGAAGTTGTTCAGCTGGTCTTCAGTCAGGCGTCCTTCAAGGAAAGCGCGTGCATAAATACCGGGTGATACGTGGCCCTGCAGGTACAACAGGTCGCCACCATGATTTTCATCTTCAGCATGCCAGAAATGGTTGAAACCCACGCCCAACATGGTCGCCAGAGAGGCAAAGGAAGCAATGTGACCACCAAGGTCACCACCATCGGGCGGGCTTTTCTTGTTGGCACGAACTACCATCGCCATCGCATTCCAGCGCATCCAGGAGCGAAGACGTTCTTCGTATTCCATGTTGCCGGGGCAGCGGGTTTCAAGGTGAACCGGGATGGTGTTCACGTATTCGGTGTTCGCCGAAAACGGAATAAAAGCGCCGCTCAGGCGGGCTTTGGCAATCAGTTGTTCGAGCAAGTAATGCGCGCGCTCGGGGCCTTCACGTTCAAGCACGGCCTCCAGGGCATCTAGCCATTCTTGGGTTTCTTGGAAATCGGGATCGTCCGATCCGGGGAAATTGAGTTGCGCTGACATTGCTTCCTCCTTGGGTCTCTGGGTTCTTTTGCAGAAGTACGAGCTTGTGGCCGTATTTCCTGTTGATATTAGAGTATCACACCTAATTCAGAAAGTTTCAAATTATGATTTGAGTTTTCATATTGTGGAATATCTAAGGATTTTCCCGAATCCACCTGAATCCAGTCCACCCACTTGCCCGCTTGTTTTGTACACTTCAGTCATTATCAGGATTCGAGACCTATTCGACCGTGCGCCTCAGCGATCAACCCCGTACAAGCCCTTTGGTTTGGGCCACCCCGCTGGTGGGCATCATCCTGTTTTTGCTTGCCATGGGCGCGTTTTTCTACACTCTGCATTCCGAAGATCAGAATCAAACGCAGCTGCGCGTCATTCGTGATGTGGAACTGGCCCGTCAAACCATTCGTACCCGTTTATTGGCCTCACAGGAACGACTGAACCAGATCGCTCGCGGGTTTGAGCAGAACAGCAGTGATGTTGAAGGTTTTCGTTTCTCCGCCCAGGCGCTGCTCAATGAGTTTCAAGAGGTCAGCAGCGTGCTGATTATTGACGAGGAAAGACGGGTGACCAACTTGGCATTGCCCAGTTTGCGCTCATCCGAAGTACTCCACCCCCTTTACCAAACCATCGAAGATGCCGAAAGTTATTGGGCATTCAACACGGCCAGGGAAACCAGATTGCCAGTGTTCTCAAGGCCATTTCTGGATCCTTCCGGCAAGGTGTTCATTGAAGTTCACAGCCCCATTTTCAGCCGGGGAGATTTCATTGGCACGGTGGCGGCGACCATTCCTCTGGGTGCATTGCTGAATGATGCGGTACCTAACTCATTCGTGCAGCTTTATCTGGTCAGCATCGTAGACGGTGGCGGCAATCCAGTTGCCTCCAATGTGAGCAGGTCAATCGACAATGCAAAGTTAAGCCATGAGGTTCCTCTAGACCCGCCTGGCCATGGGCTTAAATTGCGCGCTGTGCTATACAAAACCAACACCGAGCTGTTTTCCAACATGTTGGCCTGGGCGGTGTTTGGGCTTTCACTGGTGATTGTATGGAGTTTTATCTTGCTTTTTCGGCATGCGAAACTTCGCAGCCAGGCTGAGAAACGATTATTGGCGGAAACCAAGTTTCGACGGGCCATGGAAAACTCGGTGGTTACCGGCATGCGGGCCATCGACATGCAAGGCCGTATCACCTATGTGAACCCAGCCTTTTGCAGGATGACCGGCTACAAGGAATCTGAGCTGGTGGGCATGGCTCCCCCATTTCCATATTGGCCTGACAGGTCCTACGAAGAACAGCAAACCAATCTGGATTTGATTCTCTCGGGCAACGCGCCACAAAAAGGCATCGAGGTGCAAGTTCGCAGACGCGACGGCAGCGTGTTTGATGCACGCATGTATGTGTCACCACTGGTTGACAGCGATGGGCAGCAAAGCGGCTGGATGACCTCGATGACCGACATCACCGAGCCACGCCGAATTCGTGACGAACTGGCTGCTGCCCACCGGCGCTTTGTTCGTATTCTTGAAGAACTTGATGCAGCTGTGTGCGTTCAGGGCCCGGAAGCCGGACCCGATGAATATATTTTCGTGAACAGGCTACACAGGGAGTGGTTTGGCAAGGCCACGCCGCCGCGCATGTCAAAAAACCGCCGCAACCGGATCAATCTGTATGAGCCATTCGAGTGGCTTAATCCAGTGTCGCAGCGCTGGTACGAAGTTCGGCGACGATCCATTTCATGGGTAGATGGTGCAACCGTGGTAATGCAGGTGGCCACCGATATTTCCTCACGCAAGGAAGCGGAAGACATGTCGCGTCAGCAACAGGAAAAACTGCAATTTACGTCTCGTTTGATCACCCTTGGCGAACTGGCCTCTTCGCTGGCCCATGAAATCAACCAGCCGCTGGCCGCCATTTCAAATTACAACATGGGCAGTGTAACCCGGCTGAAAGCGGGCAAAGTAAGCCCGGAAGATCTGCTGCCGGTGCTTGAAAAGGTAAATGTACAGGCCCAGCGGGCGGGTGATGTGATTCGCCGAATTCGGGAATTCGTGAAACAGCAGGAACCTAAACGCGGCCCCTGCCCCATCGGTAAAATTATTGAGGATGCCATTAGCTTTTCCCGCCTGGAGGCCAAACACCAATCTGCCCGGATTGAGATGAACCTGCCCGATGCACTGATGTCGGTAGTGGCTGACCCGGTGCTGATCGAGCAAGTATTGATGAACCTGATCAAGAACGGCCTGGAGGCCATGGGCCATCTGCCACCGGAGCAAAAGTTAATCGAGATTCAGGTGGGTCAGTCGGCCCAGTTTGCCTTGGTTGAGGTTCGAGATCACGGCGTGGGGGTGCCCGAAGAAATTCGCCAACGGCTGTTTGAATCGTTTTTCACCACCAAATCCGATGGAATGGGCATGGGCTTGAACATCTGTCGTACTATTATTGAGTATCATCAAGGCCAATTGTGGGTAGAACCCGCGCAAGGTCAGGGTAGTGTTTTCAAGTTCACGCTGCCGTTGGCCGAAGACTCGGTGCTTGCGCACATCAATCCACCTGTTATGGAATAAAGCCAATGCTGCACACTCAGCCACGCCCCACCGAAATGCAAGAAACCGTGTTCATTGTGGACGACGATGAGGCGGTACGCGACTCGCTCCAATGGCTTATCGAAACCGAGGGCTATCAGGTGAAAACCTATGCAGACCCCGAGTTGTTTCTTGAGCAATTGGTGTGGCCACAACCCTGTGTGCTGCTGCTGGACATTCGCATGCCGAAGCTTTCAGGCCTTGAAGTACAAAAAACACTGAATGAACGCGGCATTCCCATCCCCATCGTTTTCATCACGGGCCATGGCGATGTCACACTGGCAGTGGAAACCATGAAAAACGGTGCGGTTGATTTTCTGGAAAAACCGTTTGATGAAGGCAAGATCAAAGACCTGATTCACCAGCACATGCGCCTGGCCCATGAGCTTGCCCAAACCGCCAAGCTTGATGAACAAATCAACAAACTGTACTCGAAACTGACCACCCGTGAATTGCAGGTACTGGAGAGAATCGTATCGGGCCGCCTGAACAAGCAAATAGCGGACGACCTGAACATCAGCATTAAAACCGTGGAAGCGCACCGCGCCAACATCATGGACAAGCTGCAAGTGACCACCGTGGCTGATTTGCTGAAAATCGCCTTGCGCAAATCACCAGAACTGGCACAACCCTGAACACCACCAACAAGGCCCGCCAGGCATCTGCTGCTGGGCCTTGTTCAATTGAACCATTTCAAATTTTCGAACTCATTTAATCATGTCTGCACAAATCATCAGCGGAACCGAACTGGCCGCCTCCATTCGAGAAACCATTGCCCAGCGCGCTGCTGAATTGACAGCCCTCGGCCACCAGCCAGGTTTGGCGGTAGTGCTGGTGGGGGAAGACCCAGCGTCGCAGGTTTACGTGCGCAACAAGGTTTCAGCCTGTGAAAAAGCCGGCTTTAAATCGGTGATGCACCGCATGCCCGAGAACACCAGCCAGGACGCACTGGTCGGTTTGGTTGAACAGCTGAATGATGACCCCACCATTCACGGTATTTTGGTGCAATTGCCCTTGCCAAAACACCTGGACTCCCATCTGGTCATTGAATCCATCAGCGCCGAGAAAGATGTAGACGGTTTTCACATCAGCAACGCAGGTTTGCTGATGACGGGCAAACCCCTGTTTCGCCCCTGTACGCCCTATGGCGTCATGAAAATGCTGGAGTTGACAGGCATCGAGTTGCGAGGCGCAGAGGCAGTTGTAATTGGTGCCAGCAACATCGTGGGTAAGCCACAGGCGATGTTGTTGCTGCAGCAAGGCGCCACGGTTACTTTGTGCAACAGCAAAACCAAAGACTTGAAATCGCATTGCCAACGCGCAGATGTACTTGTAGTTGCGGTGGGTCGCCCCAATATGATTACAGGCGACATGATCAAACCCGGTGCAGTGGTCATTGATGTGGGCATTAACCGCCTGCCCGATGGCAAGCTGTGCGGCGATGTTGATTTTGATTCGGCCAAGGAAGTGGCAGGCTGGATTACGCCAGTGCCCGGTGGTGTTGGCCCCATGACCATCACCATGCTGTTGCAAAACACGATTGAAGCGGTAGAACGTAGCATATAAGCGCAGCCTTTCAGAATTTTTTAGCAGGACCCCAAGACCATGAGCATGAAAATGGACACGAAAAATCCCCTACTCGACTTTTCCGGACTGCCCCGTTTTTCGGACATCAAAACCGAGCACGTGGAACCCGCCATTGACACGCTGATTGCTGCGGCCAAAAAACAACTGGAAGTGACAGCCAGCACTGCACCTGAACAGGCCACTTGGGAAGAAACCCTGTTACCGCTCGACATTGCCTGTGAACAGCTGAGCCGAGCCTGGGGCGTGGTTGGGCACTTGCATTCAGTGGCAGACACGGAGGAACTGCGTGCAGCCTACAATGCCTGCCTGCCCAAAACCACCGAGTTCTGGACCATGGTTGGGCAAGATGAGCGCCTGTACGCCATTTACAAAGCCATTGAACAAAGTGATGCGGCCCAACAATTCACGCCGGCACGCTTGAAGGTATTGGCCAATTCCATTCGTGGTTTCAAACTGGGCGGGGCTGAACTGCCCGCTGACCAAAAACCACGTTACGCGGAAATTCAAGACCGTCAGGCCGCCATAACGGCAAAGTTTTCCGAGAATGTGCTGGACGCCACCAATGCCTTTGAGTTGATCGTGACCGACAAAGCTGATTTGGCAGGCATTCCTGAATATGCGGTGCAAGCGGCCGAGGAACTTGCAAAATCGGAAGGCAAGGAAGGCTACAAATTTACTTTGCAGTTTCCCTCTTATTTTCCAGTGTTGCAGTACGCCGAGAAGCGTGAATTGCGTGAAACACTTTATGAAGCCTATGCCAAACGAGCCTCCGAATTTGGCCCGGCCGAACTGGACAATACAGCCCTGATTCGCGAACTGCTGCAACTTCGCCTTGAGGAAGCCCAAATGCTCGGTTACAAGAATTTTGGTGAACTGAGTTTGGTTCCGAAAATGGCCAACACACCCGATGAAGTGGTCAATTTTCTGCGGGAACTGGCGGTGAAAGCCAAGCCATTCGCGCTGCGTGATCTGGAAGAGATCAAGGAATTCGCCAAAGCAGAACTTGGTATGGATGACCTGCAAAGCTGGGACATGAGCTATGCCTCCGAAAAGCTGAAAGAGAAAAAATACGCCTTCAGTGATCTGGAAGTTCGCCAGTATTTTCAGGAAGACCGCGTGCTTGATGGTTTGTTCAAGCTCACAGAAAAACTGTTCAGCGTGAACATTGTGAAAGCACAGGCCGACACCTGGCACCCCGACGTGCGCTTCTTTGAAGTTCAGAAGGAAGGCAAGGCAATTGCGCATTTTTACCTCGATCCCTACGCGCGGGCCAGCAAACGCTCTGGCGCCTGGATGGACGACGCACGTGGTCGCAAGCGCACCGAGCAAGGCGTGCAAACACCAGTGGCTTACCTCACCTGCAACTACACCAAACCGGCTGCAGGCAAGGCAGCGCAGTTGTCACACGACGACGTTCAAACCCTGTTCCATGAATTCGGGCACGGCATTCACCACATGCTTACCAGGGTTGATGAACTGGATGTGGCAGGCATCAACGGCGTGGAATGGGATGCGGTGGAATTGCCCTCGCAATTCATGGAAAACTTCGCTTGGGAATGGAGTGTGGTTGAATCGCTCACTGCACATGAAACCACAGGCGAACCCATGCCCAAGGCCCTGTTTGACAAAATGGTAGCCGCAAAGAATTTCCAGAGCGGCCTGCAAACACTGCGTCAAATCGAGTTCTCGCTGTTTGACATGCTTGTGCACACCGAATTTGACCCGCACAGCGAAGCAAATATTCTTGAACTGCTGGCCGAAGTACGCAAAGAAGTGGCAGTGCTGATTCCGCCAGCCTACAACCGCTTCCCCAATTCGTTCAGCCATATTTTCGCGGGTGGTTATGCAGCGGGTTACTACAGCTACAAATGGGCTGAAGTGTTGTCGGCCGATGCTTTTGCCATGTTCGAAGAAAACGGTGTAGTCAGCCCGGAAACCGGCAAAAAGTTTCTGGAAGAGATTTTGTCGGTGGGCGGCAGCCGCCCTGCGGCTGAATCGTTCAAGGCCTTCCGTGGCCGCGAGCCCAGTATTGACGCCCTACTTCGCCACACGGGCATGGTCGACAACAGGCAGGCAGCGTAATGACAGACCAAGCAGCAAGCATTCAACTGGCCACCTGGAACGTGAACTCGCTCAAGGTGCGCCTTCCACATCTGTTGCAATGGCTTGAGACCAACCCTGTCGATTTGCTGGGCCTGCAAGAGTTGAAACTGACCGATGACAATTTTCCCGTGGCTGAACTGGAAGCTGCCGGGTACGGTGCAGTATTTGCTGGCCAGAAAACCTACAACGGTGTGGCCATTCTGTACAAGAAAGCCACCATGCCCGAACCGGTAGATGTGCAGGTGAACCTGCCCAGCTTTCCCGATGAGCAAAAGCGCGTCATTGCTGCCACCTTTGGTGATTTACGCTTCGTCAGTGCTTATGTGGTCAATGGCTCGGAGGTGGGCTCGGACAAGTTCGAGTACAAAAAAGCCTGGCTTGATGCCTTGCTGAAAGACTGCGAGGCCTGGTTGGCCAAATACCCACAACTGGCCTTGGTAGGTGATTACAACATCGCCCCCGACGACCGTGATGTGCATGACCCCAAGGCTTGGGCAGGCCAAGTGCTGTGCTCGGATGATGAGCGTACTCGCTTCAATACACTGCTGGGCTTAGGTCTGGTTGACAGCTTCCGGCTGTTTGAGCAGGCCGAGAAAACCTTTTCCTGGTGGGATTACCGAATGTTGGGTTTTCAAAAGAACAAGGGATTGCGAATTGACCATGTGTTACTTTCAAAGCCCTTGGCTGAACGTTGCACTGCCAGCATGATTGACCGTGCACCGCGCAAATGGGAAAAACCCTCGGACCATGCCCCTGCCGTGGCGACTCTCTCAAGATAGCCACTACTCACCCCCCTTTAAAAGAGGGAACACCTTGGTAAAACAGGCGATTTACCCCTCTAATTAGGCAATTAGTACAGGGTAGGCAATGCGATGATCGAAGCTGTTCATAACCTTCCCAATCGCTTCGCACCATGAACCTAAAGACTCTGCCCCTTTCCAAACAGATCAGCTTTACTAGCGCCGCTTTGGTGGCACTGATTGTATTGAGCCTGGTCGGCATTACGGCCGCGTACACCTTCAATGCAGCCACAGCCCGAACCGAACGCGCCGTATCTACCCAGGCCGAGGGTTTGCGACAAACCATGGACATTGCCTACAAGCTGTCAGAAAGTTCTGTAACCCAATTGGCAGAATTGTTTGAGATTGAGTTCAACGGCGAGTTGATAGTTGACCCTGAACAGCAGATTTCGATTACGCCTGAAATTGACGGGCCCATGGTAACCCTGGACTCCACCTTCATTACCGGCAACTACGGTGTGGTGGATAACTTCACAAAAATGACAGGCGGCATAGCAACCGTGTTTGTTCGCACGGGTGACGACTACCTGAGAATTTCAACCAGCCTGAAAAAAGAAAATGGTGACCGTGCCGTGGGCACCAAGCTGGACCGAAGCCACCCCAGCTACGCCAAAATAATTAAAGGCGAAACCTACGTGGGTGAAGCGCTATTATTCGGTAAGCGCTACATGTCGAAGTACTTGCCGATTAAAAGTACAAATGGTGAACATGATTTGGTGCTGTACATTGGTTTTGACATGACCAACCTGTTTGCCGATGTACAAAACGCGGTGTTGAGCACGCGCATTGGTGAAACCGGCATTCCCTACGTGCTGTACACCACGGGTGCCAATGCAGGCAAAGTGATGATTCACTCACAATTCAAGGGTGATGAGTTCAAGGAACTTGCTGCCAAAGAATCTGATTTACAAGGCCTGCTCGACAAAATTACAAAAGAAGACAGCGGCATTACCCAAATTAGCTGGAACGACCCGAAATCAGGCGAAAACCGCACCGAGTTTGTAGCATTCACGAAAGTACCCCAGTGGGGCGGTGCAGCCATTGTCGCACCTGCGCTTACCTCCGAGATGTTCAGCACCATTTACGCCATGTCGGGCATGATGGTGATCATGGGTCTGATTGCCTCTGCCATCATCGCGCTTGCCCTCTACTGGGTCACAAGCCGTTTGACCAGCTCAACCAAGGTACTGACCGCTTTGGCTTTGAAACTGGGCAACGGTGACATGACCGCACGTGCCAGCGATGAAGTGACCAACGGCAGCGTGGCCACCAAAAACGAAATCAGCCTGTTGGCCCGCAGCATGAACCGCATGGCCGAAAGCATGGAACAGGCCTTGGGTGCCGTAAAACGCAGCACCGACCAAGTTCAAGAGGCATCTGAGGACCTGGTTCAAACCAGTGAAGAGCTTAGCAAAGGCGCCGCTTCTGGTAGCGATGCGGCTTCAGGTATGGCGGCTGCGGTTGAGGAAATGTCTTCGTCAATTTCTAGCGTTGGCGAATCGGCCACTGAAGCCAAAGATGTAAGCAACAAGGCACGCCAGTTGGCAGACGATGGTTTGGGTGCGATTAATTCCGCCACTCAACAAATGCATAAAATTTCACAGAATGTACAAGGCACAGCCGATGTGATTCAACAACTCGGCGAACAATCCCGGGAAATTTCTGAAATCGCTCTGATTATCAAAGGCATAGCTGAACAAACCAACCTTCTGGCCTTGAATGCAGCCATTGAAGCTGCACGCGCGGGTGAACAGGGTCGTGGTTTCTCGGTGGTGGCCGATGAAGTGCGCAAGCTGGCAGAGCGCACTCGCAAGTCGACCGATGACATTCACGGCATGATTGAGGCCATTCAAAACAGCTCTGGCGTGGCCGTTAACAACATGGACATGGCTGTAGAAAGCGTGAAAAAAGGTGTTGAGCTTGTAGACCGCGCTGGCCAGGCTATGAACCAGATCACAGCCGATTCCTCGGCTGTGGCCCATTCGGTTGAAAACATTCACGCGGCGCTGCTTGAGCAAAACCAGGCCTCGGAAAGTATTGGTCACCAGGTTGAAGTGGTTGCTCAGCTTTCGGAAGGCAATTTGGACATGGCTCGCCGTGCGTCCAATGCAGTGTCAGGCCTGAAGGGAGTAGCCACTGACCTGTCCAATATTCTGAAGAAGTTTCAGGTCAAGAACATGTAATTCACCCCGCTGGTTAAAACAAAAAAGCCTCTGCATGCAGAGGCTTTTTTTTGGGCGCTTCAAACAATCTCAATCAATGTCTTTGACATCAATATTCAAGTCCTGAATTTTCCGGGTAATGGTATTGCGCCCTATTCCCAAACGCTGGGCTGCCTCAATCCGTTTGCCATGGGTGGCTTTTAAAGCCGCTTGGATCATGGTGGTTTCAAACTGTGCGGTCAATGCGTCCATTACATCAGGCTGTCCGCTTTCCAAGGCTTTCTCGGCCTCAATAAAAAGCAGCTCCAGCCAGCTGGCGCTGCCCGCCAGTACAGGCGGATTGGAGAAAGCATCGGTTGACGCCGTATTTACTGGATACTTGCCAGCGGACATGCCCGAACTGCTCTGCGAGGCAGGTGTGGATGTTGGAGGCAATACCGAGCTATTTTCGGCAAGCCAAAGATTAGGGCTTGGGGAATTCCCCGCCATTTTCTCCTGTGCATTGGCACCACCGCTCTGAAATGCCTTCAGCTCAGGGGGCAAGTCACGTGCCTCCACCAGTTGGGCAGGTGCCATTACGGTGATCCAGCGGCACACGTTTTCCAGCTGGCGCACATTGCCTGGGAATGGAAATTCGCTGATGATTCGAATGGCTGAATCCGACAGACGCTTGGTTTCGGTACCTAATTCCCGGGCAGACACATTCAAAAAATGCTTGGCAAGAATGGGAATGTCTTCCTGACGTTCCCGCAGTGGTGGCAAACGCAGGCGAATCACATTCAGGCGGTGATACAAATCTTCGCGGAACATGCCCTGCTTCACACGTTCATCGAGGTTTTGATGCGTAGCAGCGATTACCCGCACATTGGCCTTGATGGGCTGTTGCCCGCCAACACGGTAAAAATGCCCGTCTGACAAAACCCTCAACAGGCGGGTTTGCAATTCGGCAGGCATGTCACCAATTTCATCGAGAAACAGGGTTCCACCCTCGGCCTGCTCAAACCGGCCTTGTCGTTGAGCTTGCGCACCTGTGAAAGAACCGCGCTCGTGGCCAAACAACTCGGATTCAAGCAGGTCTTTGGGAATGGCTGCCGTATTCAGTGCGATAAACGGTTTTGAAGCGCGCGGGCTATGGCGGTGCAGGGCACGGGCGACTAGCTCTTTGCCGGCCCCGCTCTCGCCGGTGATCAGTACCGTGACATTGGACTGAGACAAACGGCCAATCGCGCGAAAAACTTCCTGCATGGCAGGCGCTTGGCCCAGAATTTCTGGCGCACTGGAATCGGCTTCTTCAACAAACTCCTCGGCTTGAGATTCACGCACTGCGCGCAAAATCAACTCAACCGCTTTCTCAATGTCGAAGGGTTTGGGCAGGTACTCGAACGCGCCCCCCTGGAAGGCAGACACCGCGCTGTCAAGGTCGGAGTAGGCGGTCATGATAATGACGGGCAAATCGGGCTGAAGCTCTCGCACCTTGGACAACAGCGTGAGTCCGCTTTGCCCCGGCATGCGTATGTCCGAGACCAGCACTTGAGGTACTTCGGTTTCAAGTCGTTCTAATACTTCGGCGGCTGAAGAAAAAATTTCGCAAGGAATACCTTCGCGGGAAATTGCTTTTTGCAAGACCCAACGAATGGAGTGGTCATCATCAACAACCCAAATTGGACGCATTAATTGTGGTTCCTTAAAACCGCTCAGCTGGTAGCGTGATCAAACTGCAGCGGCAATGTGACTTTGAAAAGTGTTCTTCCCGGTGTGGAGCTGCATTCAATAATGCCTTCGTGTTGTTGCACGAAAGTTTGGGCCAGCGTTAAGCCCAAACCACTGCCGCCCTCACGCCCAGAAACCAGCGGGAAAAAAATTCTTTCCATGATCTCAGCAGGTATGCCGGGTCCGTTGTCGATCACTTGCAAGTCTAATGCCAGCCTGTGTTGCTTGCGGTTTAAGGTTACCCTACGCACCACTCTGGTGCATAGTGTTATTTGCGCAGTGCCTTCGGCGATCTGAGGTGCCAAAGCTTGTGCAGCATTGCGCACTATATTCAGGATTGCCTGAATAAGTTGCTCCAGATCGCCCAAGAACTCGGGGATCGAAATGTCGTAGTCCCGGATGAATTTCAAGCCCTTGGGGTGCTCAGCCAAAATCACCGAACGCACACGCTCGCACACTTCATGAATATTCATCATGGACACAATGTGGGGTTTACGGTGCGGAGCAAGCAGGCGATCAACCAAGGTTTGCAGACGATCCGACTCCTTGATCACCACCTGTGTGTATTCTTTCAGTTCAGGCGAAGGCAGTTCAATTTCAAGCAACTGGGCTGCGCCACGAATGCCTCCTAGAGGGTTTTTGATTTCATGTGCCAAATTGCGGATCAGTTCTTTGTTGGCCAGAGACTGGTCCATCATCCGGGCCTCACGGTCTACTTTCAACTGCTGCTCAATTTCACGCAGTTCAATGATGGTTACTCCGCTGGCACCATCGGGACAAGACAGCGTAACGTGAACATGCTCAGAAGTGCCGCTAGGTCGAATCAACTCGAATACCTGCCGCTTCACGCCGAAGGGATCGGCATGGGATTTGTTGAGAAACTCCCGAAATGCACTGGCCTCGACGAACAAAGCTGCAAGTGCCTGCCCGTCCAGGCTGCGCCTGGATACTTCCAGCAGTGTTTCTGCAGACAAGTTGGCATACAGCACTACACCTTCTGGATTACTTACCACCACCGCAGTGGCCAACAACTCCAGACCTTGAAACCGTTCTTTTTTCACTTCATCCTCATGGCGATGCGGCCGGTTTCAAAAATACTATTTTGACAACCGAATCAATTCAGTTTTAAGTATTTCAATATTGTCATTGGTCACCATGATTTCCTGCTCTAGGCGCGAAACCCGGTCCAGATATTTTTGATAATTTTTTTCATTGCCCAAACGATCAGGCTGCCCATTTTTGTATTCGTCTTGCAAAGACTTCAACTTGCTTTCTTCAATGCGCAATTCTTCCTGCAGAATTTTCATGCGATCGTCCTTCGCATTGAAGTCAGCAGCTGAGCGATTGTCATAAGCCGCCGTGGCACGTCGACCTGAACTCCCCCCCGAAGCAGGCTCGGAAATTCCACCACTTTTCGAGGCTGAACGCGGGGCCGGCACCACGGTAATAGGGTTCAGATTCAAAGGCACGCAGCCGCTGCCACCATCGGAATTTTGATAGGTTCGAACACCGTCTGTACCTGTGCACACAAACATCTCGGTTCCCAAGGCTTGTACCTTGGGTGCGGCAACAAGCCCCGACACCAGGACGATCAGTGAATATTGAATTACGCTCGACTTCACCATGATTGCATCTCTACAAAATTCCGGACGACTTTCATGATACTTGATCCCCTGTGGTAGCCCCTCCCCATTGAAGGCGAGTGCTGATACCAGACGGGTTAGGTTCTTTACAAATCACTGAAAATGAAAAATGGCCCTGCACTTGATCAGTACAGGGCCACTTTCACATTCGATTAATGCGTACGGTCGGAATTACAGGCCGTAGTACATGTCGTATTCGATGGGGTGTGGAGTCATGCGCATGCGCTGGACTTCTTCCATCTTCAGTTCGATATATGCATCAATCATTTCCTTGCTGAACACGCCACCACGAGTCAAGAACTCGTTGTCAGCTTGCAGAGCTTCCAAAGCCTGTTCCAGGCTGTGACACACGGTTGGTACCAATGCGTCCTCTTCTGGAGGCAAGTCATACAGGTTCTTGGTTGCTGCTTCACCTGGGTGAATCTTGTTCTGAACACCGTCCAGACCAGCCATCAACAAGGCAGAGAATGCCAGGTAAGGGTTGGCCATGGGATCGGGGAAACGCGCTTCAATACGGCGGCCTTTTGGATTGGCCACATGTGGAATGCGGATGGAGGCAGAGCGGTTCTTGGCAGAGTAAGCCAACTTCACCGGTGCTTCGTAACCAGGCACCAAACGCTTGTAGGAGTTGGTGGATGGGTTGGTGATCGCGTTCAAGGCACGAGCGTGCTTGATGATACCGCCGATGTAGTACAGGGCGAAATCAGACAGGCCTGCATAGCCATTACCAGCAAACAGGTTCACACCGTCTTTCCAGACTGATTGGTGAACGTGCATGCCAGAACCGTTGTCGCCCACATTGGCTTGGGCATGAAAGTGGCTGTTTTGCCATAGCTGGCGGCCACGTTCCAAACGGTGTACTTCAAAATTTGTGTCCAGTCAGCGCGCTTGGTCAGCGTGGAGAACATGGTACCGATTTCGTTTTGACCTGCGCCAGCCACTTCGTGGTGGTGCACTTCAACTGGCACACCCTGCTGTTCCAGCAACAGACACATTTCAGAACGGATGTCCTGGAAAGAATCGGTTGGGGATACGGGGAAATAGCCGCCCTTTACTGTGGGGCGATGACCCAGGTTACCGTGCTCGTAATCGATGCCGGTAGACCATGCGGCCTCTTCGGATTTGATCTTGAAGAAACAGCCGGACATCTGGTCGTCCCAGGTCACGCTGTCGAAAATGAAAAATTCGGGTTCTGGACCGAAGTAGGCGGTGTCGCCCAAGCCGGAGGACTTCAAATAGGCTTCGGCGCGACGTGCAATTGAACGTGGGTCGCGGTCGTAACCCTTGCCGTCGGTTGGCTCGATTACGTCACAAGTCAAAATCAGGGTGGGCTCTTCGCGGAAAGGATCCATGCGAGCTGTATCAGGATCGGGCATCAACAACATGTCAGAGGCTTCAATGCCTTTCCAGCCGGCGATGGAAGAGCCATCAAATGCGTGGCCAGACTCGAACTTGTCGTCGTCAAACATCTTAACTGGCACAGACACGTGCTGTTCTTTGCCTTTGGTGTCGGTGAAGCGGAAGTCAATGAACTTCACTTCATTTTCCGCAACCATCTTCATTACATCTTGGGCGGTCGCCATTGAAAATCTCCTGGTACGTGAGGTGGAATAGTGATCTAAAAAAATTCTGATTTGAACTCTTCAATTTAAGCGAAACAATAGCACGTTCGATGCCGCTATATATGACGCTCAGCGCGAATTCAATCTTCAACGTGGAGGGACAAAGCAAAGACCATACCAAGAAGTGAGTAACCCCAGATCAAGGTTTCAGGCGACTTCCTTTGAATCACCTTTCCACTTTTGCACCATATGTGTGCAATATGCACCATAGTAGTGCAAATTAGTATTTAGCCTAATCGATCAAATGCTTGTATTACAATATAGTCATTAATAAATCACTTGTATCTCCGCTTTCATGGCATCCACTTCAGAACAATTAATCGAACTGGCCAAACAATACGCCTCTGAAAAAGGGCTGGGCTATTTGGGTGCGCTAACCCCAAAAGAAGCTTGGGAGTTGCTGAATACCAATGAAAATGCTGTGTTGATCGATGTGCGAACCGATGCCGAGCTTGACTGGGTTGGACAAGTGAGTTTTTCAGAAGACCGGTCTTTTCACGTCGAGTGGAACAATTATCCCGACGGAATACGCAATGCCGATTTCATTGCCCAAGTTGAGGCACGAGTTGAAAAACACCAACCAGTGCTTTTCATCTGCCGAAGCGGGGCCAGATCGCACCACGCGGCCACTTTGGCGGCCAAGCATGGCTTTGAGTATGCAATCAATGTGCTGGAAGGATTTGAAGGTGACAAGAATGACCTTCACCAGCGCTCAAGCATCAATGGCTGGCGTTTTCACAGGCTGCCTTGGGAACAACACTAAGCCGCGTAAGAACCGGTTTTATTGGCCGAAAAGACCAAACAACTTTCCTGCCAAAAAGAATGCAGCCAAACACCCCAGCACATGAACGAGGGCGTGACCCAGGGCTAGCAAGGGCTTGTCCAATAGCAGATTAGCGCCCTCAGCGGTGAAAGCCGAGAAGGTGGTAAGGCCACCCAACACGCCTGTCATGAGAAACAATCCCAAAGGGTTGGACTTCAGCCAGGCTGGCCCCAATGCAGCAAAAAGTGCTCCAGCCAAAAAGCCTCCGATCAAATTCGCAACAAGCGTACCTACGGCAAAGGGCAACCAAGCAGGTTGGGCCAACAAAATACCAAGCCCATACCGCCCCACCCCACCCAGGCCGGCCCCAACAAACACAGCCAGTGCACTGAGCGCATTCACTGCGTTTGCTCCCAGCGCTCTTTGGCAGTGTCGTCACTGTCACGTGCAGACACCCAGCGCGCGCCTTCGGGTGTGTCTTCTTTTTTCCAGAAAGGAGCCTCGGTTTTCAAGTAATCCATGATGAATTCACAAGCAAGAAACGCCTGCTGACGATGCTCGCTGGTGGCGGCAGCAAACACGATTTGGTCTTCCGGATACAAAGGGCCCACGCGGTGAATAATCATGGCAGAAGTGATTTCGAACCGCCCGTCAGCCACCTTCAGAATATTCTCGAGTGCTTTTTCAGTCATGCCCGGATAATGTTCCAGCGTCATGGCTCTTACGGTGCTGTTGTCGTTGATGTCACGCACAGTGCCAATAAAAGTGGCCACTGCACCAATTTCGGGCAAACCCTGGCGAAGCCACCGAATTTCCTCAGTCACGTCAAAGTCATTTTCTTGAACCAACACCTTGGAGCGTTTCATTTCAACCCCCTGTCACAGGCGGAAAAAAGGCAACCTCAGCCTGCTCGCCCACCGGGGTTTCGTCGTCGGCCATGTCTTGGTTCACCGCTGCACGCAAACGCCCGACTTCTGAAACAGCTTTGGCAAAACCAGGGTACTGAGCACACAAATGAGCGCGCAAACCACCCACAGTTGCTGGCGAAAATGCCGAGTTTACCTCGAGGCTATCTTGCCCAAACTGTTCTTTCAAACTGGCGAAAAACCGCACTTTTACTTTCATTTCATCAAATCCTGATACGACACGTAATCGACCCAATCACCCGGGTTTACCTGCTGCCCTTTGGCCAGCCTGACCAGGCCGCTGGATCTGGCCAGCGAGGTTAATACCCCAGAACTTTGGTTTGCAAACAAACTCGCCTTGTCCGATTGTACATCCGCCCGCAAAAACTCCTCGCGGCGAGAATCAGGTGTGGGCCAGGTAAACGCAGCCTGCACTTTACGTACGCGCAGGCGCCAATCCACCTCCGCGAGGCCTTGTCCTTCCAGCAAACTCAAAAAAGGCTTCACGATCAGTTGAAAAGCCACTGCACTGGAAACAGGGTTGCCTGGCAAGCCAAAAAACCAACTTTGCCCGCCATCTTGTCGATTGATGTGGCCAAATGCAATCGGCTTGCCCGGCTTCATGGCCACTTTCCATGACCGCAGTTGACCCACTTTTTCGATCGCAGGTTTCACATGGTCTTCCTCACCCACCGACACACCGCCCGAGCTAATCACGGCATCACAATCGGCCAGCGATTCGAGTGCAGCGCAAGTGGCCTCGAAGTTGTCGGGAACAATACCTACCGAGCGCACATCGGCGTGCATGGCCTCAAGAAGACCGCACCACACATACTCATTGGAATTGTAGATTTGACCGGGCTGTAAAGCCTGACCCGGGCTTTGAAGCTCGCTGCCAGTAACCATTACACCTACTTTCAAGCGCCTGTTGACAGACACGGTGGGTACACCAATGGAGGCAAGCAAACCCACATGAATGGCATCGAGTCGTGTGCCTTGGGATAGCACCACTTGTCCACTTGCAATGTCTTCACCTGCGCGCCGTATCCATTGCCCTGATTTTGGCAAAGCGCTGAATGTGACGCTGCCATCGTCATTCACCACCACGTCTTCCTGCATCACCACAGAATCCGCGCCGGGAGGAATTGGTGCACCAGTAAAGATTCGCGCCACAGTGCCAGGCTGCAAGGGTTGGGGAGAGACACCTGCGGGCACACGTTGGGAAACCTGAAAAAGCCGGGATGGTTGAATATCAGCGCAACGAACCGCGTAACCATCCATGCCGCTATTGTCGTGTTGCGGCACATTCAAATTGGAAAGAACATCCTGTGCCAACACCCGTCCAAGGGCAGCGTTCAAACTGACAGATTCAGTCGGTATTGCCTGCTGGGTGGCCATGGGCCACACCTGCTCAAGCAAGTCATTCAAATCAATCATTCACAAACCGTTTCAAGATGAATTGCGCAATCGAAGCTGGGTCATTCAAGGGAAGAATGGGCAAACCGCGGCACTCAATTTCGGTGTCGCAGGCCACAGCAATAATATTCGGGTCTTGAGGATACAACATGGGCTTGCCATTGGCCTCGCGCCAAATTTCAATTTTGGGAATATCCGCCCGCTTGAATCCCTCAACAATGACCAAGTCACAGGGCGACAATTTTTCCAGTTGATCCTCGAGTGTGGGCTCCGCTTCGTCGCGCAACTCGTGCATCAACACCCAACGTTTGTTGGCGGTAATCAGTACTTCGTAGGCACCTGCCTCGCGATGTCTGTAGGAGTCTTTGCCCGGCCGGTCAATATCAAAATCATGATGCGCATGTTTGATGACAGACACCCGAACTCCCTCACCAATCAGAATGGGCAAGAGCTGTTCAATCAATGTGGTTTTACCCACGCCGGAAAATCCGGCAAAGCCAAACACCTTGGGCACTTCAGTTTCCTTCTGACAATTGCTTTTCGATCAACAACAGTTGCTGACCTGTTTCTTTCAAAATATCTGCGGATGGGCGTGCCTTGCAACGCAATACAATTTCAAAACATGCACCGAATTGTGGCTCAACTTCAGGCAGTACCGGGCTGGTGGCCCACAAATCGCCACCATAACGTTGCACCAACATGCGAGACACGGGCAAACCCAGCCCGGTTCCACGACCTGCCTGCTTGCTGGTGTAGAACATTTTGAAAATAAGCTGCAAACGATCGGGGGGAATCGCTTCGCCGTTGTTTTGCACCAGAATTTGCACAGCTGGCTGCCCGTCACTTAAGCGAACATCGGCAGTTTTTATTGAAATGGTGGGGCCCTCGTTCAATGCTGCAAATTGCGCATCGAACTGTCCTTCCAGAGCGTGGGTTGCATTAATCAACAAATTGACCATGACCTGCTGCAACTCGGTTTTACTGAATTGAACCGTTTGTTGCGCAGAAAAATCAAACTTCAGTTGCGCACGAGCCATGTCAATTTCATTTCGAACAAACAGAATACTGTCCTGAATGATTTCGTTGACATTGATTTCTTCAGTGTAGGAAGCGTATTCATCGGGCCTGCAAAACTGAAGCAGCTTTTGCACAATGTTGCGCATGCGGTGTACTTGCTCATCCAGCAAACGCACGGTTTTAAGGCTTTCTGGATCGTTCAGGGTAATGCGAATCAAATCCAGATGCCCCATCATGATCGCCAACGGATTATTGAACTCATGTGCGATACCCGCAGTTAACTGCCCCAAAGCCGCTAGCTTCTCTGAGGCCAGCAACTGCTCCACTGCCTGATGAAGTTTTTGATTTGCAGCCTGCAGGTCGGCAGTTCGCTGTCGCACACGCTCATCCAGTTGCTCATTCAAGCCGAGCAGTTCGCTGCGCCGTGCATCCAGTTGATCCAGCAGCGCGTCAAAGTGATTGGCCAGGTCAGCAAATTCGTCTTCACGGCGAAGATCTCCCACACGCGCTGCAGTATCGCCACGTTCCTGCAAGCTCATGATGTAATTCATGCGGCGAAGGGGGTAAAAAATTCCGGATGTCAAACGCACCACCATCATGGCGCCCAGCACCATGGCCGCCCCCACTGCCAACAAAAACAAAATCAGCAGTTGTGTTTTTATATTGGCATAAGGCGCTTCCAGAAAGCCCACATAAAACATGCCGATTCGTGCACCCTCGGGGCTAAGCAGTGGTGCATAAGCTGCCACATACCAGTCGTTCACGACAAATGCGCGTTCCAGCCACACCTCACCCCGGCCCAAAACACTTTGCCGAACCACATCGGACACACGGGTGCCCAGCGCGCGCAGTTCGCCGTCGCGACGAACCGTGGTCGCCACTCGCACATCTTCCAGGAAAATGGTGGTGGTGCCAATTGAGCCTTCCAGCAAGGTGTTTGGCGAATAAATCAGGTTGTTGATTTCATCCACCAAACCCAGGTTACCGTTCAACAGCAAGCCGCCTTCCAGGTACCCCAACATGTTTCCATTGTTGAAAACAGGTTGCAGCACCTGAACGACCAAACCACGGTCCTCGGTGCTTTTGGGTGAGGGGCTTGCATTGGAGGTGGGGATAATCGCCTGCACCGCACGCGAGGCGAGATCGGGAGAAATATCCATCAGCTCTTTGTTCGAGAGCAACACGGTGTAGCTGCCCGACTCGCGAAACTTCACCGACTTTTGTACCTCGGAGTCAAGCATGTATGGCAAGCGTGGGGGAAACGAATTCACCACCATGCCGGTTGGACTGATCAAACGCAGGTACGCAAAACCGAGTCGCTCAGCCTGCGCCTGAAGGTCTTTGTTGTTCAGCTTGCCGCCCCGCTGGTTCAGCAAATTCCGAAGATAGGCGCTCTCAGACCAGGATTTCAAAGCCAGTGATTTGCTTTCCTGCACATCGGTGAATTCTTGCTGGGCAAGTACCAGATCACTGCGAACTTTCGAAATCAGGATTTTTGTGTAAGCGGCCTGCCCCGCTGACCACACCAGCATTGCCACAATTGGAACGAGCACCAGCAAAGGGATGCAGGCTGTAACAACCAGTTTGGTTTTAACAGTCCAGTGGCTGGGCCAAAAATGCCCGCGTGGCGGAAATGGCCGCTGACCTATTCTTGGCTCCACGCCATGCACTTTCGTTCAAGTGTTTTTCGGGACACACCCAAGCGGCGCGCTGCCTCGGATTTATTGCCACTGCAGGCGTTCAATACGCGAAGAATATGCGCCTTTTCGACCTGCTCAAGCGACTCATTCTGGGTGTCTTCAGCAGTGTGCTCGCGTTCATCCAGATCCAGATTCAAAGGCAAATCTTCTTTGGGGAAATAACCCAGAATCAATGAACGTTCGATGAAGTTGCGTAGCTCCCGCACATTGCCTGGCCATTCGTAGGCTTGAAGGCGGGCCAGCATGTCCGGGCTTATTTTCAGGGGATCAATACGCAGCTTTTTGGCAAACACCTTGATGAAGTAATTGGCCAGAAGCTCAATGTCCTCGGGGCGGCTGCGCAACGGTGGCATTTCAATCGGCATCACCTGCAAGCGGTAGTACAAGTCTTGCCGAAACCGCCCTCGCTTCACTTCCACATCCAGGTTTACGTTGGTCGCAGCCACAATACGAACATCCACATCCACTTCCTTGGTGCTGCCCACCGGGCGAATTCGCCGATCTTCGAGCACGCGAAGCAATTTGGTTTGCATGCTGAGCGGCAATTCGCCAATTTCATCCAGAAACAAGGTGCCGCCTTGGGCGTAATAGAACAAGCCTTGGTGCGATTCATTGGCACCTGTGAAAGCACCTTTGGCATGGCCGAACAGCTCGCTTTCTATCAGTTCAGGCGAAATGGCGCCGCAGTTGATTGGCACGAAGGGGCGTTCACTGCGAAGGCTCATGCCATGCAAGGTGCGGGCCAGTACTTCTTTGCCCGACCCTGACTCCCCTGTGAGCAACACGGTTGAATCGGTGGGCGCCACCTTGGCCACCAGCTTTCGGAGTTGGCGCACAATCGGGCTTTCACCCACCATCACCTGTTCATTCTGCTGCAAGTTTGAAACCGCGCGTTTCAGCACAAAGTTTTCACGCTTCAAACGGTTTTGATCCGCGGCGCGATCAAGCGCGTACCAAAGCTGGTCGATTCGAAACGGTTTTTGCAGGAAATCTTGCGCACCCGCGCGCAGCGCGCCAATGGCGGTGTCCATGTCGGCATAGCCGGTGATTAAAATCACATCGCCCTCGTAGCCCCCCTGGCGCAATTCGTTCAACCATTGCAGGCCACTTTTACCAGGCAGGCTCACATCCAGCACCACGGTGCTGTAGTCATGGCCGTCGAACAGGGCTTGGGCCATTTCAACAGAACCAGCAGTGTCTACACGTGCAAAACGGGTTTCGAGCGCCTTTTCCAGAAAATGGCGCATGCCCGGCTCATCATCCACCGCCAGCGCAGACAAACCCTTTCTGGGCCGAGCATCTATGCCTTGGCCTGCGGCAACGTTGGGGAGGTCGACAGTGTTGGATTGAGAGGTCAAAACAGTGGCTTCACGGGGTGTTACTTAACCTTGCCATTGTTCATGATTCCGTTTGGACCTGCAAGTTAGGTAAACCCTATTACTTGCAGGCAAACGATTGTTTGAAATGTGCTTTTGTTGGGCTTACAGCCCGGTATTCTCGGCAATGAACGTTTTGACCTGTTCAACGCATATGGGCATTTCAACAACCCGCTGAGGCAACTTTTCAATGCCCTGGAACTGCGCGGGCACTGGCGGTGTTTGGCCAGTGGCCTCTTCAATGGTTTCCGCAAACTTCACAGCCAGGGCAGTTTCCAAAATCACCATGGGTACGCCAGGCTCCACAAGATCGCGGGCCACTTTCACGGCATCGGCCGTGTGGGTGTCAATCAAGGTACCCGTGCGGGCGAAAACTTCCTTGATGGTATCCAAGCGGTTTTGGTGATTCGATGAACCAGACTGAAAACCAAAGTCTTCTTCAACCCGCTTGAAACGTGGATCTTCGGAAAGATCGAATTGACCATTCGCAGCCAAATCTTGCCACAAAGCTTTCAAGGCCTTGGGATCACGACCCAACAGGTCATACACAAAGCGCTCGAAATTCGAGGCTTTGGAAATGTCCATGGACGGGCTGGAGGTGATGTAGGTTTCCGCCGATTTGCGGGGGCGGTACACACCAGTTTTGAAAAACTCGTCCAGCACATTGTTTTCATTGGTGGCTACGATCAACTTGCGAATGGGCAGGCCCATTTGCCGGGCAATGTGACCGGCCAGCACGTTGCCAAAGTTACCGGACGGCACTGCGAAGCTGACCGGGTCGCCTATCTTCTCGGCGGTGCGCAGGTAAGCATTGAAGTAATACACCACCTGGGCAGAAATACGACCCCAATTGATGGAATTCACAGTGCCAATTTTCTGGCGTGCCTTGTATTCAAGGTCTTCGCTCACCGCCTTCACAATATCCTGGCAATCATCGAACAAACCTTCAATGGCAATGTTGAAAATGTTCGGGTCTTGCAGGCTGTACATTTGGGCGCGCTGAAATGCACTCATTTTGCCAGCCGGGCTCAACATAAACACACGCACGCCTTTTTTTCCACGCATGGCGTATTCGGCCGCTGAACCGGTGTCGCCGCTGGTGGCACCGAGAATGTTCAATTCTCGGTTGGTGCGAGCCAACTGGTATTCAAACAGGTTCCCCAGCAACTGCATGGCCATGTCTTTGAAAGCCAGCGTGGGGCCGTTTGAAAGCTCCAGCACCTTCATGCCGTCGAACAGTTCGCGCACCGGCGTAATTTCTTCAGTGCCGTACACGGCCTTGGTGTAGGTTTTGGTGGTCAGCGCTTTCAGGTCGGCTTCTGGAATGTCGGTGGCATAAGGCTTTAATACCTCAAATGCCAGTTCACCATAGCTGAGGTGTTTCCAGCTTTCCAGCACATGCAAGGCCACTTGAGGATAAAACTCAGGCACGGCCAAACCACCATCGGGTGCCAAACCTTCCAGCAAAATTTCAGAGAAATCTTGGGGATCCATGCCCCCACGGCTGCTGAAGTATTTCATTTCAGCTCAAGTCCTCTACGCGAATTCGGGTCAAGGGGCCATGCACGCTGTCCAAGGCCTCAATTTTTGCGATGGCCTTGTTCACATCACCTTCCACGCAGCGGTGGGTCAACAACACAATTTCAGCGGTTTCTTTTTCGCTGGTGGCCTGGCGCTGAATCATGGCTTCAATTGAAATTTGGTTGTCGGCCAGCAAGCGAGTGACCTCGGCCAGCACACCGGGTTTGTCGTCTACCGCCAAGCGCAAGTAGAAGGCAGTGACCACCTTCTCCATGGGCAACACATCCAGGTTTTGAATGCCTTCTTTCTGGAAAGCCAAAACCGGAACACGACTGGCCAGTGGAGCCTGGCTTGCGCGTGCTATTTCAATAAGATCGGCCACCACAGCCGAGGCTGTGGGCAAGCTGCCAGCGCCAGCGCCGTAGTACAGGGTTGGGCCTACAGCATTGGCTTTCACCAACACTGCATTCATGACGCCTTCCACATTGGCGATCAAGCGCTTGCCAGGAATGAGCGTGGGGTGAACGCGCAACTCAATACCTTGATCGGTGCGCTTGGCAATGCCCAACAGTTTAACGCGGTAGCCCAATTGCTCTGCAAACTGGATATCTTCCTTGGTCAGCTTGGTGATGCCTTCAATGTAGGCTTTCTCGAACTGAACAGGGACGCCAAAAGCCAGCGAGCTCAGCAGGCTGATTTTGTGGGCGGCATCCACACCCTCGATGTCAAAGGTGGGGTCGGCTTCGGCGTAACCAAATGCTTGAGCCTGCGCCAGTACGTCGGCAAAGGGCAGGCCTTTGTCACGCATTTCTGACAAAATGAAATTGCAGGTGCCGTTGATGATGCCCGCTACATATTCAATCTTGTTGGCGGCCAGCCCTTCCTTGATGGCCTTGATCACCGGAATACCACCAGCCACTGCCGCCTCAAAAGCCACCATCACATTCTTGGCTTCAGCCGCAGCAAAAATTTCATCACCATGTACAGCCAGCAGAGCCTTGTTGGCCGTGACTACATGCTTGCCCGCATTGATCGCAGCCAGCACCAGTTGCTTGGCAATGGTGTAACCACCAATCAGTTCAACCACCACGTCGATGTCGTCGCGCTTTACTGCATCGAATGCATCACCCAAAACCTCAACGCCGGGACCAGCCAGTTCGCGCGCTTTTTCCGTGTTCAGGTCGGCGATGACTTTGATCTGAATGGGAAAACCCACACGGCGTTCAATTTCGCTCGCATTGGTGTTCAACACATTGAATGTGCCAGAACCGACAGTACCCAAACCCAGCAGGGCCACTCGAAGAGGTTTGTTCATTTTTAAATCAGCCAAGGTGTTGTTTTCGATAACTTTCCAGGAAGCGTGCAATTCTACCAACTGCGTCCGTCAAATCATCGGTGTTGGGTAGGAAAACCACCCGGAAATGATCCGGATTGATCCAATTAAAGCCTGTGCCCTGCACCACAAGTACCTTTTCAGCCTCCAGTAACTCCAGCACAAAGCGCTGGTCATTCTTGATGGGATAAATTTTGGGGTCCAGGCGAGGAAACAGATAAAGCGCCGCTTTGGGCTTCACACAAGTGACGCCTGGAATGGAAGTCATCAGATCGTAAGCGAGGTCACGCTGACGGGTAAGGCGCCCGCCGGGCCCGACCAAATCGTCGATGCTTTGATAACCACCCAGCGAAGTCTGAATGGCATATTGACCAGGAACGTTGGCACACAAGCGCATGGAGGCCATGATGCCCAAACCGTCGATGTAATCGGTGGCATGGCGCTTGTCGCCAGAAATGACCATCCAACCTGCCCTGTAACCACATGCGCGGTAGTTTTTAGACAAGCCGTTCATGGTAATGAAGAGCACGTCGTCGGCCAGCGATGCAATCGAGGTGTGCTCCGCGCCGTCATACAGCATCTTGTCGTAAATCTCATCCGCGAAAATAATCAATTGATGCTCGCGAGCGATTTGCACCAGTTCCTGCAACACTTCCTCGGGGTACAAAGCGCCCGTGGGGTTGTTGGGGTTGATGATCACCATGGCCTTGGTTTTTTCATTGATCAGGCTGCGCAGGTGCTTGGTGTCGGGGTACCAGTCGCTTTGTTCGTCGCACAAATAGTGGCGCGGTGTACCACCGGAAATACTGACGGCAGCAGTCCACAAGGGGTAGTCTGGCGCAGGCACCAGCACTTCGTCGCCATTGTTTAACAGGCCTTGCATGCTCATCACGATCAGCTCGGATACACCATTGCCCACAATGATGTCGTCGAGCGTTACACCCTTGATTTTCTTTTGCTGGGTGTAATGCATGATGGCTTTGCGCGCCGCAAACAAGCCCTTGCTGTCGCTGTAGCCCGAGGCATCGCCCAAGTTCATAATGACGTCTTGGCGAACTTCATCAGGCGCTTCAAATCCGAACGGGGCCAGATTGCCGATGTTCAGCTTCAGGATGCGGTGCCCTTCCTCTTCCAGCTGCCGCGCTCGCTGCATCACCGGTCCGCGGATGTCATAGCAAACATTGGCCAGCTTGGCAGATTTGAGAATGGGTTTCATGTCGACCTGTGTGTGGATTGTTGTGGTGGTTATTAAGCTGCTTATTCTTTTGCTTGCGCAAAGTCTTATAATTTAACCGTTTAGGCCAATGCCTGCTAGGGTTTGGCCCCATCCTGGAGCATCTTTCGAATGAAATTTCAACCTGAATCGCTCGACAATCAATTCGTCGTTCAGCGGTATGACGAAGAAGGTGTCGTGATCAGCGGCAGGCTTCAAACTGAAAGTGTGGTGTTTGGCACCGACTTCACACCCAGAATTTGGGAAAACGCCGGGTCTGGCCCGTTGGAATTGGACCATTGTGAATGGCTATACAGCCAATGTCCGACAAGTATGGAGGTGTTGCTGATTGGCACGGGTCCAAAACAGGTTTTTCCTGGCATGGACATTCGCAAGTTCTTTGCCAACAAGCGTTGCCCGGTTGAATACATGGACAGCCAGGCCGCCTGCCGCACCTACAACATCCTGATCGGTGAGGACCGGCACGTGATTGCCGCGATTCTGCTATGACCACTTATGCTGCAGTTTTAGTGCTCTCGGGCGTAATTTTGAATGCGCTTGCCCAACTTTTGCTGAAAATGGCCACCAACAAAGTGGGCGTCATCGAGGCATCCAGTGCGCTTAGTCTGGGTGCCATGTCCGCTTTGTTCTTGCAGTGGCCAATGATTCTGGGACTGTTTTGCTACGGATTTTCACTGCTCATTTGGCTAATGGCACTCTCACGGGTCGATGTAACACTGGCCTACCCCATGCTGGCAATAGGTTATGTGATCAATGCCTTTGCGGCGCAATACTTCCTCAATGAACCTGTGAGCCTGCAGCGCTGGGTGGCGATCGGGGTGATCGTACTGGGTGTGGCGCTTTTGGCGCGTTCCTGACACTTCCTGCATTTTGCTGTCAAAAGCTGTGGTTATACTGGACCAAACACGCACACCAGCAGCAAAACCACCACACCTCAGGGAGCAGTACCGTGTCACTTGAAGTCAACAGCAAAGTGCCTGATTTTTCAGCAGCTTGCACTGGCGGCGGCAATTTTACCCTGTCAGCCCACGCTGGCAAAAACCTGATCATTTATTTTTACCCCAAAGACAGCACGCCAGGCTGCACCACCGAGGGCGAAAACTTTCGCGATCTACACCCCGAGTTTCTGAAAGCCAACTGCCTTGTTTTTGGCGTTTCACGCGATTCCCTGAAGTCGCATGAAAATTTCAAAGCCAAACTGGAAATGCCGTTTGAATTGATTTCAGATCCCGACGAGAAGGTGTGCACAATTTTCGACGTGATGAAAATGAAAAACATGTACGGAAAACAAGTACGTGGCGTGGAAAGAAGTACCTTTGTAATCAACAAGAAAGGCATTCTTGTGCAGGAGTGGCGCGGCTTGAAGGTGCCGGGCCATGCACAAGCGGTGCTTGACTTTGTACGCACAATCGGGGACTAATATCCTCACGGGCGCGGGCGTGACGACCCCGCGCGATTTATGAGCTTCCTACTTCAGATCGTTGACAATGCCTCTGCCAAAAGAACCCAGCAAACCAGCAACTACACTGAACGAAATCCCACCAATCACGGCACCCAGACCCAAGAAGCCGGCCAAAAAAACTGATGCGTCTGACACCACCACTACGACCGGCAAAGCACCGCTGACCTTGGCCGCCGACAACACTGTCACCGCCAAAGCACCTGCGACAAACCGCACCCGAAATGTTCCAGCCGCAGCTTCAGGCAAAGCACGCAAACCAGTGGCCACGCCCATTGCCAAAACCAGGCGACAGGTTACCCACACCGGCAAGAAAATTTTTGTGCTAGACACCAACGTGTTGATGCACGACCCCACTTCGCTGTTTCGCTTTGAAGAGCACGATGTATTTTTGCCGTTGATTACGCTGGAAGAACTGGACAACCACAAAAAAGGCATGTCTGAAGTGGCCCGCCATGCACGGCAAGTAAGCCGTTCGCTGGATGCCTTGATGGAGAACATCGAGGACATCGAAAAAGGTGTGGCACTGGACCGGCTGGGCAATGTGGACGCCCTTGGACGTTTGTTGGTACAAACCACCGAGTTGGCTGCTGAACTGCCGAAAACCTTGCCCGTGGGCAAAGCTGACAACCAGATTCTGGGCGTGGTGTTTGCACTGAGTAAACAACACCCGGATCGCGAAGTAGCGTTGGTCTCGAAAGACATCAACATGCGCATCAAGGCCCGCGCCTTGGGCTTGCTGGCCGAGGATTACTTCAACGACCAGGTACTGGAAGACCGTGATCTGCTGTATTCAGGCATCATGGAATTACCCGCCGATTTCTGGGAAAAGAACAGCAAAGGCATTGAAAGCTGGCAGCAAGGTGGAAGCACCTTCTATCGCATCAGCGGCCCGGCTGTAAAAGACATGATGGTGAACCAGTTTGTATATTGCGAAACTGGTATTCCATTGATCGCTCAGGTACTGGAAGTGAGCGGCCGCACCGCCGTGCTAAAAACCCTGCGGGATTTCAGTCACAACAAAAACAGCGTGTGGGGCATCACTGCACGCAACCGCGAACAAAACTTCGCACTGAATTTGTTAATGAACCCCGAATGCGACTTCGTGACGCTGTTGGGCCAAGCCGGTACAGGCAAAACCCTGCTGGCGTTGGCTGCGGGTTTGTCGCAAGTGCTTGAAAGCAAACAATACTCTGAAATTATCGTGACCCGCGCCACAGTGCCGGTGGGTGAAGATATTGGCTTCTTGCCCGGTACAGAAGAGGAAAAAATGGCCCCCTGGATGGGCGCGTTTGAAGACAACCTGGAAGTACTGAACAAGCCCGACCCCAGCAGTGGTGACTGGGGCCGCTCAGCAACAACCGACTTGATCCGCACCAAGATCCGCATCAAATCAATGAACTTCATGCGCGGCCGCACCTTCATCAACAAGTTTTTGATTATCGATGAAGCGCAAAACCTGTCGCCCAAGCAAATGAAAACCCTGATCACACGTGCCGGTCCCGGTACCAAGGTAATCTGTTTGGGTAATTTGGCGCAAATTGATACGCCTTACTTGACTGAAGGCTCTTCAGGCCTCACCTATGTGGTGGATCGCTTCAAGGGTTGGCCACATGCCGGGCACATTACGCTGCAACGTGGTGAGCGTTCGAGGCTGGCTGATTTTGCGTCCGATAACCTTTGATAGATTGATGGGCATGTAAGAAATTGCATGCCCCATTGATGCATTAGCAAAGTCGAACTCCCTCTTCCGCCTGAGAGCCTGAATACCTCCTTTTTGAAATTCACACTGTAGCGAGCGCTTGATGATGACTCTACGGCGCGCTGGCAATGTGTTGCGCATTACGCTCTCGTTGAAGTTGTGAAAGCTTGCCCCCTCTTTTCCACACCACCAACCCTACCACCCCAAGTATCCAAACAATTGCTGCGGCATGGGCATTTATTGAATTTGGGAAAATTTATCAAGCACTTCTGCTTGCGCATAAAGCGGCAAAAAACAGCAAGCGGTTGCAAAAACAATTTTTTCAACATTGGTTTCCAAAGACACGGCCAAACCCACATAGTGCAACAACACTCTGTTTTTCATCCCTCCTACTGCAATGATTGGGCTGAAAATTTGTACCCCTTGAACTGAATATGTTGATATACGCGGTCAACTTAAAATCAAAAAAATTAGTCATGACTTTTGATATCAATAAAGCAATACAGAAACTCAGTAGCATCGCCAATACCTCGTCACAAGGCAAATGCGCACTGCATGTGCGCCTGGCCCTGGACGCAGGCGGCATTGAAGTGAGGCCCACTCTTGGGCAAGCTCGGCTTTATGACCCGGTACTGTCAAACTACGGATTCAAACGAAGCCGATATAGCAAAGGGGTGCTGATCGATTCCTCAAGTTGCAGGAATTATTCGCCAGAAGCAGGTGATATTGCAGTCATCCCAAATGTTGCTGGAAGCCGACCGGAAGGACACATCGCAATGTTCACCGGTAAAGAATGGATTTCAGATTTCAAACAGCGCGATATGTGGGGTGGTCCGACATACAGAAAAGCCGACCCCGATGTAGCCATTTATCGTTACTCCAAGGTCCAATAATGAAGCTATCAAAGAATTTTTTAGCTGTAATCGGACTGCTGTCCTCTATTAGCATCGCGCTTGGTTTGTGGATTTCAAATGAAAACGCAAACCCCAGCGCCATTGATTTTATTCAACGTACGTATGCTGGCCTGTATCACGACAATTCCAATTCATCTTCGCTGGACAAAGCCGATGAAATTTTCTCATCATCGCTTTTTGATTTGATTAGAAAGGAGCAGCAACAACAAATTGAATCGGGAGAAATCGGTGAACTCTCGGCAGATCCCTTGTGCAATTGTCAGGACCCAACTTCTGTTCAAATTATTGAAATCACCGCTGAAGTTGTAGAGCAAGATCATGCAACGGTTCTTGTTACTCTCTCGGTGTCAGGAATAATCGAAAAGCTACGCATCAATCTGGTTCAGGAAGCGCAAGGCTGGAAAATTGATGATGTTGCAGGTAACCAGATTCCAAGTTTACGCAAAAGCTTGATTGAAAATTAAAGTCGGCAGGCGTGGTTTTTCGGGGATGCAAACTGGCTTTGCTCGGTCTGCCGATTCAAGATCAAGTCGCCCGGTTTGGCACGCAGCGAAGGGCGACCTGAAAGGTCGATGCGAAGACGCACTCGCGTTTCGCATGCCCTGAGCCAGTGACAAACAGGGGAATTCGACTTGATCAAGGCAGCACGAGCAAAGCCGGTTTGCATGAGAAGAAAAGCAGATTGAGCACAAGCAATACCCGCTTACTCCCCTTCCGGCTGCATCCCTGCGTAGTTCTCAAACTTGGTGTACATGCCCAGGAAGGTCACCCGCACGGTACCAATCGGACCGTTACGCTGCTTACCAATAATGATCTCAGCCGTGCCTTTGTCAGGTGAATCAGGGTTGTACACCTCATCACGGTAAATGAACAAAATCACGTCGGCATCCTGCTCAATCGCGCCTGATTCTCGCAGGTCACTCATCACCGGGCGTTTGTTTGGCCGCTGTTCCAGCGAGCGGTTCAACTGCGAAAGCGCAATCACCGGGCAATTCAGTTCCTTGGCCAAGCCTTTCAATGAACGTGAAATTTCGGAAATTTCAGTGGCACGGTTTTCACCTGGGGACGAAGAACCCATCAACTGCAAATAGTCGATGATCACCAAACCAAGCTGACCACACTGGCGTGCCAAGCGCCGACAACGGGCGCGCACTTCCATCGAAGACAAGGCGGGGGTTTCATCAATAAACAATTGCGCATTCTGCATCTTCTCGACTGCGTAGGTCAGTCGCGGCCAGTCCTCATCCGTCAATCGCCCAGTTCTTAGGCGATGTTGATCCAAACGCCCCACGGAACCCAGCAAACGCATCGCCAATTGGGTGGCGCCCATTTCCATGGAGAACACAGCCACTGCATGACCCTCTTCCACAGCCACGTGTTCGCCAATGTTCAAGCTGAATGCAGTATTGTGCGTCACCACAAAATCGTTGGTGATGTATGTACGCGTGGGGTGGCTTACAGAAATGCACTGCGCTTGCGCCATGCGCACAGGCTCAATGCTTTGAAAAGTGATTCGGCGTGTGCGCTGCCAGTCGGTGCGCAGTCGCGCCTTCTTTTCTTCAAGCGTAAACACCTGCTGCCCATCGGCAAAGCTCATGTTCAACACATAAGCCAAACGCCCTTCTTTGTGTTCGCCCTTGCTGGTGTAATGCGTATTTTTGGTTGCAATTGAACAAAACCCACCCAGTGAACGTGCAAGGTAGGCCACATCATTGGCCAGTTGCTCGCTTACCGTGGCAAATCGAATCGAACCCCAGGATTCTATCCAGCCATCGGTATCCAACAGGCCCTGTAACAAGGCCAACCGCGCCGCCTTATTGGCTTTCAGATAATGTTCAGGAATAAATTTATTGTGGCTGACACAACCCAGCACACCCAGATCGTTCAGAGCTTGGCGGAAGTAACTTGGCTGACTGGTGCGAGCACCATTGGCAAGCATTCTGCCTTTCCACACCACCCGATAGTCGTAGGCCTGTGCATGAACCAATTCCATGTCATGTCCAAGTAATGCATTCATTCTGTGCACTAACTCTTCCGACTTGGTGGAAAACATCACACTGCTGTGGCTGAAGGCCAAAGTGCCATCGCCCAGCAGGGCACCCAGTACCCAAGGGTCAATTGGCAACACATCGTTGTGACCGAAATCACCAGTCACAGTGTCGATCCACAAGCGGTTTTTGTAACGAACACAGCCCAGCATTTCCGTCAGACGCTTGGTGCTAATCACGCGGGGCTCGGCCCAGTCGCGGTACATCACACGCCACAAATGTTCATCACAGCACTCGGCACTGCGACCGTCTGAAAATACCACTTTATAAATCTGCTTTTCGCCTTGGGGAAATACCCCCGTGACCAGGGATGACTTTCCATCCATAGATGCCAAATCATCGCCCACGCGCAACTCGCCCATAGTTACCCAGCCGCTTGGCGTTTTAACCAAGGCATCAAGTGGCTGCGCTTTACCCATTGAGGGTCTTCCGGCAACAATAATCAAGTCACCGGGCTGCAAGCCCGATGTTTTGCCATCCAAATCTACAAAACCAGTTGAAATACCGGTGATGTCGCTGGTGCTGTCGCGGTGATAAAGCTCATCGATTCGCTCGACCACTTTGCTGAGCACAGGCTGCAATTCTTGAAAACCACCCGCGCCGCGCGCCCCGTCTTCGGCAATCTTGAAAATCTTGCTTTCCGCTTCGTCGAGAATGGTTTTGGTGTCTTTGCCCTGGGGGTTCAGCGCAGTCGTGGCAATGTCGTCGCTGATCGTAATCAGCCTGCGCAACACGGCGCGGTCGCGCACAATTTCTGCGTAGCGGCGAATGTTGGCAGCAGATGGCGTGTTGGTGGCCAAAGTGTTCAAGTAGGCCAAACCACCCACATCTTCAGCCTTGCCGGAGGACTGCAGCGATTCATACACAGTAATGACGTCAGCCGGCTTGGAGCCGTCAATCAACTTGGCAATGTGCTCAAAAATAACCCGGTGATCGTAGCGATAGAAGTCATCTGCTCGAATCACATCGCCAATTTTGTCCCAGGCTTGGTTGTCCAGCAGCAAGCCGCCCACCACCGATTGCTCCGATTCGAGCGAGTGAGGCGGAACGCGCAGGCCCGTCATTTCTTGTTCTGTAAGTCGATTTTCGGACATAGTTTCGCAATAGAAAAAGGCCACCCTGAGGTGACCTTTTTTGTGGGTTCAGGCAGACCGAAAAGTATAACCGAATGTGGCTAAACCCTATGGTCTAATTCGCCTTAAAACCGGGTATGGCTGAAGCGCTTTGATTAAGCTGCTTCACCAGCCACCACAACTTTCACGTCTACAACCACGTCGGGGTGCAGGGCAACAGTCACAGTGTGCTCGCCAGCAATTTTCAGCGCGCCGTTGGGCATGCGTACTTGTGCTTTTTCAACTTTCAGGCCAGCGGCATTCAGTGCGGCAGCGATGTCGTGATTGGTTACCGAACCAAACAAACGACCATCCACAGCAGCTTTTTCGCTCAGTTGGACAGTGGTTTCGCTCAACTTGGCACCCAGGGCTTGGGCGGCGGCCAGCTTTTCAGCAGCAGCTTTTTCCAGTTCGGCGCGGCGTGCCTGGAATTCAGCGATTGCAGCTTCAGTGGCGCGCTTGGCTTTGCCGTAAGGGATCAGGAAATTACGTGCGTAGCCGTCTTTTACGCGAACCACGTCACCCAGTTGACCCAAATTGGGCATTTTTTCAAGAAGAATTACTTGCATGGTGTTCTCCCGTACTGCTTAGTGGTTGTCGGTGTAAGGCAGCAAAGCCAGGAAACGTGCGCGCTTGATCGCTGTGTCCAACTGGCGCTGATAATTCGCCTTTGTACCAGTGATACGAGCGGGCATGATCTTGCCGTTTTCGCTGATGAAATCCTTGAGCGTGTCGATGTCTTTGTAATCGATTTGCTCTACCTTGCCCACTGTGAAGCGGCAAAACTTCTTGCGCTTGAACAAGGGGTTTTGTTGTGGACGACGTCCCTTGCGATCATTTTTACGACCAAAAGCCATAATATTCTCCAACTATTTCAAGTCCTCAACATTCGCGCACTGCGCAAACATGGAATCGAAGACTTTTTGATTTGTGCGAACGAAGCGCTATGAATCCGGTCCAGTTTTTCAGGCTTCCCACTTCAAGGCCACTGACTTGGTTGGCTGCCACACCCAGCGCGACCGCTGAAACTGTGCACTTCACCATTCTTGGCTTGCTGGCTTCAAGCTGCTCACTGTCGTGTTCAAGCTCGAATTCGCAAATGGGCAAACCTGCCGGGGTGTATCGCAATATTGATTTTGCAACCAATTTGGCGGTCAAGGTGAACTGGTTGATGCCAGCCTTTCCTTCTTCCCCAACCTTATCTGGATTTTCCGCTGCTTCCTCCTGATTCATTGATTCAGTGTTGTGTTAAGACGAAATTACTCGTCGTCACCCTCGTCTGAATCGGAACTGTCGTCGTTCGAAGACGCAGTGGCAGAAGCGGCTTTACGCTCTTGCTCACGCTGAACTTCCTTCATCATTGGAGAAGGCGCGGTTTCAGCTTTTTTCATCTTCACAGTCAAGTGACGCAGTACGGCATCATTGAATTTAAACGCAGTTTCCAGTTCTTCAAGAACTTCCTGGCTGCATTCAATGTTCAACAACACATAGTGTGCTTTGGCCAATTTCTGGATTGGGTAAGCCAATTGGCGACGGCCCCAATCTTCGTGGCGGTGTACTTTGCCGCCGTTGGCTTCGATGGTTCCACGATACTTCTCAACCATGGCAGGCACTTGCTCGCTTTGGTCGGGATGCACGATGAAAGCAATTTCATAGTGACGCATTGATTAACTCCTATGGATTTTCCACAATTGGAAAAGCCGCCACACCCCCGTGGTGCAGCAGCAGGTAACCCAAAATTATAGTGGGTTTTCAGAAAACAGGCAACGGCGCAGGCCAGCTACCTGTTAAAAATTTGGCGATATCAGGCGGTTTGCTCTTGCAAACGCTTCTTTTCCATGTCGCGAAGCTCCCGGCGAAGCACCTTACCCACCGGGCTCTTGGGCAATTCCTTCATGAATTCGACATGGCGCGGAATTTTGTAGGCAGTCATGTGCTTGCGACAATGCTCGATCACCTGCTCCGCGGTTAAATCCGGGTCTTTTTTCACCACAAACAGCTTTACCGCCTCGCCGGTTTTGCTGTCAGGCACGCCCACGGCGGCCGCTTCAAAAATACCATTCAATAGCGTGGCCACAGCTTCAATTTCTTTGGGGTACACGTTAAAGCCCGACACGAGAATCATGTCTTTCTTGCGATCGGTGATATAGAAGTAGCCGTTTTCGTCCATGTAGGCGATATCGCCTGTTTTCAGCCAACCGTCTTGGGTCAGAATTTCAGCGGTTTCACGTGGCTTGTTCCAATAACCGCGCATCACCTGCGGGCCTTTCAAGCACAATTCGCCCTCCTGGCCCACCGGCAATTCGTTAAAGTCATCGTCACGAATTGTCACGTCAGTGGACGGTACGGGTAAACCGATCGATCCGTTGTATTCCTCGTGCAGGGGATTAATACACACCGCAGGCGAGGCCTCGGTTAAACCATAAGCCTCTGACAAACGCGTACCCGTCACTTTCTTCCAGCGATCAGCCACCGCAGGCTCAATGGCAGCACCACCGCCCAACACCAGCTTCACATGGGAAAAGTCGACTTGCTCAAAACCAGGGGTATTCAATAAGCCATTGAACAAGGTGTTAACACCTGTAAGCGCCGTAAATGGCACGGCAGCCAGCGTTTTCACAAAAGCTTTCATGTTCCTGGGGTCTGTAATCAACAGACAATGACCGCCCACCTTGATAAACACCAGAATGTTCGCAGTCAGGCAGAAGATGTGATACATCGGCAGCGCAGTGATCGCAATTTCCTTGCCCTCTTCAATGTCCTGGTTCAACCAGGCCGATGCTTGCTGCAGGTTAGCCACAATATTGCCATGAGTCAGCATGGCGCCCTTGGCTACACCAGTGGTTCCGCCTGTATATTGCAAAAACGCCAAATCGTCGTGGGTAATATTGACCTTGCGTAGCTCGCTGTTACGCCCAAGAGCGAGTGCTTTCTTGAAGGTAATGGCCCCGGCAATGTTGAACGCTGGCACCAGCTTCTTCACATAGCGCACGACAAAATTCAGCAAAACACGCTTGAAGAAACCGTGCATTTCACCCATGGAAGCCAGCACAATATGCTCGACAGGCGTATTTTTGATTACCTTTTCCAGCGTGTGAGCTACGTTCTCAAACACCACAATCACCTTGGCGCCTGAGTCCCGCAGTTGATGTTCAAGCTCGGTGGGGGTGTACAACGGATTCACGTTCACAGCGACGAAACCAGCGCGGATTGCACCCAACATGGCAACAGGGTATTGCAGCAGATTGGGCATCATGAAGGCGACACGGTCGCCTTTTTTCATGCCAGGCAGGCTTTGAAGGTAGGCACCGAAATCGCGGGTTAGTGAATCCAGGCGCTCGTAGGTCAGCGCCGTACCCATGTTGCTGAATGCGGTTTTGTCTGCGAACTTGCGACTTGCGTCCTCAAAAATATCCCGAATAGACGGGTACTGATCCAAATCAACCGACGTGGGTACACCCGGCGGGTAGCTCTGAATCCAGGCTTTATCTGTCACAAATGTCTCCTTCTTGTGGGCACTGCCGTGCTTCGCAACTGTTTTGTATTGATGGAAAACAATACCGGAATATCAAAGAGCATGGATTCTAATGCACTACGATTGCGATGTGTACCTGCACCGTGGGCGCGGTCAAGGAAATTTCGACAAGGTACCTTGTCGAATCCCTTCAAGGATGGACATTTCACGTTCTTGAATCAACTGAAAAAACAGGGTTGGCTTTTCTAGCGAGGCGAAAGCATCTAGCCCTTGACTTAGAAAATCGTGGAAATCCTCTAAATTCGCCTTTTGCGCTGCACCACGGGTCATCTTCATCAATGGCCGTAAAAAAGGCAGGCGCATCAACTTGCGCAAGGATTCACCCACCTCGCGAACCAACAAAATTTGACGCTCTCGCAAATCAAATTGCCCTTGTTTTCTAAAAGCTTCAATGTAAGATTTTTCTTTAAGTAAATTATCAGAATAAAATTCTTTCTCATTGATAAAAATGGTTATTTCATCATCCAGAAGCTCAGCAAGATAATCCATATAAATCACTTTTCGAACCGTATCTACCGCCCCACCTGGCAGCAACTTCTCCAATTTGGGCAATACCCTTTCGACTTGATGGTCTCGCGTGCTGACATCGTGCGTGCAGTACAGTTGATCCAGGAAAAAGCGACAAGCTGCGCGCATGCCCTGATCTTCAAGCAGATCCTTATAAGTAAATTCCAACCTACTGTTTTGAAATACTTTTATTTCTTTCTTTAAGCGCATAAACTCGACTGAACGCCCCTCACCCACGCGAAGGGCTGTGATGGCTTTTTGTAATTCCAAGGGCGAGCTTTGAATATCAATCATAGGGATTCAATTGCCGTTAAATGGTGAAGCTCCACATCGTTTATTGCACAGCAGCACAAATCAGACATGGAAAATAGTCAAAATTTATGTTTACATCCGTTAATGTTAAACCGGAGAGTGAGACAACAATGAACGCCCCATCCAAAGCACACGGCCAAGAATTGACAGCAGCAGAACTAAAAGCAACTTTGGAGTCTTTGAAGCAAGCTTACCGCATCAACCCCTTCCCGGAATGGAGCCAGCGCAAAGCCTGGCTGATGGCGTTGAGCGACATGATTTACGACAACAAGCTGAGAATTGCTGAGGCCATTTCAGAGGACTTCGGCTACCGCTCAAAAAATGACACCTTGTTGGCAGAGGTATTCCCTTCGCTGGAAGGCATTCGCCACGCCATCAAACACGGTAAAAGCTGGATGAAGCCTCGCAATGAAGGCGCCAGCATTTGGTTCAAGCCGGCGAGCACTTGCCTGATGCCACAGCCTTTGGGCGTGGTGGGTGTGATCGTGCCCTGGAATTACCCCTTGTTTTTATCCATCGGCCCCATGATTGCCGCACTTGCGGCGGGTAACCGTGTGTTTATCAAGATGAGCGAATACACCCCCCGCTTCAGTGCCCTGCTCGATGAATTGCTGGCCAAAGCCCTGGGCCGCGAGGTGGTACAGGTCATCAATGGTGGCCCCGAAGTTGCTGCCGAGTTTTCCCGTCTGCCATTCGACCATCTGCTGTTCACCGGCTCAACCCCAGTGGGCAAAATGGTGATGAAGGCAGCCAGTGAAAACCTGGTGCCCGTGACGCTTGAACTTGGCGGTAAAAGCCCTGTAATCATCACCGCGCCCACCGTGGCCAACCCAGGCCGGTTTGAAAATGCAATTGCGCGTACATTGTCCGGAAAGTCGATCAATGCAGGCCAAACCTGCATTGCCCCCGACTACCTGATGGTTCCCGAAGGCTGTGAAGAGCAATTGATTTCACACGCCAAGGCAATTATTGATCGCCGCTTCCCGGACGGCATTTTGTCCAAAGACTTCACTGGCATTGTTTCTGACCGCCATGCCACCCGCCTACAACGCTTAATTGACGAAGCCGCGGAACAAGGTGCGCGCGTGGTGACACTCATGAAAACTGCCGACAGCCCAGGCCGTAAAATTCCAATGACGCTGGTATTCAACGCCAAACCAGATTCCATGCTGATGCAAGAAGAAATTTTTGGTCCGGTGCTGCCTGTGATCACCTACAAACGTTTGGATGAAGCCCTGGATTACATCAACGATCGCCCTCGCCCGCTGGCTTTGTATTTGTTTGACGATGAATCAAAAACCCAGGACATGGTCATGAAACAAACCATCGCTGGCGGTGTTTGCCTGAATGAAACCTTGTTCCACATTGCACAGGAAAACCTGCCATTTGGCGGCGTGGGCGACTCGGGTATGGGCCACTACCACGGCAAATTCGGTTTTGACACCATGACCAAACTGAAGCCGATTTTCAAACAAAGCCGTTTCCACGTCATGGAAATGTTGTCGCCACCCTATGACAACAAAATGTTTGCCTTCATGACCAAACTGCTGACCCGCAAGGTATAAACAGAAGCTTCATGAACAGACGTCAATTTTTTAAGTTCGGTGCTGCCGGTTTACTGTTGGCCAGCGGTCTGAGTTGGCTGGGCAAGCACTTTGCCAAAGTGGAAGTGGTCGCAGGTCAGTCTGTTGTGCAACAACAGCACATACCCATGCTTAAGGCCATTGCTGAAGGTTTGCTGGATCCTGCACTGCCCACCACGGGCAGAACTCAGTCCATTGAATCTGCTGTCAATGCGTTCGTGGATGCCAGTAGAACCTTGGCACCCAGTGCGCAAGCCGAACTGGGCCAACTGCTGAACATTCTTGAAAACCCGGTGGGAAGAAGGCTGATTGCCGATTTGGGCAGCAGTTGGGAGCAAGCATCACCGGCGCAGGTGCAAGCCTTCCTGGTTTCGTTCCGCGACCACCCCATTCCGGCACTCCAACCCGGCTACCATGCCCTTCACGACCTGATGATGGCAGGCTGGTATGGACTGCCCAACCAGTGGACCGACATGGGCTACCCGGGCCCACCTTTCCAAGTTCTCTGACCTTCACATTCACCAATGACTGAACAAGAAATGAAACCTATGGGTACCTTATCCAGTGGATTAGTGCCCGACCTGTTCGCAGCCGGCATCGCGAATGGCTGGAAAGCCTATGAGGCACACAAGCGCGAAATGCCCAAGCAGATGAGCGCGGATGTGGTGATTATTGGCACCGGTGCGGGTGGTGGCATTACCGCTGAAATATGCGCCAAGGCGGGCTTGAAGGTGCTATTAATCGAGGAAGGTCCGCTAAAGACATCAAAAGATTTCAAAATGCTGGAATCAGTGGCCTACCCCACGCTGTACCAGGAAAGCGCTGGCCGCAAAACAGCTGACAAGGCCATCAATATTTTGCAGGGCCGCACTGTGGGCGGTTCCACCACCGTGAACTGGACATCGAGCTTCAGAACACCAGCCGAAACGCTGGCGTTCTGGCAAAACCAGTTTGCCCTGAAAGACATGACTGTGGAGGCCATGGCCCCGTGGTTTGAACAAGCAGAAAGGCGCTTGAACATTGCCGACTGGCAAGTACCACCCAATGAGAACAACGACATTTTGCGCCGTGGCGCTGAAGCCAAAGGAATTTCCTGGGGTGCGATTCGCCGCAACGTGAAAGACTGCTGGAACTTGGGCTACTGCGGCATGGGCTGCCCCACCAATGCAAAGCAATCCATGCTGGTTTCAACCATTCCAACTGCGCTTGATCATGGTGCGGAACTGGTCGCTTCCCTGCGCGCGCATTCCTTCAAAATTTCCCAGGGCCGCATTAGAACCCTACGCTGCCAGGTCATGAATCCCGATGGCGTGCTGCCCTCTGGCAAGGAGGTGGAAGTCATCGCCAAACATTTTGTGCTGGCTGGTGGATCAATCAACACCCCCGCGGTGTTGTTGCGCTCGAACGCGACTGATCCGCACGACCGTTTGGGCGAACGCACCTTTTTGCATCCCGTTGTCATTTCAGCCGCAAGAATGGAACAGGAAGTGCGCGCCGATGCAGGCGCTCCCCAAACCATTTACAGCGACCATTATTTGCACACAGACCCGATTGATGGCCCGGTAGGCTTCAAGCTGGAGGCACCACCCCTGCACCCAGTCATTTTTGCTTCAACCCTGCCTGGTTTTGCGAAAAAGCATTCAGACGTGATGCGCAACTTCTCGAAAACGCACATGCAACTGGCTTTGCTGCGCGATGGTTTCAATTCCGGCAGTGTGGGCGGACAGGTGCGCTTGAACAGCGACGGCAGCCCGGTGCTGGACTACAAGCTAACCCCGGCAATTTGGGATGCTGCACGCAGAGCCTTGGTAGCTATGGCGGAGTTGCAGCACGCTGCCGGGGCGCTAAGCACTCTGCCTGTGCATGAGTACTCCAAACCGGCCAACAACATTGATGAAGCCTTGAAGCAGATCAATGAACTCGACATGAAACCACTGAGTATGAAAGTAGTTTCCGCTCACGTGATGGGGGGTTGTGCCATGGCAGGCGAAGAAAAGCTGGGTGTTGTACGCCCTGACGGACGCCATTGGCAAATCGAGAATTTGTCGATTCACGATGGTTCGTTGTTCCCCACCAGCATTGGTGCAAACCCACAACTGTCCATTTACGGTTTGACCAACAAACTGAGCCAGCAATTGGTGGCTGAGCTCACCGGCCAAGCCGCCACAGCGTTGGCTTAAGCACCATGATTCGCCACCTGAACAGGCTTTACTGGATTGGATATATTGCAGTCATGTTTGGCCTGTATTGGGCACTTCATCATTGGTTTGGTGTTCGAGCCGACGATGCGGCCGTTGTGGCAGTTACCGTGGTGGCAGGCCTGCTGTTTGCAGCACACATCGGCTTTAACATTTCGGGTTTCGCCCTTTCCTACAGTGTTCGCCAAATTCCGCAAGTGCGTGACAAAGGTCTGCACTTCCACAGCACCGAGGGAGAAGGATTTCACCGACTCAGCCTTGCACGTTGGGTTAAAGCAGTGCTTGCAGAAAGCCTTGCGTCGCTCAAGTTAATCACGCTGCTTCAACCCTGGGCACCCAAGCCGGACGGCATACAATTGGCTGGCAAAACCTGGCGCAAGAAAAAGCCACTGCCCGTGTTGCTGGTGCACGGGTATTTGTGCAATTCCGCCGTGTGGGCGGGTACACGCGCCCTGCTTGATCGCGCCGACGTAAGCACCCATGCAATTACTCTTGAACCGGCCATTGGTTCAATCCGCAATTATTCCGATGCGATTCATGAAGCAATCGACGAATTGCTTGTGGCTACAGGCGCGCCACAGGTGAAAATCATTGCGCACAGCATGGGCGGTGTAGCAGTGCGCTACCATGCCACGGAATACGGGCATCACAGAATTGCCGGCATGATCACCATTGGCAGCCCACACTACGGTACGGCTTTGTCTACCTTGGGTATTGGCAAAAATGTGAAACAAATGGCCTGGGGAAGTTTCTTCTTGAAAACCTTGCGCGAGCACCCAACCGATAGGGAATTTCAAACCAAAATTTGGTCCCTCTGGAGTCCGCAGGACAACATTGTGTGCCCACCGGCGTCAAGCAAGCTGGAGTTTGGAAAAAACACCGCTGTGCCCGGTTGCGGGCACGTGGCTTTGGTGAACGACTCCACCACGGAAGACCTGATTCTCAACTGGCTTGCAGAAGATGCACAGGCCTACCCGTTGGCGGAAAACCGGGCCCGACCCGAATACTTAGAAGTGGATACCTTGCATCAGGGTTGAGAACGCAACCTGTTCTGCAGATGGGCCGCCGCCCTTCTTGCCTTTGGCCGCCGATTCCGAATCCGGGAACATGCGGAAAGACGTATTCATCAAAATTTGGGCCGGCTTGGGGATCAGTGCATGCATCACCTGCCCCAACACACCCAAGCGCGTTGCAATGCGAACTGGCTTGTGAATCACTGCTTGCGCAATCAAATCGGCTGCCTGCTCGGGGCTTAGGGTGGGCACGTTGTTGTACAGCTTGGTCGGCGCAATCATGGGAGTACGCACCAGCGGCATGTTGATGGTGGTAAACGTAATGTTCAAGTCCGCAAACTCGGAGGCTGCACAACGCGTCCATGCATCCAATGCGCCTTTGGAGGCCACATAGGCTGAAAAGCGCGGCGCGTTGGTCAACACGCCAATTGAAGAAATATTCACCACGTGGCCTTTGCGCCGCTCCATCATTTTTGGCAACAAACCATAAGTAACACGCAGGGCACCGAAATAGTTCAACTGCATGGTGCGCTCCAGATCGTGGAAGCGGTCAAAGCTGTTTTCAATACCACGGCGAATTGAACGGCCTGCGTTGTTGATCAAAATATCGACGTGACCGAAATCGGCCAGCAATTGCGCAACAAATCGGTCGCAATCCTGCATATCGGCGATGTCGACGGAGTAGGTGTGCAGGGTGTTGCCTTCGGAATTGATCAAGGCCTTGGCCTCTGCCAGCTTTTCTTCATCGCGGCCGCAAATCACGGTAATTGCACCGGCAGCTGCAAACTTTTGCGCGGCAGCCAAACCAATGCCGGACGAACCACCGGTAATTAGCACCACCTTGTCCTTGACCTGACCAGTCAAGCTGCGGTCGATGAACAAATCGGGATCCAGGTGACGCTCCCAGTAATCCCAAATGGCCCATGCGTAATCCTCTAATCTTGGGCATTCAATGCCACTGCCATCCAGTGCAGCCAGTGTTTGGCGGCAATCGTAACGGGTTGGCCAGTTGATGTAACCAAAAACCTCCTCAGGCAGGGCCAGGTCTTTCAACAATGCATTGCGAATGCGGCGAACAGGGGTCAAGCTCATCAAACCTTTTTTCACGGCACCGGGTACAAAACCGAACATGGCTGCATTGATTCGCATTTCCATTTTAGGTGCGTGGGCTGCACGTGCAAATATGTTCAGCACGTCACCAATTCGGTTGGGGCTGGGGTCAACCAGATGGAAGGCTTTGCCATCCAGATCCGGCTGATGCGCGATATGGTCCATGGCATTCACCACAAAATCCACAGGCACAATGTTGATGCGACCACCTTCGATGCCAATAGTGGGCACCCAAGAGGGCAGCAATTTGCGCATTTTCTGGATCAACTTGAACAGGTAATACGGCCCGTCAATCTTGTCCATCTCGCCGGTTGTGGAATCACCCACCACAAAACCTGGGCGATACACCCGCCAAGCGCCTTTTACTTTCTTGCGCACAATTTCTTCGGAATCGTGTTTGGTGCGGAAATACGGGTGATCCAGATTCTCTGCTTCTTCGAACATGTCTTCACGGAACACACCCTCATACAATCCAGCGGCCGCGATTGACGAAGTTAACTGAAAGCAGCCCGCGCCAATTGCATTGGCCAGGTCGACTGCGTTCTCGGTGCCTTTGATATTGGTTTCCTGCTGGCTTTCCGCATCAGCGGCCAAATCGTAAATGGCTGCTAGGTGAAAAAAATGGGCAATATTTTTGTTCAGCTCTTTAATCTCGGTGGCTTTCAATCCCAACTTGGGTTTGGTCAAGTCGCCAACCACCGGAACACACTGCCCTTTTTTCGCACCCCAATACTTTTGAAGTTCGGGTACTTTGTCTAAGCTTGATTCACGAATCAGGAAGTAAATGGTGCCTTTGCGCTTTTGCTCAATCAAGCGCTTCACCAATCGTTTACCGATGAAGCCAGTGGCTCCGGTCACAAAATAATTCATGTATGTCTTCTCCGCGCGGGGTTTTTTTATGGAAGATACGTCTTTGGAAGGCTTACTATAACTGCCCGCCCGAAATTCTCAAACTCCATGCGGGCTCTGACGGTGTTTTGTCAGCACCGTGCTTACGGGAAAACACGAGGTAGGGTTTAGTGTGCCTTCTCTAGTGTGGCATCGATAAACTACTACAATAAACAAAAAAGGCAGCGGCCCCAATGGGCCATTTCGCCATCACAAGGAGAGACAACATGGCCGGTAAGAAAAAGCCCATCAAAGGTGCAGTAGACAGCGCGCAACAATTGTGGACAGCTGGCGTGGGCGCCATTACCAAAGCGCAGGAAGAAAGCAACCGTGTTTTGGAAAACCTGGTCAAGGAAGGCCATGAAATTCAGGAGCGAACCGTGAAATTTGCAGATCAAAAAGTGGTTGAAGTGACAGGCAAAGTCAGCAAGCTGGCTGGCTCAGTGTCCAGCAAGGCAACCCAGCACTGGGACAAACTGGAGCAGGTTTTTGAAGAGCGCGTGGCTCGCGCACTGGGTCGTTTGGGCGTTCCTACCAACAAGGACGTTCAACAACTGTCAGAAAGAATCGATCAATTGTCCGCCGCCATTGCTGAATTGACCGGCAAGAAAGTGGACACCAAGGCGCCCGCCGCCAAGCGCACCACCGCGCGCACCAAAAAGTCTGCTGAGTAATTGAATCCTTTGTCGACAAGGCCAACGTCGGTCTTGTCGAACACTCTTTGGGGCCGGAGCTCACAACCCGCATGAACAAACACAACCCTGGCCCGAAAATCGGGTTGGCCTTGGCTGGTGGCGGCCCCTTGGGCGCCATTTATGAAATTGGTGCACTGGTTGCACTTTCCGAGGCAATTGACGGACTCGACCTGAACGACATGAGTGTTTATGTCGGTGTTTCCGCCGGGGGCATAGTTGCCACAGGTTTGGCGCACGATTTAACACCCCATCAAATTTACAAGCTATTCATTGAAGGCGAACCCGAAGAGTTTGCCTTCGACCCTTCCATTTTGTTGCGCCCGGCCTGGAAAGAATACTGGATGCGCCTTCGAAAGGTGCCCGGTTTACTGGGCACCGCTGTATCCGATTACTTTTTGCGCGATGACGCCACCTGGGTCAGTTGCATTGAACGTTTAGGCGCAGCCATTCCCACAGGCTTGTTCAATGGCGATGAATTGCATGAATGGATGGCGGACCTGATTGCCAAAGGTGGTGGCACCAACGATTTTCGCAGCCTTCGCAATCGACTGATTCTGGTGGCCACTGATCTGGATTCCGGTGATTCCATTCCTTTCGGCATGCCCGGGTTTGATGACGTGCCAATCTCCAAAGCGGTTCAGGCCTCTGCCTCGCTGCCCGGCCTGTTCCCTCCCACGCGCATTGCCAACCGGCATTACGTGGACGGCGCGTTGAAAAAAACCCTACATGCTTCCACAGCGTTGAAAGAAGGCGTGGAACTGTTGATTTGCCTGAACCCGCTGGTACCCTACGACGACAGGCTGAACCCCAAAAACCACCGCCGTCGCGCCAAAGGCAAGGCTTTCCAGCCGGGGTCACGGTTATACGAGGGCGGTTTGCCCCTGGTGTTGTCACAAACATTCAGATCAATCATCCATTCACGTATGGACATTGGCATGGAACGTTATGGGCACCTGTATCCCAATGCCGATATTGTGTTGTTTGAACCCCAACATGGCGACGGCGAGTTTTTCTTCACCAACCCCTTCAGTTACGCCAGCCGACGCCGCTTGTGTGAACACGCTTACCAACGCACCCGCGAAGAACTGTGGGCACGCCGTTACGATTTGGCTGAACGGTTTTCGCGGCATGGGCTGGAGTTAAACTTGGAAGTTTTAAAAGACCCAACACTGCATTTGAGCAACAAGATCAGCAAGAAAGCAGCCCGTGCAGGATCAATGGTGTCCAAATTTGACCAGCTTGAAGACTCGCTGAATGAGCTTGATCGCTACCTACGGATCGCAAAAACCAGAAATGCTGCCTAATGACGCCATTACTCACTGGTAACAATGGCAGCGAAGCCCCAAATACTCGACAAAACAACGTAGACTAATCATATTCAAAACACCAATAACAGACTTGCTGCATGAAGTCTTAAGCTTGATCAGGACTTTGGCCAGACAGGAGACGACCAGAACATGGAACGCAAGCCTCCAAGAAGAACAAGAGAACGAATTCTTGACTTGTCGTTAAGGCTTTTCAATGAATTCGGGGAGCCGAATATTACGACCACCGTGATCGCCGATGAAATGAACATCAGCCCCGGTAACCTGTACTATCACTTCCGCAACAAAGATGACATCGTCAACAGCATTTTTGCCAGTTTCGAAAAAGAAATTGATGGTCTGCTTGACGTGCCCGGTAACCGCCAAGCCAACATCGAAGATGCCTGGCTGTATCTTCAGGTGTCGTTCGAACTGATTTGGCGCTATCGCTTTTTGTACCGCGATTTGAACGATTTGCTGTCGCGCAACCGTACCCTGGAAATTCATTTCAAACGCATCCTGAAACACAAAGTGGATGTTGCACGCCGCCTGTGCCAGGGCCTGGTCGAATCTGGCGACATGATGGCCTCGCAAGCGCAAATCAATGCACTGGCCACCAACATGGTGGTAGTTGCCACTTACTGGCTGTCATTTGAATATGTGCGCGACCCACGCCACTTCAACGATGAAGCAACGATGAGTGCTGCACTGGCCAATGGCGTGTATCAGGTAATGTGTTTGCTGGCGCCCTATTTGCAAGGCAATGCCAAAGAGCTGTTTGAAAGCCTGGCCCAATCTTTTATCACTGAAGAAAACACATAACAAGACTTAGGAGAACTTATGAGCGACTTGAAAGCCCGTTTTGAAAAGGCTGTTGCGGAATCAAAATCACTGCCCGCCCGCCCTGACAATCAAACCCTGTTGAAAATTTACGCCCTCTTCAAACAATCCACGGAAGGCGACAATACTGGCAAACGCCCAGGATTCACAGACATTGTTGGTCGTGCAAAATACGATGCATGGAAAGGCCTTGAGGGCACGAGCAATGACCAGGCCATGCAAAATTACATCGACCTCATCGAGTCGTTGAAGTAAACCAAAAACTGTATGGAAATAAAAAAACCGGCCGTAAAGGCCGGTTTTTTATGGTTGTTTGAAAAAATCAGGCAGCTGCCTTGAATCAACTGGCACAGAATCCAGCTTGGCCGCCACGTGCACGCACACTGTGCGGCAAAGCTCCACCACCGTGGGTTCTTTCACTTGATACAACACCAAAGTACCCTCTTTGCGGCGCTGTAAAACACCAGCACGGTACATCAAATTCAGGTGGCGTGAAATATTCGATTGGGTGGAATCCACCTCTTCCACGATGTCGTTTACAGACTTCTCGCCGTTGCACAATGCATGAATTATCTTAAGCCGGGTGGGCTCAGAAAGCACCGCAAAATAGCCAGACACTTGTTCCAGCAGGGAATCCAGTTCACTCATAGCATGACCGATGTGTTTTTTATATTGACACGATTGTACCCCCGTTTTCAAACGGGGGTGGGGGCTCAGTGATTGGCCAGCAAAAGCCCGGCGTGTTCACGCATGGGGTGAAACTCGATGGTTTCCCATCGCTTCTGCATTACATCCAGATCGAACCTCGATGTTGCCAAAAAAGCATGGGTATCAGCAGCATCAGTCACCATGCGACCCACATTGGCATCCATAAACCGCCGCAAGTCGTTGGTGTTTTTACTGGTCACCCAACGGGCGCAACTGTAACGGCTTGGCGCCAAACGCACCTCTACACCATATTCACCCTTCAAACGTGCCTGCACCACTTCAAACTGCAGCTGCCCGATGGCACCCAACAACATTTCCGAGCCTAGCAGGGGCTTGAACACTTGAATCGCACCTTCCTGGCCCAGTTCCATCAACCCCTTTTGCAGTTGCTTGCTGCGCATGGGGTCTTTCAATTCAACGGAGGCAAATAACTCCGGTGCAAAAAACGGCAAACCTGTGAACTGCAGACCTTCTCCTTCACTGAGCGAGTCACCCAGCTGCAAACCGCCGTGGGTAGTTAACCCAATAATGTCGCCGGCGTAGGCTTCGTCCACGCGATCACGGCGCTGAGAAAGAAAAGTCACCACACTGGTGGGACGGAAATCTTTGCCGGTGCGGAGCACCTTAAACTTCATACCATGCTCAAACCGCCCGGAAAGTACCCGCACAAAGGCAATGCGATCGCGGTGGGAAGGGTCCATGTTTGCCTGAATCTTGAACACCACACCACTGAACTTGCTTTCAGTGGGTGCGACCTCACGCTCGATCGCCTTGCGCGGCCCTGGATGAGGCGCTACATCCACCAATGCATCCAGCACTTCCTGAACACCAAAGTTGTTCACCGCTGAACCAAAAAACATGGGAGTTTGCTTGCCTGCCAGAAACTCAGCGGCATCAAAGCTGGGCGCAGCAGTGGTAACCAGATCAATTTCCTGTTCGGCTTGCTGGAACTCGGCGCCAAACCGGCTTCTCAGCAATTCGCGATTGTCGCCATCAACCACCTCATCGTCTTCGCGACGGCGGTCTGCACCGGGCGTGAACACGCGCATATGATTCTTGCGAATGTCGAAAATTCCGTGAAATAGCTTGCCCTGCCCCACTGGCCAAGCAAATGGCACACAGGGAATGCCAAGAGTGCTTTCAATTTCGTCCATCAATTCGAGTGGATCGCGCACCTCGCGGTCCATCTTGTTGACGAAGGTAATGATAGGCGTGTTACGCGCACGGCACACTTCAATCAAACGCAAAGTTTGTGGTTCAACACCATTGGCGGCGTCAATCACCATCAAGGCTGCATCCACCGCAGTAAGTACTCTGTAGGTGTCTTCGGAAAAATCCTGGTGACCTGGCGTGTCGAGCAGGTTGATCACCTGATCGCGATACTCCATCTGCATCACCGAGCTGGCCACCGAAATACCACGTTGCTTTTCAATTTCCATCCAGTCCGAAGTAGCGTGGCGACTCGCCTTGCGCGCCTTCACGCTACCCGCAATTTGAATGGCACCCGCAAACAGCAATAACTTTTCAGTCAGTGTAGTTTTGCCCGCATCGGGGTGGGAAATAATTGCAAACGTTCGACGACGCTTGACTTCAGATTCAATCGACACAGCAGCCCTTTGGCGCAAAAGCCGTGATTTTACACGCCCAAGGGGTTAAATTCACCTCCTTTCAATTTCATATTAATTTATAAACTAATAATTGAATGCAGATGCTGTTGCGGACATCCCGTATTGCCCATTTACATTATAAATAAGACATTACAACGGTGCTTTTGCACATTCGATTCGTTCACTTAAGGAACGATAATAAACACAAAGCCCAATACCCAAGGGGTGCAGTTTTATCAAATCATAGGGGATACCAATGAAAGCAATTCTGGCAAAATCAGCTGTTGCAATCAGCCTGGCGGCAATGGCCATGGGTGCAGCTCACGCCGACAAATCCAAGTGGCCCAAAAGCTTTACGGTAGGCACGGCCTCACAAGGCGGAACTTATTATGCTTACGGCGCCGGCTGGGCAAATTTGGTCGCAGACACCGTAGGAATCACAGGCGGGGCTGAAGTGACTGGCGGTCCTACGCAGAACCTTGCTTTGGTTCACACAGGCAAGCTGGCATTTGGCATGACCACCATGGGTCCCGCTCGCGAGGCTCTGGATGGCAAAAGCCCATTGGCCCCCGGTCTCAAGATGAACAAGGTTTGTGCCATGTTCCCGATGTACGAAACTCCTTTCTCGGTCACAGTACTCTCCTCCAGTGGCATCAAGTCGATCAAAGACATTCCGCCCGGTTCAAAAATCGGCTTTGGTCCAGCCGGCTCTACCTCAGACACCTACTTTCCCAAAATGCTGGAAACACTGGGCGTTAAATTTGAACGCCGAAATGGTGGCTGGAGCGACTTGGGTGGTCAGTTGCAAGACGGCTTGATCGATGTGGTTGCCTTTGCCGCGGGCGTACCTATTCCGGCCGTAACCCAGCTTGAAGTACAAACCAAGATCAACATTCTTGAATTTACGGAAGCTGAGCAAAAGAAGATCATGGACACCTACCCAGTGTCTGCGTTCCCTATCAAGGCCAACACCTACAAAACGTTGACCCAGGACGCACGTGCTGTGTCCATGTGGAACTACGCGATTGCCAACTGCGATTTGCCAGAAAGCTTTGTGTACGAGGCCACCAAGGCCGTGCTGGACAACAATGAAAAAATGTTGACCATTCACAAAGGCGCGCGCACTACCTTGGCGCAAAACTGGGACAAAAACACCTTCATCCCCTTCCACCCCGGTGCTGCAAAGTACTACGAGGAAAAAGGTTTCAAAATCCCAGCTCACTTGAAACTGAAGTAAATATCGATCAATCCATTTGATCCGGTGAATGTCAGGTATTGAATCCAATACCTGACGCGCTTCCGCAACCAGTCTTACTATTCTTGAATCGGCTCCATCATGTCCACACCCACTAGCGCATCCAGCACTGCCGCAGAGGATCGACTCATCGCCCAGGGCGTTGATGACGAACCCCCTGCGAATAATCAGCGTACATTCACCCAGCAAGCGGCTTTGCTCGTTTCCATTCTGTCCGCAGGCTATGCCTTTTGGCATGTTTTTTCGTTGAATGTGGCACCCATAGAAACCTGGGCCTTTCGCATTCTTCACGTGGCTGGCGCACTGATCATCGGCTTCATCGCCTACTCATCTGCGAATATTGATCAACCCCAGCGTGGCAATCAAGGCTTGATCAAGGCGCTTGCAATACTGCTGGCGTTGCCGGCAATCTATGCCCTGTACACGGTGTACGATATGCAACAGATCATCGCGGCCGGTGAAATGATTACCCCGGAAATGGAAGTCAACCAGTTTGGTATTCCATTGGCAATAGCAACCTTGAGCGCGATTGTTGCCACCTGGTTCTTGCGCCCGGCAGGCTCAAAATTCAACTGGCTTGACGGTACTCTGGTTTTAACCGTGATCGCCAGTACCGCCTACCTCATGGTTCACCTGGATGGCACCGCATTGCGCATGCGAGCAGGTACACCTTTTGCCTCACCCGGCAACGCTTGGGCTGCAATGGCGGGCTTGGCGCTGATCCTTGAACTAACACGCCGAGTGGCCGGCAGCGCCTTGGTCATCATCTCGATTATTTTCGTCGTGTATTCATTCGTCGGTCCTTATTTGCCAGGCTTTTTGACGCACGACGGCTTCGATTTCAGCCGCTTTTTCTCCTACATCTACACTGACGCGGGCATTTTGGGCGCCACCACCGCAGTGTCATCCACTTACATCATTTTGTTCATCGTTTTCGCGGCTTTTCTCCAGGCTTCCAAAGTGGGCGATTACTTCGTTAACTTTGCTTTTGCGGCCGCTGGCCGCGCGCGCGGTGGCCCTGCGAAAGTGGCAGTGTTTGCCTCTGGCCTGATGGGCATGATCAATGGCACCAGTGCAGGCAATGTGGTTGCCACTGGTTCTTTGACCATTCCATTGATGAAAAAAGTGGGTTACCACGGAAAAACAGCTGGCGCTATTGAAGCTGCCGCATCCACGGGCGGGCAAATCATGCCCCCCATCATGGGAGCGGGCGCGTTCATCATGGCGGAAATTACAGGAATCCCCTACTCGGAAATTGCAATCGCTGCAGTCATTCCTGCCGTGCTGTATTTCCTGTCTACCTACTTGATGGTCGACTTCGAGGCAGCCAAACTCGGCATGCGTGGTATGCGCTCTGATGAACTACCGCAATTCTCGAAAATGGTGAAGCAGGTTTACCTGTTCATTCCCATCATTATTCTGATTGCTGCCCTGTTCATGGGTTACTCGGTGATTCGTGCAGGCACCTTGGCCACCGCTGCAGCAGCAGTAGTAAGTTGGCTGTCGCCATTCAAAATGGGCCCCAAAAGTATATTCAAGGCCTTCGATTTGGCAGGGGTAATGTCCATCCAGATCATCACGGTGTGCGCCTGTGCTGGCATCATCGTGGGGGTAATTGCCTTGACTGGTGTTGGCGCACGGTTCTCTTCCATTCTGTTGGACATCGCTGAAAATTCACAGTTGATTGCCCTGTTCTTTGCGATGTGCATTGCGATTCTGCTGGGCATGGGCATGCCGACTACAGCCGCCTATGCCGTGGCCGCATCCGTGGTTGCCCCTGGCCTGATCGAACTGGGCATTCAACCTTTGGTGGCCCACTTCTTTGTGTTCTACTTCGCGGTCATCTCGGCCATTACGCCGCCAGTCGCGCTGGCCTCTTACGCAGCTGCGGGTATTTCCGGCGCGAACCCAATGGCGACTTCGTTTACTTCCTTCAAGATCGGTCTGACTGCGTTTATCGTGCCGTTTATGTTTTTTTACAACGCTGCGCTCCTAATGGAAGGTGAATGGTTTGTGATCTTGCGTGCATTTGTTACAGCGTGTATTGGCGTGTTTTTCCTGGCGGCTGCAATTCAGGGCTGGTTCTGGGGAGCACATTCAAATTGGGTAGTACGCGGTATTTTGCTCATCGCAGCGCTCTGCATGATTGAGGGCGGTTTATACACCGATATCGGAGGTGCAATTCTGGCTGTTGTAGCAATTATTCTTAATAAGTTCTTTAAAGGAAAACCGGCGCCGGAGCCCATGGTTCAGGCCAAGGGAATGGATTAAAAACGCAGTGCCTTGAGGCTTCTACACCGTTTTTTAGTGTAGAGCCTCAGGTTCAAACCCTTTCATTGCGTAATCGATTTCCCTATAGTGCGAAGTGTCACGAAATTTGACTACCCGCTACCCAAGGAGATCTCACGATGTACGCTTTCGAAAAAACAGCTGAATTGCTGACCAAAACCAACACCGAACTGAAAAACCAGCACCAAGCCGCTGCCAAGGCCCTGAACAGCTTGGTACAAGCACAATTCGGCCTGCTGTCACAAGGTTTGGGCAACGCATTTACTGCTGCTGAAAAGCTGCCTTTGGCCGACAAGCCTGTGGTTGTTAACGCACGTACAGAGATCAAGCAAGGCTTGGAAAAAGTAGTTGGCGTGAGCCAGGTTTACACTCAGAAGGGTGTTGAGCTGTTCGAACAGCAACTGCCAGTTGTGATCGACAAGGGCTTCTCTTACGCAGCCTTGGCTTTGTCACAAGCCGAGTCTTTGACCGAAAACGCGATCACCATGGGTGTAAGCGCTTTGGAACAAGCCAAAAAAAACGAAACACTGAAGCCCGCCATTGAACAAGCTGAGCAAATTGCTGCCCAATTGTTCGAAAAAATTGGCGTAAAAGGTGAAGCTGGCGCGAAGAAAGCTGCCAAGAAGCCTGCCGCCAAGAAAGCTGCTGCCCCGCGCGCCAAGCGTGCTGCGGCGACGCCAAAGGCATCAGTCTGAAAGGACATGGCCCAGCTTGAGCTGAGCTTTGAGTAAATAAAAAACCCTCGAGTCATCGAGGGTTTTTTTATGGGTGCAGGGAGAGATCAAAAATACACTACAGCAACCACAAAATCAGGCCGTAGCACACACTGGCGCCCAGAACGCCAACAAACCACTCTCTTTTGGCCTCCAACTCGCCCAGCATGGTCACCTCAAAGCTCTTGTTTGCGAAATCGTCCATGGCAATACTCCCGGTGCATAATGCACATGTGTGTTGACGCCTCTATTTAAGTGCAAAAACACAGGTGAGTCTTTCCCACAAAGGGGGCCACCTTATTCGACTACCCCCAAGAGGTAACCACGATGACCTTCAGTTCTGCCAGTGCCTTTGCAATTGTTTCCGCAGGAGTATTTTTGCTCGTTGGTCTTTTCAGCGGATTGTGGAAGTTTTTGCAGATGTGGCGCAGTGAACAAGGTTTAGCGCATCCATATGTAGACATCGCCCACAGAGCCAGCCTGCTCTACGGTTTTGCCTGTATCACCCTGGCCGTGTTGGCACATTTCAGCATGTTCAAACCAAACTACAACTTGTTCGCGGCAGCAATCGTGATTGTGTTTTTTGCCTTGGCTGTAGCGGGTTATTTGATACAGGCGGCGCTGAATGGACCCGACAATCAGTTACGGCAACCTCACAAACTGGGAAAACACGCCATGCCCCGCGCAGGTTTGGCCGTATTCATGGTGGCACTGGTACTCGCCGAAATTGGAGGCACTCTTTATCTGTTTGCCGGCGCGCTGAAGAACCCTTTGCTGCAATTCTGGTCATAAACATCATTCAAGTTCATTCCGGGAACACCGAACAATGTCTTTTCAGTTCATTCGTCGCTCCTTGCTAACAGCTTTCTCCCTGCTGACATTGGTCGCCTGTAGCACCACGAACCCAGGCAATTCATCAGCGCAATATGAAGCGAAAGCAAACTGGACCAGTTCATTTTTAAGCCAGGTTTTCGGCGGCCAAACCATGCCCGATGGGGTGAACAACTGGGCATGCCGCCCCGCCAACAATCAAAACCCGGTTGTGCTGATTCACGGCACCTTTTCTTCCAGCATGTATTCATTTGGCGCCTTGGGTCCGGCACTCGCCAATCAAAATCTGTGCGTATACTCGATCGACTACGGTGCAGCCGAACCGAGCGACTGGTTCAAGGGTGTGGGCCCGGTAGATGAATCAGCGAAGCGTATTGCTGAATTTGTGAAGTTTGTGAAAACAACCACTGGGCGTGAGAAGGTGACCCTGGTGGGCCACTCTCAGGGCGGTCTCATCGGCTTTTACTATCTGAAAATGTTGCAAGGCGCAGCCCACGTCGACCGCTTCGTGGCTTTGGCCCCCAGTGTCAACGGTACCTCGATTGCAAAAACCCCCAACCGCGACAATGTCGAATATTGCCTGGCTTGTGCAGACCAGCACCCCCGCTCAGCCTTGTTGCGCGAACTAAAAACAGGCCCAATCGCCATGCCCAATGTGCAATACAGTGTTTTGGTCACAAAAAACGACAAGGTGGTGGTGCCAGTCGAAAACCAGTTTGTAAAAGAACCTGGTGTGCAAAACATCTACATTCAAGATCTGCTTCCGGGCAAACGGGTGTCGCACAGCGGCATGCTCTATGACACCGAAACAGTCGATTTAATCGTCAAGCTGGTTCAAGGCCAATCGCTACAAACTGCCTCAAACTAAAGCGTTGTAACTCCGGGTTGCTGCATTGAAACAATACAAAGGATCATTCACCAGGTTTTGATCAATGCCCTCTTTCTTTAGCCGTACTTTTTGGTATTTGAACGTGCCAGTGGTTTCCACAGTTTGAAGCACACGCACATACTGCGGCACTGCGTATGCAGGTAGCTGGCTGCTTACATGTGCAGCCAGCGCTTTCAAGTCCAACTTGGCACCGGGTTTTACAGCAACGGCCGCCATGCCGGCACGGCCGTCGAATCCGTCCAGCTTCACGCCATAAACCACCGCATGTTCAAGAAATGGCAGTTTGGCCAACACGCCCTCCACTTCCGAGGTTGCAACATTCTCGCCCTTCCAGCGAAATGTGTCGCCCAAACGGTCCACAAACTGAATATGTTGCCACCCCTGCCTGCGCACTAAATCGCCCGAGTTGAACCAACAGTCCCCGCGCTTGAATACATTGCGCAGCAACTTGCCTTCATTGGCTCTCGGGTCGGTATAACCATCGAAGGGCCGTAAGTCGGTCACTTCGCTGATCAACAAACCCACTTCACCGCGGCTTACGGTTTCACAAAACCCACGTGAGTTTCGCACCACCTGTTCGGAATCGGCATCACAGGCAATGACCTCAAAGGGCATCGGGCAAAAGCCAACAGTCTCTTTCAGGCCAAAGGCATTCATGAATCCCAGGTTAGATTCGCTAGCCCCATAAAACTCGAAAATTTGATGAATACCAAACCGATTTTCAAAGTCATCCCATATTTCAGGGCGCAGGCCATTGCCCAGAATCAAGCGGATTTCATGGTTCTGATCGTCCATATGGGGTGCTTGATTCAACAGGTATCGCAGCAATTCTCCGATATAGCAAAACGCCGTCGCCTTGTAATGTGAAATACGCTTCCAGAATTGACTGGCACTGAATTTTTCATCCAGTGCGAGACAAGCGCCACAAGCCAACACCACCCCGAGTGACACTGTGAGTGCGTTGTTGTGATACAGCGGCAGGCAGCAGTAAAACACGTCAGAAGCCGTCAAACGCACTGCGGTGCTCATGCCCGAGGCCGCTTGCAACCAACGGTAATGGCTCATTACAGAGGCCTTGGGCAAACCGGTTGTGCCTGAGGTAAAAATATAGAAACAGGGCGAGCTGGCTACAATCTGCGCTGTTTGCGCCAGGTTGTGGTCAGGCTGTGTGCACCATGCACTGCGAAAATCGCTCACTCTTAAATGGGTGCTGCCGGTTTGCAAAGACAACAATTCGATGTCTTTGAGTAAAACGCTGTTCTCTGATTCCAACTGCTTGAGAATATCCAGACCACGGTCGCACGCCAGAATAACTCGTGGTTTCACCAACTTCAAACTATGCGCCTGCACCGCACCTTGCTGATTGATATTCAGTAGCGCTGCCACTGCACCCAACTTGGCACAGGCAATCACCGCAAGCAAGGTTTCAGGCCGGTTGGTGGACAACAAACCCACGGTGTCGCCCGCTTTAACCCCCATGGACAAAAAACCCCGCGCCATCTGATTACAGATGGAATTGGACTGTCCATAGGTCCAGTGCTGCTCTCCACTTTTCAGGAATACCGATTTTGCGTGCTTGCGCGCCGTTTCCTGAAACAACAAGCCCAGCGAACGGCGGGAATGTGGCCTGAGAAAAGCCAAACTGGCCAAAGACGGTAAAAGATGAGGCATGTCAGGCAGAAAACCCAAGGCGCCTTTGACAATGTCAATTGCAGATACTGTTTTGCCCTGAACTGTCATTTTGTGCGGCCTCCGGGTGCTGTCTCGTGTTTTTTTATAAAGAAAAAGATACACTCATTGGGTCAACGAAATTCGCGTACACACCGTTTTTATCAATGTCATCAGGCTGCCCAGTTAAGTATTCTTCCATGCCCATAGCCAAAGTACGCCTTAACATTGTTGCTTGCCTGCTTACGCTTGTCACGGCTCTTTCATTTGATGTGGCCAATGCCAAAAACTTCATCGGCTACACGGGCAAAGGTTGGAACAGCGACTTTGGCGTTCTTCGAGGCCAGTGCGATGCCAAACTGGTTCAAAGCGAGGCACTGAAAGGCACTTTGACCGATCAAATGGCCTACGTTGAATCAACCGATGCCTTCAAAATAATTTTCCCGGAAACACAGCTGGTGGACGCATTTGCCGTGGACTCCCATTGTTTCGGGCACACCATGGAACTGGTGCCGTCGGGTCAGGCTGTGCGCTGGCTTAACCCTGTAAATGGTGTGGGAGTGTATTTGTCACCCGGTGCAAAGTCAGACACTTGCCGCACTTACCTCGGGGTGACGATTGTGAACGGTGAAAAAACAAAGTTTAGGGGTGAGGTGTGCTCGCCCAGCAAAGGTGCCTGGCAAATCCAGCAATAGGCAAACGCTGAACTTCAAGCAAAAACAGCCCTGCGCAAACGCTGCAGGGTGTCTGATTGACCAACCAGAACCAGCAGCAACTTGGCCCGTGTCATGGCCACAAACAGCTTTCGGAAATCAGCTTCGTTAAACTCCGAAAAAGCCAACTCGGTTACCACCACAGCTTGTGCTGCCTGCCCTTTAAAGCGGTAAACCGACTCTGCATGCACGTTACCCTCGGTGAATACCTGGCTACCATTCTCGTCATATCGACCAGTAAAGTGCCTCAGGCTGTGCGGCCCCAGGCTGGCTTGCGCCAATATCTTTGATTTCTCGTGCCCCCGCATGCTTAGCACGGCGATCTTGTCGCGTGTAAAGCCGTGGCGCAAACAGGCAGTGATCGCCTTGGCAGTTTGACCCAGCAAAGACTCGTCACTGTCGTACTCAAAAAACTCAAGTGGCAAACCTTCCAGAGGGCAGGCTGGCTCGATGTCCAGCGGCAACGGAGATTCAAACTTGAACTCGCGCTGAACCAAGCGCAAAGCCTGCACCACTCGCTTCGGATTTCTGTAATTCATGGGCGTGTGCAAGCTGACCCAACCGGGCAGGCTGACTGCTGGCTTGGCGTACAGGTTTTGAATCGGATCTTCCAGCCACAGCCACCGGGTGCCCGAATGTGCGCAACGCTGAAGCACCGGCAGCCAACTCTGGTCGAAGTCCTGGCCTTCATCCACCACAATGGAATCAAAAACCCAGCGTTTGTCCAGCGGTGTAGCCAGAACCTGCTCAGCCAGGCGATCAAACACCCCGGGCGAGGCGTAATCCACTTCCTGACCCGCATCACGCAGCATGCGGTCGCACAATGCATGAAAATTAAAAACTACCGCGCCCATCAAACCTGCTTCGCGAACCTGCTGCGCCATGTGAGAGGAAAGCGGTCGGTTGTAACACACATACAATGTGCGGGCTTTTAAACCATGGTTGCGCTGCAGTTCGCTAAAAGCCAGTTGCGACTTTCCACTGCCAGCAGTACCCGTAACGCGCAAGCGAAAAGGCTCGAAGTTTAGCCTTGAAACCCATTGCTCCAGGCCGTGAGACAGACGCGTTACCAAAGTTTCCGCGGCTTGTGACAAGGCCCCCACCTCAGGAACCAGGTTCAGTTCATTGCACAAAAATGAGTGAATGGCTTTGGGATTGCTGTGGCTGCTGAACAGGTCTGCCGTAATGTCAATGGTTTGAATCAGGGCGGCCAATTCATCTTTGTGACGGGCATCCACCACCCGCTCGGCATTCACGGTAAGTCCGCCGGGGTCGGGTACGGTGAAATCGGGACAATAAAAAATGGGCTCTACCCGCAAGTTACCTTGGTGTTGCAACCTGAACTTCTGGTTCAGCAAAGCACTTTGTTCAGCCAGTGCGTTGAATACATCCTGACGCTGTTCACCCAATTGCTTCACAACTCGGCCTTGGTCCACTTTCATCAAACCGGTTTTCATCAAGATGCTGTAGACAATGCCACTAGGGCCCAGCACCAGAAATTGGATTCGCCCAGTCACCGTAAGTCCATGCTCAATTCTCGACCAGTGAATGCCGTGATAAATGGTGTAGTTGTCGGGCAGCTGCGCTTGCAATTGCAACAAAACGTCCCGTTCACGGGCTTGTGCGCCATCTAGCGCAAGCTCACTGGTGTCGGAAGGATAAACCTTGGCGGGCACGCCTTATACCTCTTTGAACTGTTGCTTCAGCGCAGTGCCGGAGTAACGATCAACCCCAGCCTGAATGCGAAAGCCCAGCATGATTTTTCCGGTGGTGCAGTACACCTGCTCCCGCAGCCATTCGATGACTTCTTTGCCTTCTGAAAAACCCACCGCCTCGAATTCCCAAACTCGGTCATCCGCATTCCAGCGAAAACCCTTGGACTTCAAAAAATCTTTTTTCTCAAATGGTGCTTTCAACGCAGCGATTTGATAAATCGATTCATTGGCGCTGTCAAACAACACCTGAAATGGCATGCGCTGGGATGTTTTCAAGGGTTGCGCCAACACATGGACCAGTGCATTGCAATCCTCCACTGCACGGTGGGCACCGTGGAAGTAACCGCAATCCGACAACAAGTATTCCAGTTTGCGTCCGGAATAATTTTCCTGGGTCCATGGCAGTTCCCGAAACGTGCAAGCCCAGATCGATTTTTCAAGCCAGGGGAAACGGCGAAGCATAAATGGCTTGTCAAATGCTGCGTTGTGCGCCACGAACAAAGCGGCCTCACTGCACAGGGCTTTTAACGCAGCTTCATCAAACCGCTGACCTTTGACCATGTCGTTGGTAATACCGTGAATGGCTGAATTCTCGGGTGTAATGGGTACCTTGGGTTCTTCAAGGCCTCCATAAGTGCCCAGCACTGCACCAATCGCTCCGGTGTCCTGGTCCACCTCAATCAGCACCGCCCCCACCTCAATGACTTCGCATGTTGCAAAATCAAGGCCTGTGGTTTCGGTATCGACAACCAGTACCTTAACTGGGCTGTTAATTTGCCCACCAAAAGTGTCGCGCATTTGAATGCGACGCAGTACCTTGTAATTGCCGCTGCTTTCCAGCCATCGGGCCACCGTCTCCGGGTCAATGTTGCCAATGCTCTTGTTCAATTCATTGGTGCTCAATTCATCGTGGTTCAATCGCTTTGTCCTCTGGTTCAGTGTGCAGCAAATGGGCCTGTTGTCGGCTTACTTTCACCTGCCAGCCTTTTTTTACCTCGCGAATTCCACCTTTATTAATGCGCAATTGGCGAGCCAGCTCAATCAATTTCAGTTTGCCACAACGCACGCCATGGCCCAGCAACCAGTGTCGAAGTGCGTTGAGCTGGGCTGTGTCGTCCAGTGCTCGCCACTGAATCAGTTGCAAGCCGCCTGCTGCGCAAACCACCTGGGGCGAATTGGCTTGCGTGTTTGAATCTTCTACCGAATAGTGTGCCCGAAAAAATTCAGCCAGTTGCAACAAAGCCTTCGGGCTTTGGGGAAAGTGTTCTTCCAGGTTGGGCAAGAGTTCGTGGCGTACCCAGTTGCGGCGCAGTGTAGTGTCATTGTTGCTGGGGTCTTCGATGTGCGGCAGGCGATTTACATGTGCGTACTCCAGCAGGCTGGCTTTGCTGCAATCGAGCAAAGGGCGGCCCAGCAGCAAGTCAGGATGCAGATGGCGATCCACACCCACAGGGCCCACAGCGCGCATGCCACCCACTCCTCTCAGGCCCGAACCGCGCAGCAATTGCAGCAGTACAGTTTCCAGTTGATCGTCCCGGTGGTGGGCGCACAGCAACACAGTGTGTTGATTGGCCTTCATCCAGCTAAAAATAGCACGGTATCGCACCACACGGGCCTGGCCTTCAAGGCCCAAATCGCCGGGTTCAACATCAACCCGCAGCGCAGTAAAAGGCACACCCCAGTGTTCGCACTGATTTTTGCAGTGTTCCTCCCAGGCATTGGCCTGTGGCTGGATTTGATGATTCACGTGAACCGCGTGCAGTGGCAAACCCATGGCACGCATTGCATGAAGCAACACGGTGGAATCGACCCCGCCTGAATAAGCCACCACAAAACAGTCGGGCAGCGGGGCTTGGCGCTTGAAGTCGCTTAGAAAGGCTTCAAGCGACTGTTTCAATTATTTGCTCACCTTGAAGTGGCCGTAGCTCATCAAGCGGTCATGGCGAGCATCCAACAAGGTTTTGGGCTTGTAGTTGACCAGCATATTCAAAGCAGCCTTGATTGCGGTTTTCAAGTTGCTGGCCGTTTGCGCATGGTCGCGGTGCGCTCCACCAAAGCTTTCCTTCACGATTTCCTGAATCAGCCCAAGATCGCGCAGGCGTTTGGCGGTAATACCCAAGGCCTCGGCAGCATCCGATGCCCTTTCGGCGCTGCGCCACAAAATGGAAGCACATCCTTCAGGGGAAATTACAGAGTAAGTGGCATTTTCCATCATGATGACGTGGTCAGCCACAGCCAACGCCAAAGCGCCACCTGAACCACCCTCACCAATAATTGCACTCACAATGGGCACCTGAATTTGTGCCATTTCAATCAAATTGCGGCCAATGGCCTCAGACTGCCCACGTTCCTCGGCATCAATACCAGGGTATGCCCCCGGGGTATCCACCAGGGTTACGATGGGAATACCGAATTTCTCAGCGGTTTTCATCAGGCGAAGCGCTTTGCGATAGCCCTCTGGGCGTGGCATGCCGAAGTTACGCAAAGTACGCTCTTTCACATCACGGCCTTTTTGGTGACCAACCACCATGACGCTTTCACCATCAAGGCGGGCCAAGCCACCTACAATCGAAGGGTCGTCTGCAAAGTGCCTGTCGCCATGCAACTCGTGAAAGTCTGTGAATGCGTGGGCAATGTAATCCAAGGTGTAGGGGCGCTGGGGGTGACGCGCCACCTGAGAAACCTGCCAAGGGGTCAGCTTGCTGTACAACTCCTTGGTCAGCACATCGCTTTTGCCTTCCAGGCGGCGAATTTCTTCTGACAAATCCACAGCTGAGCCGTCTTGAACCAGGCGCAGCTCCTCGATTTTGCCTTTTAATTCGGCAATGGGTGCTTCAAAATCCAGAAATGTTTGCTTCATGAGGTTCTCTTAATAGTCCACCACGGCTGGGTCCAGGCTGCGCCACAAATACCACGCTGCCACTGTCCGCCAAGGTTTTAATTTTTCCCCGAATTGTAGTGCTTCTTTCGGTCCGATGGGTTCACCTTCGAAAAATTGGCGCGAGATACCGCGCTGCACACCAATGTCATCCACAGGCCAAACATCGGGCCTGCGCAAACAAAACATCAAAAACATTTGGGCCGTCCAGCGCCCTACTCCCTTGATTTCACACAGGTGGCGCGTGCAGGCCTCATCGTCCATGCCATCCAGCAGTGTCAGCTCAAGACGTCCTTGCTGCTCAAATTCGCTCAAGGCACGTGCGTAGACTATTTTCTGGCGTGAAAGGCCTGTGGCCTTCAAAGTGTCATCACTTAGAGCGAGCAATACGCTGCTATTGATTTGCCCATTCAGCGCCTCGACCACTCGGGCCCACACAGCGTCAGCAGCTTTGACCGAAATTTGTTGACCCACCAGCGAGCGCAGCATGGTTTCATAAGGCGCGCCACGCGAACGCAAGGCCCGGTCCGAATGTCGAGCCACCAATTCAGCCCACACCGGGCTTTGCAAAGCCAAGGCCTCACACGCCGCCTGCCAATAATCAGGCGCGTGGGGGTCTAGATTCAACCTCAGGCTCGCCGCCATTCGGTTGCACCGCCCCGTTTGTCTTCCAGTACCACGCCCATGTCGAGCAATTGCTGGCGTATGGCATCCGCTTTTGAGAAATCCCGGTCAGCTTTGGCCTGGGTTCGGGCGTCAATCAAAGCTTGTATTTCAGCCTCGTCCAAGACCCCCGTTTGGTCGCCCACCTCGGCTTTCTGAAAAGCTTCAGCCGTACGTCCCAACAAACCCAGTACCTGTGCCAAAGCTTTCAAGCGGGCCGCCAATTTCTGGTCGGCAGTGCGGTTCACCTCATTGGCCATTTCAAACAACACGGACACGGCAATCGGTGTGTTCATGTCGTCATTCATCGCCTCAGCGAAACGGGCTTCAAATTCCAGCGTCCAATCAATCGAATCCGCTACCTGAACGTCGCCCACAGCCGTGTACAGGCGACCCAGGGCAGCTTTCGCGTCTTGCACATGCCCTTCTGAATAGGTTAACTGACTGCGATACTGCGCACGCAGAATAAAAAAGCGCACTACTTCAGCATCGTATACTTTTAAAATGTCTCGAATCGTGAAGAAATTGTTCAGCGATTTCGACATTTTCTCGGATTGGCCGTTGGTTTCAACGCGCACAAAACCGTTGTGCATCCAATACTGGGCAAAACCCTCGCCTGTGGCGCCCACGCTTTGGGCAATTTCGTTTTCATGGTGAGGAAACTGCAAGTCAGCACCGCCGCCATGAATATCAAACGTATTGCCCAACAACTTGCAACTCATGGCTGAGCACTCAATGTGCCAACCCGGGCGACCAACACCGAAATCAGAATCCCATTTGGCATCTGCGGGCTCATCGGCCTTTGCGCTTTTCCACAGCACAAAGTCCAGCGGGTCGTTCTTGCTGCCTGAAACCCCCACACGTTCACCAGCCCGCAATTCATCCAGACTTTTGCCTGATAGCCTGCCGTATTCAGGAAAAGCACGCACGGCAAAGTTCACATCACCAGAATCATCCCGGTAAGCGAGTCTCTTGTTCATCAGGGTGTGAATCATGTCCTGCATTTCTGCGACATACTCTGTGGCACGGGGCTCGTGGTCGGGGCGTTCAATTCCCAAGGCATCCGCGTCCTCATGCATGGCCGCAATGAAGCGATCCGTCAACGAACGAATGCTTTCACCGTTCTCAACAGCGCGGCGAATAATTTTGTCATCAATGTCGGTGATATTGCGTACATAGGTGACCGGGTAGCCGGAGGCACGCAGCCAGCGCTTCAACAGATCGAACACCACCATGACACGGGCATGGCCCAAGTGGCAGAAGTCATAGACTGTCATGCCACACACGTACATTCGAACGTTCTGTGGATCAAGCGGTGAAAAAGCCTGCTTTTTCCTTAGAATTGAATTGTAAATTTGAAGAGACGATTTCATTGGACTCAGAAAAAAAGCGGACCCAGCTTGCCAAAACGGTACAATCTGACACTGGAACCCTCAGGAAACCCAGCTCAGAAGCCAACCCGCTCTGGGGCTTGCTACAATAGCGGTCGAGTATATCATTACGCATGATCGAGTTTTTCCCTACCAATCAGATGAAACGGGTAACCCCGCAAAGGCGCAACCGAATGCAGGCTAAAAAAACAATCACGTCGTCAATCAGTGGCAAATACAAGAAAAGCAAATATGCTTTGCTGATTGCCCTCATGGGTTTGGCGTTTGCCGGCGCACCCGGCCATGCCGACGAATCAGATGAAGTTTCAAAACTTATTCAAAGCGGTCAATTTGAACAGGCACAGGCACGTGCAGACGCATACCTGGCCAACCGCCCGAACGACGCTCAAATGCGCTTCCTGAAGGGCCTGATTCTGACTGAACGCAACAAAACCGCAGAAGCCATTACCGTGTTCACCAAGCTGACCGAGGATTTTCCCGAGCTGCCTGAGCCCTACAACAACCTGGCTGTGTTGTACGCAGGCCGTGGTGAGTATGAAAAAGCCCGCGAGTCGCTTGAAATGGCCATTCGCACTCACCCCAGCTATGCCACCGCCCATGAAAACCTGGGCGATGTGTACGCCAAGCTGGCCAGCCAGTCCTATGACAAAGCACTTCAACTGGATGGGCGCAATTCAACCGCGCAAACCAAATTGTCACTGGTACGCAACCTGATTGCCGGCAAGCCCGAAACGGTGGCTGTGGCGGCAGCACCAGCAGCCGCACCAGCTAGCAAGCCAGCACCCGCCAAAACTGCACCCGCGGCAGTGCCCACCCCGCCGGTGGTCGCTGCTACGCCTCCCGCAGTTGAAGTTGCGCCGAGCAAACCCGCAGCGGCAGAGCCCGCCATTACCGCCAGCAAACCTGCTGAACCAAAACCCAATACCATCGGTATGGACAGCCAGGTACTGGCGGCCGTTGAAGCTTGGGCCAAAGCATGGACGGATCAAGACATGGCCGGTTACCTAGGTGCCTACAGCCAAGACTTTGAAACACCAGGCAAAATGAACCGTACCAACTGGGAAAAAATGCGCGAACAACGCATTGTTGGCAAAGAAACCATTCGCGTGGTGGTTGAAAACCCGTTGATTACCATCACTGGCAATGAAGCCGTGGTGAAATTCAAGCAAAGCTACTTCTCCAACCGCCTGAACAATGTGTCCAGCAAAACACTGACCATGAAACAGGAAGGCGGCACCTGGAAAATCACCAGCGAGAGGGTGGGCGGCTAAATGTGGTCTAGAAGCAGGCTTCGTGGAATGTCCAAAGGGTTGCGCCTGGTCGCCCCCCTGATGTTTTGGGCATTCACGGCGGCTCCCACTTTTGTGAAGTCTGGCCCTCAGGAGTCATTCGACCTTGCGGCCTACAGCAGCCCGGAGCCCAAAAAGGGCTCGCTGGCCAGCAAGTTGTTTGAATCGGCCAGCTACCAACCGGTAATCGACACAGCAGTCGAAGAAATTTATCTGGCGCTGAGCAATCATGAACTGAACAAAGCGCTTGAATTGACCAACCGCTTGTTGAGTGAATTTCCCAATTTTTACCTGGGTCACATGCTCAAGGGCGATATTCTGTCGCTGAAAGCGGGGCGCCCCCTGACCAAAATTGGGGACATGCCTGATGTGCCCAAAGGCAAACAGGAAGAACTGACAGAATTGCGCGAAGAAGCAATCGCGCGCTTCAAGGCGGTGAAAGACCGTCCGCAACGGGACCTGCTACCTGCTGAGCTGGTTGAATTGAACGACGATCAGCGTTATGTGATTTTGGTAGACACCACGCGTTCACGACTGTTCCTGTATGAAAATGCATTTCCGCAACCCCGCCTCGTGACTGACTTTTACGTATCCCAAGGCAAAATGGGTGCAGTGAAAGTACGTGAGGGTGACAAGCGCACACCCATTGGCGTGTACACCATCACTGAACTGCTGCCCAAAGAAAAACTGACTGACTTCTACGGCCCCATCGCCCTGCCTATCGACTACCCGAACGCTTGGGACAAGCGCCTTGGAAAAACAGGCTATGGCATTTGGTTGCATGGCATGCCAAAGCATTATGTAAGCCGCCCACCCAAGGCCAGTGATGGCTGTGTGGTACTGGCCAATCAGGATTTGCTTGCCTTGAAAAAATTTGTTGACATCGGCAGTACGCAGGTCGTGATCAGCGAAAGGCTAGACTTCGTACCAATTGATGTGTGGCAGAGCCATCGCAAAGCAGCCCTACGAATGGTGGACACCTGGAAGAAAGATCTTGAAAAAGGCTTCTCAAAAGGAATTTATCATTACGCAAGCGACGTCAAAATTGACGGGCAAGGTCTGATCGAGTGGCAAAAAAACCAGCAAATCAGCAACAAGTCATTTGGGAAAATCTCCATCGATGACCTCACAGTCATGCGATATCCCAGCGACAAAGACATGATGCTGGTGTCATTCAGGCAAGAAGACAAATTGTCGGGTGAAATCCGCAAACAGCAATATTGGATGAAAGTGGGTACCCGTTGGCAAATTGTTCAAGAAGACACTTTCAAACTGTAAGGAACAAGTCTGTGACTCAAGGCAAACGTGTTTTTCTCAAGTGGTCGATGTTCTCGGCGATAGCTGTTAGCATCGGTAATTCTTCAATCTCCTCTGCGTTTGCAAAAGCGAAAAAACGAACCATGGTTAAACTAAAAACAAATTTTGGCGACATTACAATCGCCCTGGACGCTGAAAAAGCACCCGCCACTGTGGCGAACTTTCTGGAATACGCGAAAAGCGGCTTTTACACCAACACAATTTTTCACCGTGTCATCAGCGGCTTCATGGTTCAAGGCGGTGGTTTCGAGCCTGGCATGAAACAAAAGCCCACCAAAGACCCCGTAAAAAACGAGGCTGACAACGGCTTGAAAAACGAGAAGTACACCCTTGCCATGGCCCGTACCAACGATCCACATTCGGCCACTGCCCAGTTTTTCATCAACGTAGAAAACAACGAATTTCTGAACTTCAAAAGCCCAACACCACAAGGCTGGGGTTACTGCGTATTCGGCAAGGTCACTGAAGGCAAAGAAGTTGTGGACAAAATTGTGGGTGTAAAAACCGGCTCGAAAGGCTTTCACCAAGACGTGCCACTAGAAGACGTCGTGATTCAGGGTGTTGAAGTACTCTAAGTCGGTCCCAGTCAAAAAAAGCCCTTCTCTCAAGGGCTTTTTTGATGACTTTTAATCAGGTAACAAGTTGATTGAAATTCCGCAACAAGGTGCTGCATTCTTTGCCTCTGACCTGCATCTTTCCGAAGACACGCCCAAAACACTGGAAGCCTTCGAAAACTGGTTGGCCAGTGTCGCTCAAGAACAAACGCTCATCTTTCTGCTCGGTGACCTTTTTGAGGTTTGGTATGGAGACGACCACAGCGACAGCACCAGCGAGCGAGTTATCCAAGCAGTTCAAAGTGCAAAATCTGCTGGAGCCATGCTGTATTTCATGCATGGCAACCGCGACTTCTTGCTCGGTGAGCAATTTGCCGAAGCTGCTGGGTTTGAAATTCTGCCAGATCCAGAATTTTTGCTGGTCAACCACCAGGTGGTGCTGATTACGCACGGCGATCAACTTTGCACTGACGACAAAGCCTACCAAAAATTCAGGCTTCAAAGCCGTGATGAGAAATGGCAAAAAAACTTTCTGGCACTGCCCCTGAAGCAACGCATTGAAATGGCCAAAGCCATTCGCAGCGAAAGCAAAATACACAAAGCCAATAGCGCCATGAGTATCATGGACGCCAACCTGCAAGCAGTGGCTGAATCATTCAAGGGCAAATGGCCCGATGGCTATTACATCGGCAAAAGCGATGTGATTTTGCATGGGCACACACACCGCTGTGCCATACACCACACCTTAACCAGCCCAGCCCCCACCTCTCCCGAATCGACCCAAGGACAGCTGCAAAAAGGCCAGCGCATTGTGTTGCCCGATTGGGATTTTGATGAACCAGAAAAAAACCGCCCAAAGGGCGGTTTCTTGAAGCTACAAAGCAGCGGGGAATTCAGCCTGACCCTTTTTAACTAGGTGGCTAGTTGTCCACAAGTTTGTTCAGGGCTTTCAATTCTTCACAATCCACGGAGTCACCACAATCTGGCTCCGATTTGCCTTTGCTCAGCTGTTTTTCAAGCTGTTCAATGCGTTGCTGCTGGGCAATGGCCTGATCAATCAAACCATGCATGGCCTTAATCAGTGGATCATCACCATTCTTGGACACACCATAAGCCAAAAACTCTTCTTTGGTTTTTGCCGCGCCTGTCAATTCCTCACCCGGTGCGCGTTCTTCAGCTTTCAAAATCATGCGTGCCGGGTTGCCCACCGCCGTGGCACCCGCGGGCACTGGCTTGGTTACCACGGCATTTGACCCTATCTTGGCACCCTCGCCCACTGTGAATGGCCCCAAAACCTGTGCACCAGCCCCAACTACCACGCCCTTTTCAAGCGTGGGGTGTCGCTTGCCCTTGGCCAATGAAGTACCACCCAAGGTAACGCCTTGGTAAATGGTCACATCGTCATGAATCTCGGCTGTTTCACCGATCACCACGCCCATACCATGGTCAATGAAGACACGCCTGCCAATGATTGCACCGGGATGAATTTCAATGCCTGTGAAAAAACGCCCCAAATGCGACAAAAAACGCGCCGGCGTGATTAAACCCGCTGCCCATGCCCTGTGAGCCAGGCGATGCCAAATCAGCGCATGCAAACCGGGATAGCACAGAAAAACCTCAAGACGCCCTCGGGCTGCCGGGTCTTTTTTCAAAATCGTGTCAATGTCTTCTTGTAGTCGAATCCACATGCGCGGAAAACCCTGAATCAATTGTTATTGATGCGTCAAACGCTGGTCGCCGCAGTGTATCACGGCTGTATCAAGGCTTCTTGCGCTCAAATTCATGCGGATAAAGGCGATTGTCCACCACCCGCATCACGTCCGAGAAAAACCCACGCAGCATGTCCACCTCTTCTTGCTCCAAAGGCGTTTTGGCCAACATTCTTGCCAAGCGCTGCACCACCTTTTTCGGCTTGTCGGGATTGATAAAATCAACCGCCTCCATGGCTTGCAGCCAATGGGCCTGTAAATCGGCCACCGCCTTCACAGTCGCCAGCTTACCACCCTGCCTCACACTGTCAGCAAGAGAGCCTTCGGCAGCCACGGCCAATTCACCAGCCGCCCATTCCGTGCGCAAGGCATAGGCCACAATTTGCACGGCTTGCGACAAGTTCAGCGAACTGTAAACCGGGTTGGCGGCAATCGTCACCTGCCGATTGCACACCAGCAGTTCATCGTTGCTTAAACCCGTGCGCTCAGCACCAAACACAAAAGCTGCGCCCACGCCACTTTCCGTTAAATTTAATGCTTCTCGCGCAGCCTCTTGCGGGCTTTGCAAACTTGGGCCCAAATCGCGCAAACGCGCAGACAGAGCAAATGCCACACTTCGATCAGACAAGGCATCGGGCAAAGAGTCGTAAATACGGGCCTGTTCAAGCACATCGGCTGCACCGCTGGCCAGTGAAATCGCCTCTTCGGCGCTGCAAATTTCCTTCGTTTTCGGCTCAACCAGGCGCAAATCAGTTAAACCCATGGTTTTCATGGCGCGTGCCACCGAACCAACATTGCCCGGATGGCTTGTTTTTACGAGAACTATTGAAATGGATTCGAGGGAATTGGCTGCGGTCATTTATAATGTTGGGTTAAACGTATTCAAATTGAAAGGAAAGGCCATGCATCCGATGTTGAACGTGGCGGTGAAAGCCGCTCGCGCTGCAGGAAAAATCATCAACCGAGCGGAGCTTGACCTCGATCAGGTAAAAATCGGCGTCAAAGGGCCCAACGATTTCGTCACTGAAACCGATCAAGCCGCTGAAAGTGCCATTATTGACGTGCTCAAGCAAGCCTTTCCCGATCACGCCATTCTAGCCGAGGAAAGCGGTGCCTCTGGAAAATCCGACTACGAGTGGGTCATCGACCCGATTGATGGCACTGCCAACTTCATTCACGGCTACCCGCATTACGCCATTTCAATTGCGTTGCGCGTCAACGGCCATGTGCAACAGGCAGTTGTTTACAACCCAGCCACCAACGATCTGTTCACTGCCTCCAAGGGCGAAGGTGCGTTTTTAAACAACCGTCGAATCCGGGTTTCAAAACGCAGCAAACCCAATGAATTTCTGGTTGGTTTTGCATTCCCAAGTGGTCAGAATGAAGGCTCGCTGGGCGTCAAACGCAAAATGCTGGCACTGACTGAAAGCACTGCCGGCATTCGCAAATCCGGTTCAGCCGTTCTCGATTTGGCCTACGTGGCCTGTGGTCGCCTGGATGGCTACATGTGTTTTGGCTTGAAGCCCTGGGATTTGGCAACAGGCGTTTTGCTTGTTTCCGAGGCAGGCGGCTTGATCACCGACCCCCAAGGCAATGACACCTTCATGACCACAGGTGATGCGGTAGCCGGCAACCCAAAAGCCCTTCAATACCTGCTTAGCTTCAAATAATACAAACAGGGACCCAGTTGAGCAAACAAGCGAGTACAAATAACCAGGCCGCATCACAGGCGTTTGAAAGCCACACGCCAATGATGCAGCAGTACCTCACGCTGAAATCCGAGTACCCCGACAAGCTGCTCTTTTATCGCATGGGCGATTTTTACGAGCTGTTTTTCGACGATGCCCAACTGGCTGCACAGCTTCTCAGAATTACCCTCACCCACCGTGGTCAATCGGCCGGCCAACCAATTCCCATGGCGGGGGTCCCTTTCCATGCGGCTGATCAATACCTCACCAAACTGGTGGCGCTGGGCCATTCAGTGGCCATTTGCGAGCAGGTGGGAACGCCTGGCCTGACAAAAGGCCCCATGGAACGCAAAGTGGCGCGGGTGGTTACGCCAGGCACACTGACCGAATCCACTTTGCTGCCTGACCAAGAGAACAAGACTCTGCTCAGCCTGTTCTCTGAGGACGGAAAATATTGGGGGGTGGCTTGTCTGGCACTGTCTGCGGGTTCAATTCGTTTGCTGGAATGCGATTCAGGCTCACTGGCAGCACACTTAAGCCGGTTCAACGCAGCCGAAGTGCTTGTAAACAACCGAACATGGGCACAACACAGCCAAATAACCGGCTGCATCGAGCGCCCCGCTTGGCACTTTGACGCAGGTTTCGCCCAGACGCATCTCCAAACCGTGCTGCAAGCAACCAACCTGGCAAGCCTAGAATTGCACAACGCCAAACTGGCCGTGCCCGCCATGGGCGCCGCGTTGCAATATGCAAAGGAAACGCACCTTAGCATTGAAAACTTCAAGCATGTATCGGACATTCAGGTTGAACATGAGCAAGATTTTCTCGTGCTCGACGAGGCCGCACGCCGCAACTTGGAACTGACCGAAACTTTGCGCGGCGAGCCTGCACCCACCCTGTTCTCGCGCATCAACCGCACCGGTAGCGGTATGGGTGCCAGGCGCTTGCGTCAATGGCTATTGGAACCTTTGCGCAACCTGGCCACCATTGAAGCACGACAAAACAAAATACAGCACCTGCTTGCCACCTTGGGCCAGGCGCCAGAACCTGTCTGCTTCAATCTGGTTAAAACATTGCGGGCAATGGCCGATATTGAGCGCATCAGCAGTCGCGTGGCCATGCAAACCGCGAAGCCTCGCGATTTGCTGGCCCTGCGGGAAAGCCTTCAATCGCTGCCCCAAGTGGAACAACTCATTGCCCACTTTGGCGACAGCGCATTTGAAACAGCGCAGCAGGCCTTTCAGGCACCACCCGAACTGCTGGCTGAATTGATGCTGGCCTTGGCCGAAAACCCACCAGTACTGATTCGTGACGGCGGCGTGATTGCCGATGGTTACCACACTGAGCTGGACGAATTGCGAAACATTCAAACCGGCAGCGGACAGTTTTTGATTGAACTGGAAAAACAGGAACGTGAGGCCACCGGCATCGCCAATCTGAAAGTCGAATTCAACCGCGTGCATGGCTTTTACATCGAGGTCAGCAGTGCGCAGGCCGACAAAGTGCCCGCACACTACATTCGCCGGCAAACAATGAAAAATGCCGAACGCTATATCACTGAAGAACTGAAAGCCTTCGAGGAAAAAGCGCTGTCCGCGAAAGACAAGGCCCTGAACCTTGAAAAGGTCATTTATGAAAACCTGATGGTGTGGCTGGGTCAGTTCACCCCGTTTCTGCAACGCTGCGCGCGGGAATTGTCTGAACTCGATGCCTTGGCGGCGCTGGCCATTGTGGCTTTTGAGGCCAATTGGGTGCGCCCACAAATGGTACCTCACGCGCTGCTGAACATTCAGCAAGGTCGCCACCCAGTGCTCGAAGTGCAAGTGGAGCAATTCACACCGAATGATTGCGCCTTGCACCCCGGCAAACACATGGCACTAATCACCGGCCCCAACATGGGCGGCAAAAGCACCTACATGCGACAAACCGCGCTCATTGCATTGCTGGCGCACATGGGCAGTTTCGTGCCAGCGGCCAGTGCACAAATTGGCGTGCTCGATCGAATTTTTACGCGCATTGGTGCATCCGATGACCTGGCCGGTGGCCGTTCCACCTTCATGGTGGAAATGACTGAGGCCGCCACTATTGTTCGGCAGGCGACGCCCCACAGCCTGGTCATCATGGATGAGATCGGGCGAGGCACCTCAACTTTCGATGGTTTGTCCCTGGCCTGGGAAATTGCAAAACGCCTGGCCAACACCAACAAATGTTTAACACTGTTCGCCACGCATTACTTCGAAATCACGGCATTAGGTAATGAACTGGATTGCGTGTTCAATGTGCATTTGTCGGCCACCGAACACCAGGGCAAACTGGTGTTTTTACATCGCATTGAAGCGGGGCCGGCCAGCCAAAGTTATGGCCTGCAAGTGGCCAAGCTGGCGGGCTTGCCTGCCCTGGTAGTGAAAAACGCACAAAAACGACTGGACCAACTGGAAGCTGAAAAACGCGCCATGAACGCCCAAGTCGATTTGTTCGACCTGCCAACTCAGGATGCGGTTGAACAGCCAGCCAGTGCGCAGCACGTGAACCTGATTCTCGAAAAACTCAACGAGATTGATCCCGATGAACTCAGCCCGCGTGAAGCATTGCAGTTAATCTTTCAGCTAAAAGGCCTGCAAACATGAATCTGCGCCGCGCAGCCACCCAAGCCTGTGCGGCCGCCTTGGTCATTTTCGTTGCGGCTGCCCAAGCCAGCTCCAAGCACGGCACCTTCAGCTTTGCACTGATCGGCGATCAGCCCTACAACAATTTCTTCGAGCCGGCCACCGACAGCCTGATTCAACATATTGGGAATGAACCTGATATTCACTGGATTTTGCATGTTGGCGACATCAAAGGTGGCAATGAGCCTTGCGCCAATGAATTAATCAACCGTCGCCTTGCGCAACTGCAGCGAAGCGAGAAGCCCCTGGTATACGTGCCCGGCGACAACGAATGGACCGATTGCCACAGGCCATCCAACGGAAATTTCGACAGCCAGGAACGCCTTAATTTCTTGCGCCAGCAGGCATTTTCACAGCCCCGCTCACTGGGGAAAAAAAACTTTCCCATTCGGCAGCAAACCAGTCCACCCTACCCTGAACACCTGATGTGGACACAAGGCAGTACCCTCTTTGTGAGTTTGAATATTCCGGGCAGTAACAACGATTTGCTCAACCCGAAATCCAGAAAAACCAGCACAAAAAAAGCAAAGCAATTGTTGAAAGCCCGAGATCAAGCGATTGACGCATGGCTAAGCGAAGCTGAAGCATTGTTTGAACGTGACAGCACACGCCCTACGGAGACCGTAATCGCCATTCAGGGCAATCCAATTGATGGTTCAGGTGGTACCAGCACCACCCCATCCCGGAATGGCTACGCTGTTTTCATGACAAGGCTGGTGAAATACATCGACACCACCCAGCGACCCGTGCTGCTGGCGCATGGCGACACACACCGGTTTAAATGGGACAAACCCAGCCTGAAACAATTTGGCGGCACACCCAGCTCAGATGCACTGTTTTACAGGGTCGAGGGCTGGGGGCACCCCTTCATGAATGCTTGGGTGCAGGTGAAGGTGAAACAAGGCAGTGCAACGCCATTTGAGGCCAGCAGCGTTTCGCTGCCAAGCCCCACTGCTGACAATTGAGCCTGAAATAAAGCCCGAACTAAGGCCAAACGGTTAATTCAGTTTGCGTGCATCCGGGTTGGGGGCAATGCTGAACAGCGATTGCGCCGCAGCACCTTGCGCTTTTTCTTCCTCATTGGCAGCACGAATATCCAGCACCTTCAGGTGATAGCGCAAGGCCATGCCCGCGAACGGGTGGTTGCCATCCAGCACCACTTTGCCTTCGGCAATGTCAGTCACAGTCCAAACCCGACCAAAACCAGTGTTTTCCTCGTCAGCTTGCAGGTCAGGCTCGTTTTCATCTTCAACGGGAACCTCCTCCAGTTGCATACCTATTTCAAGGTCTTCAGCAAAACTGTCCGCATCTTCTACCCGCATCAATTCGGGGTCAAAATCTCCGAAGGCGTCCTCTGGCTCGAGTTGAACGAACACTTCATCGCCAATCACCTTGCCTTCCACTGCCTCTTGTAGCTTCGGAAACACCTCATTCTCACTGCCATGCAGGTAAATGATCGGCTCGCCACCGTGTTCCTGAATCAGTTCACCCTGCGCATCACGCAGCTCAAAATCAAGGGTAACCACCGTGCCGTGCTCAACAATCATCGTACATAACTCCAGAAATCAGCGCCCGAACAGTGGGCAGTCTTTTAAGGTGGCCTATGATACCCGTAATCGATAAATCACCCAAATAAAGCCCCCTTCAGATGATCAAACCCCTCACCCACATCGCAAACCTCCCGGTGGAACAATTCATGACCGAGCATTGGCACATCAAGCCATTTTTGTTTCGTCAGGCATTTCCGAATTTCGAACCACTGTGCGATTTCGACACCATCGCCGAGATGGCATCCGATGAAGACATTGAAAGCCGATTGATAGAACACAGCAAAGCAGGCTGGACACTTGAACACGGCCCGTTTGATGCGCTGCCCTCGATGAAGAAAAAAGCATGGACTGTGCTGATCCAGGGCATTGACCACCACCTGCCCGAAGCTTATGACCTGCTGCAAATGTTCCGCTTTATTCCCGATGCACGCCTTGACGACGTGATGCTAAGCCTGGCCAGCGATGGCGGGGGCGTGGGTCCACACTATGACTCCTACGATGTCTTTCTGCTTCAAATGCATGGCAAACGGCGCTGGAAAATTGGCCCTTTGCAGAATAAAGAACTTGAAGAAGGCATGCCCCTGAAAATTCTCAAAAACTTTGAGCCCACCGAGGAGTTTGTTCTCGAGCCTGGTGACATGCTTTACCTGCCCCCGAACTATGGGCACGACGGCATCGCAGAGGGAACCTGCTCAACCCTGAGCATTGGCTTCAGGGCGCCCACGCAGGCCGAGGTTCTCAGTGGCATATTGCGCGACATGGCCGATCAAATTGATCAAGATCCAGGCATGACTCAAACACTTTTTTCTGACCCCGCCCGAGGGTTACAGAAAAACCCCGCAGAAATTCCTGACGATTTGCTGAATTTTGGATTTAATTTGATTCGGCAATTTTCAGCGAAATCGCCTCAAATCCAGCGCAGCATGGGGATTTTGCTCACAGAACCCAAGCCACATGTGTATTTTGTAAACAACACCGAAGATCAGGAAATACACGAAATAATTAGTGTTCTTGGAGAGCGTGGCGTTGCATTAAGCATGAAAACTAAAATGTTGTTCAAAGACGCCGATTTTTACATCAATGGCGATACTGTCAACCCGACCAGTGCCCTTACCGTTAAACAGCTGCAAATGCTCGCAAACCAGCGTGAAATGGAGCCAATCGACGCTGCAGAAGCTTTAAAAAATCCTGAATTTCAGTATTTTTTAATTGGTTTTGCAAAAGCCGGTTGGGTAGAAACCCTAATGTGATTAATTTCATTTAGAATTTGAAACGACTCAGCAAAGTCAATAGAATTTTGCTTCGAAAATAAGGTCGAAACAATGACTTGAATTTGACAGGCTATTCGATAGAATTTGCAGAGTTTTCCGCTTGAGTGCTTGAACACCCAGCAGGAAAATGGGTGATTCTGGGTTCTCTTGTGAGCCTATTTGCTCTAAAAAAGACGCTTGAATCGGCGTCTAGTTCGTGACCCCAAAAGGAATAAACATGAAAAACTCAATTTTGATCGCATCTTTGTTTGCAGTAGCATTGGCCGCTTGTGGCAAGAAAGAAGAAGCAGCTCCAGTTGAACCAGCAGCTCCTGCTGTAACTGAACAAGCTCCAGCAGCTCCTGCAGCTGAGCCAGCAGCACCTGCTGCTGAACCAGCACCTGCCGCTGAACCAGCTCCTGTTGATCCAGCCGCTGCTCCTGCTGAAGAAAAGAAGTAAATTCAATTCGCTTGTAAAAGCAATTGAAACTAAAAAGCCCCAGATGAAAATCTGGGGCTTTTTTGTTGGATCACCTAAAAATCAGGCAGTTACTTGCTGCGAATCAAGGCTGATCCAGGCAAAACCCTCGGTTTGGCAGGCGATATCAAACGCGATTCCTCGCGGTGTTAGTACCTCCGCCCACATTTGATGAACCACCTTGGGACAATTCGTGGTTTGGCTTAAATGCGCTGCCACCACAAACTGCAAGTTTCCAGAATCGAGCTTCCGAAGAATATCGCAAGCGACTTGATTGCTGAGGTGGCCATAATCGCCTCCTACCCTTTTTTTCAGGCTGGGTGGATAAGGCGAATTGGACAGCATCTCGGGGCAGTGGTTGGATTCGAGAATCAAGGCATGCGCCCTGTTCAACATGCTGATCAAATGCGGCGTAGCACTGCCACAATCGGTCAGAATGCCAGTGACAAAGCCCGACCTTGACTCAATCAACATTTGAATGGGTTCAGCAGCGTCATGGGGCACGGGAAAGGGATGCAAAGTCAGGTTCTTGACGTTGAATGCTGCATGGCTCTCGATTAACACCACCCTGCCTGAACGCAGGTAATCTTCGTCCGTCAATTTAGACCGCAAGGCCGCGCGCCAGGTACCGTGCGTCAAGTACACAGGTGTACCAAACTTTCGGCTGAATTTGAATACACCGCCTATGTGATCCCCATGCTCGTGAGTAACCACAATCGCATCCACATCTTCCGGAGTGAGCCCAACTCGCTCCAGGCGGCCAACGGTTTCCTTCACAGCAAAACCGCAATCCACCATTAAGCGCGTTGGTACGTCAGTCAGCCTGCATTCAAACAGCCAACTGTTGCCTTCACTGCCACTGCCCAAACTCGCAAAACGCACACCAATTACCGGAGTTTTCCGGCCAGCTTGGTCGCAGCTTCTTCTGAAATTGCGGGATCCACTGCCGCACCGCGTTCGGAGGTAAATTTGACTGTGGTTGCCTTGTCGCCCTCCGGCGCCACTACCACCTGGAAACGTTGATCCGCTTTCAAGGATTTGTTATTCGAAGCACCGCCGAAAATCTTTCCAAAGAAACCTGTTTTCTCGCCTTCAGCCGAAGCAGAATCAGGAATGTATTTCACGTAATACACACCATTGGAACGGTCACGGTCTTCGACAATAAAGCCAGCGCGGTCCAGTCCAAAACCTACACGGCGCCAGGCCAAGGGAAAGTCTTCAGCCAAAATAATTGCTGTGCCCTCAGGCTTTTTCTGAACCGAAATGAGCTCTTGCCCCACTGGGCGACCCGCTGCGGCGGCAGCCTTCTCATCACCAGTCAGCTTCGCCATCAAACGATTCAGCATTTCAGCTTCAAGTTCGGGATCAGATGGACGATTCATCCAAATCAGATTTGATTGAGACTGATCAGTGTAGTTTTCTTCCATGCCGCGGTGAGTCACGAAAATTTCAACACCGCCCTCAATAGGCTCTACACGGGTGCGGTAACGATCTCGGGTATTGCTGGAGTAAATGCCGTCAAATACGGTACCGATTACCTTACGCAAACCATCCAGTGGGATATTTGCACGGTTTTCAGCCCAATTGGTTTCCATCAACCCAATTTTTGGATCATCCACGGCCAGTTCAAACCCGGTGTCTTTCCAGAATTCGCGCAATTTCGGCCACAATTGCTCGGGTGGCATTTTCACTTCCAGAGAGCGCAAGTTACCCACACGTTTGATTTTTACATCATCGGAGGAAACCAAAACCGGCTCAGCCTGTGCTTGTGGGCGTGCACCCGCTGGGCGAGTACCACCACCACTGTAGAACGACGAGGCGGACACCGAACCAGAACCAGACTCACCGGGAATCAGGAATTGCTCATCTGCAGACTGCGCAGTCAGATCTGGCGGCACCTCAAGGCCCTGCTCGCGCTTTTCGGCAGTGCGGTAAGCCGTTTTCTGTCCTTCCACAGCCTCTTTGTAAGAGGCGCAGCCTGCGGCAGTGGATACGGCCGCTGCGATGAGCAACAGCTTGAAAGGGGTTGTCTTATTCAATTCCATGTGTCTCACAGCCTTAAGTCGTCTTTAGTCGATCAACCGGTGGGCGCGCAAGGCGGCATCCACGGTTTGGTGAAAACTGGATTCCAGTCGGGTCAAAGGCAGGCGCACACCGGGTGCCATCTTGCCCATTTTGCTCAATGCGTACTTCACGGGAATTGGATTGGCCTGTACAAACATGGCCTGGTGCAAATCCAGCAAGCTCAAATTCAGGGTATGCGCAGTTTTTGCATCGCCTGCAATGGCCGCAGCACAAAGTTCATGCATTAACTTTGGGGCCACATTGGCGGTCACGGAAATATTGCCTTTTCCGCCCATCAACATCAAGTTCACTGCGGTGGGGTCATCACCACTGTAAACAGCGAAATCAGCTGATGTGTCGCGAATTAACCAAGCCCCGCGCTCAAGGTTGCCCGTGGCTTCCTTGATTCCCAAAATGCCATCCACCTGGCTCAAGCGCACCACCGTGGAATGTGCCATATCGGCCACTGTACGGCCAGGTACGTTGTACAAAATCACGGGCAAGTCAACAGCTTCGGCAACCTTGCGCATGTGCAGGTAAATGCCTTCTTGGGTGGGTTTATTGTAGTAAGGCACCACTTGCAAACTGGCGGCAGCACCCACCTTGCGCGCAAACTCAGTCAGTTCAATGGCCTCGGTGGTTGAATTGCCACCAGTGCCCGCAATAATGGGTATGCGGCCTGCAGCCTGTTCAACCGCCACGCGAATCAATTCGCCGTGCTCGTCCACATCCACAGTAGGCGATTCGCCAGTGGTTCCTACCGCTACGATGGAGTCGGTGCCTTGTTCAATATGCCAATCAATGAGCTGACGGTAGCTGTCATAGTCAAGCGACCCGTCTTCAAACATCGGCGAAACAATCGCGACAATGCTGCCAGTGATCATTTAGTCCCTTTGAGTGAGTGTTATTGTTCCAGATTGTATCTCAGACCAAGTGCCTGTAATGCCCATGGCCCGTTGAATCATTGCAGGGCTTGGAATGCTTCGAAGCCCCTGTTCAAAACGCAGTATGTTCAATGAAGACATACGGGACAGCAGTTCGTTGGGTTGAAGCAGAAAATCCGGGCTCCGCGGCGAACCAAACTGCGCATTGCCATCCATAAAGGTTTCGTAAACCAACACTGCATGATGAGACTTCAGGTTACCCAAAAGGTTCTCAAAATGGGGGCGATGCAAATAGTTGGTCACCACGATCAAGTCGTATTGCTGCCCTGCGAGTGGCCAGTCAGCCTGTTCCAGGTCCATGGCCTGAAACTGTACATTGGCAGGCCATGGCGTTTCTGGCCTGGTTTTGTCCACGGCATGCACGTTGTAGCCCAAGCTGGCCATGTACAGCGCATGCCGACCACCGCCGCAGGCCAAATCAAGAGCGCGCATTCCGGGCTCCACTGCTTTGTTGGCATGCAGACTTTGCAGACATTCCCGCACCCATGGCGAAGGTGCCAGGGTGGGGTTGGCATGATGATTCGACATATCAGGAATAATCCAGCCCCATGTGCTTGCGCACATCCTGCATCGTGTCGTTGGCCATCGCACGTGCGCGCTCACAGCCTTCGCTGATGATTTTTCGCACCAATGTCGGGTTTTCGGTGTACATGGCTGCACGTTCGCGCATAGGCGCCAACTCGTCGGTTACTGCCTGAATAATTGGCTCTTTGCATTGAATACAGCCAATCCCCGCCGATTTGCAACCTTCCTGCACCCACTGCTTGGTGCTGGCGTCTGAATACACCTCGTGCAATTGCCAAACAGGGCATTTGGCAGGATCACCCGGGTCAGTGCGGCGCACGCGGGCCGGGTCCGTTGGCATTTTGCGTACTTTCTGGGAAATGTTCTCGGGTGTCTCCCGCAAGGCCAGCGTGTTTTGGTAGCTTTTGGACATTTTCATGCCATCCAACCCTGGCATCTTGCTGGCCTCGGTCAGCAAGGCTTTGGGTTCCAGCAAAATCGGCTTGCGGCCAATTTCAGCCCCCTTCGCATCCAGCAGTTTTTCCTTGCTGTAAAAATGATTGAAGCGCCGCGCAATTTCGCGGGTCAGTTCTATGTGCGGTACCTGGTCTTCACCCACGGGTACTTGTGTGGCACGGTAAATCAGAATGTCAGCGGACTGCAACAAGGGGTAGCCCAAAAAACCATAGGTGGCCAGGTCTTTATCACTGAGTTTTTCCTGTTGGTCTTTGTAGGTGGGCACGCGCTCAAGCCAGCTTAAAGGCGTATTCATCGACAGCAGCAAATGCAGCTCAGCATGCTCAGGCACCTTGGACTGAACAAACAAGGTGGCCTTCTCGGGGTCAACACCCGCAGCCAGCCAGTCAACTACCATGTCCCACACGTTTTCCTTGATGACTTCCGGGGTTTCATAATGCGTGGTCAGCGCATGCCAATCGGCCACAAAAAACAGACAGGGAAATTCGTTTTGAAGTTTCACCCAGTTTTTCAACACACCGTGGTAATGGCCAAGGTGCAACAAACCGGTTGGGCGCATGCCCGACAATACGCGTTCAGCAAACATGGTGACTTAGAAATTAAACAAAAGGGTTAGCACACTCAACCCGGCACTAACAATGGGCTGGATGAACATGGGCAAGATACCCAACATCAGGAGTGCAATGAGCACGATCATGCCATAGGGCTCGGTGCGGCTGAAACTGTAGGCTGCAGAACTGGGCAGGAAGCTGAACAGAATTCGGCCACCATCCAGCGGCAAAATTGGCAGAAGGTTCAAAGCAGCCAAAACCAGGTTCACCACAATGCCCGCTTTGGCCATTTCGGCAAAAAAGGGCTCGTTCAGCCCGGTGACAAACTGCAGTTTCAGGCTAAGTGCCCACAGCAAGGCCATCACGAAATTTGCGCCAGGCCCGGCAAAGGCTACAAAACGAATGTCTTTTTTCGGATTGCGCAGGTTGCCAAAATTGACAGGCACAGGTTTGGCCCAGCCAAACAGAAAAGCACCAATACCCATCAGGCTTGAAGACACCAGAATTGCAATCGGCACCAGAATGGTTCCAACCGGGTCAATGTGCTTGATCGGGTTCAAGGTTATTCGGCCTGCATACATGGCGGTGTTGTCGCCATACATTCGGGCAACATAACCGTGTGCTGCCTCGTGCAGGGTAATGGCAAACAACACGGGCAAGGCATACACCGCAATCGTTTGAATAATGCTTGAATCCATCACAGTTCTTCCTGTTCTTCAACATTCACAGGCTCAAGCGGACCAGTCAGAGGCCCAGCGCCAATTCGCACAACCACAGGTTCTTCGCCGGTCCAGTCAATCACGGTGGTCGGAAATGCGCCGCAGTACTCGCCGTCGTCCACAATTAAATCTACATCGTTGCCCACGGCTTCCTGGGCCTCCCAACCGCTGCGCGCAGGCTCTTCCATGCCCGGTAACTGCAGCGTTGTGGCAATCAGCGCACCCTCGATGTGCTCCAGCAAGCCTTGCACCACCGCATGTGCGGGAACGCGCAAACCGATTGATTTTTTCGAGGGATGCGACACACGCTTGGGCACTTCTTTGGTCGCTTCAAGAATAAATGTATATGGCCCGGGAAACACCGACTTCAGCAAGCGGTATTGAACATTGTTCACCTTGGCGTAACTGCCCAGTTCACTCAAATCCTTGCACAGCAAAGCCAAATGCTGCTTCTCTGAAATACCCTTCAACCTGCGCAGGCGCTCGACCGCGTTTTTATCATCCAGATGGCAAACA